>LFIK01000466.1_pt1 | contig 30419 bp, 31 predicted proteins | sample 643401 | NCBI WGS metagenome assembly LFIK01 (sample SAMN03777447, study PRJNA286221) | soda lake metagenome | biome: soda lake; feature: Kulunda steppe; material: water; isolation source: sample T5-Br brine of Lake Tanatar-5 | place: Russia: Kulunda steppe | collected 2010-07
GTGGCCCGTCGCCATGCAGTCGGCGTCGAGATCCTTCGCCGTCTCCAGCAGGTCGTGAAACTTGACCCGTTCGTTGCAGCGGATGCAGGGCACCGGGGTGGCCCCGGCGAGGTAGCTGTCGGCGAACTCGTCGATCACCGCGTCGCGAAAGGCGTTCTCGTAGTCGAGCACGTAATGCGCAAAGCCGCGCGCCTCTGCGACGCGGCGCGCATCATGAATGTCGCGCCCGGCGCAGCAGGCCCCCTTCTTCGCGAGCGCCGCCCCGTGATCGTAGAGCTGCAACGTGATGCCGACCACGTCATAGCCCTCCTCATGCAGCATCGCGGCGACAACGGAGCTGTCCACCCCGCCCGACATGGCGACGATCACGCGTGTCTCGGCCGGCGGCTTGGGCAGGCCGAGCGAATTGAGCGGTCCGGTGTTGTCGAGCGCCATCGGGATCTCCGTGCGAATGCGGCCAAATATAGGAAAATGCGCGATACTCTCAACCCCGCCGAAAACCGCTCCTTAACGCTGTCAGCCAATGATCCGTTCGGGGACCATTGAGGGGTGTTTGCGATGTATATCAAGCGATCGGAGGGGCCCGGCGCCGTCACGCTGCCGGATGGAAGCATCATGACACGCGCGGACTTGCCGGATCCGAACACGTCGCGCTGGGTCGCGAGCCGCAAGCTCGCCGTGGTGCGCGCTGTGGCGACAGGGCTGATCTCGCGCGAGGACGCGCTGCGCCGCTACGGGCTTTCCGAGGAGGAGTTCGAGCAGTGGTGCACGGCTGCAACGCGTTTCGGAAAGGGGGCGCTCAAGGTCACCGCGCTGAAGAAATATCGTCAACTTTAGGTTGCAATCCGCAACGAATATGGCAGCGTAACCGGCAGTTAACTATTAACGCCCAGTCTGGGGCCAGAGGTTTCAACCGGAGACATTGCCATGCGCGTCCTGCTGGTGGAAGACGATCCGACGACACAGCGCAGCATCGAGCTGATGCTGACCCATGCCAATCTTAATGTCTACTGCACCGACTCCGGTGAGGAGGCGATCGATCTGGCCAAGATCTACGATTACGATCTGATCCTGCTGGACCTGAACCTGCCCGACATGGCCGGTCATGACGTTCTGCGCCAGATGCGCGGCGCGCGGGTCGGCACGCCGATCCTGATCCTCACCGGCGAGGATGACACCGAAAGCAAGATCAAGGGCTTCGGAAGCGGGGCGGATGACTATCTCACCAAGCCGTTTCACCGAGAGGAACTCGTCGCCCGGATCCATGCCATCATCCGGCGCAGCCAGGGTCATGCCCAGTCGATCATCCGTACCGGCCGGGTCGAGGTCAATCTCGACGCCAAGACTGTCGAGGTCGAGGGGCGCGCGGTGCATCTGACCGGCAAGGAATACCAGATGCTCGAACTGCTGAGCCTTCGCAAGGGCACCACGCTCACCAAGGAGATGTTCCTCAACCACCTGTATGGCGGCATGGACGAGCCGGAGCTCAAGATCATCGACGTGTTCATCTGCAAGCTGCGCAAGAAGCTCGCGGAGGCCACCGGCGGGGCGAGCTACATCGAGACGGTTTGGGGGCGGGGTTATGTCCTGCGCGATCCCGCGCCCGAGGAGCAGACCGCACACGTCGCGCTCGGGGCGTAATCCGATCCGGCGTGTTGCGCGGCGCGTGCGCGCGGGCAGCCCCCGAAGGCCGGGGCGGCTTCGCCGCTTGGGCGCGGCGCCCGGGCGCCCGACGGACCCGCTGCCGCCTGCCTTGCTTGCCGTGGTGCCCGCCCCGACCGGTCGGTGGGCACGGAGTGGCGCCAGCCGAGGGCGACGCGCGGCAATCGCGTGGCGTGTTGTGTCCGACCCCTTTGAGCTTCCCGTGCTCATGCGGCCGGATGGATTGCGGTGAATGATCGGTCATGCCGGAATCGGCGCCGTCCTGCCGCCGATCGTGATCTCGGGGAGCGTGATCGGCGGCTGTGGAGCCGGCCGGGTTTCAATACCGGCAATGGCTGGCTCGCGCGGGACCGAGTCGGTGGCGGCACGAATGGATCACCACCGCTACGAAATCGTCTCTGACGAAGGCGGCGGCGCCATGCCGGACAGTCGCGGTGGCGAAGTTCCGTAGCGGTGAGCGCATCCGCCGGAGCGCGCGCCTTTCAACGGGTGGACGATGCACGCCTGCCCCTGCGGCGTCGGAGCTTTCCGGCCCCGACCCGCGCGGAGCCGGGCACGGCCCCCACGGGGCTCAGCCGCGCGCGCGAAGGTGCTCGAGCATCGTCTCGGCGCCCGACACCTCGAGCGGCACGCCGGGCGGGTTGTCACGAAAGCCGGGCTCGGCGAACAGCTTCACGATTTCACGATCATCCACGAGCATCGCGTATCGCCAGCTTCGAAACCCCATCCCCTGCGTCGAGCGATCGACAAGCATGCCCATCTTCCGCGTGAACTCGCCGTTGCCATCGGGCAGCATCGTCACCTTCTCGACTGCGCGCGACCGTGCCCATTGCTGCATCACGAAGGCATCATTGACCGCGAGGCAGACGACGCTGTCCGCACCGGCCGCGACGAAATCGTCATGATGGCGTTCGTATCCGGGCAGGTGGGCATCCGAGCAGGCCGGTGTGAAGGCACCCGGCAGCGCGAACAGGACGACGCGCTTGCCCGCGAACACGTCATCGCTCGAAATGTCCCGCCACTCGAAAGGGTTGTCACCGCCAAGCGCCGGGTTGCGCACGCGGGTGTGAAACACGGCGTCCGGGACGTGCTGAGGGGTCATGGCGAGCTTCTCCGATTCGTCCGGTGGCAGTGGCGCACCGGCCCATCATCGCCTCGTGGGCGCACCGCGCAAGAGCGTTCTCGCGCTTCGGCAGCCGCGGCCCGCCGCCGCCCCGGCGGGTTCGGGCACCGTGATCGTCGGCGCATGGTCCTCGCTGGACCTCGGCGTGCCGCGCCCCTATCACACGAGACGGGCACAGAGCGGAGAGGGCGGCATGGCAGCAGGTGCGAAGGTCGATGTGCTCACCGAGGCACAGGCGCGCGATGAGCTCGCGCGGCTCGCCGAGACGTTGCGCGCGGCCGATCTAGCCTATCACGCCGAGGACACGCCGCGCATCAGCGATGCCGAATACGACGCGCTCAAGCAGCGCAATGCGGCGATCGAGGCGCAGTTTCCGCATCTCAAGCGCGATGACAGCCCCAGCGACCGGGTCGGTGCGCCCCCGGCGGAGCGATTCGAGAAGGTCCGCCACTCGCAGCGCATGCTCAGCCTCGGCAACGCCTTCAGTGACGCCGAGCTCGACGCATTCGTGGCCGGCATCCGCCGCTATCTCGGCCTCGATGCGCACGCCGCGCTCACCTTCACCGCCGAGCCCAAGATCGATGGCGTCTCCCTCGCCCTGCGCTACGTGCGCGGCCGGCTCGCGCAGGCGGCCACGCGCGGCGATGGGGAGACGGGCGAGAATGTCACCGCGAATGCCCGCATGATCGGGGAGATTCCCGCGCGCCTCGACGATGCGCCCGAGCTTCTCGAGGTGCGCGGCGAGGTCTACATGGCCCATGCGGATTTCGCCGCGCTCAATGCGCGCCAGTCCGAGGCCGGCGACAAGACCTTCGCCAATCCGCGCAATGCCGCCGCCGGCTCGCTGCGCCAGCTCGATGCCGAAGTCACGCGCGCGCGCCCGCTGCGCTTCCTCGCCTATGGCTGGGGCGCGCTTTCCGAGCCGCTGGCCGATACGCAGATGGGCGCGCTGGAGCGGCTCGGCGCGCTCGGCTTCGCGATCAATCCGCTCACCCGGCGCTGCGCCAGCGATGAAGAGCTGCACGCGGCCTATCGCGATATCGAGCAGCGCCGCGCGACGCTCGGCTATGACATCGACGGAGTCGTCTACAAGATCGACGATCTCGCCCTGCAGGACCGGCTGGGCTTTCGCTCGACGACGCCGCGCTGGGCGATCGCGCGCAAGTTCCCTGCAGAACTTGCATGGACCCGGCTCGAGAAGATCGACATCCAGGTCGGGCGCACCGGCACGCTCAGCCCCGTCGCGCGTCTCGCCCCGGTCACGGTGGGCGGCGTCGTCGTCTCCAACGTGACGCTGCACAACGAGGATTACATCGCCGCGCGCGATGCCGCGGGCAATCCGATCCGCGACGGCAAGGATATCCGCGAGGGAGACTGGGTCGAGGTTTATCGCGCCGGAGACGTGATCCCCAAGATCCGCGATGTCGATCTCGCGCGCCGCCCCGGCGGGGCCGCGCCGTTCGAATTCCCGCGCCATTGCCCCGAATGCGGCGCCGAGGCGGTGCGCGAGGTTGGTGACGCGGCGCGGCGCTGCACCGGCGGCCTGATCTGTCCCGCCCAGGCCGTGGAGCGGCTCAAGCATTTCGTCTCGCGCGGCGCGCTCGATATCGAAGGACTCGGCGCGAAGCAGGTCGAGGCGCTCTACCGCGATGGCTGGATCGCCGAGCCGGCAGATATCTTCGCCCTCGAGGCCCGCTTCGGCAGCGGACCGCGCCAGCTCAGGAACCGCGAGGGCTGGGGCGAGAAATCCGCGCAGAACCTCTTTCGCGCCATCGAGGCGAGCCGGCGCGTGCCGCTCCACCGGCTGATCTTCGCGCTCGGTATCCGGCATGTTGGTGAAGACCAAGCAAAGCGTTTGGCTAACTCTTGGGGGGACCTGGAGTCTTTGCTTGCTGCCGCCCAAGACCTTCGTGGCGAGAGGCACAAGGTCTGGATCGATTTCGCTAACTCCCTTGATGCCGATGGCTTTGATAAATCCCGGCCATGGGAAACTTTCCTCCCCATTCGCGAGCAAGAGCTGCGCTTGTGGCCTGAAGCGCAGGAATTTCCGGGGTTAGCGGGGCAGTTGCTGCTTCTCGGTATGTACAAGCTTGTAGCCGGCAAGCCGGCCGGAGACGTTTTCTATGCTGTTTTCAAGAACTCAAGAAAGCACCCTGAAAAAATAAATAATGCCCTCGATAAATTTGGATCACATGAGGATTTTGCCGGCGATTTATGGCGTTTCGTCCATGATGCGATTGAAATCTGGAATTCAAGTTTGAACTTCAGAAACGAGTTAACGCCACAGCGCTGGGCTCAACTCTCCTCGACAGTGAGCAAACTGAGTTCGCGAGACAGCCAAATCCTTAAGGATTTTGTTGGATCTCAGGGGGTTGGTGTGGAGGTGGCTGGTTCGATTTTCGATTTCGCAAATGACCGCTCACAAGTGCAGGCAGTCGAGAGGTTGCTTGAGAAACTCATTGTTGAAAATCCTGAAAGGACTCCCTCAGGTGACGGCTTCGGTTCTTCTTCGGCCGAAAGCGCGATTTCCGGCAAGATCATCGTCTTCACCGGCACCCTCGAGCGGATGACCCGCGCCGAGGCCAAGGTTCGCGCCGAGGCGCTCGGCGCCAGGGTTGCCGGTTCGGTCTCGGCGAAGACCGATATCGTGGTCGCGGGGCCGGGCGCGGGCTCGAAGGCGAAGAAGGCTTCGGAGCTCGGCGTCGAGGTCATCGACGAGGAGGCGTGGCTCGCGCTCGCGCGCGGGGGCTGAGCCTTGGCGGGGCGGCCCGAGATACTGTTTCCGCTCTTCGCCGGGCTCGAGACCCTGCCGGGCATCGGCGCGCGCAGCGCCGAACGGCTGAAAGCGCTCGAGATCACCACGCCGCGCGATCTGCTCTTCACGCTGCCGCATTCGGGCATCGACCGAAGCCATCGCAGCAGCATCCGCGAGGTGGCCCCGCCCGCGGTCGCAACCGTCGAGGTCACGGTGCTGCGCCATTACCGGCCCACGGGCAAGGGGCCGCATCGCGTTCTTGTGCGCGACGGCGGGGGCGTGGAATTCGAGCTGGTCTTCTTTCACGGACATGGCGCGCGGCTTCAGCATCTGCTGCCGGTCGGGCAGCGCCGGCTCGTCTCCGGGCGGCTCGAGCTCTTCGACGGGGTCGCGCAGATGGCGCATCCCGACCATATCCTGCCACCCGAGGACGCGGGCGATCTGCCCACGTTCGAGCCGGTCTACCCGCTGACCGAGGGGGTGACGCAGCGCGCGATGCGCCGTGCGGCGGCGGCGGCGCGCGCGCGCGCACCGGAGCTTGCGGAGTGGATCGACCCGGCGCTTCTCCTGCGCGAGGGCTGGCCGGGCTGGCGCGCGGCGCTCGAAGCGGCGCATGCGCCGCAGGAGCAGGCGGCGCTCGCTCGGGATGCGCCGGCGCGGCGGCGGCTGGCCTATGACGAGCTCTTCGCCCATCAACTCGCGATGGCGCTCGCCCGCGCCGCGCAGCGCCGGCGCCCGGGGCGCGCGGTGCGCGGCGACGGGGCGCTGCGCCGGCGGGTGCGTGATGCGCTCGGTTTCGAGCTGACGCGGGCGCAGGAGCGCACAATCGCCGAGATCGCCGAAGACATGGCCGCCGAGACGCGCATGAGCCGGCTCCTGCAGGGGGATGTCGGGGCGGGCAAGACGCTGGTGGCGCTCATGGCGCTCCTGATCGCGGTGGAGGCGGGCGGTCAGGGCGCGCTGATGGCGCCCACCGGCATTCTCGCCCAGCAGCACCATGACAGCCTCGCCCCGCTCGCCGACGCGGCCGGGGTGCGGCTCGGGCTGCTGACGGGGGAGGATACGGGGGCTGTGCGCGCGGCCAAGCTCGCCGCGCTGGCTTCGGGCGAGACGCAGATCCTCGTGGGCACCCATTCGCTGTTCCAGCGCGACGTGACCTTCGCCGATCTGCGCCTTGCCATCATCGACGAGCAGCACCGTTTCGGCGTCGCCCAGCGCATGGAGCTCGGTGCCAAGGGAGCCGCTGCCGATGTGCTGGTGATGACGGCGACCCCGATCCCGCGCAGCCTCGCGCTCGCGCAATATGGCGACATGGATGTCTCGCAGCTCGACGAGAAGCCCCCCGGCCGCCGCCCGATCCGCACGGCGCTGGTATCGGTGGCGCGGCTCGAGGAGGTGGTCGCGCATCTGCGCGACGCGCTCGGAGCGGGGCGGCAGGCCTACTGGGTCTGTCCGCTCGTGGAGGACAGCGAGAGTGTCGAGCTGACCTCGGTGGAGGCGCGCTTTCGCCAGCTGCGCGCGGCACTCGGCGAGGGGGTGGTCGATCTCGTCCACGGGCGCATGCCCGCGGCGCAGAAGGAGGCCGCGATGGCGCGCTTCGACGCGGGCGAGACGGGGGTGCTCGTGGCGACGACGGTCATCGAGGTCGGGGTGAACGTGCCGAATGCGACGATCATGGTCGTCGAGCGGGCCGAGAGCTTCGGCCTTGCGCAGTTGCACCAGCTGCGCGGCCGGGTGGGGCGCGGCACGGCCGACTCGACCTGTCTGCTGCTGCATGCGCCCCCGCTTTCGGAGCCCGCGCGGCGGCGGCTGCAGATCATGCGCGAGTCCGAGGACGGCTTTCGCATCGCCGAGGAGGATCTCGCGATCCGCGGCGCCGGGGACCTGATGGGCACGGCGCAATCGGGCCTGCCGCGCTTTCGCATCGCCGATCTCGAGCGCCAGGCCGGGCTCATGGCGCTCGCCCAGAGCGACGCGCGCGCGCTGCTCGGCAGCGATCCGGAGCTTTACGGCGAGCGCGGCGACGCGGCACGGGTGCTCCTCTGGCTGATGGAGCGCGACAAGGCAATTCGCCTTCTGCGTGTAGGGTGACGCAATTTGTTCTCCAGTGTTCTTAAAAGGTTCTTGCTCCGCATCTCCGGATATGAGAACAAACAAAAAACACATGGAGGGAAAGCAAATGCTTGATGAGCTGATTTCGGTTGCAATGCGGGCGAAGCCGACATTGCTCCAGGATGCCGTCGGGGCGCTGTCGCTCGCCGTGATGCTCTGGGCGGGGCTGCATCTGCCGCTTCTGTTCTGACGTGGCGCGGGCGCGCCGCGCGGGCAGCGCCCCGGCTTCCCTCGGGCCGGTCGCCACGCTAGTGTGAGGGTATCTGAAGCCGCCGCGCAAGGCTCGCATGGCCACATCCGCCGACATCGCCTATGCCCGGATCCGCGAAGGGGTTCTCGCCGGGCGCTACGCTCCGGGCAGCCCGCTGCGCGAGGAACAGCTCGCCGCCGATCTCGGCGTCAGCCGCACGCCGGTGCGCGAGGCGCTGCGCCGGCTGAATGCAGAATCGCTGGTCGAGTTCGTGGCCAATCACGGGGCCCGCGTGGCGAGCTGGTCGCATGCCGATCTGCAGGAGACCTTCGATCTGCGCGCGCTACTCGAGGGGCATGCCTGCAGCCTCGCCGCCGAGCGGCGCAGCGCGGCGCAGCTTGCCGATCTCGAACGCCTCGCCGACGAGATGAGCGCCGCCCATGCCGACGCCGCCGGGGTGGCGCAGCTCGCCGCGCTCAACCGTCAGTTCCACGGCCTGATCCAGGAGGCGAGCGGTACGCGCCAATTGCCGCGCCTCGTTGCGCGCATCGTGGATGTGCCGCTGGTGCTGCGCACCTTTCACCAGTACAGCCCCGCCGCCCTCGCGCGCAGCCTTGCGCATCACCACGAGATCACCGCCGCCCTGCGCGCGCGCGACGGAGCCTGGGCGCGGGCGGTGATGGAGGCGCATATCCGTGCCGCGCGCGAGACGCTGCTGGGGGGCGAATCGCCGGGCTGACGCCCGTCAGCCGGGATGCACGGGCGGGGGAAACAGGCCGGCGCGGCCCAGAAGGCCCGGCGGTGTCCGTCCGAGCTGCTCGCCGAGCCAGTCGCTCGCGGCCACCGCCGCGGCGAGATCGATTTCGCCGACATGGCCCATGCGTTGCAGCATGTAGGCCAGATCCTCTGTCGGCAGATTGCCGGTTGCGGCGGGCGCGAAGGGGCACCCGCCGAAGCCTCCGAGGCTGGCATCGATGGCCGTGACCCCGGCCGCGAGCGCGGCCGCGGCGTTCGCCAGTCCGGTATTGCGGGTGTTGTGAAGATGTGCGCGCAGCGCGATGCCGGGTGCGGCCGCGGTGACGCGGCCGAAGCGTTCCGTGATGTCCGACGGTGCGGCGACGCCGATCGTGTCGGCGAGCGCGATCTCATCGGGTAGTTCGGCGCCGAGGCTGTCGATGAGCCGGGCCGGGGCGTCGGGAGCGATCTCGCCCTCGAACGGGCAGCCGAAGGCCGCACCGATGGTGAGCGTGCTGCCAAGCCCGGAGGCGCGCAGCCGCGCGCGCACCGCGCGCCACTGTGCCAGCGTGTCGGCGATTGCGGCGCCCTGGTTGCGGCGGTTGAAGCTCTCGCTCGCGACGACGACGAAATTGACCTCGTCCACGCCGGCGGCGATCGCGCGCTCCGCGCCCCTGAGATTGAGCGCCAGCGCCGAGAGGCGCGGGGCGTGCGGGCTGCGCTGCGCGCGCGCGGCGGCGATGACCTCCTCGGCCCCCGCCATCTGCGGCACGCGCGCCGGGTTGACGAAGCTGGCCGCCTCGATTCGGCGCAGCCCGGCGCGGTGCGCATGCGCGATCAACGCGGCGCGGCTTGATGGATCGAGCGTCACGGCCTCGTTCTGGAGCCCGTCGCGGGGCGAGACTTCGACGATGTGGGGGATGTCGGGCAGCATGGGGCGCTCCACGAAAATGTATACAATAATTTCGAACTTTGCGCAGGGTCAAGCACTTCACATCCGTCATGCCACGCGCAAGAGGCATCAAGCGCCAAAACCTCTTGACTTGGCGCCTTGCCTGCGCAGGATGCATACAATTGGTGGGAGGCGCAGGATGGCAGAAGAGGCCGGGGGGCCGTTGGCCGGGTTGCGGGTCATCGAGATGGGGCAGCTTCTGGCCGGGCCGTTCTGCGGCCAGCTCCTGGCCGATTTCGGCGCTGAGGTCATCAAGGTCGAACCGCCGGGCAAGGGCGACCCGATGCGCGAATGGGGCCGCGAGAAACCACACGGCCAATCGCTCTGGTGGCCCGTCATCGCGCGCAACAAGAAATCGCTCACCCTCGATCTGCGCAGCGCCGACGGCCAGGAGATCCTGCGCGATCTCGCGCGCGGCGCCGATATCGTGCTCGAGAATTTCCGCCCCGGCACGATGGAGCGCTGGGGACTCGGCCATGACGCGCTGAGCGCGCACAATCCGGGGCTCATCATGGTGCGCGTCTCAGGCTTCGGCCAGACCGGGCCCTATTCCGGCCATGCCGGCTTCGGCGCCATCGGCGAGGCGATGGGCGGGCTGCGCCATGTCGTCGGCAGCCCCGACCGCCCGCCGAGCCGCGTCGGCATCTCCATCGGCGACAGCCTTGCGGCGACCTTCGCCGCACTCGGCGCGATGATGGCGCTGCATGCCCGCCACCGCACCGGGCGCGGCCAGGTCGTGGACAGCGCGATCTACGAGGCCGTGCTGACAATGATGGAATCGCTCGTCACCGAGTATGACAAGGCAGGGTATATCCGCGAGCGCACGGGCTCGATCCTGCCGAGGGTGGCGCCGTCGAACGTCTATCCGACCGCGGACGGCTCCGGCATCCTCATCGCCGCCAACCAGGATACCGTCTTCGCCCGGCTCGCCGCGGCCATGGGGCGGCCGGAACTCGCCGGCGATCCCCGCTTCGCGACCCACACCGCGCGCGGCGACGCCCAGGAGGAGCTCGACGCCCTGATCGCCGAGTGGACCGGCGCGCGGCCCGCCGACGAGGTGCTCGCGCTGATGAACGACAATGGCGTCCCGGCGGGGCGCATCTACCGCGCGCCCGAGATGCTGGAGGACGCGCATTTCAAGGCGCGCGAGGCGATCGTGCGCGTGATGCATCCGCAATTCGGCGAGCTCGCAATGCAGAACGTCGCACCGCGCCTGTCCGAGACGCCCGGCGCGGTGCGACACCCGGGCCCGGAGCTCGGGGCGCACACCGAGGAGGTGCTCACCGGCGTCCTGGGTTATGATGCGGCGCGCGTCGCGCGTTTGCGGGAGGCGGGCGTGATCTGACACCATCGAGCGCCGCACGGCGGCAATTGCTACCATCTGTGATCAGGGAGGAGACGATCATGGCGAAGACCGGACTCTGGGCCGTGGGGGCCACGGCGGCGGCGCTGACGGCCGCGGGCGCCGCACAGGCGCAGGAGGACATCACCGTGACCCATTGGGGTGTGCTGATGTATGGCGCGCCCTACGCCATCGCGATGGACCAGGGCTTTTTCGAGGAGGCCGGCGTCGAGATCGGCGACATCCTGAGCTCCTCGGGCGGCGGCACCACGGTGCGCAACGTGCTCTCGGGCGATCTGCTCTACGGCGAGACGAGTCTGGCCGCCGCGGTCTCGGCGCATCTTTCCGGGCGCGAGATCGTGATCGTGAATACCGGCGCCGATACCGTCGCCGACATCCTCTGGGTGGCGATGCCCGACAGCGAGATCGAGTCGATCGAGGATTTCGCCGGCAAGCGCATCGCCTATACCCGGCCGCAATCGGTCACCGACATGACCTTGCGCATGTCGCTCGACGCGGCGGGGATCTCCGCGGACGACGTGGAACTGATCGCCGCGGGCGGGATCGGCGACGGGCTGACCATGCTCGAACAGGACGGGGCCGACGCGGTGCCGATCCTGGAGCCGGTCTGGGCCGCCAGCCGCGACAATTACAAGGCGGTTCTCGAGCTCGACACGGCGCTGCCGCGCATCAGCCAGACGGTGGGCATCACCACCCCCGCGATGGCCGAACAGAAGCCCGACGAGCTGCGCGCGCTTGTCGAGGGGCGGCGCATGGGCGTGCAGTTCATCAGGGAGAACCCCGAGGAGGCCGCGCGGATCTTCGCCGAAGCCTATGAGAGCGATGTCGAGGTGATGGAAACGGCCGTCAACGCGATGCTCGAGATCGACTACTGGTCCGAGGGCGGCTTCAACTACGAGCAGATGGATCGCAAGATGCAGGGGCTGCGCCTCGTCGACGTGATCGACGAGGATGTCGACTGGTCCGGGCTCGTCGATGAGAGCTTCCTGCCCGCAGACCTTCGCAGCGACTGAGGGAGGCGCCTCTTGACCGGCGAGATACATGCGCACCTGACGCGGGTCACGCGGGTCTACCCGGCGGTGGCCGGCAACCCGCCCGTGCACGCGCTCGGGCCGATCGACCTCGAGCTGCGGCGCGGCGAGTTCTTCGCCATCGTCGGCCCGTCGGGCTGCGGCAAGTCCACCTGCATGGATGTGCTCGCCGGGCTCGCCCCGCCGAGCGAGGGAGAGGTCAGCTTCGAGGGCAACCCGATCAGGGGCAGTGTGCCCGACGGGGTCGGGGCGGTCTTTCAGGAGGACGCGTCCTTTCCCTGGCTCACGGTGTGGGACAACGCCGCCTTCGGGCTGCGTCGGCAAGGGGTCGACGCGGCGGAGATCAGGCGGCGCGTCGAATACGCGCTCGGCTTCATGGGGCTGCGCGATTTCGCGCAGGCCTACCCGGCACAGCTCTCGGGCGGCATGCGTCAGCGCGTGTGCATCGCGCGCACGCTGGTGCTTCAGCCGCGGCTGATCCTGCTCGACGAACCCTTCGGCGCGCTCGATGCGCAGACCCGGCTCCTGATGGGTGACGAGCTCCTGCGGCTTTGGCGCGAGACCGGGGCGACGGTTCTGCTCATCACCCATGCGCTCGACGAGGCGGCGATGCTGTCGGACCGCGTGGGCGCGATGTCGGCGCGGCCGGGACGTTTTCTGGAAACCCTCGAGACAGGCTGGCCGCGCGACCGCGACTCCAGCATGCTCGAGGGCGAAACCTTCGGCCATATCACCGGGCGGCTCTGGCAGCTCCTGCGATCGGAGTCGCAGGCTGCGATGGGCCACCATCCCGATGCGGCGCAGGGCGGCACCCGTCGGGAGGCGGGATGACGCGCCTCGCCTGGATCCGTCTCGCCATCGTGCTGGGAGCCTTCGCGGCGCTCGAATGGCTCGTGCAGTCCGGGCGGATCTCCACGCACACGATGATCCCGCCCACCCGGATGGTCACCGAGCTCTGGGCGATCCTCGCCTCGGGCGAACTCACCGGCGACATCACGCAAACGCTCGGCAATGTCGCGATCGCCTGCCTGCTTTCGGTCACGGTCGGTTTTGTCGTGGGGGCCGGGATTCATGCCATCCCGCGTTTGCGCCGCGCGCTCGACCCCTTCCTGACGACCTATTACGCGGTGCCGTTCTTTGTCTTCTATCCGCTGCTCGTCTATATCTTCGGCATGAACAACCTGCCGATGATCGCGATCGGCTTCATGTTCGCGGTCGTGGCGATGATCATCAACACGCTCAACGGGCTCGACAAGATCCCGCGCGTCTACGACAAGGTCGCGCGGATGCATCAGATGAGCCGCGCCTCGATGGCGCTGCGCATCCAGATCCCGGCGGCCGCGCCGAATCTCTTCACCGGGCTCAAGCTCAGTGTCGCCTATGCCTTCATCGGCGTGATCGCGTCGGAGTTCATCCTCGCCCCCGGCGGGCTCGGGTACGCGATCGCCTTCGCCTATGACAATTTCGACAACGAGACGATGTATGCGCTGATGCTCTTCATCCTCGTGCTTGTCACCGCGATCAACATGACCCTGCACTATCTCGAGCAGCGCCTGCTGCGCCGCCAGGGCTTCTGAGGAGCAACCATGTCGCGCAGCAGCGTCTACGCCATCGATATCGCGCTGGTCGTTCTCGGCATCGTCGTGGTCTGGCAACTCCTGCACATGGGAGCGGGGGATGTGGCGATCTCCTCGCCGGCGGCGACGGCGCTGCGCGCGGGCGAGCTGCTGCTTTCGGACGCGTTCTGGCCGCATGCCGCCGAGACCGGGCTGGCGCTCTTCTATGCGCTGGTCATCGCGCTGATGATCGGGCTCGGGGTCGGCACGCTCCTGGGGGGACATCGGCTGTCGGGTGACGTGGCCGAGCCGATCCTTGTCGCGCTCTATTCGCTGCCCAAGATCACGCTCTACCCGGTGATCCTGCTGGTCTTCGGGCTCGGCCTCGAGGCGAAGGTAGCCTTCGGGGCAATTCACGGGGTCATCCCGGTGACGATCTTCACCATGAACGCCGTCAAGAACATCAACCCCGTCTTCCTGCGCACCAGCCGCGTGCTCGGCATGGGGCCGATGCAGACCGCGACGCATATCCTGCTGCCGGCGACGCTGCCGGAGATCGTTTCCGGCCTGCGGGTGGGCTTTTCGCTGACGCTTCTCGGGGTGATCATCGGCGAACTCTTCGCCTCGCATCGCGGCATGGGCTTTCTGGTGATGCGCGCCATCGGCACGCATGACGTTACCACCATGATGGCGGTCACCCTGCTCCTCGCGGTGGCGGCGGTGCTCATCGCATCGCTGTTGCTCTATATCGACAACCGGCTGCATCGCCGGGTCTGATAGGGCGCCGTGAAATCTCGGCCGGGCCAACCGTGCCGCGCGCTCCCTGCGGGCTTGCTGGCTCCGCGCGCAACCCCCGGGCTGGCGCGCCCGCGTCAGGGTATCGCCGCCGTGACCGCCACGCCGGCAATCGCGATCGCGACCCCGTAGGGCAGGGCGCCGGCCCGTGGGTCGAGATCCGCGCTCAACGCGCGGCGCAGCAACCAGATCATGGCAAGCAAACCGCCGGCTACAGCCGTGAGCATGAGGAAGGCGCCGGCCCCCTCATGCCCGACCCAGAGCACACCCGCGGCGATCAGCTTGACATCGCCCCCGCCCAGCCATCCGCGCGCGAAGAGCGCCGCGCCTGTGATCAGAGCGGCGAGAGCGACGCCCAGATCGGCCGCCGCCGCGGCGAGCCCGGGCGCGGTGAGGACGAGACGGCCCAGCGCGAGTGACGCCAGCGCGAAGCAAAGCGCGTTGGGGATGCGCCTCGAGGCGAGATCGGTGATCGCCGCAGTGACGAAGAGCCCCGCGGCGAGGATCGACAAGGCCTCAGTCATCGCCCATGGCGTTCAGCTTTCCGAGATCCCGGTTCATGCCCGGGATTGTCTCCGCAACAAGGAAACCGAACGTAAATGATAGGCTTGTGAACGGCGAAGCGCGCAATGGATCACTGATCCGGCGGTGCCCCTGGCGGACCCGCTCGGGTCCGGGGAATCGGCGGCGGGGGCCCTGCGATCGGTGGCGTTGGCGCAGCGACGGGTCGGTTGCGCCACGGCCGGAGCGTGTTGCTGGCATGGTAGACGTCGCTCATGCGCGGCCTTTATCGAGGGGCTCCCGCCGGGGCTGGCTGACAATCAGTTGATGCTGCGCGCGATTCCCTCCGCGCGCATCGTGATGCGCAATGTCGTCAGAGGGGGGATCTGCAGCCGGTAGGGGAAGGTCACGATAACCCGCCTGTAGGGAAGGTCATGCCCGTCGAGTTCGAGCGCCTCGAAGGAAACCGCGACCGTCCCGTCACTGACGCGCGTAAGCCTTTCGCTGAGCCTGTCGCCGAGGGTCTGGTCGCTCACGCCTGCCTCGATCTGCGCTCTGCGAATTTCCTTTGCGAGCGTGCGTTCCATCGAGCTGCGCTCGAAGATGGCGAGGCCGACCTGCAGGATGCCGAGCACCAGCATGATCAACAGCCCTATGACCATGGCGAACTCGATCGCCACCGCGCCATGATCGCTGCGCGCGAGCCGTTGCGAGAGCGCGGCACGCGGCGGTGTTTCCCGGTTACCGTATCCGGACACGACTGCTTGCCTCCAGCTCATACGGCTCCCGCATATTGAACAGGCTCTGGCGCTCGCGCGTGAGCAGGATTCGAAAATGCGAGCGTTCATCCTCGGCGCATTCATCGTCTTCGGTCGGCTCCCCGTCGCAAAGGCGGGTGACTGTCGCCTCCCTGATGCCCGGCGTGTCCCGCGCAACAGCCATCACGAGCATGCGCACGACATCCGGATCACTTTCCCGCAGCATCACCGCTTCGGCACCGGTCCGGATATGGCGCTCGAGCTCCATTCGGGCCACGAAGCCGAGGCCGAGATCGGTCATCCATAGCAGCGCGGGGATCAGTATCATCGCGCCGAGCCCGAACTCTATCGCGCTCGCCCCGGAGGTGTCGCGTCCGAGCCGCTGTCGGCGTTCGGCTCCCGAGGGCGTTCCCATGCCGATCCCTCACTCCGCCGGGAAATCGGTGTTGTCCACCAGACCGACGAATGTCCGCGAGATCTCGTTTTCCCTGCCGGAGCAGTCGGAAATGATCTCGTTGGTGCCATTCATCTTCATGGTTTGGGCAACGAGTTGAAAACAGAGGTCATCGCTTCCCTCCGTCGCGGCCCCGTTGAGGTGGAACTCCGCGTTCGGCGCATAGATCGCGCCGTCGATTTCCAGTCGGGTTCCCGCGTTGATGTGCTGCTCGTCATCGTGGTCAAGATAGATCGCGATACCGGCGAGGGGGCCGTGCGCGGGGGCCGTCAGCTGCAATACGGCATCCGCGTCGACGCCGTTGAGGCCCGCGCTGTTTTCGCCGAAAAAGATGGTGACGTTGTCGCCCCGGATGGTTTCGTTGTTCCCCATCCGAAGGTCGCCGTCGAGCCAGTAGGTGCCGGGTGCGAGATTGACTTCATCCTGCACATCGATCCCGTCCGGGTAATATCCCGGCTGCAACGGGTCGTCGGCGCTCGCGCTGCAGCCGTTGCATTCGCGCTCGAGGTCGAATGCGTCCGGGCGCGCAGGTGCGGTTACGTAGCTGAACGGATCCTCGCTGTCGTTCCTGTTCCTCAGGATTTCCCCCGCAGTTATGTTATTGCCTGCGCCCTTGAGGCTTATTCCGCCGTTCGCCGAAAGTGTATCTGCCGACACGGTTGACGCGCCCGAGATATAGATCGCTTCGGAAGCTCCGGAATTCGAGTGAATGGAACAGTCGGTCAAGGCCGCTGTCTGGTTGCCCGTTATCTCGATAGCGCGATCCGCGTCCTCGGACAGTGCGAGCAGACAGTAATCGTTCACTGTCTGGACCGTCGCGGTCGCGGCGACGCGGATCTTTCCTTGCGCGCGTTCGGAGCCGCGCAAACCCGCGAGCACCGAGGAGAAGATGTCGCGCCGATCCTCGCGCAGGGTGACCCTGAAGAATTCCCTGTTGCCGCTCTGCGCAACATCAATGGCGAAATCATCGTCGCCTCCCCGGAAGCGGTTGCGTCGCGCCTCTTCGAGTGCGCTCGACGAGATCTCCTGAACGTCGAGGTCTTCCCTGGCGGCGCGTTCGACGGCACCCGAGAAGGCGGCCATGTCGGCAGCACCCTGAAGGCGCCGCTCCGTCTGATACCAGAGCCCGACATCGACAGCGAGGCCGATGCCCCCGATGACGATTGGCAGGGACAGCGGCAGAATAATCGCGGAGCCGCCAGAGGTATCGCTCGACAGGTGGTCAAGTCTGTGTCGCAGCTGCTTCGTCATGGTGCCGCTCCCCTTGTCTGCCTGATGGCCCGATCTCACGGGTCCATCCCGATGAAATTGTCCATTATGTCGAGCGCTGCAGGTCCGATCAGGACGATGAAGAGCGCTGGAAGGATGAAGAGCATCATGGGCACGGTCATGATGGCGGGCAGCCGGCCGGCCTTTTCCTCGGCGCGCATCATTCGTTCGTTGCGCTGCTCCTGGGCGAGGACCTTGAGCGCGCGGGACAATGGCGTGCCGTATTTTTCCGCCTGGTTGAGCGTGTTCACGAGCGCCTGAACGGACGGCAGCGGAATGCGCTCGGCCAGGTGCTCGAGCGCGATGCGCCGCTCGGGCATGAAGGCGAGTTCCAGGGCCGTGTGATGGAGCTCCTCGCAAAGGACGGAGTTGCGCCGTCCCGTTTCCGCAACGACGCGCTTGATCGCCGCGTCGACCGCAAGACCTGCCTGCGCGCAGATGACGAGCATATCCAGCGTGTCGGGCAGTTCCTTCTGGATTGCGGCGAGACGCTTGTCGCGTGCATTGCGCAACAGCAGGTCGGGCAGCTTGCTGCCGATGAGCGCCGCGAACACGATGGCGCCGATGTCGAGGAAAGCGCCCCGCCCGATCGGGTCCAGCCCGTAGACATAGAGGGCGGCCCCGGAGAGCATCGCAAACGGGCCCACGAGCTTGAGGAAGGAATAGATGACGAGGGCATCCTCGCCGCGGTAGCCCGCGCTGATGAGAAGGGCGCGCGTCTCGCGCAGCTGGCGATCTTTCATGATGGAGACAAGGCGCGTCGCCCGTCGCATCAGCTCGAGCAGGCTGTGGTCGAAGCCTCGGTCGTGATCCTTCGCCCCCTCGCGTGCGGTGATCGCGGTCTTGCCGCTCGCTGCAGAGATCCGGCGTCGGCGGTGGCGCTGCTCGATCACCTCGATGGCGATCAGCGCCACCAGACAGACCGCGACACCGGCGGCGACGGCGATGGTGAACTCGATGGGCGGCATGTCGGGCATTGGTCAGATCTCGAACTTGGTCATGCGCCACATCACGAGCCCGCCCAGCAGCATGGAACCGGCGCCGACACCGAGCATGACGTTTCCGCGCGTGTCGGCGAAGAGAGGGACGATGTAATCGGGGCTCATGATCGACAACAGCACCAGCATGACGACGGGCAGCGCCCCGATGATCATGCCGCTGGCCTTCGCCTCGGAGGAAATGGCGCTTATCTTGAGCTTCATCGCTTCGCGTTTGCGAAGCATGTCGGACAAGTTGTTGAGCGCATCGGTCAGGCTGCCGCCGGTTTCGGACTGAATCGAGACCGACACGGCGAGAAAGTCCATCTCGGGGCGTCGGATCGTGTCGCTGACCAGCCAGAGCGCTTCGTCGAGCGTTTCTCCGAGGCGGACGCGATCGACGACGGTGCGGAAGTGCGCGCCGATCGGGTCGGGCATGTCGCGCCCCGCCGAGGCAATGCACTCCACGACCGGGAGGCCGGCGCGGATGCCGCGCACCATCGAGTCGAGTGCATCCGGAAGCTGCAGCAGGAATCGCTGCGAGCGCCGTTCGCCCAGAAAGCGAAGAACCGCATTCACGAGCATCATCCCCGCCAGGAGTCCGACGGCAAGGCCGACAGGGAGCGGAATGCCAATCGCAAGCCGCGCGCCGATGGCGATCGCGCAAGCGACCAGCAGCGTTGCGATCAGAACCCCCCCGAGACTGCGGCGCAGCCCCGCCCGTTCGAGATCGTGGCGCACCCTTGCCGTGTCGAGCAGCGGAATCAGGCGGGCCAGCGAGTCCATCAGCCGACCCGCGATGGCACCGTCCTCGCTCGGGCGCAGGAGCAGGTCTCCGCGCAGCTCCTCGACATCCACCCTGCCGGTGACGCGCCCGCGACCGACCCTCGCGAGGCGCCTGCGATGGCTGCGGCGAAGGCGCATGACGAGCGAAATGACAAAGAGTCCGAGCCCGATGATGACCGCCACCGACGAAACGAAACCCACCAGCGCGATCAAGACCGGCGCCTCGAGGCCGGGTGTGGCGAGGCCCGGCGTCATCCCATCGCCTCCATGAGCCGGTTGCCGAGGCCGAAATACTCCGCCCTCGGCATGAAATGCGGCCTTATGTTCGCGGACTCGAACCGCCCGCGCAGGGAGCCGTCCTCGCCCTCGCCGTCGAAGTGGTAGCGAAACAGGTCCTGGGTCGTCACGACCTCGCCCTCCATGCCGGTGACCTCGGTGACATGGGTGATGCGGCGCTTGCCGTCGCGCATGCGGCTGACCTGCACGATCAGGTGGACGGCGCTCTGGATCTGCTCGCGCACTGCCTCGGGTGGCAGCTTGAAGCCCGCCATCGCGACCATGTTCTCGAGCCGCGTGAGGGCATCCCGCGGCGTGTTGGCATGGATCGTGCACATGGAGCCATCATGGCCGGTATTCATGGCCTGCAGCATGTCGATCGCCTCCTCGCCGCGGATCTCGCCGAGAATGATGCGATCGGGGCGCATGCGAAGGGCATTCTTGAGGAGATGGCGCATGGTAATCTCGCCCTCGCCCTCGAGATTGGCCGGGCGCGTCTCGAGACGCACGACATGCGGCTGCTGCAGTTGAAGCTCCGCTGCATCCTCGATGGTGACCGTGCGCTCGCCGTGATCGATCATGCGCGAGAGCGCGTTGAGCAGTGTCGTCTTGCCCGACCCGGTGCCGCCCGAAATCAGGACATTGAGTCGCGCGCGCGATGCGATCTTGAGCACCGTGGCCATTGTCGGCGCGATGTTGCCCTGCCGCGACATGACATCGAGGGTGATTTCCTTCTTCGAGAACTTGCGGATCGCGATGGCGGGTCCGTCGATGGCGAGGGGCGGAACGATTATGTTCACGCGACTGCCGTCCTTGAGGCGCGCGTCGACGAGCGGCTGCGACTCGTCCACACGCCTGCCCACCTCGGTTACGATGCGGGTCGCGACGTGCATGACATGTGCGTCGTCGCGAAAGAGCGTGTCGGTCAGCACAAGCTTGCCGCCACGCTCGACATAGACCTGGTTCGGACCGTTGACCATGATATCGGTCACGGTGTCGTCGGCCAGCAGGGGCTCGAGCGGGCCGAGCCCGATCATGTCGTCGACGAGCAGGCGGATCACACTGCGCAACTCGCCCGCATTGAGCTGCAGCCGAAGCTCTGCGGTGATCTGCTCGACGATGTCGCCGATCTGGCGGCGCAATTCATCGGGCGCGAGGGTCGAGGCGACGCCGATATCGATGCGCTGCATCAGTTGCGGCATGACCTGCGCCTTCACGTCATGGACGCGGTTGCTGCGGCTCTCCGGTGCGGCCCGCGCCGTGGACTCGGCAAGGGGGTCTTCCGCGGCGTCGGTCACCGCGCCCGCCTCTGCCTGCGTGCTCGCAAGCTGACGCTGGGCCTCGTCGACGAGGTCGCGCAGGACCTGGCGCTGCAGCTCGACCGATGGCTGCGACGGGGTCTCCGCGAGCGCCGCGTCGAGCGCATCATTGGCAAGTTCGAACAGCATCCGCTGGTTCGTTGCCGACCGGTTCTCGAGCGTTGCCTTGAGCCGCGCCCCCGCGGCCGAGCGCAGCAGCGAGAGTTCGGCGCTGCCGGCCGGTCCGCGCACGGCACCAGTGGTCGCATCCTCCATTGTCACCTCAACGTCCGATCATTCGGCGGAACATGCCGCGGCGCACATCCTCCGGCACACCGGCCATTTCCTTGCACAGCGAGATCAAGTCCCCCGTCATGCGGTGCTTAGGCTCGAGTTGGGCGAGCGGTTTCGCGGCGAGGTTGGCGCGAGTCATCGCCTTGGTGTCGGCTGCGAAGTTCGCCCGGACGGGGCGTTCGAGCCCGGACTCGAACTCCTTCGCGCTGACTTCGGGCTTGGGACTGACGCGATTGGCGACGACATGAATATTGCATTCGTGATTGCGCTGCGTGGCGATCTTGGCGATCCGGTTGGTATCGCGCAGGGCCGCGAGACTGAGCTCGGAGACGATCACGAGATCATCGTAGCGGCTGAAGAGCGCCGCCTCGCGATGGAGGAAATGGCGCGGCATGTCGAGAACGCTCATGTCGAAGTTCGCGCGCATCGTTTCGGCGAGGCGCAGCATCTTGTCGTCGGATATCCGCACCGTGTCGTCATAATCCTCCTCCGTGGCGAGGACATGCAGGTTGCGCGTGAGCTTCGTCATGGCGTTCTGAAGAAAGACGTGATCGACCCGCTCCGGGTCCTCGAAGGCGTCGCGCAAGCCCCGTGTCGGCTCGATGTCGAGCGTCAGCGCGACCGACCCGCCATAGACATCCATATCCACGAGGGCGGTGCGGCGTGAGAACTTCTCGGCCATGATCCAGGCGATGTTGATTGCCAGCGTGCTCGTCCCGACACCGCCGCGCGCACCGAGGAGACCGATGACGCGGCCGGTGGGCTTGGTGCCCGTGGCGGGCTGCTCGAGCCGCACGAACACCTCGCCGAGCGCATCGGCATCGACCGGCTTGACGAGATAGTCGCGTGCACCGGTCTTTAGCACCCGGCGATAGAAGTGCACGTCGTTGACGGTGCCGAGCGCGAGGACCGAGGCGCCGAGCCGGGCGAGCTCGACAAGGCCGGCTTCGGCATCGGCGAGCTCCATCTCCGAGATATCGACGATCAGGAACCGCGGCATGGCCGCAACCCCGATGAGCCGCTGCGCCGTCGTAAGCCCCCCCTTGCGGATGCTGGCGCCGGTCCAGCCCCGGTTCTGCGCCAGGGTCTGCGCCGCGGCGAGAGTCGTCTCGTCGCCGACATAGGCGGCGAAGGGATCGCGCTCGGCATCGTCCTCGAACACCATCTCGGGCTGAACGAGTTCCGCGGCCTGTGCCATGGCTCAATCTCCTCATGTATCGGGCCGCCAAGCCCCCGCGCCACGATTCGCCCGCGGCTCGCATTCCATTGATGCGGCCTGCGGGGTTAAGGTTCGGTGTGCGGCTGCCTCATTCGCCGGGTTCCGCGTCGGCGTCCGGGGCCGCGGCGGGCCCATCGGCGCGGGCTGCGATGTGTCCGTGGGCCGTGATCGGCACTTCCGAGACGCTCGTTCCCCGCCTGACCCGGACACGCTGGGGTCCCTGCTCCTCCTGCGCCGGCTCGGCGGACTCCTCGGCATCCGGCTGCGGGGCGACACCGAAATGGAGGCTGAGGAGCGACGAGATGTCCGAGTCGAGTGTCATGGTGCGGGACTCCGGGGCGGACGGTTCGGGAGCGGCGGCGTCGGCGCGCGCGAGTCGCAGCATGGTGGGCTGCGCAAACGCGTCGGCGTCCTGCGCGGTCTCCGCGTCTCGGACGGGATTGAGCACCAGTGAAAGATCTCCGAGGCGCCGCGCGAGGGAGATGACCTCGGCCTGCTTCGGGCTGACCTCGAGCGTCACGGTGTTGCCGACACGCGGCTCGCGCGCGCCGCTTTCGAGCTCGGTATCGAGCGCGAGCACGCGCAGCTTGCCCAGCAGGGTTTCGCTGGCGCGCAGATCGCGGGCGGCTTCGGCATCGTCGCTCGAGACCTGGTAGGTCATGATCAGATCGATGCGGTCGCCGGGCAGGATATGCCCGCCGACCGCGGAGGTTTCCGACACGGGCACCGCGATCGCGCGCTTGCCCGGCTCGAGAACGGCGGCGAGGAAGCCGCGCTCGCCCGGCTGGATGGTGGCCGAGCGGGCCACGGGCACACCCTCGGCGAGCGGCTGGCGCGCCACCGCGCCGTGCAGCAGCGCCTCACCCTCGTCATCGGCGCGCACCATCGCGGAGGTCACCGAGTCCTCGTCGAGCGCCATGACGCGCAGATCCTCCGGCCGGATCAGCGCCCCGGCCGACAGGGCTGTCGCAGGGGCGAAGACCTCGGCCTTGGGATCGGGCTCGGGCGCCTCGGCGCTTTCCTCGACGGGGGCCTCGGGCGGCTGGCGCGTCTCGAGCAGGTAGTACCCGGTGCCGGACGCGATGATCAGTGCGAAGGCCGTGATGAGGAAAATCCGCATGAGGAAGCACCGATGCTTTGCGACGTTTTGGTGCCGTCCGGCCTTGCAGCCGGGCGAGGCGCGAGGCAGCCTCTAAGCTGTGGATCGCCCGCGACGAAGAAGTGGCTCAACCATCGCCTTAATCAGGTGCCGGATCTGCGACCGTGTCACCAATGCTCCGGAAGAGGTCGTCAAGCGCTCCGCCAAGAAAATTTGCACCGCCGATAATCGCGACCGCAATCAGCGCCGCGATCAGGCCGTACTCGATGGCCGTTGCGCCCTCCTCGTCGGAGCGCAGGGTCTTGAGAAGCGTAATGAAGTAAGTCATGGAAACTCTCCTTTCTGCACGGGTTTTCCGAAGACTGCAGATACGCAGGAACCGCCGGTCATCAAAACGAGAATCCCTTCGGATTTTCCAAAAATGCGACGGAGCCGGAGGCATTTCATTAAGGCGAAATTAATAAATCCAGAAGGTGAAATCAGTTCAGAGGGTTGCGCTTCATCGTTTCATTTACAGCGCCCTGACATGCAGGCAATTTAATAAAAACGACGAAACTATATCCCCGGGCGATGCCCGGAAAACCGCCGGGGCGCATCTCGGCCCCGGGAGCAGCAGTGTGCGGGTGCGAATCGGGCGACCCGGCAGATCACGGCACCCCGGCGCGGCGCAAACCCTCGATGAAGGTGGCGACATGGTCGCGCGATCTGACGAAGAACATCCGCTCGCGTGCGAAGCCGCGGCAGAAGCCGGGGCGCGCCCGGGTGAGGGCCTGGGCGGCCTGGCGGGCCTGGGAGGTCGCGCCGCGCAGGCCGTGCGCCGCGGCCAGATTGCTGCGCGCCCAGTAATGGGCGTTGGGCACCTGCGTGGCGCGGCGGGCCCAGTGTGCCGCGCTGTCATAGGCGCCGTCGAACAGATGCGCGAGCGAGCGGTAGGACATGAACGCCCAGCGGAACGGGTCCTGCGGGCTCAGCTCGATGGCGCGGTCGAAGGCCGCGATCGCCTCGGGAATGCGGCCTTCATAGGCCAGCGAGTCGCCCAGCCCGCAATGCGACAGCGCGTGGCAAGGGTTGAGCGCGATCGCCGCGTGCAGCGACTCTATGGCGGACACGTATTCGCAGCGCACGAGCCGCACGCGGCCGAGAGTGAAATGCGCATTGGCATCCTGCTCGTCGAGCGCCACGGCCGCCTCGGCGCAGCGCAGCGCCTCATCCAGACGGGCATTGTCGATCGGACCCTCGAAATACACCATCTCCAGCGTCATTGCGTAGGCGAGCCGGGCATGGGCGTCGGAGAAATCCGGATCGAGCGCGAGGGCCGCGCGCATGAGCTCCTGGCAGCGGCGGTTGCTCTCGGACGTGAAGCGGTAGAACTCGGCCGAGCCGAGCGCATAGAGTTCCCAGGCGCCGTGATCGGCGCGCGCGGTGCGGGCGGCGCGGGCGCCCTCGGCGCGGCCCAGCTCGGCGGCGATCCGGGCGGCGACGAGCTCGGCGATCTCGGCCTGCAGGGCGAAGATATCGCGCATTTCACGTTCGAAACGCTCGGACCACAGGCACTGCATCGTGCAGGCATCGCTCAGCTGCACGCTCACGCACAGGCGGCTGCCCAGGCGGCGAAGGCTGGAGGTGAGGGCATACCCGGCGCCGAGATGTGCCGCGATGCCGGATGCGGCGCGCAGCGGGCCGGGCGGCAGATCGGCGTCGGCCGCGCCCGTGACCTGCCCCCAGCCCTGCGCGCGCGCGAGCGCGACGGCGGGGTTGCGCGTGATGACGCGCAGCCAGCGATGCCGGGTCAGCGCATTGATCATGTCCTCGGTGAGCCCCGCGGCGAGGAGTCCGGTGTGCAGATCGGTGCCGATCGCGGTGCAGGGCAGAACGGCGATGACGGGGCGTGCGGTGGTGGCGCGGGGCGCAGCGAGCCTCGCGGCGGCCGGTGGCGGCGGTGCGGCGGGCGGGCCTGTCTCGGGGTCGCGCCCGGCCGGCTCCAGCGCGCGGGCGCGCAGCCGGAAGCCGCGCCCGTGCACGGTCGCGATCAGGTTCTGGCGTGTGCCGTCATCGCCGAGCGCCTTGCGCGCCGCGCGGACCTGGCTGCTGAGCGCCGCCTCGGAGACGATCCGGTCACCCCACAGGTTATGGAAGATCGTCTCGCGTGGGAGGGTCCGGCCGGTATGGCGCGCGAGCAGGGCGATGAGGTCGAATGTGCGCGGTTCGACGGGGATGCGCGCGCCGTCGCGGCGCAGCTCGAAGCGGTCGAGATCGAGTTCGAAGCAGCCGAAGCGCAGCGTCTCGGCCGCGCGCGGCTCGATCCGCACGACCTCTACCGGGGCGCCCCGGCCGGGCAGTTCGATCGGGGTCTGCGCGACGATCCGGACGGCGGGCAGGGCCGCCTCGGCGCCGGGAACCTCGTTCTTGTGCCATGTCGACAGGATCACGCCGGGTTGCGCAGCGCGGGCGAGGCCGCTCACGAGCGCGAGTGTTTCGAGCGCCGGCACGTCGGGTGCGGTGAGCGCATGCATCCCGATCCGGTGCGGTGGCGTCGCCGCGTCGCGCGCGAAACCGAGGGCCGCCGGGATCGCGGCGAAGCCGAAGATGTCCGGCGCGGTTTCGGTCCCGCGGATGGGTGTGCCGGCATGACGCCGGGCCAGCGGCATCAATCCCGCGGGCGCCGGCGTGCTGACCGCGACCAGACAGGTGAACGCGCTTGCCATGCCGACCTCCTGCCGGCCCCATGCCGGCACGACTGCCTGGAGCCGCACGACGGTGCGACATGATAGCGCAGTCGGGCGCGGCGGGCAACGGCCGGTCAGGCCTGCGGGTTGCGCGCGCTGATCACCCAGGAGGAACTGTTCATGACGATGCCGTCATCCGTCACCTTCTGATGCCCTATCGCCTCGGCGAGGGCGGCCTCTATCTCGCCGCGCTTCGCCTCGGCCTCTTCGCCGGCCTCGCGGAACACCTCGCCGGCCGGGCCGAGTGCGAGGGTGAACTCGATGGCGTCGCGCACGTCGTTGCCGATCCGCACCTCGGCATCGACCCGCTCGAAACGGATGTCGGTATAGCCGGCGATCTCCATCATCTTGCGGGTGGTGGCCTCGTCGGCCATCGAGAACGGCCCCGGCCCGCAGGTGCGCGCATCCTCGCCGGGTGGGGGCAGGAAGCGCAGGACCACATCCTTGGCCATCGACAGCCACGGATTGTCGGCCGGGTCGCGCCAGACGATATGCGCCATGCGTCCGCCGGGCTTAAGCGCCCGGCGCATGTTGCGCAGCCCGGCGACCGGGTTGGTGAAGAACATGGTGCCAAAGCGCGCGAAGACGAAGTCGAATTCGCCCTCGGGCAGCGCGACCTCGGCATCGCCGCGCATGAACCGGACATTGTCGAGGCCGCTGGCGCGCAGATCGGCCTCGGCGGCCTCGAGAAAAGCGTCGCAGCAATCGATGCCCACGACATCGCCCCCCGGCCCGACGACGTGCGCGAGTTCGATCGCGGTATCGCCGAAGCCGCAGCCCACATCGAGCACGCGGTCGCCCTCGCGCACCGGCAGCTTGGGAAAGACCCTGGCGCTGTGCTGGGTCAGCCCGTCCACCAGGATATGGCGAAAGCGGACGAATTTCGGGGCAAGCACCTCGTTCCAGAACTGGACGAATTCGGTGTCCTCCTGCGTCGGCTCGATCACGCTCATGGCGCAACTCCCTGATCTCGAATGGCGCGGCCAGCCTAGCGGCTGCCACGGCCGCGCGCTTGAGCGAAATGTGCGGCAATTCTGGAGATTTCGTGGTTGCACGAGCCGCGCGGCGCCTGCCGGCACCACGAAATCTGCAGATCATGCTCAAGCGCCGCCCGCACGATGTCGCTTTACTGGGCAGGGGCCGCCATTCGCGCGGCCGGTGACAAGGCAGGAGATCCGCATGGCCGCGAACGAAGAACTCGTCGTCCTGATGACCCACGGCCCGAGCGACGAGCGCGCCTCGGTCGGCTTCACGATCGCCAATGGCGGCATGACCGCCGGGCTGAAGCTGTCCGTCTTCCTCACGGGTGACGCCGTCGACATCGTGCGCCGCGGTGCCGCGGACATCGTGCAGATGCATCCGCTCGAGCCGCTCAGGGGGCTCGTGGAGGACTTCCTCGTGCGCGGCGGCACGTTGTGGGCCTGCGCGCCATGCGTGAAGGCGCGCGGCTACGGCGACGGCGATCTGATCGACGGGGTCGAGATCACCGGCGCCGCGCCGATGCACGAGCGCCTGAAGGCCGGAGCGGCCACGCTCAGTTTCTGAACCGGATTGACAGCGAGCACTGCCATGATCCGCCATTTCGCCATCGCCGCCGCCTCGGACTCTCTTCATTCGCGCGCTCTATCAGGATCCCCGCGAGGCGGTGGGCGGGATGCGCGCATAAACCGATGCCGGCGATGACAGGCTGTTCCCGGCGCGGTTCGGGCTCGCCGGGGGCGAGGTCACGGCGCGGGTGCGCCTCGACGGGCCGCAAGCACTGATCGCCGTCGCCCGGCGGGAAGATAGCCTATCGCAGCGCGCGCCGCCGTCGATGTCGGGTGAGCGGCCGTTTCCGAGGAGGCTCTCCATGCCGAACCCGGGCATCCGCATGCCCGACACGGCCGGGGAGGGCGCCGAGATCGGGATCCGCGCGCGGATCATGCATCCGATGGAGAGCGGCCGGCGCACCGACAGCAGCAGCGCGCGCGTGCCGCGCGACATGCTGCGCCGCTTCGTGTGCCGCTTCGAGGGCGAGACCGTCGCCGGGATGGAGCTCCACGAAAGCGTCTCCGCCGACCCCTTCGTGCAGTTTTCCGCGTCGTGCCGCGGTCGGGGCGATTCCGCTTGCTGTGGATCGCCGATGACGGGCGCGTCTTCGAGCAGACGCGCGATATCACCTTGACCTGAAGCGAGGAGCCTGCCGTGCAGCCCGGATCCCTTGTGATTGTCGCCGCGCTCCTGGCGGGGCCCGCGCTTGCCGAGCCCGACCCGGAGCGCGGCGCGTCGCTGGCCGCGCAATGCGCCGGCTGTCATGCCGACGCGGCCGGCGAGGCGATCCACGCCTTCAGGGACATGGACCCCGAAAGCTTCACGGCCGCGATGCAGGCCTATCGAAACGGCGAGCGCACGCATATCGCGATGCGCATGTTCGCCGGCGCGCTCGAACCGTCCGAGTTCGACGACCTCGCCGCGTGGCTTGCCGAGGAGGACACGCAATGAGACTGACCCGGCGCGGACTGAGGGGCGGGCTCGCGGCGCGCGGCGTCAATGCCGTGCATGACCACGCCACCGATGTGGATCTTGCGACGCGCAGCGTGAGCCTCGCGGGGGCGCTTCGCTGCCCTGCGAGCGGCTGATCGTCGCGCCGCCCCAACCCCTATCGCTGCCCGCCGGGGCCGTATGAGCGCGTCTGCATGGTCGCGCATTACCTCTCCGCTCATAACCCGAGCGCGAGGATCCTCGTCATCGACCCCAGGGGGTCCTTCTCCAAGCAGGGTCTGTTCGAGGCCGCCTGGCGCGATCACTATTGCGGCATGATCGAGCGCATCGGCCCCGATTCCGGCGCCGACAACCTGTCCGTCGATCCCGCGTCCATGAGCATCGATATCGACGGCATGGTCGAGCGGGTCGATGTGCGACGTGATCCCGGCGCCGAAGGCCGGGCGCATCGCCGCGATCGCGGGGCTGACCGATCCGTCCGGCTGGGCGCCGGTGCGCCCCGAGGACGGCGTGAAGGTCGGCGCGGCCTATGCGCCCGAGGGCGACCGCATCGCGCTCATCGACAGCTTCCCGAGTTCGGCCGACGAGGACCCCGGGACGCGCCGGCACACCTGGCGCGAGAGCGTGGACCGGTATCGCGCGATCACGGCGGAGATTTTCGGCTGAGGAGGCGATCAGTCCGCGATTGCCTTGCAGGGCAAAATGATGTTGCGTGAGCCCGTCGGCACCCGGGAGGGGGTTCGCCGACGGGGAGGAGACCCGGAACATCATGCCCGCGCCGCTCGACACATCACCGCCGGTTTCGCATGAGGTGCGCAAGACGACCTGCTACATGTGCGCCTGCCGCTGCGGCATCGACGTGCATCTGCTCGACGGGCGCGTCACCCATATCGACGGCAATCGCGATCACCCCGTCAATCGAGGCGTGCTCTGCGCCAAGGGCTCTGCCGGGGTCATGCAGCATCTCTCGCCCGCGCGGCTGCGCGCGCCGCTGCGCCGGTCGGGGCCGCGTGGCTCCGGTCGGTTCGAGGAAATAAGCTGGGAAGAGGCGCTCGCCACGGCGGCGGGGTGGCTCGCCCCGCTGCGGGAAACGGCGCCCGAAAAGCTCGCCTTCTTCACCGGGCGCGACCAGTCGCAAAGCTTCACCGGCTGGTGGGCGCAGCAATTCGGCACGCCGAACTGGGCCGCGCATGGGGGGTTCTGCTCGGTCAACGTGGCGGCGGCGGGGATCTACACGCTGGGCGGCGCATTCTGGGAGTTCGGCCAGCCCGACTGGGAGCGCACGAAGCTCCTGATGCTCTTCGGGGTGGCCGAGGATCACGATTCCAACCCCATCAAGATGGGGCTCGGCCGGCTCAAGGCGCGCGGCGCGCGGGTGATCGGCGTCAATCCGGTGCGCACCGGCTACAATGCCATCGCCGATGACTGGATCGGGATCACGCCGGGCACGGACGGGCTCTTCATCGGCGCGCTGATCCATGAACTCCTGCGCGCGGGGCGCGTCGATCTCGGCTACCTGACCCGCTACACCAACGCGCCCTTCCTCGTGCGCGCCGACGCCGAGGGCCGCGGCCTGTTCCTGCGCGACGCGGACGGCACGCCGCTCATCCGCGACCGCGCGACCGGCAAGGCAGTGCCCTGGGACAACCCGGACGCGGCGCCCGATCTCGCGCATGGATGGGATGATGGCGGCGCGACCCATCTGCCCGCCTTCCGCCATCTCGCGGATCGCTATCTCGACCCCGCCCATGGCCCCGATGCCGTGGCCGAACGCTGCGGCGTGCCCGCCGCGCGCATCCGCGCCGTCGCCGCCGAGCTCGCCCGCACCGCCTTCGAGGAGGAGATCACCCTCGATCAGCCCTGGACCGATTTTCGCGGCCGGGACCACGCGACGATGACCGGCCGGCCGGTGGCGTTTCACGCCATGCGGGGCATTTCGGCGCATGCCAACGGCTTTCAGACCTGTCGCGCGCTGCATATCCTTCAGCTTCTGCTCGGCAGCGTCGA
>LFIK01000467.1_pt1 | contig 30382 bp, 35 predicted proteins | sample 643401 | NCBI WGS metagenome assembly LFIK01 (sample SAMN03777447, study PRJNA286221) | soda lake metagenome | biome: soda lake; feature: Kulunda steppe; material: water; isolation source: sample T5-Br brine of Lake Tanatar-5 | place: Russia: Kulunda steppe | collected 2010-07
CCGACGTCGACGTGCGCGAGGTCGGTCGCCAGTGCGACGACGTCGCCCGCGGCACGGACCGCCGCTCCGGCCGCTCGGCGCAACGTCTCGGTGCTGACCTTCTCGGCCGGTCCGAGCCCGACGACGAGCACGGAGCGGCCCGCAGCCGGCCCGACCGTCACGGACAGCCGCACGGTCGCCGCCTCCGACGCCTCGAAGCCGAGCGCGACCAGCAGGTCGGCGCCTGACTCCCCCAGCGCCTGCCGCGCACCCTCGGTCAGCACCGGCGGACGTGGACCGTTCGACGCCGGCTGGCCCTCGCCGGATGCGCCTTCGGGCGCGGTCACGGCGACGACGAGCAGCGGGGCCACCGCCGGATCGACCGCGAGGAGTCCCTCGGTGGTGGTGGTGAGCTGGATCACGGCTGCCTCGCCATCGGTCGTGAGTCGGGTCGGGTCACTCGGGTCGGGTCAATCGGGGCGGGTCATTCGGGGCGCGTCATCCGAGTCGGGTCCGTCCGGATCGCCGCCCGGAGGCTAACCGGCGGGTCTCGACGAGGACCGCTGTCGCTGAGCGGTCGCGGCGCTCACGATGCTCGCGTGGACCTACCCTCCCGCCATGGCGACCGACGACCGCTCCGCACGCAGCCCCATCCCCGTCGACCTGCGGGACTGGGTCCAGTTCTCGACGTTCGAAGCGGTGCGCGTTCGGGTCCAGCGCACCGACCACCTCGCCGTGGACCTGTGGTGCCTCGAACCGCAGCAGGCGACGGACGTACTGCGCATCGACGCGGACGTGACCTACACGGTGCTCGCCGGACGGTCGTGGTTCGTCACCGAGGACGGGGACATCGGCCTCGATCCCCTCGGCAGCATGCTGGTCCCGACCGGGACGGCGCACGGCATCGACAACCGTGCTCCCGATCCGCTGATCGTGATGGCGGTCTCGTCACCGCCCGGGCCGGAGCCGGTCGCGCCTCCGGTGGCCGATGACGCCAGCGCGGTCCGTGACGACGTGGCGAACGCGAGCGGCCTCCGGGCGACGCTCGGTCGCATCGGGCGCCGGCGCTGACCGCACCTGCAGGCGCTAGACTTACGTCACTTCAGGAGAGCGCCATGCGACCAGGTCCCGCCCGCGGCACGACCGCTCAGCGCGAGCTGGTCGTCGACGCAACGATGACCGATGCGGGGCGCGCGACCGCACCGTCGGACGGGTTGCCCCACATCTTCGGCACGCTCGCGATGGCCGACGCGATCGCGGCGACCTCGCGCGAACTGCTCGACGGACACCTCGAGGACGATGAGGTCGCGGTCCCGGGCCGGCTCGAGATCATCCACCGCTCGCCCATCGCCGTCGGCACCTCGGTCCAGCTCGATGCGACCGTCCAGATGGTCGAGCCGACACGGGTGACCTGCGAGGTCCTCGTCCGCACTCCTGCCGGCGTCGCCGCACGCGCGTCGTACGAGCAGGAGGTCGTCGCCCGCAGCGAGTGGCTCGCGCGCCTGGGCATCACCGCCAGCTGACCGCCCTACCGGGCCCTCCCGGCCGTCACCTCGGCCGGATCAGCGTGCCCGATGGGCCTCCTCGGCCCGCAGCGCCAGGTTGCGCAGGGACCGGCGGAAGATGCGGCGGATGATCGGGAGCGCGAACACCTGCGCACCCAGTTCGCCGATCGCCCCCAGCGGCGGGTCGACCTCCTCCCACCAGCCGATGCGCGTGCCTCCGTCAGCGAGCGGGGTCAGCTCGAACGCACCCGTCCCGGTGATGATGCGACCCGTGTGGGTGACCTCGAGGTAGCGCGGCGCGTCCCAGCCGGTCACCCGCATCGTGTCCTGCACCGTCAGGCCGAGCAGGTTCGTCGGGCACCGCAGCTCGACGCCGATCCCCTCGCGGTGCTCCGAGGTCACGTGGACCTCCTTCGCGTCGAGCATCCAGCGTGGCTGCTGCTCCCAGTCGACAAGGACGTCCCACACGACATCGCGTGGTGCTGACGTGTCCTGGTGCAGGTCGAGTCGCATCGGTCGTCCTCCTCCGTGCCGTCATCCCGCCGTCGTCCTCGGCGGCGCGGGCGGCATCGCCGGCGAGCGCCGCGCGGACCCCGGGCCGGGGACCGCTGACGGCTACGCTCGTACTGAAGCGGATTCGTACCCGGATCCCGAACCGGATCCCTCCCCGGAGCCCTCGTTCCGGACCCCACTCGACGGAAGGCGCGACGTGTTCGCGGACATCGACGGCAACAGCCTCCACTACGTCAGCGTCGGCGAGGGCCCCCCGGTCGTCCTCATCCACGGCCTCGGCGGCTCGGCGAACGTGTGGCACGGCGTCATCGGCGCCCTGCAGCAGCATCACCACTGCATCGCACTCGACCTGCGCGGGCACGGCCGCAGCCAGGGACGCGGGAAGTTCTCCATCGAGGGCTGGGCGCAGGACGTCGAGCGCCTGATTGCGCACCTCGAGCTCCCGCCGGTCACGCTCGTCGGCCACTCGATGGGCACGCTCATCGCGCAGGAGCTCGCGCGCTCGACCCCCGACATCGTCGACGAGCTCGTCCTCGTCGGAGGCATCTCCTACTTCGAGCCGGCGACGGCTGACGCCTACCGGCAGCGTGCCGACGCCGTCGAGGCGGACGGGATGGACGCGCTCGTCGAGGCGTGGCTGGCCGGCGCGGTCAGCCCACGCAGCCACGCGACGCAGCCCGGCATGGTCGGCCTGCTCCGCGAGCTGTTCCTGCGCAACGAGCCGCAGCACTACGCGAAGGCCTGCCGTGCCCTGGCCGACGCCGAGCGGGTCCCGCGTGACGAGATCGGTCAGCCGACGCTCATCGTCGCGGGCTCGCACGACCGTTCGACGCCGATCGCGATGGCCGAGGAGCTCAAGAGCTCCATCCCGGTCAGCCGGATCAAGGTCATCTCGGGCGTCGGCCACTGGATGCCGCTCGAGGACCCCGACGCCATCGCCTCGGCGATGCTCGAGTTCCTGACCTGAGCGACGACGCCGCCACCCTCGCACCGGACCCGGAGCCGCAGCTCGGGCCGGTCGGCGACCTCGACGCGCTGTACGACGACCTCGTCCTCGGTGGTCCCGGGCCGCGCACCGAGCCCTGGCTCGCGCTCTGCCTCGTCTCGAGCCTCGACGGGTCGGTGACGCTCGGGAACGTGTCGGGCGGACTGGGCGGACCGGCGGACCTGCGTGCGCTCGGCCGCGTCCGCGACGCGTGTGACGTGATCCTCGTCGGCGCCGGGACGGTGCGGGACGAGACCTATCCGCCCTACCCGGGCGGCGAGGCCCGGCAGCAGCGGCGCGTCGCGAAGGGACTGGCCGCACGCCCTCCCATCGCGATGGTCACCCGCACCGGTGCGCTTCCTGAGGGGCATCCGCTGGTCGCGGACCCCGAGCGGCCACCCATCGTGATCGTCGCAGGGGCCGACGAGGCCACGGCGCGCGAAGCACTGGGCTCGACCCCCGCCGGCCCGGGTATCCGCTGGATCGTCGCCGGTGACGCCCAGGTCGACTGGCCCGCAGCGATCGGCGCGCTCGCTGCGCTCGGGCTGCCCCGCATCAGCTGCGAGGGTGGACCGACCATCAACGGTGCGGTGCTCGAGGCCGGGCTGATCGACGAGGTCTTCCTCACCCTCGCACCGACGCTCGTCGGCGGGGACGGACTGCGCCTCACGACCGCGCAGGGTCCGGCGCGCCGCACGGAGCTGATGCTCGTCTCGGCCCTGACCCACGGCAGCGAGCTGCTGCTGCGCTACCGCCGTGCCGCATCGGCTGATGTGGCCGCATCGAGGTAGGCACGCACCGCGCCGACGTCGTGCACGCGCACGAAGCCGGGAGCACGCCGTACCGCAGCGACCGTCGCGATCGTCTCAGGCAGCCGGTCGGTCGGCGGCGCACCGGTGATCACACCTGCGTACAGCTTGCGCGACGCACCCGTGAGGATGGCGAGCCCGCGGGCGATGAACGTGTCGTAGGCGCGCAGCAGGGCGACATCGTCCGACGGCGGCTTCGAGTACCCGAGCCCGGGGTCGAGCACGACGCGTTCGCGTGCGAGCCCGGCCGCGACCGCCATCGCGGTGCGCTCCTCGAACAGGTCCTCGATGTCGGCGACGACGTTGCGGAAGTCGAGGAACGCCTCCTGCTTGTGCCCGACCCGCGTGTGCAGGATCACGAGCGATGCGTCGTGCGCGGCACACAGGCGCGCGATCTCCAGGTCGGCGAGCCCGGACACGTCGTTGATCATGCACGCCCCGGCCTCCAGCGTCGCACGGGCGACCACGGCGTACGGCGTGTCGATCGAGACGGGCACCCCCTCGGCGACGAGCGCCTCGACGAGCGGGACGGCAGCGGCGACCTGCTGCTCGAGCGGGACGGATGCGCCGTAGGTGACGCCGGAGTCCGTCCCGACGTCGATGATCCCGGCACCTTCCGCGACGAACGCCATGGCGCGTTCGAGTTGCGCGTCGAGGCTCGCGAGATGGACGGTGTCGGAGAACGAGCCCGGGTTCGTGTTGATGATGCCCATCACGACGGGTCGCCCGGGCTCGAGGACGAACGTGTGCTGGGCCGCAGGCAGGACGACCGTGCCGTGCCCGTGCGGGGCCGGCGCGCTCATGCCTGCCGCCCTTCGGTGTCCGAGGCGCGTGCGGCATCGAGGGTGTCGGTGTTCGGGGTCACGAGGCTCGGCGGGTTCGGGACCGCGTCGACACCGGCGGGCGCATGCCACTTGAGGCTCGGGTCCGCGAGGTCGTAGTCCGGCATCGGGGCACGCCCCTCGAGCACGGCGAGCACCGCGAGGAAGCGCACCGTCTCGACGTCCGCGTCGGTGACGATCACGGCGTCCTCGTCGGCCCGCACCGGTTCGACCGCGGCCAGCAGCCGACCGAGCGCCTGCGGATCACCCCCGACGTGCTGCGTCACGACGACGTCCCCATCGGAGCCTGCGTCCGCCTCGGTGCCCACGGACGGGCCTGGCGGCACGAGCCGGGACACGTGGCGTGCCGTGCCGGATGGCACCCCGCTGCTCGTTCCACCCACGTCGCCTCCACCCGGCGTTCGCGACGGTGCTGGCGGAGTACCAGCGCCCCTGCGCCCACCCCGGGGACGGTAGCGACCGGCGATACCCTCCCCTTCCCGGATGCGCCGAGCGCAGCTCCGAGCAGGCCGCCACCCGCTGGCGCACGGCGATGAGGGCGGTGCTGCTGGATCTCGACGGGACCCTCGTCGACACGGCGGAGCTCTGGCAGCACGCCTACGCACGGCTGGCCGACGAGCTCGGGGTGGAGCTGCCGGTCGACTTCTGGTCGCAGGCCGCCGGACGGTCGATGGCGGAGAGCCTCGTCGTGTTCGGTCCGCAGGGACGGTCACCGGCCGGCTCATCGCTCGTCTCGTGGAGCTCGCCACCGACGGCCTCAGCGAGCCCGATGGCACGACCGCGGCCGATCGGGCCGCCGGTCGAGCGTCACGCAGCTGGCACTCGCTGCCGGGCGCGCGCGAGCTGCTCGTGGCACTCCGAGCGCCGCGCGACGGATCCGACGGGACACCGTTGGCGACCGCGCTCGTGACGTCCTCGTGGCGCGACTTCACCCTGACGCTGCTCGCGACCTCCGAAGCCAGCGTCTCCGAGTCCAGCGCCTCCGAGCGGACGCACCCCTTCGACGCGATCGTGTGTGGCGAGGACGTGACGGACGGGAAGCCGGCACCCGACGGCTTCCTCCGAGCAGCGGCGCTGCTCGGGGTCGCCCCGGACGAGTGCCTCGTCATCGAGGACTCCCCCACGGGTGTCGCCGCCGCAGAGGCCGCCGGCATGATCGTGCTCGCCGTGCCGCACGCCGGGCACCTCGATCCTGCCCCCGGCCGCGCAGTGCGGCGCGACCTCGTCGGCCTGACGGGGACGGGCCTCGTGGCGCTGCACGCACGGCTACGGTCGGGTGCGTCCGCCTGACGCCACCGTGCGTCGGGCGTCGTCCCGTCAGCAGGACGACCCAAGGACCTCAGGGCGAAGCTGCGGAGGTGGTCGACATGGCCAGGAGCGGGATGCCACGACGCTGGGCGTTCGTGTGCCTCAACGAGCGCGACGCGTCGCACCCGCGCGGCTCGTGCGCAGGTCGCGGAGCGGCCGGCGTGTTCGAGGCGCTGCGTGAGGAGACGGGCCGGCAGGGTCTGACCGACGTGAAGGTCGTCGCCGCGGGCTGCGTCGAGGCGTGCATGGTCGGACCGGTCGTCTACGTCGCCCCCGATGACGTCTGGTATGGCGGCGTGACGGTGGAGGACGTCGAGGAGCTCGTGCGCGACCATCTCGACGGAGGGACGCCGATGGGACCGCTGCTCATCGGACGTGAGGAGTTCGAACTCTCCCCGTTGGCCGGCCGTGATCAGCTCCCTCCCGGCGTCATCCCGCCGGTGCAGCCGTGAGCGCGGTCCGGTCGGAACCCGCCGTTCGCGCCCTCCGAGTGCTCGCGCCGCTGGGCGCCCTCGCGATGGCCGTGACGATCGTGCTCGGGCTCGCCTCCGGCGCTTCGCTCGGCGAGGAGGGCGCGGCGATCGGCGCGTTCGTGTGGGGTCGGGTGACGTTCGTCGACCTCGGACTCGCGCTCGTGTTCGGCTGGCTGTGGATCGCGTGGCGCGAACGCAGCGCCGTACGTGCGCTCGTGTGGCTCGTCCTCACGACCGTCACCGGCAGCGGCGCCCTGCTCGTGTACGTGTCGATCGCCGCCTGGCGTTCCGACCATCTGCGTGAGGTGCTCGTCGGGCCGCGCCGGACCGGCTGATCGCGACACGGCCGCACAACGACGCGTCCCCCCGGTGCATGCACCGGGGGGACGTCGTCTGTGCTCGGGGGCTTCAGCCGGATGCGCGACGGGGGGGTCGCGACGAAGACGGTGGGAGTGCCGTCAGGGAGAAGGCTGGTCCTTCCCGAGCGCCGCGGCACTCGACCTGGGAGAGGGTCATTGAGCGCCTGCGGTTCAGTTGTCATCGCGGCTCGGCTCGGGGGGAGAGCACCCGCCGCGGTGGTCGCCAGGTCTCCGTCATCTGATCCGATTGGACCGGTCCGACAGAAGTCCACCTGCACAACGAGAACAGCGTACCCTCTGGAACCGGCGCGGCAAGCCCGCAGGACCCCAGACTGGATAGGCATTGGACCAACCAATCCGAGAGAGTGGACCGCATCTCGCGGGTCTCCTGGTCGCCGAGCTCAGCGTCAGCGGTGACGGGCCGCTCTACCTGCGCATCTCGGACGGCCTGAAGCGACTCATCGACCGCGGTGACGTCGCCCTGGGGACCGTGCTGCCGGCCGAACGCTCGCTCGCCCGGTCGCTCGCCGTCAGCAGGTCGACCGTCGTCGCCGCGTACGAACGGCTCAAGCGCGAGGGCTGGCTCGAGAGCCGACGAGGATCGGGGACGTGGGTCCGCCGACCCGACCCGTCCCCGGAACGTGTCGATGCGGTGTCGACCGGCCGGCTGTTCCTGTCCTCGGACGGGCAGATCGGCCGCCCGGAGACGGGCCGTGCGAACCTGCCGCCCGACACGATCGACCTGTCGGTCGCCGCACTGCCCGCGACGGACGCGGTCCGCCAGGTCATCGCGCAGCCGCAGGGTCCCGACCTGGACGAGCTCCTCGCCCACCACGGCTACCTGCCGCACGGCCTGTCGGCGCTGCGGACGGCCGTGGCCGAACGGCTGGCCGGGCGCGGACTCGCGGCCGACCCCGATCGCGTCGTGATCACCACCGGCGCCCATCAGGCGATCTCGCTGATCGCCCGCCAGACCGTGCAGGCCGGGGACAGCGTCGTCATCGAGTCTCCGACCTTCCCCGGCGCGCTCGACGTCTTCCGCCGCTTCGGGGCGCGCGCCATCCCGCTTCCGCTCGACGAGCACGGCGCGCGGACGGACCTGCTCGAGGACCTCGTGCTGCGCAGCGGCGCACGGCTCGTCTACCTGTCCCCCGACTTCCACAATCCGACCGGCACCGTGCTCCCCCTCGAGCGCCGCGAGCAGGTCGCACGCATCGCCGAACGCACCGGCATCATCGTCATCGAGGACCAGACGATGGCCGAGCTCGACCTCGACCGCTCCGGGCTCCCCCCATCCATCGGATCGCTCGCTCCCGACGCGACCGTCATGACGATCGGGTCGACGGCGAAGCTGTTCTGGGCCGGGCTGCGCACCGGCTGGGTGCACGTCCCCGCCGACTGGATCGTCCGCATGCTCGCCACCAAGACGGTCGCGGACCTGGGGACCCCACTGCTCGACCAGCTGCTGTCGGTGCGCCTGCTCGAGCAGGTCGAGGCCATCCGTGACGAACGGGTGCAGCAGCTGCGACCACGCCGTGACGCCCTCACCGGTGCCCTGCGCGACCGGTTGCCCGACTGGACGTTCCGCGTCCCGGCCGGCGGCCTGTCCCTGTGGGCCCACCTTCCGTCCGGCAACGCGGAGGAGTTCGCCGAGCTCGCCCTCGAGCATCGGGTCGCGGTCGTCCCCGGCCCCTCACTGTCGGTCGATGACGGGAACCGCCGTGCGCTGCGCATGGCCTACGTGGAGCCCGAGGGCCGACTCGTCGAGGGCGTCGACCGGCTCGCCGCCGCATGGGCCCGCTACGAGCCGTCCCCGCCACGGCCGAGCGCCCGCCTGCTCATCTGACGCCTACCCTCAGCCCCGACGGCGGAGGAGGGCGCGACATGGCTGGCCCCGACGGCACCGTGCACGCGGAGCTCCGAGCCGACGGCGTGCTCGACGTCCTGCTCGATGACGGCGGACCGAACGTGCTGCGTCCGGACGTCTGCGAGGCGCTCGGCGACGTCCTCGCCGCCCATGCGGATGCTCCGGTGCTCCTCCGTGGACGTGAGGGGATGTTCAGCGCGGGACTCGACCTGCGCTGGATGGTCGCCAACCCACCGAGCGAGATCGGCGGACTGCTGCGCGCCTGCGGCCGCATGCTGATGCGCGTCCGGATGCATCCACGCCCCGTCGTCGTCGCTGCGACCGGACATGCCATCGCCGCAGGGACGATGCTCGCGATGTGTGGCGACCACGTCGTCGCCGCTGAGGGCGGAGCATGGGGACTGAACGAGACGACCAACGGCATGGAGATCCCCCGCTTCGGCATCGACCTCGCCGCCACACGGCTCGCTCCGCGTGACCTCGACGGCCTGCTCATCCCCGGCGAGCGCATCGACGCAGCACGCGCGGTCGCGGTCGGTATGGCGGACACCCTCGCCACCCCGGCCGACGTGCTCGGGCTCGCTGAGGCTCACCTCGCCCAGCTCGCGACGCTGCCCGCTGCGGCCTACGCGGGGAACAAGCGGCGTCTCCGTGGGCGCGCCACCGAACGGGTCCTCGCCGAGCTCGATGCGGACGTCGATGGGCTGGTCGCCGGCCTCACGCAGGCGGCCGGCTGATGGCCCGATCGGGAGCACGCCGGAGCGGAGCGCGCGGGATCCCCAAGCCGCTGCGCCCCATCGTCGGCGGCCTCGCGCTCGTCGGATCGGTCCGGCTGGTCGACACGCTGTGGCGTCGCGTCACCGGACGTCCGACCCCGACCGGCGGCTCGGCCGCGCCCGGCCCGACGCCGGGGACCACGGACGAGGCGCGCCTCGTCCGGGACCGCGTCCTGTACAGCCTGCTGCTCGGCGGCGCGATGCGTGTCGCGCGGCGGCTCGGGCTCCCGAAGGATGCGGACACGTCGGCGTCAGGCCCGGACCAGCGCGAACGCTGAAGAGCCCCGCCCGAGGGCGAGGCTCTTCAGCACAGTGATCCGCGCGCCCCGCAGGGCGGCTGGTTGCTCAGGCCTCCCAGGCCGCGATCTTCGCGTGGTCGACACCCGAGGCGCCGACCGCTGCCGCGCCACCCGGCGAGCCGTTGTGTGCGTGGTCAGCGTTGAAGTACTCGACGTTGATCGGCTTGAAGTCGGCCCACTCCGCCGGGACGTCGTCCTCGTAGAAGATGGCCTCGACGGGGCAGACCGGCTCGCAGGCGCCGCAGTCGATGCACTCCGTCGGGTGGATGTAGAGCATCCGGTCACCCTCGTAGATGCAGTCGACCGGGCACTCCTCGACGCACGCCTTGTCCTTCACGTCGATGCAGGGCTCTGCGATGGTGTAGGTCATGCCCGTCTCCTGATCCGTCGTTCCGGGTCGGTCGATGTCCGTCGTTCCGGGGACCGCCGTTCCCGGCGTCCGTCGAGTCGATGATAGCGCCGGCTCACGAGGCGTCAGGCGTCCTACGCTGCCCGCATGCCATCCTCCGACCGATCCGTGCCATCGGACCGTCCCTCGACCCACGGGCCCGCGAACGGGCTCGAGACGGGCGCACTCGGGACGAGAGCCCCCGGGACGGATGGGATCGTCGAGGCCGCAGGCGGGGTGGTCCTGGACCTGACGAGCACGCCACCCAACGTCCTGGTCGTCCATCGACCGGAGTACGCCGACTGGTCACTCCCGAAGGGCCACATCGACGCTGGGGAGGGACCGGCCGCAGCAGCGCTGCGGGAGGTGCTCGAGGAGACCGGCGTTCAAGCACGCATCGTCGCGCCGGCGGGGATCACGGAGTACCGGATCGGCACGGTCCACAAGCGTGTCCACTGGTTCGTCATGTTCCCCGAGGATCCTTCGGCCTCATCGGACCGCGAGCCCGATGAGGAGGTCGACGAGGTCGCCTGGTGGCCGCTCCCGATCGCTGATGAGCGGCTGACTCACCTCTCCGACCGGGTGCTCGTGCTCCGCACCGCAGAGCTGGTCCCATGACGAACCCATCCGATCGACCGCACGCGACCCCGCACCGCCCGGCCGTCGACGCGTCCCGCGCGACCTACCGGCGGGAGGTGGACGTCACGCACGTCGGACAGCGCGTCTCGGTGCGCTTCCTCGTCGACAGCGATGAGGGCCCGCGCCCGACCGACCGGGTCGGACGGCTGCTGTCGTGCGAGGACGACGGGTGGATCATCGTCGACCGCGGCGGGATCCTCCATGTCGTCGACCCGGTGACGATCATCGCCTCGCGGCTCGTCCCCGCCCATCCTCGCTTCGCCGCCGAGCCGACCGGCAGCAGTGCGGACGAACCGATCGCTCGAGATGCGGCACGCGTGCTGCTGCTCGACCCTGCGGACCGCCTGCTCCTCATCGCCCACCTCCCGGGCGACGGTCGCACCGTCTGGACCGCTCCGGGTGGCGGACTCGACCCCGGTGAGACGCACGAGCGGGCCGCTGCTCGGGAGCTGCGCGAGGAGGTCGGGATCGACACGGCGCTCGGCCCGTGGGTGTGGTCGCGGACCGCGACGTTCACGTTCCGTGGCATCTGGTTGCGCCAGACCGAACGCTGGTTCCTCGCTCGCACCGAGCAGCTCGATGCTGGCGCGATCCCGCTCGACGACCTTGCGACCGGCGGCGCGCGATGGTGGAAGCTCGACGAGCTCGCGTCGCTGGCGACCGGACCGGAGAGCGCGGGCGTGCTCGCCCCGCGAGCGCTTCCCCAGCACCTCGAAGTCGTGCTGCGTGATGGTCCCCCGACCGATCCGGTCGACGTCGGCGCCTGAGCGCAGTACCCAGCGCACGTCGATCAGCGCACGTCGATCAGCGCGCGTCGTTCAGCGCAGGTCGCTCACCAGGACGAGATGGGCGACCACCGCATCACGCAGCCACGGCTCCAGCCGATTCTTTCCGCCGTGGTCGTAGCGCTCATGGAACGCCCGCAGCGCGAGCGCACGCTCCGGATCGTCACGACCGGGGAACGACGCGCGAACGCGCCATCCGTGGTCACCGATCCGCAGCACCCCCTCCTCCTCGGTCTGGAGGTTGAGGAACCAGCTCGTCAGCCCACCCGAACCCGACATCAGGTAGGCGCCGCCCGGTGCGGGCACGAACCACAGCTCCGCCGTGTGGGAGCGGTCGCTGATCCGTGTCCGCGTCGTGAGCAGGCAGTACCGATGCCCGAGCGCCGCCTCCGGCAGCTCCACCCCGGCTCCTCCTCGTTCGGCCGCGTGGGACGCGGCAGCCCGGTCCCGTTCTCAGCGTCCGCCGACGGTGAGGTTCGTCTCATCGCCGAGCTCGTGCACGATCACCCGGTTGGTCCCGCCGAGACCGCCCGGAACGCCCGCGACGATCACGACCCGATCCCCCACGCGGCCGATCCCGCCCGCACGGCACACCGCATCGGCGGAACGCATCAGGTCGAGGGAGCGGTCCTCCGTCGGGACGATCGCGCCTTCGGCGCCCCACATGAGTGCGAAGCGTCGCAGCGCACGCTCGTCCGGCGTCAGCCCGACGATGCGCTGATGTGGTCGGTACTTGGACACGAGCTGCACGGACGAACCCGAGAGGCTGAAGACGAGGATCGCGACCGCGTCGACCTCGTCAGCGATCTGGGTCGCGGCCTTCGCGACGGACCGACCGAGCACGTGTGCGGTGTCCGGCGGGGTCGAGCGGACCCGCTCACCGCTCGACTCGGCGACCTCGATGATGCGCGCCATCGTGCGCACCGCCTCGACCGGGTACGTGCCGGCCGCGGTCTCGCCCGACAGCATGACCGCGTCGGACCCGTCGAAGATCGCGTTGGCGACGTCGGACGCCTCGGCTCGAGTCGGTCGCGGACTCCGGATCATCGACTCGAGCATCTCGGTCGCAGTGATGACGGGACGACCCAGACGGTTCGAGAGGTCGATGATCTCCTTCTGGATGGCGGGCACGCGCTCGGGACCGATCTCGACCCCGAGATCTCCTCGCGCGACCATGATCGCGTCGGACGCCGCGACGATGCCCTCCAGGTCATCGAGCACCTCGGGACGTTCGAGCTTCGCGATCACCGGCTGCGAACCTCCGAGCTGGTCGATGAGCGCACGCACCTCGAGCACGTCCTCGACGCGCCGCACGAACGACAGCGCGATCCAGTCGATGCCGAGCTCGACCATGTTCGCGAGGTCCTCGCGGTCCTTCTCCGTCAGCGACGGAGCGGAGACCTGGACACCGGGCAGGTTGACGCCCTTGCGCGACGTCGCCGTGCCGCCGACCACGACCTTCGCGTGCACTCGGCGTGTCACCGGGTCGGACGACTCGACGACAAGTCGGATCGAGCCGTCGTCGATGAGCACCAGTGAGCCGGTCGAGACGTCATCGGCGAGCGCGGGGTAGACGACGGGGAGGACAGGAACGCCATCCTCGTCGTGCGTCATCGTGAGCGCCGACTCCCCAGCGACAAGCACGACCCTGCGGTCGGTCTCCAGGACGACGCCACCCTCCGCGACCGCACCGAGCCGGATCTTCGGGCCCTGGAGATCGCCGAGCGTCCCGACGACACGGCCGACCCGTTCGCCGAGCTCGCGGACGAGACGGATGCGTTCCCGGTGGTCGTCGACGGTGCCGTGGGAGAAGTTGAAGCGGAAGACGTCGGCCCCCGCCTCGATAGCGGCCCGCAACCTCACCGGGTCATCGAGTGCCGGTCCGAGCGTCGCGATGATCTTGGCCCTGCGCACGATGCGGGTCCTCCTGTCGTGCGCGCAGCGTAGGTGCTGCGCGTGCTCCTGCGGTCAGGGTGCGACGTGCGCGCGGCCCGGCTCGAGCACCACCATGTCCTCCCACGCGGGCTCGCTGCCCGTCGCTGCGTCGCCCGAACCGGTGACCGCACCGGCCCGCCGCAGCAGCGCCGCCAGCGGCACGTCCCAGCGCACACGCCAGCGGAGCACGACCGTCTCGTCACTCGACCCGTCGGGCTGACCGGTGAGCAGGCTGCGCGGCCCGACCACCAGCAGCCCACGCTCCAACAGCTCACCCACGAGCAGCGCCGCCTCCGGACTCGCATCGAGCACGACCGCGGTGACGGTGGGCAGCGTGAGGGCGAGCGGCAGGTCGTCAGGGTCGGGGAGGCCGGCGAGCGGGCCTCCCGTGTCCGCTGCGAACACGTCCGGCCCGCCGGGGACGACGCCGGCCGCCAGGCTCTCCGCCTGCGCGTCGAGGAGTGCCAGCGCCTCGCGCGCTCGCGCCACCACATGCACCGAGCCGGCAGCCCCCGCAGCGACCCCGGTACTCCAGCGCCGGTCGAGCATCGCGTCTCCACCGGCGAGGACCAGGACCGTCGTGTCGCCACGGTCGGCTGCGAGCGCCGCGGCCCGTGCCGCCGCACCGAGCGCACGTCCGAGCCGTCCTTGATCGACGTCGATCTGGAGCGACGTGGCCGGCACGGACCGCTCGTCGGCCCCAGCGATGGCCTCACCCGCAGGGAGCCGGCAGATCCGCGTGGCCGGGTACAGGGCAGCCATCTCGGCCGCCACCGCTGCCACCTCGGTCCCCATCAGGCAGACGGTCCCCGACGGTCCGACCCGACGCACCGCTGACTCGACCGTCGCGGCGAACGCGTCGACGGTCGCGGGGGCGAGCACGACCGGTACGGGCTCACCCGGCAGCGTCTCGCTCGCGACCCGCTCGACGAGCATCCGGACCCGGTCACGCTCGGCGTCGGCGAGCCGGTCGGCGGGCGGCAGCACGATGATCGTCGCGGACGGCAGCGCCGTCGCGGTGGCTGCACCGCCGTTCCCCCCACCCGCCGGACCTGACGGCGCCGGTCCAGCACCCGGGTCGGCCCCCACCCCGCACGCGGCCAGCACGGTCGACAGCACGGTCACGAGCAGCGTGGTCCGGGTCACGCTGGGGGCGCAGCGGACGCCGGTGCGTGAATGCGGACGCGAGCGCAGGGCGACCGCGAGATGACGGCGAGGACGTGGAGGCACAGCCCTATGCTAACCGCGGCCCGGCAGCACCATGCAGGCCGGACGACAGGGGATGCACGGTGGCTGACACGACATCGGACCGGCTCGAGGTGCTCTCCGGCGACCCGCTCGTCGGGACCGCGCTCGCCGCGCTGCGCGACGAGCGCACCGCACCGGCCGACTTCCGCCATCACGCCCAGCGCCTCGGTGCGCTGCTCGCCGCGCGTGCGACCGTGGACATGCCGACGCGGGTGGGCGTGGTCAGGACGCCGCTCGCCGACGCGCCGACGGTGACGCGCGCGGTACCCGTCGTCGCCGTCCCGGTGCTGCGCGCCGGGCTCGGCCTCCTGCCCGGCGTGCATGAGGCGCTCCCGGACGCGCAGGTCGGGATGATCGGGCTCGAACGCGACGCGGACACGCTGGAGGCGCGTCGCTACTACTTCAAGGTCCCCCCGCTGGAGGGCGCCTGGGTGCTGGTGCTCGAACCGATGCTCGCGACCGGCGGTTCCGCGAGCGATGCGGTGCGAGCGCTCGACCTCGCCGGCGCAGCCCGCATCGTCGTGCTGTCCGTCGTCGCCACCGAGGAGGGGGTGCGGCGCGTCCTCGAGGACGATCCCCGCACCCGCATCGTCACGGCAGCGGTCGACCCGGGACTCGACGAGCGCGGGTACATCGTCCCCGGGCTCGGTGACTTCGGCGACCGCCTGTTCGGCACGCCGCACTGACCCGGCAGGCACCGCTGGGACAGCACGAGGCCCAGGGCAGCACGAGGCTCAGGGCAGCACCAGGCTCAGGGCAGCACGAGGCTCAGGGCAGCACCAGGGTGTCCGGCGCGCCGAGCAGCACGTCACCGTCCTCGAGGATGAACTCCTCCACGCCGAGGAAGGCGTCGACGAGGTCGTCCGGAACGTTCATGAAGAACGAGTCCGCCCCGATCTGGCTCGCGTGCGCGCGCATCGCCGCCAGCTTCGTCGCGACCTGCGCGGACACGTCGACGCGGGTCGTGACGAGGACATCGTCCGCGCCGAACGGTTCCGGTTCCGCCTCGTCGCCGAACGGGGACGGCAGCCCGGCCTCGACGAGCGACAGGTGCGCGGCGACGAGCCGACTGCGCGAGAACGTGTGCACGTAGCGACGCGGCACGCGCCACGGCTCGCCGGGCACGTCCGCCTCAGGGTCGGCTGCGAGCGCGACGGCGCGGACGGTGACCTGATACGCCTTGATGTGATCGGGATGCCCGTAGGTGCCGTTCTCGTCGTCGGAGACGATCGCGTCCGGTCGCACGCTGCGAACGATGGTGGCGAGTCGCACCGCGGCCTCATCGAGGTCGGCGCGGTGGAAGCAGTCGGGATGCTCGTTGTCGACCGTGCCGACCATCCCGGAGTCGCGGTAGCCGAGCAGATGATGCTCGTCGACACCGAGGATCGCGATCGCGTCGGCGAGCTCACGGCGACGGTGCTCGACGAGCGGCACGTCACCGAGGTCGATACCCGCCAGGTTCTCCCCCGCCTCCCCGCCGGTGCAGGTCACGACGACGGTGCGGACCCCTTCGGCGACGGCCCGGGCGAGGACCCCACCACAGGCGATCGACTCGTCATCGGGATGCGGGTGGACGCACAGCAGGACGGACATCGACGGGCCTCCTCGGGGAGCCTCCTCCTCGGGAGCCTCCGGAGCGACGTGGCGGGCCGGCACTAGCCTCACCGCGTGGACAGAGACCCTGACGATACGCGCACGGGCCCCGCTGCGGACCCTGCAGCCGGCGGCGGACCGTCGACGTCCACTGGGGCCCGGTCGGCGACCTCCGTCCATGAGGCCGACCCGGAGCCGCGCATCACGCTCGTCGACGACCCCGGCCGTGTCGGGACCGCCCTCGCAGGGCTCGACCTGCCCGTCGTCGGCGTCGACGTCGAACGCGCGGATGCTGACCGGTACTACCGCCACGCCGCACTCGTCCAGGTCGGCGGGCCCGGCGCCTGCATCCTGCTCGACGGCATGGTGCTCGACGACCTCGGGCAGCTGCAGGCCCATCTCGCGACACGACTCACCGTGCTGCACGCGGCGAACAACGACGTCGTCCCGCTCGCGGCGAAGGGCGTCGAGCCGCCGCAGCTGGTCGACACCGCCGTCGCGGCCTCGGTGCTCGGTCTGCCGGTCGGCCTCGGTGCGCTGCTCGAGGAGGTGCTCGGCCTGCACATCGGCGGCGACAAGGAATCGTTCCAGCGGGCCGACTGGGCCAAGCGACCGATCCCGGCCCCGATGCAGGCCTACGCCGCCGGCGACGTCGTGCACCTCCCGGCCCTGTGGGCGGTGCTCGCCGACCGGCTGGATGCGGCCGGTCGCACGCCGTGGTTCGAGCAGGAACTCACCGCGAGCCTCACGAACGCGGTGACCGACACCCGCGACTGGCGACGGGTGCGTGGGGTCGGACGGCTCGGCGCCCGGCAGCAGATCGTCGCCCGCATGCTGTGGGAGGCGCGCGAGGAGGTCGCCCGGCGCGAGGACATCGCGCCCAACCTGCTGCTCCATGACGAGGTCATCGTCGCACTCGCGGTCGAACCGCCGCGCACCGCCGCTCAGCTCGCCCGACGGGCACGCCGACGGCGCCGCATGGAGCCGGAGCACGCCGAGCATTTCCTCACCGTCGTCCTGTCCGCGGCCGAGCAGGACCCGCCGCCACCCGACCCCGACCGTCGTCGCTGGACGGACCGTGACTCGCGCGCGTTCGACCGTCTGCGCGAGGCACGCTCGAAGGTCGCCGACTCATTGGGGGTCGATGCGGGCGTGCTGTGCGCATCGAAGACGCTGAAGGACGCGGTCCGGGCGGACCCGAAGGACACGGATGCGCTGTGCGATGCGGCCGGACTGCGACCGTGGCAGCGTGAACTGCTCGGCGACGTGCTGTGGCGCGCCTACCGCGGCAGGTCGACCGGCTCCACCACGTCGGACCCGGCGTCGGACGGGTCGTCGGACGAGCCGTCGCCGTCCTGACCTGACAGCTCGCGCAGGCGGCGGGCGAGCGCGGACGGCATCGCGAACTCGACGTCCTCGTCGACGACCATCACGGTGTCCACGACGATCTCGCTGCGCGCCGTGAACCAGGCGATGACGCCCTCGACGAGCTCCTCAGGTGCCGACGCGCCGGACGTGAGCCCCACGGTCCGGACCCCGTCGAGCCACGCCTCGTCGATGCCCGATGCGTCGTCGATGAGGTAGGACGGCACACCGCGGTCGTGCGACACCTCGACGAGCCGCTTCGAGTTGGACGAGGTCGACGATCCGACGACGAGGATCAGGTCGCAACGCTCGGCGAGGACCTTGACCGCGTCCTGACGGTTCTGCGTCGCGTAGCAGATGTCGTCGCTCTTGGGCTGCTCGAGCATCGGGAACATCTGGCGGAGCCGGTCGACGACGGAGGCGGTCTCGTCCATCGACAGCGTCGTCTGCGTGATGTAGGCGACCTCGACGTCGGGGTCGAGTCCCAGCCGATCGACGTCGTCGGGCGTCTCGACGAGCGTGATCGCATCACGCGCCTGGCCCATCGTGCCGATGACCTCCTGGTGGCCCTCGTGACCGACGAGCACGATGTGCTTCCCGTCGCGCGCGTAACGACGCGCCTCGTGATGGACCTTGGTCACGAGCGGGCACGTCGCGTCGATGAGCACATGGTCGAGTCGGCGCGAGTTCTCGAACGCCTCCGGCGGCGACCCGTGCGCGCTGAACACCATCACGCTGCCCTCGGGCACCGTCGTCTCATCCTCGACGAAGACGGCGCCGCGGCGGCGCAGCGACTCCACCACGTGGGTGTTGTGGACGATCTCATGGCGGACGTAGACGGGTGCGCCGTAGGCCTCGAGCGCCTTCTCGACGATGAGGACCGCACGGTCGACCCCGGCGCAGAAACCGCGCGGAGCAGCGAGCAGGAGCGTGTCAGGGGCCATGCGGCGAGGGTACCGACGCGCTCCCCCCGTCCGACCCGCACTGTGGCAGACTGTCAGGGTTCCGCGAGCCCCCATCGACCGGTCACGCGGAGGGACGCCATGCTGATCATCGTCGGGGGCTGCGGCTTCGTCGGCTCCGCGATCGCCGAGCAGTTGTCGGCCGACCGCGACGACGACGTGGTCGTCATCGACAGCGACCCGCGCGCCTTCGACCGGCTCGGGACCGCGTTCAACGGCGAGACGGTCGTCGGGAGCGTCACCGACCGCGACATCCTCGAGCAGGCCGGTATCGCCGACGCCGACGGCTTCATCGCCGTCACCCGGTCGGACAACACGAACCTGATGGCCGTCGAGATCGCGACGCACCTCTACGGCGTCCGCCGGAGCGTCGCACGGCTCTTCAACCCGGACAACGCCGACGTCTACCGCCGGCTGGGCGTGCAGTACGTGTCGTCGACCGGGGCGATCGCCAAGCTGTTCCTCAATGAGTTCCGCGGTGCGCTCCCGTTGCACGTCATGTTCGCCGACGAGGACGTCTCCGTCGTCGACCTCGAGGTCGACAGCGGCGGGCATGGCATGAGCGTGACCGAGTTCGAGTCCCACGGACCGGTCCGCATCACGGCGCTCCAGCGTGGCGGCCGCGTCCGCATCCCGGACGAGCGCGAGGTGCTGCAGCGCGGCGACGTCGTCACCGCGGCGGTCGGGCCGGCCAGCGCACGCGGCCTCGCCCATCTCGTCCACGACCTGGAGCGCGAGGACGTGCTCGGTGGCGAGGACGTCGACGTCCACCGCAGGGAGGCCTGACGTGTACGTCGTCATCGTCGGTGGTGGCCGGATCGGCCGCTACGTGGCCCGCGACCTGGCCCAGAAGGGCCACGAGGTCACCGTCATCGAGCTGCAGGGTGGACGCGTCGAGTCGCTCGTCGCAGAGACCGGCGTACTCGTCATCGAGGGTGACGCGGCGGACCTGCGCTACCTCGAGCAGGCGCACACCGAACGCGCGGACGTGTTCGTCGCGACGACCCACGAGGACGATCTGAACCTCGTCGCCTGCCAGCTCGCACGCATCGAGTTCGGGACGAAGCGTGTCATCAGCCGCGTCAACGACCCGAAGAACGTCGAGATCTTCCAGGTGCTCGGTATCGAGGCGGTGTCCTCGACACGCCTGATCTCCGAGCTCATCGAGAACGAGTTCTCCGTCGGCGAGCTCATCCATCTCACGTCGCTCCGCGGCGGTCGCGCGAGCATCGTCGAGGTCCGCATCCCTGACGGCCCGCAGGCCCCCCCGGTGCGCCGGGTCGACGCGATCCCGCTGCCCGACGACGTCGTCATCGTCGTCGTGTTCCGCGGCGATGAGACCATCATCCCGCGCGGCGGCACACAGATCGTGCCCGGGGACGAGATCATCGCGCTGACGGGACAGGACTCAGGCGACGCGCTCATCGCGGCGCTGCTCGGGACCCGCTGATGGTCCTGGGCAGGCGGCGGTTCACGTGGCGCGCGGACGTCCGTGGCGTCGCCATCGTCGCCGCGCTGGGCCTCGTGACGCTCGCCGCCTCCGCGCTCGTCATCGGGCTGGTCCTCCTGCTCGTCGGTGGCGGACGATGAGCACCGTCCTGCGGCCGAACGTCGATGACCTGCGGCTCATCGGTTTCTACCTCGGCAAGGTGCTCGGCGGTCTCGGGATCGTCATGCTCCTCCCCGTCCCCGTCGCGCTCGCCCTCGCCGAGTGGAACGCAGCGGCCGCGCTCGTGCTGGGCGCCAGCGTGAGCCTGACCGTGCGCTGGCTGGCTGACGCGCACCTGGAGACGCGCCGCACACTGAGCTGGGCGCACGGCATGGTCATCGTGGCGCTCGCCTGGATCGTCGGCTCCGCGTTCGCCGCGATCCCGATGCACGTCTCCGGACGGTTCACGAGCGCACTTGGCGCGTACTTCGAGGCGACCAGCGCACTCACGACCACCGGGATGTCCGTCATCCACGACCTCGACCACCTCGAGACGTCGATGGGCCTCTACCGCCACCTGCTCCAGCTCGCCGGCGGACTCGGGATCATCATCGTGATCCTGGCGCTGTTCAGCGCCGGAGGGTCACGCGTCGGCACGCTCTACGTGTCCGAGGCTCGCGACGAGCGCATCCTCCCCAACGTGCTCCGCACGTCACGCTTCATCGCGCGCGTGACCGCAGCCTTCTTCCTCGCGAGCCTGATCGCGCTCGTCCCGGCCCTGCTCCACGCTGGCTTCGAACCGTCCCGTGCGGTCGAGCACGCGAGCGCACTGTTCTTCTCCTCGTTCGCCACCGGCGGCTTCTCGCTGATGCAGGCCTCGGTCGCGTACTACCACTCCCCTTCGGTCGAACTGATCGTGATGCTGCTCATGTTCGCCGGCATGCTGTCGTTCGCGCTGCACCATGCACTGTGGTCGCGCGACCTGCGCGAGTTCGTCGACCATCTGGAGACGCGCACACTCGCGCTGACCGGGACCGGGCTGCTCGTGCTGCTCAGCCTCGGCCTCGTCCGCGAGGGCACGTACGGCGAGTTCTCCGCGCTGCTCCGCAAGGGCCTGTTCACGCTGCTGTCCGCGGTCAGCTCGACAGGACATCAGGTCAACGTGGGGGCGACCTACCTGACCGACTGGGGGGTGCTCGCACCCGCAGCGATCGTCGGCGCGATGGCGATCGGTGGCATGGCCTCCTCGACCGCGGGCGGCATCAAGGCGCTCCGACTGGCGCTCGCGTTCAAGGGGGTCGTCCACGACATCCGTCGGTTCCTGCTCCCGGAGTCCGCGGTCGTCGTCACCTCCTACCACGTGGGACGGCGGCGGATCCTGCGGCCCGAGACGGCACGTGCTGCGACGACGGTGCTGCTGCTGTTCATCCTGTCGTTCCTGCTGGGCACGATGACCGCGCTGATCACGAGCGACGTCGATCTGACCGAGGCGCTGTTCGAAGGGGTCTCGATCGGCTCGAACATCGGCATCTCGATCGGGGTCGTCGACCCCGGGATGGCTCCCGCGCTCCAGGCCGTCTACATCGTCCAGATGATCCTCGGTCGGCTCGAGTTCGTCGCCGTCCTGGTGCTGTTCGGCTACCTGCTGTCCTTCCGCCGGGGCGGCCGGACGATCGGGAGGGCGCTGCGATGAGCGTCGAGCGGGGACGCGAGCGCGCGGTCGAGCGGGGACGCGAGCGCGCGGTCGAGCGGGGCGCCGGGCCGGGCACGGAACGCACGCGCGCACGCGACCGGCGCAAGGTCCGCTGGCCGCTGCTCGCTGTCGCTGCTCTGCTCGGACTGCTGCTCGCGCTGACCGGAGCGCTGGAGCGCGGGGCGCCTCGTCTTCCCTCGTCGGCGCCCTCCGTCACCGACATCCCGGCACCACTGCTCGATGAGCCCGTGCGCTGCACGCGGGCGGACGAGCGCGCCAGCGTCGACGAGGTCCGGGGCGTGCTCCGCACGGAGGGCCGGATCACCTCCGACATCGTGGTCGCGTGCCCGCGGCTGCTGGCCGGACGTGACGTCGTCTACGTCGGTGAGGTCGTCGGGGACGTGCTGCGCCGCGACGGTGGCGCCTGGGTGCAGGTGAACGACGACGCCTACGCGCTCGAGCTCGGCCCCTTCGGCCCGCACCGCGAGACGCGTGGCTTCAGCTCCGGCCTGTCGGTGTGGCTGCCCGACGGGCTGCACGAGGACCTGGGCCCCCCTGGCCGTCACGGTCGGCGCGGGGACGTCGTGCAGATCGACGGGGTGCTCCTGAGGGCCGACCCTGCGGACGGCGGCGGGATCACGGTGCGAGCGACAGCGCTCGAGGTCCTCGCCCCGTCCACGGCGGTGACGGAACCACTGAACCGGCCCCTGATCATCACGGCTGCTGCCGCAGCGCTGCTCGCGCTCGCGTCGTGGGCCTGGGCCCGCCGACGCGCGCGGCTCCGGACCCAGTGAGGCGGGCTGGCTGAGCGTGGCGCTCGCCGGTCAGCGGCGGTCCTCACGGCCGGCGACCCATGACGACGGACACAGGTCCTCGATGGGACACGTGTCGCACTCCCGTGCGCGTGCGTCGCAGGCGCCTCGGCCGTGGTGGATGAGCAGGTCGGACACGGCGAGCCACCGTTCGCGCGGGTAGAGCGCCATCAGGTCGCGCTCGACGCCGATGGGGTCCTTGGCCCGGCTGAGCGCGAGCCGGCGGGCGAGTCGGCCGACGTGCGTGTCGACCGCGATGCCCTCGTTGATGCCGAACCCGTTCGCGAGCACGACGTTGGCGGTCTTGCGGGCGACCCCCGGCAGTGCGATCAGCGCGGCCATGTCGCCGGGCACCTCCCCGCCGTGCTGCTCGACGAGGATCGCGGCGGTGGCGCGGAGGTTGCGGGCCTTGTTTCGGAACAGGCCGAGCTCGCCGATGAGCGACTCGACCTCCTCCTGCGTCGCGACGGCTGTGGCCGCAGCGTCGGGGAAGCGCGCGAACAGCCCGCGGGTCACGACGTTGACCCGCTCGTCGGTCGACTGGGCGCTGAGCAGCGTGGCCGCCAGCAGCTGCCAGGTCGTCGCATACTCGAGGGCGATGCGCGCCTCGGGGATCGCTGCGGCGAGACGCTCGAGGATCAGCGGGGCCCGGACCGCCTTGCGCGTGTCGCGACCGACGCTCATCGTGTGTGCTGCCGGGTCACGACGGCTCAGTAGTCGACGGCGGCGTACTCGCGCAGCTTCTTGAGACGGTGCCGTGCCTCGATGGTCCGGACCGTGCCCGACTTCGACCGCATCACGAGCGAATGCGTGACCGCGCCGATCCCGTCGAACAGCACGCCCTTGAGCAGCTGGCTGTTCGTGATCCCCGTGCAGGCGAAGAACGCGTCCTCGGACGTGACGAGGTCATCGACGGTCAGGATCCGGTCGAGGTCGAAGCCGGCCTCGCGGGCCTGGGCGGCCTCCGCGTCCGAGCGGGCCCAGAGCCGCCCGAGGATCTGCCCATCGAGCGCCTTCACCGCACACGCTGAGGTCACCCCTTCCGGTGTGCCGCCGATGCCGTAGAGCACGTCCACCTGCGGCCGCTCGTCCCACGCGGCGAGGATCGCACCGGCGACGTCACCGTCAGGGATGAGCTGCAGCCGCGCGCCGACGCGACGGATCGCTGCCTTCGCCTCCTCGTGCCGGTCGCGGTCGAGCATCATCACGGTGATGTCGGTCACGTCGCGTCCGAGCGCGCGCGCGACGGAGGCGAGGTTCTCCTCGATCGGACGGTCGAGGTCGATGGCGTCGGCAGCCTCGGCGCCGACCACGAGCTTCTCCATGTAGACGCACGGGCCGGGGTCGAACAGCGCGCCGGCCGGCGCGGCGGCGAGGACCGCGATCGCGCCGGGGCGACCCTCCGCGAGGAGCCGCGTCCCGTCGACCGGGTCGACGGCGAGGTCGACCTTCGGAGGCTCTCCGGTGCCGACACGTTCGCCGTTGAACAGCATCGGCGCCTCGTCCTTCTCACCCTCGCCGATGATGATCGTGCCGTCCATCACGACGGTGTCGAGGACCTGACGCATCGCGTCGACGGCGGCCTGGTCGCCGGACTCCTTCTCACCACGCCCCTGCCACCGTGCGGAGGCAAGAGCGGCAGCCTCGGTGACGCGCACGATCTCGATCGCGAGGTTGCGATCCGGACGCTCGTTCCTGCTCGCCATCCTGGCCCTCCACCGCTCGGACTCCCGCCCGGCCCCCGTCGTCCGGACCGAGGACGGGCCTCGCAGCCTCAGGCTAGCGAAGGGGTCAGGCCGTGCTGCGGCGGGAGGCGCGGAGCAGGTCGGGTCAGCGACCGAAGCGTCGCGTGCGCCGCTGGTAGTCACGCAGCGCACGGAGGAAGTCGATCCGCCGGAACTCGGGCCAGTAGGCGTCGCAGAAGTGGTACTCGGCGTGGGCGGACTGCCACATCAGGAAGCCCGACAGCCGGAGCTCGCCGGACGTGCGGATGATCAGGTCGGGGTCGGGCAGGCCGGTCGTGTAGAGGTGGTCGCCGATGTCCTCCGGGGCGATCGAGGCCGCGACGTCCTCGAGCGTGTGCCCGTGCGCGGCGCGGTCCCGCAGCAGGCTCCGTAGCGCGTCGGTGATCTCCTGACGCCCGCCGTAGCCGACGGCCACCTGCACGCGCATGCGATCATGGTGGGCGGTCGCCGCCTCCGCGCGCTTGAGCTGGAGCCGGACCTCGTCGGGCAGGAGGTCGAGGGCACCGACCGCGGTGATGCGGACCCGATCGCGTGCTCCCCGCCGGGTCCCGATGCGTTCGACGGTCTCGCCGATGATGCGCAGGAGGTCGTCGAGCTCGGCGTCGTCGCGCGCGAGGTTCTCCGTGGACAGCAGCCACAGGGTCACGTAGGGGATCTCGAGGTCGACGCACCAGTCGAGGAAGCGGTCGATGTTCGCCGCGCCCGCCTCGTGACCCGATCGGGCGTCCGCCAGCCCGCGCGCGGCCGCGTAGCGACGGTTGCCGTCGAGGATCACCCCGACGTGCTGCGGCAGCTCCCCCGAGCCGACCTCCCGGGCCAGCCCACGCTCGTAGAAGCGGTAGACGAGCTCCTGGGGCGCCAGGGAGCGCTTCAGCGACGACATGACCGACATGCGCTCAGGCTAGTCGTGCCGAGGTCCGGACCCGTTGGTACCCTCTCCTCCGAGCGGCCGGTCCCCCGTGCGCAGGCACGGCAGCGCCCACAGGGCGCAGGCTCGACAGGGCAGGGACCCCGCAGGAGCGCTGACCGCTCCGCTTCCATCGCAACGGCACCCAGCGCTCCTTCATCGGTGCCCGTGCGACCGACACAGCATCGAGGTGAACACCGTCATGGCCGAGACCTTCCTCAGCCAGGAGGCCTACGACCGGCTCAGCGCCGAGCTCGAGGACCTCCGGACCAACGGACGACCGCAGATCTCCGCCGAGATCGAGGTCGCGCGTGCCCACGGCGACCTGCGTGAGAACGCCGAGTACCACGCGGCGAAGGACGAGCAGGGCCGGATGGAGGCACGCATCCGCCAGATCGCCGCGCTGCTCGAGACGGCCGTCATCGGGGAGCAGGCGTCCACCGACGTGGTCGCTCCCGGGGTCGTCGTCGTGCTCGACGTGGACGGCGACGAGGAGACCTACCTCGTCGGCAGCCGCGAGGACCGTCATCCCGAGCTCGACGTGCTCTCGGCCGAGTCCCCGATGGGCCAGGCAGTGCTGGGCGCCAGCGCGGGCGAGACCCGTGCGTTCGAGACCCCGTCCGGCGCGTCGCTCGACGTGCGCGTCACGGCGATCCGTCTGCCCTGACGGCTGACGATCCGGCCCGACGCTGACTCAGACGGCGGGCCCGAGCGGCTGGCTCAGGTGAGCCGCTCGAGGACCATCGCCATGCCCTGGCCGCCACCGACGCACATCGTCTCGAGGCCGTAGCGCGCGTCGCGTTCCGCGAGCCCGTTGATCAGCGTCGACGTGATGCGCGCACCGGTCATCCCGAACGGATGCCCGACGGCGATCGCGCCACCGAACGGGTTGAGCCGCTCCGGGTCGATACCGAGCTGGTCGGCCGACGGCAGCACCTGCGCGGCGAACGCCTCGTTGATCTCGACGATGTCCATGTCGTCGATCGTCAGGCCGGCGCTCCCGAGCGCACGCTTGGACGCCTCGACCGGGCCGAGTCCCATCAGCTCCGGGTTGAGCGCCGACACGCCCGTGGACACCACCCGGGCGAGCGGGGTGAGCCCGAGCTCCTCGGCGAGCACGTCGCTGACGATGACGACCGCGGCCGCACCGTCGTTGAGCGGGCACGCGTTCCCCGCAGTGATCAGCCCGTCGGGTCGGAACACCGGCTGCAGGGTCGCCATCTTGTCGCGGTCCGCGAGCCTCGGCGACTCGTCACGGTCGAGCACCGTCCCGTCGGCCAGCGTGATCGGCATCACGTCACGCGACCAGAAGCCGTCCGCGGCCGCCGCCGCGTAGCGCTGCTGCGAGGCGAACGCGAAGTCGTCCATCTGCTCGCGCGTCGTGCCGGTCACGCGGGCGACGTTCTCCGCGGTGAGCCCCATCGGGATGTAGATGTCGGGCAGCCCGTCGGGCGCGACGTACGTGTCCCCGCCCTCCTGTGCCGTCGTCATCGTGCGCGCGATCGCGTCGGTGAAGCGCGGGTTTCGGGCCGACTCCGGCGCGTCGGACGTCCCGTTGCCGTAGCGCGACACCATCTCCACACCGGCCGAGATGAACGCATGGCCCTCGCCGGCGCGGATCGCGTGCATCGCCATGCGGGTCGTCTGCAGCGACGACGCGCAGTAGCGGGTGATCGTCGTGCCCGGCACCGTCTCCCAGCCGAGCAGCGTCGTGACGACGCGCGCCATGTTGAACCCGTGCTCACCGCCGGGAAGTCCGCAGCCGAGATGCAGGTCCTCGATGCGGTCGGGCGTGAGCGCCGGCACCTTCGCGAGCGCCGCGGCGATGACGTCAGCGACGAGATCGTCCGGACGCAGGTCGACCATCCCGCCCTTGAAGGCGCGCCCGATCGGCGTGCGGGCGGTGGCGACGATGACGGCTTCTGGCATCCCTGAACTCCTCGGTCCTCAGCCCTCGGCCCCCCGGGCCGTTCCGGTGCGTCACCGGACGGGACGTCGCGAGGCTAACGGTTCGCGCCGGCGGCGACCGCGGTCCAGCGTCCCTCGTCCTCGCGGACCCGGACGGGAAGGCCGAACGCGGACGACACGGAAGAGTCGGTCAACGTCGTCCCGGTCGATCCGTGGGCGACGATGCGGCCGTCCCGGATGAGCGCGACGTCGGCGATCCGGCGCGGCAGCTCCTCCAGATGGTGGGTGACGAGGACGACCGTCGGACCGTCCGGCTCGGTCAGCAACCGGTCGAGGTCCGCGACCAGCAGCTCGCGGCCGGCGAGGTCCATGCCACCGAACGGCTCATCGAGGAGCAGCAGCTCCGGGTCGAGGCTCAGCGCTCGGGCGATGCGGACCCGCTGGCGCTCGCCCTGGCTGAGCGTGTCGATCCGGCGCTCGGCCAGCTGCGCGATCCCGACACGCTCGAGCGCGCGCATGACCCGCTCGGCGAGGCCGTCCGGACCGGTGGCGAACGGGTCCCCCATCGGCCAGGTCGAGCCGGTCGCAGCGGCGGCGACCAGATGATCGACCCGCGCCCGTGCACGGTCCATCTGATCGAGGGCGACGGAGACCAGGCCGACGCGGGTCCGGGCGGCCCGCAGGTCGTCCCGGCCGAAGCGCACCCCGAGGACCTCAACTGCTCCAGCGGAGGGATAGAGCCGGGTCGACAGCACCCGCAGGATCGTCGTCTTCCCGGACCCGTTGGGCCCGAGCAGCGCCAGATGCCGGCCGCGGGCGACCTCCAGGGAGACCCCGTCCAGGAGCGTCGCGCCTCCGATCCGGACCCGCACGTCGTCAAGGACCGCAGCCCGCTCCACGTCCACCCCCACCAGCCTCGTCACGGCGGCCGATCGCATCGACCGGTCACGTCGGAGCGGGCCGGAGGGCCCCTCCTGAGCGATGCTAGGGTCTCCGCTCCCCGTCCGGCACGGCACTCGGGCCCGCCGACGGCACCGACCGTGGACGCACCGCGGCCGTGTTCGAGCCGGTCCACGAGGACCGACGCACTCCCGAGCCGGAGGTCGACCGATGCCCGCACCGCTTCCCACCGCCAAGTCTGTCACCGTGAACCCGCCGCAGGAGCAGCTACGCGCGTGGGTCCTCGAGCACATGCCCCGCATCGTCGAGACCGAGTTCGGCAACCTGAACTACACGGCGCGCATCCTCGCCCGCCTCACCCCGTCGACGTTCTTCGTCTCCGACGTGGACAACGGCCGGCAGCGCATGTCGCGCGCGGAGGCCGCGGAGTGGGCGGCGAAGCAGGACGCGTACATCGCCGAACAGGACATGATCGAGCTGCAGGGCTACATCGGCCCCGACCCGTCGTTCCGCACCGGCGCGCGCCTGTTCATGGAGCAGCGCAACGCGAACGTGGTCGCGATGCAGGACCAGCTCTACTTCCCCCGGGACGAGGCGTGGGCGCCCGAGTTCACCGTCATCTACACGCCGGGCCTGCGCATCCCCGAGCACAACGAGGAGTGCCTGATCCTCGTCGACCTCGACACCTGGACGACCCGCGTCATGGGCTCCGACTACTTCGGCGAGTCGAAGATGGGCGGGCTGCGGATGTGGAACCGTCTGGTGCACGAACGTGGTGGGCTCGCCATGCACTCCGGCGCGAAGACCTTCCCGGCCGAGTCGACACCGGACGGCGAGGAGAAGCTGGCGCTCATCATCGGCCTGTCGGGCACCGGCAAGACCACGACCACGTTCCGCAACGTCCGCGGCTCGCTCCCGGTCCAGGACGACTTCATCGCCCTGATGCCGGACGGCACGGTGCACACGACGGAGAACGGCTGCTTCGCGAAGTCCTACGGCCTCGACCCTGACGACGAGCCGACCATCCACGCCGGTGCGACGCGGCCCGACGCGTGGCTCGAGTCGGTCGCCGTGGACGAGGCGACCGGCAAGGTCGACTTCTTCGACGACAGCTACACGGCCAACGGGCGTGTCACGTTCCCCCTCGCCAACATCCGGCACCGTGATCCGCGTGACCTCCCCAAGGCCAGCTACCTGTTCATCCTGAACCGCAACGCCGACATCATCCCGGCGGTCGCGCGGCTCTCGAAGGAGCAGGCAGCGACGTACTTCATGCTCGGTGAGACCGAGGGGACCAGCGCCGGTGGCGCGCACGAGGCGGGCAAGAAGCTGCGCGTGCCCGGCACCAACCCGTTCTGGTTCGAGGAGGAGTCCTCGATGGGCAACCGCTTCCTCGAGCTGCTCGGGACCTGCGACCTCGAGGTCTACCTGCTCAACACCGGACGGATCGGTGGTGGCGACGACGACGAGCGTTCGAAGAAGGTGACCATCTCCACGTCGGCGGCCGTCCAGGACGGCATCATCGACGGGACGATCGAGTGGGTCACCGACCCGGACTTCGGCTACGAGGTCGCGGCGAACTGCCCGGGCATCGACGACGTCGAGCTGCTGCAGCCGAGCCGCCTCTACGCCCGTCAGGGCCGCGAGGCCGAGTACGCCGAGATCGTGACGCAGCTGAAGTCGGCGCGTCGCGCCTACCTCGCCGGCTTCAAGGACCTCGACCCCCGCGTCGCCGCTGCTGCGGAGGGCTGACCCTCCGCATGGCGGTCGAGGTCACGCTCCCCGAGCTCGGCGAGTCCGTCGAGGGTGGGACGCTGGTGGCCTGGCTCGTCGCGGTCGGTGACCAGGTCGCTGAGGAGCAGGCGATCGCCGAGGTGTCGACCGACAAGGTCGACACGGAGATCCCGAGCTCAGCCGCCGGGACGGTGACACGGCTCGTCGCTGACCTCGAGGCGGAGGTCCCCGTCGGCGGAGTGCTCCTCGAGCTCGACCCCAGTGGCGCCGGTGCTGCCGGAGCGACCGAAGCAGCGACGGCGGGAACGCCCGAGGTTGCCGACCCGGCTCCCGCCGCTCCGGTCGCGGCTGCGGCCACTCCGGTCGCGGCCGCGACCCCAGCCCCAGCGACGCCTGCGGTGAGGACGCCCAGCGCCAGCTCCTCCGACGGGCTGTCGGAGGAGGCCGCGCGTCTGCGGCTCTCCCCGCTCGTGCGACGCCTGGTGCGCGAGCATGGGCTCGACCCGATGACCATGCGCGGGACGGGGCCCGACGGGCGCGTCACGCACGAGGACGTCCTCGCGGCGGTCGGTGGGGGGAAGGCGCTGCCCCGCCCTGCGGCCCCAGGGACGAGTCAGGCGGCCC
>LFIK01000468.1_pt1 | contig 30379 bp, 24 predicted proteins | sample 643401 | NCBI WGS metagenome assembly LFIK01 (sample SAMN03777447, study PRJNA286221) | soda lake metagenome | biome: soda lake; feature: Kulunda steppe; material: water; isolation source: sample T5-Br brine of Lake Tanatar-5 | place: Russia: Kulunda steppe | collected 2010-07
AGTCGCAATGCGCTGCAAACGGTCACTCTGCTCGACGCGATTGAGGCCAACAACTTTGACTGCGCTATGGGCGGTGCCCGCCGCGACGAGGAGGCGAGCCGCGCCAAGGAGCGTGTCTTCTCCTTTCGTGACAAGTTCCACCGCTGGGATCCCAAGAACCAGCGCCCGGAGCTGTGGAACCTCTACAACGCCCGAATCAACAAGGGCGAGTCGATCCGGGCCTTTCCGCTCTCCAACTGGACCGAGCTGGATATCTGGCAGTACATCTATCTGGAGTCCATTTCCATCGTACCCCTCTACTTCAGCGCCCCGCGCCCGGTGGTGGAACGCGACGGCATGCTGGTGATGGTCGACGACAAGCGCCTGCCGCTGGCCGAGGGCGAGGTGCCCGAGGAGAAGTGGGTGCGTTTCCGCACCCTGGGCTGCTACCCGCTCACCGGTGCGGTGGAATCCACGGCCGCCACCCTGCCGGAGATCATCCAGGAGATGCTGCTGACCCGTACCAGCGAACGCAGCGGCCGCGCCATCGACCACGACCAGGCCGGCTCCATGGAGAAGAAGAAGCGCGAGGGCTATTTCTGATGTCACACCAATCGACCCTGATCGCCGACAACATCGAGCAGTATCTGCATGAGCACGAGAACAAGGATCTGCTGCGCTTCATCACCTGCGGCAGTGTGGATGACGGCAAGTCGACCCTGATCGGCCGGCTCTTGCACGACTCCAAGATGATCTTCGACGACCAGCTCGCCGCGCTGACCAGAGACTCGCGGAAAGTGGGCACCACCGGCGAGGAGGTCGATCTCGCCCTGCTGATGGACGGCCTGCAGTCGGAGCGCGAGCAGGGCATCACCATCGATGTGGCCTACCGGTTCTTTTCCACCGACAGGCGCAAATTCATCATCGCCGACACGCCGGGGCATGAGCAGTACACCCGCAATATGGCCACCGGGGCATCGACCGCAAGCCTGGCGATCATCCTGATCGACGCCCGCTACGGCGTGCAGACCCAGACCCGCCGGCACAGTTTCATCGCCGATCTGCTGGGCATCCAGCACCTGGTGGTGGCGGTGAACAATATGGACCTGGTGGACTACTCCGAGGCTCGTTTCGACGAGATCGTCACCGAGTACCAGGAAATTGCCGGACAGCTCCAGGCCCGGGACATTCGCTTCGTGCCGCTCTCGGCGCTAAAGGGCGACAACGTGGTCAACAAGAGCGAGTCGCTCTCCTGGTATACGGTCGATGGGCAACCCGGACCGACGCTGCTGGAACTGCTGGAGAGCGTCGAGATCAGCCGCGACCGCAACCTGACCGACCTGCGCCTGCCGGTGCAGTACGTCAATCGTCCCCACCTGGACTTCCGCGGCTATGCGGGCACCCTGGAGGCGGGCGTGCTGCGCCCCGGCCAGGCGATCAAGGTGTTGCCTTCCGGCAGGCGCTCCACCGTCGAGCGCATCGTCACCTGGGACGGCGATCTCGAAGCGGCCTGGCCGGGTCAAGCGATTACCGTGACGCTGGCCGACGAGATCGATATCTCCCGCGGCGACTGGATCGTCGCGGCGGACGCCGAGCTGGTCAGTTCCCACGCCTTCGAGGCGGATGTCGTGTGGATGCATGAGCAGGCGCTCATCCCGGGGCGCCAGGTCGACATTCGACTGGCCGGCCGCTCGGTGGCGGGGCAGGTCGAGGAGATCCTCCATCAGGTGGACGTCAACACCTTGGCGCGATACCCGGCCGAGCGGCTGGAGCTCAACGCCATCGCCCGCTGCCGGGTGGGGCTGACCGTCGAGGTGCCGCTGGATGACTACGCGACCAGCCCCGGCACCGGCAGCTTCATCATCATCGACCGGCTGACCAACGTCACCGTGGGGGCGGGCATGATCCGCGCCGTGGTCGAGGGTGAGTCGGCGAGCCCTGGTGACGTGGACTGGGCCGGCTTCGAGCTCGAGCTCAATGCCCTGGTGCGCCGATACTTCCCCCACTGGGAGGCGAAGGATATTCGCAAACTGCTTTAGGCCTCGAGGAAACCCGCTCTGGTAGGCTGTGTCCAACGCATTACAGTCGACCCGGAGAGAAGCCTCGATGATCATTGTTGCCATTATCCTGCTGCTGGCCATCTTCACCCTGCCCAACCTCTGGGCGCGGTGGGTGATCAATCGCCATTCCCGGGGTCGCGACGACTATCCCGGTACCGGAGCGGAGCTGGCCGACCACCTGTTGCGGCGTCTCGGCATCGAGGGAGTCCAGGTGGAGCCCACCGAGCAGGGCGACCACTACGACCCCGAGGCGCGCCGGGTGCGGCTCTCGCCTGAGGTCTACGGTGGGCGCTCGCTCACCGCGGTGACAGTGGCGGCCCACGAGGTGGGGCACGCCATCCAGCACCATCAGGGCTATGCGCCGCTGCTGGCACGATCAAGGCTGGTGGGGGTGGCCCAGAAGGCCGAGAAGCTCGGGGCGGTGCTGATGATGGCCGCGCCCCTGCTGTTCCTGCTCACTCGATTGCCGGGCGGGCTCGCCATCGTGGTGGTCGCCGCGGTGATCAGCTTCGGCACCGCGGCGCTGGTGCACCTGGTGACACTGCCGGTGGAGTTCGACGCCAGCTTCCAGCGTGCGCTGCCGATGCTCAAGGAATACATCCCTCCCTACGACATGCCCGGTGCCCGCCACGTGCTCACCGCCTGCGCCTTCACCTACGTGGCGGCCTCCCTGGCCAGCATGCTCAACCTGGGGCGCTGGCTGGTGATTCTGCGCCGCTAGCGCGGCCGGTTGGCGATGACCACCGCACGGCGCGGGGCGGGGTAGCCCTCCCGGGTCCGGGTCGGGTCCTCGGGGTCAAGAAAGTCGGCCAGTGACTGGTAGGTCATCCACTCGGTGGCGCGCTGCTCGTCGGTGGTCGTCACCGCCTCGTCCACCACCCGCACATCGGTAAAGCCGCAGCGCTCAAGCCATTGGCAGAGCGCCGTGGAGGAGGGCAGGAAGTAGACGTTGGGCATGGCGGCATAGCGTTCCCCCGGCAGCAGCACCCTGGTGGTGTCGCCTTCGATCACCAGGGTCTCCAGGACCAGCTCGCCGCCGGGTCGCAGGGCGGCCCTGAGCTGCAGCAGGTGCTCCAGCGGGGAAGGGCGATGGTAGAGTACCCCCATGGAGAACACCGTATCGAAGACGCCGAGATCCTCCGGCAGCTCCTCGATGCCCACCGGCAGGAAGTGGGTTCGGTCACCGTCGGCGTCGCCCACGAAGTGGCGCACCGCGCGGAACTGCCAGAAGAAGCGCGGGGAGGGGTCGATCACCAGCACGAAGGCGGCGCCCGCCCCGGCCATGCGCCAGCCGTGATAGCCGCTGCCGCCGCCCACGTCGAGAACCTTCCTGCCCGCCAGTGGCGCCAGGTGGGGTGCCACGCGCTGCCACTTCCAGTCCGAGCGCCATTCGGTGTCGATGGCAATGCCGCCGAGCAAGAAGGGTCCCTTGCGCCAAGGGGCGAGCTGGCGCAGCAGGTTCTCGGCCTGGCGGCGCTGGCTGTCGGTGAGCGCGACCTCGATGCTGACGGTGTCGGCGTCCAGGCTCACCCGGCGAGCGTCGGGCAGCGCCGGCAGCTTTGCCACCGCCTTCTCCCAGGCGGGCAGGTCGCCAAAGCGCCGACGGTCGAGCCCACGGGCGAGCTGCTCGGGAAGCCGGGCCAGCCAGGTGTCGAGGCCCTGGTCGAGGAAGGCGCGGTAGAGGTCGCGATGTTCGGGCGCGATCGGCATCTCAGGTGTCCTTGAAGGCGATCAGGGAGGCGAAGTTGAGGAACTGGAACCAGGTGTGGGCGCGGGAGAAGCCGGTCCGGCCCAGGCGGGCGTGGTGCTCGGCCAGGGTGTCCGGCACCAGCACGTTCTCGAGCGCCGTCCGCTTCTGGCTGATCTCCATGTCGCTGTAGCCGTTGGCACGCTTGAAGTCGTGGTAGCGTTCTACCAGCCAGGCGTTCTCCTCCTCGTCCTCGGCGCGGATCTTCTCGGAGAGCACCAGTACGCCGCCGGGTTCCAGCGCGGCAAACAGACGCTCCATTACCGCTTCCCGGTCCGCCTGGGGCAGGAACTGCAGAGTGAAGTTGAGCACGATCATGCCGGCGGGTTCATAGTCCAGGGTGCGGATGTCGCCCTCGATGACCTGGGTGGCATGGGCGGGGCATTCGTCTGCCAGCGTCTCCCGGGCCCGAGTTGCCATGGCCGGGGAGAGGTCGACGCCGACGTAGCGGAAGGCCTCTGGCGGGAGCTGACCGGCCAGTGACAGACCACCGGCCCCCAGCGAGCAGCCCAGGTCATAGACCCGGCCTCCGTGGCGCAGATGTCGGCGGGCGATGAGTCCCAGCATGCCCAGTATCTGTCCATAGCCGGGCACCGAGCGTCGGATCATGTCGGGAAAACAGGCGACGACCCGCTCGTCGAATGAGAAACGTGCCACTCGGTCCAGGGGTGTCGAAAAGATCGCGTCACGGTAAGATGCATTACTCATTTTCAGGCCAGAAATGCGGGAACGGCCGCCATTCTACGCGCGCCGCCACGACCCTGCACCCGCCGGGTTTCAAGGAGGATAGGATGATCGATCAGAGCGACGCCTGGCGTGGACTCGAGGCCCATGCCAAGGCATTGGGCCGCCGCCACCTGCGGGAACTGTTTACCGATGAGTCGGATCGCCAGGCGCGCTTCACTCGCCGCGCCGCCGGTCTGACCGTGGATCTCTCCAAGCAGCGCTGCTCCGCCGAAACCCTGTCGCACCTGCTGGCGCTGGCCGAGCAGGCGGATGTGCCCGGGGCGATCCAGCGGCTGCTGGGCGGTGAGCGGGTCAACCTCAGCGAGGACCGCCCGGCGCTGCACACGGCCCTGCGCCTTCCGCAGGGCGCCTCCCTGGTGGTGGAAGGCGAGGATGTGGTGCCCGGCGTGCATCGCACTCTCGACCACATGGAGGCCATGGTCGAACGCTTCCACACCGGCCAGTGGCGCGGCGCCACCGGCAGGGCCATCCGCCACGTGGTCAACCTGGGCGTCGGCGGCTCCGACCTCGGTCCTCTGATGGTGGCCCACGCCCTGGCCGACTATCGGCTGCGCGACGTGCATCGCGTGGAGGTCCACTTTGCCTCCACCATGGACGGCTCCCAGCTGGCCGACTGCCTGGCACGCCTCGACCCCGAGGCCACGCTCTTCGTGCTGTCGTCGAAGTCCTTCACCACCATCGATACGCTCTCCAATGCCCGCACCGCCCGGGACTGGCTGATGGCGCGACTGGCCGGGGAAGAGGGCGTCGACGACGAGCTGGTGATGCGCCAGCACTTCATCGGCGTATCGGCTAGCCCCAATAAGATGGCCGAGTGGGGCATCGCGCCCGGTCACCAGCTTGAGTTCTGGGAGTGGGTCGGCGGTCGCTACTCGCTGTGGGGTGGCATCGGTCTGCCCATCGCACTGGTGGTCGGCATGCGGCGTTTCCGGGAGCTGTTGGCCGGGGCCCACGCCATGGACGAGCACTTACGCACCGCCTCGCTGGCCGATAACCTCCCGGTGCTGCTGGCCCTGGCAGGTATCTGGAATGTCAATTTCCTGGACATCCGTGCCCACTCCATCCTGCCCTATGACGGTCGCCTGGAGTATTTCGCCGCCTACCTCGAGCAGCTCGAGATGGAGTCCAACGGCAAGTCGGTGACGGCTGAGGGGCGCGAGGTGGGCTACTCCACCTGTCCGGTGCTGTGGGGGCAGCTTGGGCCCAACGCCCAGCACGCCTTTTATCAGCTGCTGCATCAGGGTACCCAGGCGGTGGAGTGCGACTTCATTGCCCCTCTCAGGCGTTACGATGAGGTGGATAACGAGGCAACCCGCCAGCACCTCAAGGGGCAGCATCGGCTGACTCTGGCCAACTGCTTCGCCCAGTCCCGGCTGCTGGCGCTGGGCGACGATGCTATCGATGAGCCTGGCGAGCGTCCCAGGCACAAGCGCTATCGCGGCAATCAGCCCTCCACCACCCTGCTGCTGGACGAGCTGACGCCGTCTACCCTGGGCGCACTGATCGCCCTCTACGAGCACAAGGTGTTCGTGCAGGCGACGATCTGGGGGATCAACCCCTTCGATCAGTGGGGGGTGGAACTGGGCAAGCAGATCGCCGGCGAGACCCAGCGTATCCTCGAGAGCCGCGAGGGCCTGGAGGCCATGGACGCCTCTACCCGGGCGCTGATCGAGGCGGCGTGGGCGGCCGAAGCGAACGGCAAGGCCTCCACGTGATACTGGCTGTTCGTACAGCAATTGCGCTATGCTGAGGCCCGACTGCCGGGTGAAGCCGGCTAGCGGTGTGCTCTACCTGCACGGCTTCAACAGCGGCGTCGATTCACCCAAGGCGGTATGGGTGCGTGAGGCCTGCGCTCATCTTGGCCTGGCCTGCGACACCCCCCAGCTGCCCCATCGCCCGGCCGACGCCCTGGCGCTGGCCGAGTCGCGGCTTGCCGAGCTCGGCCCCGCGCCGCTGCTGGCGGGCAGCTCCATGGGGGGCTTTCTGGCCACCTGCCTGGCCGAGAGGCACGACCTGCGCGCCGCTCTGATCAATCCGGCGGTGGCTCCGGCGCGGCTGGTAAGCGACTGGGTCGACGAGGTCTTCGTCAACGCCACCACCGGCGAACGCTTCACGGTGGGGCCGACGCACCTGGCCGAACTCGCGGCGCTGACGCCGACGAGGGTGACCGCGCCGGAGCGCTATCTGCTGCTGCTGGGAACCGCCGACGAGGTGCTGGACCCGGCGGATGCCTTCGCCCTCTACCGCGGTGCCCGCACCCTGCTGCACCCGGGAGCCGACCACGGCTTTGCCGCCTTGGCCGGGCACCTGTCGGCACTGCTGGCCCATGGCGGCCATGCCCTGCCGTCGGCATGGCGGCCCCGACCACACAAGGAATCGGACGTCTTATGACGCAATACAGTGCCAGCTCGATCGAGGTGCTTTCCGGCCTCGAGCCGGTGCGCAAGCGCCCGGGCATGTATACCGACACCAGTCGCCCCAACCACCTGATCCAGGAGGTGGTCGACAACAGTGTCGACGAGGCGCTGGCCGGCCATGCCAGCCAGGTCAGCGTGCGGCTGTTCGAGGATGGCGGCATCGAGGTCGCCGACGACGGTCGCGGCATGCCCATCGACATCCACCCCGAGCACGGCGTCTCCGGGGTGGAACTCATCCTTACCCGACTGCACGCCGGCGGCAAGTTCTCCAATGCCAGCTACAAGTTCTCCGGGGGGCTGCATGGCGTCGGCGTCTCGGTGGTCAACGCGCTCTCCAAGCGACTCGAGGTGGAGGTGCTGCGCGACGGCAACCGCTACGCCGTCGCCTTCGAGCACGGTGAACCGGTCTCCAAGCTGTCGGTGATCGGCAGCGTGGGCAAGCGCACCACCGGCACCGTCCTGCGTTTCTGGCCCGAGACGAGTTATTTCGACAGCCCGCGTCTGGCGGTAGGCCGGCTGAAGCATCTGCTGCGCGCCAAGGCGGTGCTCTGCCCCGGGCTCAAGGTCATCCTGATGGAGGCCGACGGCACCGAGAGCGAGTGGCAGTACGAGGATGGCCTGCGCGACTACCTGGCCCAGGCTACCGATGGCTTTGATGTGCTGCCCCAGTCGCCCTTCATCGGCCACTTTTCCGATGACGAGCACGGCGTGGACTGGGCGATCCAGTGGCTGCCCGAGGGCGGCGAGCCCCTGCTGGAGAGCTACGTCAACCTGATCCCCACGCCCCAGGGCGGCACCCACGTCAACGGCCTGCGCGCCGGCCTGCTCGAGGCCCTGCGCGAGTTCTGCGAGTATCGAAGCCTCCTGCCGCGGGGGGTGAAGCTCACCGCCGAGGACCTCTGGGAGCGGGTCTCCTACGTGCTCTCGGTGAAGATGCTCGACCCCCAGTTTGCCGGACAGACCAAGGAGCGCCTCTCCTCGCGCACCGTGGCGGGCTTCGTCTCCGGGGTGGTCAAGGACGCCTTCTCGCTGTGGCTCAACCACCACGTGGACCAGGCCGAGGCGCTGGCCGAGCTGGTGATCAACGCCGCCCAGCGCCGCCAGAAGAGCGCGAAGAAGGTGGCGCGCAAGAAGGTCACCTCGGGCCCGGCGCTGCCCGGCAAGCTGGCCGACTGCTCCGGCCAGGATCCGGCCCTGAGCGAGCTGTTCCTGGTGGAGGGCGACTCCGCCGGCGGCAGCGCCAAGCAGGCCCGCAACCGCGAGAGCCAGGCGATCCTGCCGCTGCGCGGCAAGATACTGAACACCTGGGAGGTGGAGTCCCACGACATCTACGGCTCTCAGGAGGTCCACGATATTGCCGTCGCCGTGGGCATGGATCCGGTCAGCGACGACCTCACCAAGCTTCGCTATCACAAGATCTGCATCCTCGCCGATGCCGACTCCGACGGCCTGCATATCGCCACCCTGCTCTGCGCGCTCTTCATGCGTCACTTTCCGGCGCTGGTGGATGCCGGCCACGTCTACGTGGCCATGCCGCCGCTCTACCGCATCGACCTGGGCAAGGAGGTGCACTATGCCCTGGACGAGAGCGAGAAGGCGGCGATACTGCGCAAGCTGGAGGGCAAGCGTGGCACCGTGAACGTGCAGCGCTTCAAGGGCCTGGGCGAAATGAGCCCGCTGCAGCTGCGCGAGACCACCATGGCGGTGGAGACCCGTCGCCTGGTGCAGCTGACCCGTGAAGTGGGCGACGGCACCATGGAGATGATGGACATGCTGCTGGCCAAGAAGCGTGCCCCCGACCGCAAGAGCTGGCTGGAAGACTACGGCAACCTCGCTGACATAGAGGTCTGATCCCCTTATGACCATGGATATTCAGGTCGCGGAGGGTGACGTCGAGCGTCTATCCCTTCGCGAGTACTCCGAGAAGGCCTACCTCGACTACTCGATGTACGTCATCCTCGACCGAGCGCTGCCCCACATCGGCGACGGCATGAAGCCGGTGCAGCGGCGCATCGTCTACGCCATGCGCGAACTGGCGCTGGGGGCCAACGCCAAGTACAAGAAGTCGGCGCGCACCGTCGGCGACGTGCTGGGCAAGTTTCACCCCCACGGCGACAGCGCCTGCTACGAGGCCATGGTGCTGATGGCACAGCCGTTCAGCTACCGCTACCCGCTGGTGGATGGCCAGGGCAACTGGGGCAGCCCGGACGATCCCAAGTCCTTTGCCGCCATGCGCTACACCGAGGCGAGGCTGTCGAAGTTCGCCGAAGTGCTGCTCGCCGAGCTCGGCCAGGGCACCGTGGACTGGACCCCCAACTTCGACGGCACCATGAACGAGCCGGTGGTGCTGCCGGCGCGCCTGCCCCACGTGCTGCTCAATGGCGGCACCGGTATCGCCGTGGGCATGGCGACGGATATTCCGCCGCACAACGTCAACGAGGTGGTCGAGGCCACCTGCCACCTGCTGCGCCATCCCGAGGCCACCACGGCGGATCTGATGACGTACCTGCCGGCACCGGACTTTCCCACCGCTGCCGAGATCATCACGCCCCGCGCCGACCTGCGAAAGCTCTACGAGAGCGGTCGCGGCTCGGTGAAGCTGCGTGCCCGCTATGTGATGGAGGAGGGCAGCATCGTGGTCACCGCGCTGCCCTATCAGGTGAGCGGAGCCAAGATCCTCGAGCAGATCGCCGCCCAGATGCAGGCCAAGAAGCTGCCCATGGTGGCCGACCTTCGCGATGAGTCGACCCACGAGGAGCCGACCCGCCTGCTGATCGAGCCGCGCTCCAACCGCGTCGACATCGAGGCGCTGATGGCGCACCTGTTCGCCACCACCGATCTCGAGAAGAACATCCGCGTCAACATCAACGTGATCGGCCTGGACGGTCGGCCGCGGGTGATGCCGCTGCCCGATCTGCTCGGCGAGTGGCTGCGATTCCGTCGCTCCACCGTACGCCGGCGGCTGGAGCACCGCCTGGGCAAGGTCGAGGACCGCCTGCACCTCCTCGAGGGGCTGCTGATTGCCTACCTCAATATCGACGAGGTGATCCGGATCATCCGCGAGGAGGACGAGCCCAGGCCGGCGCTGATGGCGGCCTTCGGGCTGTCCGAGCGCCAGGCCGAGGCGATCCTCGAACTGCGCCTGCGCCACCTGGCCAAGCTCGAGGAGATGAAGATCCGCGGCGAGCAGGATGAGCTCGAGGCCGAGCGCAAGCGCCTTCAGGAGCTGCTCGGCAACGAGGCGGCGCTCACCGACCTGATCGAGGAGGAGCTGCGTGCCGCCGCCGAGACCCATGGCGATGACCGCCGCGCGCCCATCGTCGAGCGCGAGGAGGCCAGGGCGCTCTCCGAGGTGGAACTGGTCGGTGCCGACCCGGTCACCGTGGTGCTCTCCGAGAAGGGCTGGATCCGCAGCGCCAAGGGTCACGAGATCGATCCCGCCGGGCTCTCCTACAAGGCCGGCGACTGCTTTGCCCTGGCGGCCCGGGGCAAGACCAACCAGCCGCTGGTGCTGCTGGATGACACCGGACGCGCCTATACCCTTCAGGCCCACAACCTGCCCAGCGCTCGCGGTCAGGGGGAGCCCGTCACCAGCCGCGTCAACGTGGTGGCCGGCGCCCACATGGCCGGGTTGATGCTGGCGCCGCCTGCCACCCGCTACCTGCTCGCCTCCGATGGTGGCTACGGCTTCGTGGCACCCCTGGAGGCTCTGGTGGGCAAGAACAAGTCCGGAAAATCGGTGCTCTCGGTGCCCAAGGGCTGCAATGTGCTGCCGCCCGAGGCGGTGCCGGAAGGCGAGGGGGCCCAGGTAGTGGCGGTCTCCAACGAGGGTCGCCTGCTGGTCTTCCCCCTGGAGGACCTGCCGGAGATGGCCAAGGGCAAGGGCAACAAGATGATCGATATTCCCGGTCCACGGGCGGCGCGGCGCGAGGAGTTCGTCCGCGACCTGGTGGTGCTGCCGGCAGGCGCCGGCCTGGTGGTCCACGCCGGCAAGCGCCACCTCACCCTCAAGCCCGCCGATCTCGCGTATTATTGCGGCGAGCGCGGCCGTCGCGGCAGCAAGCTGCCCCGCGGCCTGCAGAAGGTGGATCGGTTGGAGATAGCGGGATGACACGACGAGTACTGATCCGCGCCACCGGCGCGGCTCGCCCGGGCCAACTGGCTGGCCTGGGCAAGGCCCTGGCGACGAGCGGTGCGCGCCTGCTGGACATCAACCAGAGTGTGACCTTCGGCATGCTCTCCCTGGAGGCGCTGGTGGGCCTCGACCATGAGGCGGACCTGGAGGGCGCGCTCAGTGCCGCCGGCGATGCCCTGGGCCTCGACGTCCAGGCGATCCAGGTCAGCGCCGAGGACTATCAGCGCTGGAGCAGCCAGGCCAGCCAGCCGCGACTGATCCTGACCCTGCTGGCGCCGCACCTGCCCGCCGGTATCCTGGCCGAGGTGGGTGCACTCACCGCCGGGCACGGCCTGACCGTGGAGCTGATCCACCGCCTCTCCGGGCGCGAACCGCTGGACGGAGGCGTGCCCCGGGATCGCGACAGCATCCAGGGCGCCTGTGTGGAGTGCTGGCTGCGTGGCGAGGAGATCGATCTCGATGCCCTGCGCGAGAAGGCGCTGGCGCTGGGTGCCATGCACGGGGTGGACATCGCCATCCAGGAAGATTCCATCTGGCGCCGGCACCGGCGGCTGGTGTGCTTCGATATGGATTCGACCCTGATCCAGGCCGAGGTGATCGACGAGCTGGCGCGCCGCCACGGCGTCTATGACGAGGTGGCCGAGATCACCGAACGCGCCATGCACGGCGAGCTCGACTTCCAGCAGAGCTTTCGCGAGCGCATGGCCAAGCTCGAGGGGCTCGACGAGTCGGTGCTGGCCGAGATCGCCGAGTCACTTCCGCTGATGGATGGCGTGGAGCGTCTGATGGCCCAGCTCAAGCGCCTGGGCTACCGCACGGTGATCCTCTCCGGCGGCTTCACCTACTTCGCCCGCCACCTGCAGCAGAAACTCGGCTTCGACGAGATCCACGCCAACGAGCTGCTGATCGAGAACGGCAAGGTCACCGGCGAGGTCAGGGAACCGATCCTCGATGCCGACCGCAAGGCCGAGCTGCTGCGTGAGATCGCCGCCCGCGAGGGTCTCAGCCTGGAGCAGACCATCGCCGTGGGCGACGGCGCCAACGACCTCAAGATGCTGGCGGCGGCCGGGCTCGGTATCGCCTTTCGCGCCAAGCCGCTGGTGCGCGCCCAGGCCAGCCACTCGATCTCCACGCTCGGCCTCGACGCCGTGCTCTACCTGATCGGCTATCGCCAGGTGGACCTGGAGGAGCAGGGGCAGTGAGCGATACCTTCGAGATCTGGCGCGACCGCTTCGAGCGGCTGCGCTCCCACAAGGCGTTCGAGCTCACGGTGATCACCATCATCGTGGTCTCTGCGTTGCTGATCGGCGCCAAGACCTACGAGGAGGAGGTCAGCCGGTTTCAGGCGCTCATGCTGTGGCTCGACGTGGCGGTGACGGTGTTTTTCCTGGTGGAGATCCTGATCCGGATGGCCGCCGAGAAGCGCCTGCGCGACTTCTTCCGCAAGGGCTGGAACATCTTCGACTTCCTGATCGTCACCGTCAGCCTGATTCCCCTGGATGATTCGGAGATGGTGCTGCTGGCCCGCCTGCTGCGCATCTTCCGGGTGCTGCGTCTGGTATCGATGATCCCCGAGCTGCGAATGCTGATCGCCGCGCTGTACAAGTCGATCCCGCGCATGGGCTACGTGGTGCTGCTGATGTTCATCATCTTCTACATCTACGGCGCCCTTGGCAGCTTCCTGTTCGCCAGCGTGGACGAGAAACTCTGGGGCAATATCTCGCTGGCCATGCTCACGCTGTTCCAGGTGGCCACCTTCGAGAGCTGGGCCACGGCGGTGCTCTACCCGACCATGGAGCAATACCCCTACGCCTGGATCTACTTTCTCACCTTCATCTTCCTCAACGCCTTCATCTTTCTGAACATGATGATCGGCATCGTGCTCGATGTGATGCAGAAGGAGAGCCTGGCCATCGAGCTGGAGACCGGGGAGGGCGAGGCCGCGGAGCTGCACGGCCTGCGCGACGACGTGCGTCAGATGCGCGACCAGCTCTCTCGCATGGAGGCGCTGCTGGATCGCCAACGGAGTTGAGTCGGCAGGCGCTGTGCGAAAAAGGTTGACAATGGGGCTCAACCTTGATTTTCTAGGTGGATGAACATGACTGCGTACAGCCTCGACCTACGACTACCAGCCCGCGCCTGAACAGCGAGCGGCGATGCCCCCTTGCATCGTCTGGAGTCCGGTCGAAATTGAGGTTGTACCATGTCCACTACCCCCTTCAATACTGCCATGTATGCCCAGAGAGTCGCCCGCGTCAGCCAAGATGCTGTCGTCTGTGCGATCATATATGAAGCGAGTCTCGACGCCCCGACTGGCCAGCGCCCGTCGGGGCGTCATCGTTTCTGCACCGCCCACTGATTTCGCCGCACCGTCGCCCAGGGAGAACGCCGCCATGATGCTCGACAACCCCGCCGCCAAGTACCGCCCCTTCGCCGCCGTCGACCTGCCCGACCGCCAGTGGCCCAGTCGCCGCATCGAGCAGCCGCCGATCTGGACCAGCGTCGACCTGCGCGACGGCAACCAGTCGCTGATCGACCCCATGGACCAGGAGCGCAAGCAGCGCCTCTTCGACCTGCTGGTAAAGATCGGCTTCAAGGAGATCGAGGTGGGCTTCCCCTCGGCCTCCCAGACCGACTTCGACTTCGTGCGCTCGCTGATCGACAACGGCAAGATCCCCGATGACGTGACCATCCAGGTGCTGACCCAGGCCCGGGACCACCTGATCGACCGTACCTTCGAGGCGATCAAGGGGGCGAGGAGCGCCATCGTCCACGTCTATAACGCCACCGACCCGATGTTCCGCCGGGTGGTGTTCAACGTCAGCAAGCCCGAGTGCATCCAGATCGCCGTGGAGGCGACTACCCGCATCCGACAGCGCATGAGCGAGGCGCCGGAGACGAACTGGACCTTCCAGTACTCCCCGGAGCTGTTCACGACCACCGAGATGGACTTCGCCAAGGAGATCGTCGAGGCGGTCATGGTTGCCTATGGCGCCACCGCCGAGACGCCGATGATCGTCAACCTGCCGGCCACCGTGGAGGTGGCGACGCCCAACAACTACGCCGACCAGGTGGAGTGGTTCTGCCGACACGTGAACGATCGCGAGGCGCTGATCGTCAGCGTGCACCCTCACAACGATCGCGGCACCGGGGTAGCGGCTGCCGAGATGACCCTGATGGCCGGCGCCGACCGCGTCGAGGGCACCCTGTTCGGCAATGGCGAGCGCACCGGCAACGTCGATATCGTCACCCTGGCCATGAACCTCTACACTCAGGGTGTCCACCCGGGGCTCGACTTCTCCAACATCACGCCGATCATGCGCGAGGTGGAGTACTGCAACCAGCTGCCGGTGCATCCGCGTCACCCCTACGTGGGCGATCTGGTGTTTACCGCCTTCTCCGGCTCTCACCAGGACGCCATCAAGAAGGGCATGGCCGATCGCCGCGCCAACCCGGATGCCGTCTGGGACGTGCCCTACCTGCCCATCGACCCGCTGGACGTGGGCCGCAGCTACGAGGCGGTGATCCGCGTCAACAGCCAATCGGGCAAGGGGGGAATCTCCTACCTGCTGGAGCAGGAGCACGGCATCGAGTTGCCTCGCCGACTCTCCATCGAGTTCAGCCAGGTGGTGCAGGAGGTAGCCGATCGCACGGGCAAGGAGATCACCTCCCAGATGATCTACCAGGCCTTCGTCGATGAGTACCTCGGTCAGACAGTCCCCTACGCGCTGATCAACCATCGTCTCTTTTCGGCGCCCGACAGCCCGAAGGTGAGCCTGGAGGCGACCATCGAGGAGCGCGGCGAGCGGCGTACCATCCAGGGCGAGGGCAACGGCCCGCTGGCGGCCTACATCAAGGCGCTGGCCGGTGCCGGCCACGACGTGGAGATCATCGACTACCATGAGCACTCTCGCGGCCAGGGCGCCGACGCCGAGGCGATCGCCTACGTGGAGGTGCGCATCGATGGCAAGGCGGTGTTCGGCGTCGGTACCGACGAGAGCATTACCAGCGCCTCCATGAAGGGGGTGATGAGCGCCATCAACCGGCACCTCTCGAGCCAGGCGCCGGCGCCCAATGTGACCGCGGCGTCGCTGGCCTGAGGCCTACCCCTGCTGGCGGGCCAGCCAGGCCCGCCAGCCACCGTACTCGGTCACATCCCTGGCCTCATCGGGTTCGTGAACAAACCCTGCCGCACAGATGAAACCGGTCTTCCATTCGCCGCTGGCCAGCTCCACCTGCCCGAGACCCAGCGGTGCGGGAATGCCTGCCAGGAAGCTGCCGAGGCTGGTGATCGGCAACCGCCATATTTCGACCTCGATGGCTTCGCCACCCACCTCGTCGCGAACCAGGGCCGGGCGCGCCGGCGGTCCGCCGGAGAGGGCGTAGAGGCGATAACGGCGGGCACTGCGGGTCGTTTCGACCAGACGGCCATCGCGCTCGAGGAGCTGATGATTGAGCGGCAGACCCACGAGGTGTGCCCCACACACCACCAGGTCCAGGGTGCCGTCGGCCATGGGCGGCAGCGTCTCGAGCATCGCTCGTTCGCGTCCGGTGGCCCCCAGCGGCAGCATCCACTGCTCTTCCAGGGCACGGCCCAGGGCGAGCAGCCGGAGATCCTCGAAGGCGGACCCGAACAGCGTCACCCCGACGGGCAACCCGGCATCGGTGAAGCCGGCGGGGACGGCGAGGGCGCTGTAGTCGAGCAGGTTCATGAAGTTGGTCCAGGTCCCGAGCCGAGAATTCACACCGATCGGATCGGCGGCGACCTCGGCCTTGGTCGGGTGGGTCACGGTGGTGGGGCAGAGCATGACATCCACCCTGGCCAGCAGGGCGTCGGCCTGGCGCTTGTACTCGGCGAGCTGGTAGCGGGCCTCGAAGGCGTCCACTGCCAGCGGGGTCGCGCCGCCCTCGGTAATCCGGCGAGTCACCGGGTGCACCGCGTCGGGATCTCGCTTCAGCAACTCGCGAATGGCGTGATAGCGCTCGGCGACCCAGGGGCCCTCGTAGAGCAGCCGGGCGGCGGCGAGCAGCGGGCTGCAGTCGAGCTCAACCTTTTCGCCACCCAGCGCCTCCAGCTGGGCGATCGCGGCGTGCATGCCGGCGCTATAGGCCGCGTCGGTATGCCACTGTGACTGCGGCGGGACGCCGAAGCGGAAGCGGCTGGGCGCCTGACCATAGCGCTGGCCGTGAATCGCGAAGTCATGGCGGCGCGACCAGGCGCACTCGACATCGTAGGCGCAGGCCACCTGAAAGACGGCATGGGCATCGTCGGCGCCGAGGGCAAAGAGGCTGATGGTGTCGAGCGTGGCGCAGGCCGGCACCACGCCCCGGGTGCTGAGCAGCCCCAGGCTCGGCTTGACCCCGAACAGATTGTTGAAGCAGGCCGGCACGCGGCCCGAGCCGGCGGTATCGGTGCCCAGGGCGAAGCTCACCTGACCGGCGGCGGTCACCACCGCCGAGCCGCTGCTCGAGCCGCCGGGAATGTAGTCGGCATCGAAGGCGTTGCCCGGGGCACCGTACACGTCCAGGGCTCGCTCACCGACCAGTCCGGTGGCGAACTGATCGAGGTTGGTCTTGCCCAGGGGAATGGCGCCGGCATCGATGAGCCGCTGCACCACGAAGGCACTTTCGCTGGGCGTGTAGGCGAAGGCGGGGCAACCCGCGGTGGTCGACACACCGGCGAGGTCGATGTTGTCCTTGAGGGCGAAGGGCACCCCGTAGAGCGGCAGGCTGTTCGGGGAGTGTCCCTCCAGGCGCTCCAGGTAGGGCGTGAGCTGCTCGCGGCCGAGGCGAGTGATCCACGCCGGGTCGTCCTCGCGCTCCGTCGCCTCGGCGAGCAGGCGATCGATCAGGGCGGAGGGCGTCAACTCGCCACTCCGATAGGCGGTATGCAGGGAGTCGATATCGAGTCGTGGTGTCGTCATGGCGTCGGGCCTCTATGGGCAGCAGAATGTTCGGTGAAGGTAACGTCGACAGTCGTGCGGCTCATCGGCTCTCCTCGTCATCGGCGAGAATCACCAGCGGCTGGCCCGACTGGACGGCGGCACCTTCCTTGAGGGGAAGACGCGTCACCCGGCCCGCGCGGAAGGCGGTGATATCGACCTCCATCTTCATCGACTCCACCAGGGCCAGGGTCTGACCGGCTTCGACGCTGTCGCCTTCGCGAACCAGCAACTTCCAGAGGCTACCGGTCACCGGGCTGTCGATGCCGATTTCGTCATCGTCGAGTTCCGTGGTGTCGATGGCCGCCGGGGCCTGGTCCTCGAAGGTGAACTGGCCGTTGGCGCGCCACTCGGCCATTTCCTTCTGGAAGGCGGCTTCGCGGCGCTCGCGGAACTCGGCGATCTGCTCCGCTCGTGCCGCGATGTCGGCCTGGTAGTCGGCGAGCTTGAAGCGCGTGGTCTCGATCTGAAGCGGATAGCGCCCATGGGGAAAGTCGCGGCGGATCCGTGCCAGTTCCTCGTGGCCGACCTCGAAGAAACGCAGCTGATCGAAGAATCGCAGCAGCCATGGATTCTCGAAGTACTCGGTCTGGCGGTAGCGGTTCCACATCTGCAGGGTGCGGCCGACGAACTGATAGCCCCCCGGGCCTTCCATGCCGTAGACACACAGATAGGCGCCGCCGATACCCACCGAGTTCTCGGCGGTCCAGGTGCGAGCGGGGTTGTACTTGGTGGTGACCAGGCGCTGGGTGGGGTCGAGGGGCGTGGCGACAGGCGCCCCGAGATAGACATCCCCCAGCCCCATCACCAGGTAGCTGGCATTGAAGACGATATCGCGCACCTGCTCGGTGCTCTCGAGCCCATTGATGCGACGAATGAAGTCCAGATTGCTGGGGCACCAGGGGGCGTCCGGGCGCACGCTGCGCTGGTATTTTTCGATGGCCTCGTGGCAGGCGGGATCGTCCCATGAGAGCGGTAGATGCACGACCCGGGACTCCACTTCCAGTGTTTCGACGTCGCAGAGCTCGCGCTCGGCCCTCTCCAGATGGGTGAGCAGGGCGTCCAGCGATAGCTCGTCGGGTTCGTAGTGGAGCTGCAGCGAGCGGATGCCGGGTGTCAGCTCGCGCAGGCCGGGCAGACGATTGTCCCCGAGCCACAGCATCCAGGCATGGACCCGGAAGCGCAGGGCAATATCCAGCTCCATGGCGCCGAACTCGATGAGCAGGAAGTCGTCGCCGGCGCGGCGATAGACGATGCGTTCACCGGCGACGTCGGCAGCCACGTCGCGCAGCACCGGGCTGCCGCGGCGCTCCTCCACCTGGAGGGCAGAGCGGTCGCTCAGTGTCGCCAGCCGAGCCTGCTGGTGTGTCTCCAGTCGGCGTGCGGTATCGAGGTCCACCGGCACGAAGCGAATGCGGTCACCGGCGGCGAGCTGGCCGAGCTTCCAGCGCTCGGCGCGCACCACCGTGGCGGGACACACGAAGCCGCCCAACGAGGGGCCGTCGGGACCCAGGATGACCGGCATGTCGCCGGTGAAGTCGATGGTCCCGAAGGCGTAGGCGTTATCGTGGAGGTTAGACGGGTGCAGGCCCGCCTCGCCACCGTCGGCGCGTGCCCACTCCGGGCGCGGACCGATCAGGCGCACGCCGGTTCTGCTGGAGTTGTAGTGCACCTCCCATTCGTGGGCGAAGAAGGTGTCGATGTCCTGCTCGGTGAAGAAGTCCGGCGCGCCGTGGGGGCCATAGAGGACGGCGATCTCCCAGGTGCGGACCGCGTTCGGGCTATCCGGGCGAGGGCGTCCGAACGCAGGCACCAGCGACGGGGGCAGTGTGCGCGGCGTGACGGAGTCGAGGTCGGGCAGCGCGAGCATGTCGCCGGTGCGCAGGGCGCGCCCGCCGTGGCCGCCGAACTGGCCGAGGGTGAAGGTGCTGCGCGAACCGAGGTACGCCGGGCAGTCGATGCCGCCGCGAACCAGCAGATAGGCGCGTGCCCCGACGGTTGCCTTGCCCAGCGACAGCGTGGCCCCGGCGGGAATGTCCACGACCCGCCAGAACGCCACGCGATGCCCGTCTAGCTCGGCAGGCAGCTCGCTGCCGGCGAGCACGATCTGCGTCGCGCGGTGAAAGCGCAGGGTGGGGCCGGTCAGGGTGATCTCGAGGCCGGCGGCCTGCGGTGCATTGTCCAGCAGGCGATTGCCGAGGCGAAACGACCAATCATCGAAGGGGCCGGAGGGGGGCACTCCGACGTCCCAGTGACCCTGGCGTCCGGGGTAATCCTGCAGGGTGGTCAGGGTCCCGGCGCTGATCACCTCGATGGCCGGGGGTGACCAGGCGAGATCGTCCAGCCAGCGGGTGTGAAATTCTGCTCGGCCAAAGCGCACATCGCGCAGCACATGGGAGAGCCAGGTGCGGTTGGTCTCGAAGCCGTAGACGCGGGAGCGCTCGAGGACCTCGGCGAGACGCTCCACGGCGCTGTCCCGGTCGTCGGCATGCACGATCACCTTGGCCAGCATGGGGTCGAACAGCGCCGACACCTCTAGCCCCGCCTCGATGGCGTGATCGATACGTAGTCCTTTGCCCAAGTCAGAATCGACCTTGGGAAATGCCACCTCGCTGAGCAGCCCGGCGCTGGGGCGGAAGTCCTGGCTGGGGTCCTCGGCGTACAGGCGTGCCTGGATGGCATGGCCCCGGGGGGCGAGGTCGCGGACCAGTTCGGGCAGGGGAGGCAGTGCGCCGGCCCCCAGGCGCACCATCCACTCGACGATATCCACGCCCCACACCATTTCCGTCACGCCGTGCTCCACCTGCAGGCGGGTGTTGACCTCCAGGAAATAGAACGCCTCGCGGTCGGCGTCATAGATGAACTCGACGGTGCCGGCACTGCGGTAGGCCACCGATTCGCCCAGGCGCACGGCGGTGGCATGCAGGTCGCGCCTTACGTGTTCGGGCAGGGCGGGGGCGGGGCTCTCTTCCAGCACCTTCTGATGGCGGCGCTGGGTCGTGCAGTCTCGCTCGCCCAGGGCCACGACATTGCCCTGGCCATCGCCGAACAACTGTACCTCGAGGTGGCGGGCGCGGCCGATGTAGGCCTCGACGAACACGCCGCCGTCACCGAAGTTGCGCTCGCCCAGGCCACTGACCGAATCGAAGGCGCGCCTGAGCGTGACTTCGTCCGCACAGACCTGCATGCCGATCCCGCCGCCGCCGGCGGTGGACTTGAGCATGACCGGGTAGCCGATGCGCTGGGCCTGTGCCGCGGCGTCCTCGACGTCATCGAGCAGGCCGGACCCGGGCACCAGCGGTACGCCGGCCCCCTCGGCCAGGTCGCGCGCCGTGTGCTTGAGGCCGAAGTCACGGACCTGGGCGGCGGTGGGCCCCAGGAAGGCCAGCCCGGCGGCTTCACAGGCCTCGATGAAGCGGGTGTTCTCGGAGAGAAAGCCGTAGCCGGGGTGAATGGCCTCGGCGCCGCTTTTCCTGGCGATATCGATCAGGCGGTCGATGGCCAGGTAGGTGTCGGCGGCGCCTCCCTCTCCCAGGGAATAGGCTTCGTCGGCGTCGAAGACATGGGGGGCATCCCGGTCGGCCTCGGCATAGACCACCACCGAGCCGATACCGAGTCGCTTGAGGGTGCGCAGGATGCGTGCCGCGATTGCGCCGCGGTTGGCGATCAGGACCTTGGTGAACATCGTCGTTGTCCGTTAACGGTGCGGGTCGTCCCGCGTCCGTGTCAGCCGCGTCCGGGGTCGTCCCCGGTAGGCCTTCATTATTTCCAGATCAGAAGCTCGATGGGCGTCGGGTTGTAGCCGTTGCAGGGGTTATTGAGCTGTGGGCAGTTGGAAACCAGCACCACGACATCCATGGCGGCGACCATCTCCACGTACTTGCCCGGGGCCGAGATGCCGTCCTCGAAGGTCAACCCGCCCTCTGCAGTGACCGGCACATTCATGAAGAAGTTGATGTTGTGGGTGATGTCGCGCTTGGTGATGCCGTATTCCGGATAGTCGGCGATGGCCTGCATCCAGTTGTCTCGGCACGAGTGCATGTGGCGTTTCTCGAGGTCGTAGCGCACGGTGTTGCTCTCGCTGGCGCAGGCGCCGCCCAGGGTGTCGTGGCGTCCGCAGGTGTCGGCGGTGATGGTCAGCATCAGGTTGCCCTCGCTGGAGAGCAGCCGCGAGCCGGCAGTCAGGTAGAGCGCGCCCTGTTCGCGCACGGTATCCATGGCGCTGTAGCGTTCGGCGGTATCCCGGGCGGAGTAGAACAGGGTATCGGCAGCCTGGTTGCCCTTCAGGTCGAGGATGCGCAGGGTCTGGCCGGCTTTCAGGGTGCCGATGTAGTGATCGCCGGCGTCCACGGTGGTGCGGTTCACGGCGTTTTCGGGGCGCAGGGTGCTTTCGATGATCATGCGGTGCATCCTCCCTCAGAGGCCCAGGTGGTAGAGGCGATTATTCTCGAAGCCGCGCGCGTTTTCGGGTCGCGAGCGGAAGCAGGCGTCGTTCTCGTCCGGGGGCGGGGCGACCCCCAGGCGGACATCCACCCCGCGGCGGGGGTAGTCGGGACTGGGGTCCAGAGGGTGCGGGCAGGTATGCAGTACCACCAGCGTATCCATCTCGAAGCGCAGGGTGACGCTGTTGCCAGGCTCGCCGTGGTCGGTTATGTAGCGCAAGCGCCCGGTGTCGTCGCTCTCTACGCGAGAGAAGAGATTGATGTTGGCGGCAAGATCTCGGCGGCCCAGCCCGTATTTGGCCAGCTCTACCAGGAAGGCGTCATGGCCGGTGAGGGTCCAGTCGTTATGGGCCTGCTGGTAGCTCACCGGCTGCCAGCCCTTGCCGACCAGGTGGTGACGCATCAGGTTGCCGCCGACGCTGTCGTGCCAGCCGAGGTCGTCCTGGGTGATCGAGGCGAAGATACGCCCCATGTCGGAGTAGAGGCAGTGGCCCCGGGTCAGTTTGAAGGTGTGCTGGCACTTCAGGGTGTCGGGCAGGTTCAGGCGCTCGAGCAGGTTCTCCGGGTTGTAGCAGAGCAGCCCCGCGTTGGTGCCGGCCTGCTGGACGCTCAGCTTGAGCGTCGTGCCCCGGCGCAGGCGGAGCGACCAGTGGTGACCGCCGGGCAAGTGGGTGGTATAAAGCGCTTCGCTGTGGTCAGCGGCGTTGGCGGGCGTGCTCATAGCAGCGTCTCCTGGGTCAGGGTCTTGAGGCCGCGTTCGACCAGGCTCGCCTTCAAGTCCTGCGGCGGCTGGCGCTGGGCGATCGGCAGATCGTAGGTGATGGTGGCGCCATAGGCTTGAGGGGCCTGGGGGTCGTGGCGGAGCTTGTCGAATACCCATAGCCGCGTGCCCAGCGCGAAGGCCTCCTTCAGGTCGTGGGTGATCATGAAGATGGTCAGCTGCTGGTCTTGCCACAGCCGCAGGATCAGCTCGTGCATGTCCTGACGGATGCCGGGGTCCAGGGCGCCGAAGGGCTCGTCGAGCAGCAGGATGCGCGGGCGCATCATCAGTGCCTGGGCGATGGCCAGGCGCTGCTGCATGCCGCCGGAAAGCTCGTGGGGATATTTCCCCAGGGCGTCCGAGAGGCCGACTTCCCGGATGCGCGCCATGGCCTTGTCACGAGCATGACGCCGAGCGGCGCCGAAGCTCTTGCCCAGCCAGCGTGACTGGCAGAGTTCCTCGGCGATCATCACGTTGCCGAGCACGGTCAGGTGGGGAAACACCGAATACTTCTGGAACACTACGCCGCGATCCGGCCCTGGCTCATCGGGAATTGGCCGCTCGTCGAGGGTGAGCGACCCGCGGGAGATTCGCTCGGTGCCCAGCAGCATCTTGAGGAAGGTGGTCTTGCCACAGCCCGAAGCCCCTACCAGAGTCACGAATTCGCCGGCGTCGACCCGGAAGTCGAGGCGCTCGAGCACGACATGCTCCCCGTAGTGCTTCTCCAGGCGCTTGGCTTCCAGCAGGCTCATGGGTTATCTCCCTCTTCCGCGTGATACCAGGGAAAGGCCCATCTTGAAACCCGGGCCAGCGCCTGATCGAGAAGGAAGGCGAGGAAGGTGATCCAGGCCACATAGGGCAGAATCACATCCATCGACAGGTAGCGCCGCACCAGGAAGATGCGGTAGCCAAGCCCTTCCTGGGCGGCAATGGCCTCGGCGGCGATCAGGAACAGCCAGGCGGTACCCAGCGCCAGCCGGGTGGCGTTGAGCAGCCTGGGGGTGAGCTGCGGCAACAGCACCCGAATCAGCACCTGCCAGGAGTTGCCGCCGAGGGTCTGTGCCTTGATCAGCTGTTCGTCCGGCAGACGCAGGGCGTGGCCCTGAAGGTCACGGATCAGGAAGGGCGTCACGCCGATGACGATGAGTGCGATCTTGGCGGCCTCACCGGTGCCGAAGGCGATGAACAGGATCGGCAGGATCGCCATCGGGGGAATCAGGGAGATCACCGTTACCAGCGGCGAGAACTTGGCGCGTACCAGCGGCAGACCGCCGTTGGCGAGCCCTACGAACAGGCCGATCAGGGCACTGATCGCCACCCCCAGCAACAGGCGTTCCAGGCTGGCGAAGGTGTCCGCCCAGAGGACGACTTGGCCGGTGCGCTGATTCTCTTCGGTGGCCATGGAGAAAAAGGTATTGGCCATGGTGGCCGGGGCCGGAAGCAGCCGATCATTGGGGTTCTCGGCGAGGCGGGCATTGGAGAGCGAGAGGTAGACCAGAGCGATGATCAGGAACGGCAGCAGGCCCAGCATCCAGCGCCCGCCCCGAGAGGGAGCGAGATTGATCAGACGTTTCATGGCGGCTCCACGTCAGGATTATGAGACAGGATCGCCGCCGCCCGGGGGCGGCGAGCGATCTCCTGACGGCTGGCTTATTGGTGTGCGTCGATATAGGCCCGAGTGAAGCTCGGGTCGAAGCGCAGCCTGATGTTGCCCTCGTCGCCGAACACACCCTGTGAGGTCTCGATACCCACCACACCGGGGTTGGGCGCCATGTCGCCGAGCAGTCCGTGTTCGAAGCTGAATTCCGCAACCAGCCGCATGGTCTCGAGGAGCTCCTCGCTCTGGAACAGCTCGAGGGCCTCGGCCGGATCGGTATAGAGATAGGTGGCGTCGAGCTGAGCGCGATAGCCCTCCAGGTCCGTGCCGGCGGCCTCGGCCATCTGCGAGAGTGCCTCTTCATCGCCATCGGCCATCAGCGCCATGGTCTCGTACCAGGCGCCAACCAGCGCATGGCCGAAATCGGGGTAGTCGGCCAGGGTCTGGGTGTTGACCACCATCAGGTCGAGGATCTCACCGGGAATCTCACTTGAATCGAAGGCCAGGAGGCTGCCCTCGAGGCCCGTCACGGTAGAGAGCTGAGGATTCCAGGTGACCACGGCGTCGATGCTGTCGCGGCTGGCGAAGAGCCCGGCGATATCGGCGTCTCCGGTATTGACGGTGGACACATCCCGCTCGCTCAGGCCGACGCTGTCGAGCGCACGGGCAAGCAGATAGTGGGAAACGCTGAATTGCACCAGGTTGATATCGCGGCCGGCAATGTCTTCGAGACCGTCGGCGTTCTTCAGCACCACGCCGTCGTTGCCGTCCGAGTAGTCACCGACGATCAGGGCGGTGGAGTCGACACCGCTGGCGGCGGGGATGGTCAGGGCGTCCATGTTGGTCATGGCGCAGCCGTCGACGTTGCCGGAAGTGAACTGGTTGATCGACTCGACGTAGTCGTTGACCTGAACGACATCGATCTCGATGCCGTACTTCTCGGCCCAGCGGTCGACGATACCGGCCTCTTCGGCATAGCCCCAGGGCATCCAGCCGGCATAGATCGACCAGCAGACGCTGAACTGGTCGCGATCCTGGGCAATGGCAGGAGCACCTATCAGCGCAGAGGCAATCAGGGTGGCGGTGAGCGAAGTGGGCAGAGCGAAACGCTTGGGGAAGGTAGGAAGGGTCATGGCGGCCTCCGGGCGGCTCGGAAAAATCGGGGGGGGCGTCGGCGCAGCGGCTGCACCTGTCCTCCCGGGCTTTTGTCCCGCCGTGTAACCTTGCATCGGCAAGAGTCGTCCTGGACGAACCCTCTTCCTGCTGATGCCGGGTCGACGGCTCTCGGACCTGGCGTCACATCTGGGGGATTGAGCGATGTGACCGGAACCCTAGCCGTCCATTGAAAACCGAATTGTATGGCAGCCTGGGCCACCGATGCCCCATTTCATCTAATCTCTAGCAAGCACATTGCCACCTTCTGTAAAAACAACCATAAAACAGTGCTATGCAGCCTGGTATCGAGCTACCGGCCAGGGTGTTTGTCACACGCCTGGCACCAACTTGGTGAGGATGCACGTCTACCTGCACCCGAATGGAGCGTTCACAGCGGCGTCTTGCTGGCTCCACCGGGAGTCTCCCGCACCAGCTTGGGCACCAGAAACCCGGGCAGCATATCCCGGAGGCCTGCGACCAGCCCGCGGGCCTCTTCGTCTGGCACGTCAAAGTGGGCCGCGCCGGCCACCGGATCGAGTACGTGCAGGTAGTAGGGCAGCACGCCGGCCTCGAAGAGTCGTTCGGAGAGCGCGGCCAGGGCGTCCATGCCGTCATTGACCCCGCGCAGCAGCACGCTCTGGTTGAGCAGGGTGACGCCGGCGGCCTTGAGCCGTTCGCAGGCTTCTACCACGGCATCATCGATCTCGTTGGCGTGGTTGATATGCAGCACCACCACGGTCTGCAGGCGGGTAGCGCCGAGCCACTCGAGCAGGGCGTCATCGATGCGATCCGGGATTACCACCGGCAGTCGGGTGTGGATGCGCAGCCGCTTGAGATGGGGGATCGCCCCCAGGCGATCGACCAGCCAGGCCAGCTGACGGTCGCTGGCGGCGAGCGGGTCGCCGCCGGAGAGGATCGCCTCGACGATCGTGGGGTCACTGCGCAGGTAGTCCAGCGTCGCCTCCCACTGGGCCCGTGACGGCGAGTTGTCGCCATAGGGAAAGTGGCGGCGAAAGCAGTAGCGACAGTTCACCGCGCAGGCGGGGCTGGTGATCAGCAGCACTCGGCCCGCGTACTTGTGGATCAGCCCCCTGGCCGGGGTGTGCGCCGCTTCTTCCAGGGGATCATTTACATAGCCCGGGGTCGGCAGTGCCTCTTCGCCCAGCGGCAGCACCTGACGCAACAAGGGGTCGGCCGGGTCATTCGGCCGCATTCGGGACAGGAAAGCCTCGGGCACCCGGACCTCGAAGAGGGCATGGCCCGCCTCGGCACCGGGCCGCCAGGCCTCGTTCAGCCCCAGGCGCCGACACAGTTCGGCCGGGTCGCGGATGGCCCCGGACAGCTGCGCCTGCCAGGCGGGGGGCGGCGCCAGCGGCCTGGCCTCGTCGTGACGCTGCAAAAGGGCGGGGCTTCGGGTTATCATGCGGCACACCAGTCAATACGGGCGAGGTGGTTTCTTGAAACCATGGCCTCGTCGAATGTCGTTTCCCAGCGCGCTCCCGGGTTCCGGGGGCGCGCTCGAACATGAGTGAGAGAAGATGGCGAACTATTCTACCAACGAATTCAAGGGCGGTCTGAAGGTGATGCTGGATGGCGATCCCTGTGCCATCGTCGAGAATGAATTCGTCAAGCCGGGCAAGGGCCAGGCGTTCAACCGTGTCAAGCTGCGCAACCTGATCACCGGCCGGGTCTGGGAGCGTACCTTCAAGTCCGGCGAGTCCCTGGAAGGCGCCGACGTCATGGATCTCGACATGGAGTACCTCTACTCCGACAGCGAGATGTGGCACTTCATGAAGACCGACGGTTCCTTCGAGCAATACGCCGTCGAGAAGAAGGCCCTGGGCGACACCGTCAAGTGGCTCAAGGAGCAGGTGGCCTACACCGTGACCCTGTGGAACGACAATGCCATCAGCGTGACCCCGCCCAACTTTATCGAACTGGAAGTGATCGAGACCGATCCGGGGCTCAAGGGCGATACCGCCCAGGGCGGCTCCAAGCCGGCGACCCTCTCCTCCGGCGCCGTGGTACGCGTGCCGCTGTTCATCAACCAGGGCGAGGTGCTGAAGGTCGACACGCGCTCCGGAGATTACGTTTCCCGCGCCTGATGGTCACCGACTGGCGACCCACGGCAACGCTTGAGATCTTGCGCGAGCGGGCGCACCTGCTTGCCGAGGTGCGGGCCTTCTTCGCCTCGCGCAGCGTGCTGGAGGTGGAGACACCGGTGCTGGGCCATGGCGGCAGCACCGACCTGCACCTGGCTTCCCTGAGCGTCGAGGCCACCACCCCCGCCGGCCGCGAGCGGCTGTGGCTGCAGACCTCCCCGGAATTCGCCATGAAGCGTCTGCTGGCCGCAGGCTCAGGGCCGATCTTCCAGCTGGCCCGCTGCTTCCGCGATGGGGAGGTGGGGCGACGCCACAACCTCGAGTTCACCCTGCTGGAGTGGTATCGCCCCGGGTTTTTCCTGGATGAGCTGATCGAGGAGGCCGTCGAGCTGGTGCGCCACGTGCTGGGTCGTGCCCCGGGCCCGTTGCGCCGCCGCCGCTACCGCGAGCTGTTCCATGAGCACCTGGCCATCGACCCCTTCAGCATCGAGCTTGCCGCGCTTCGGCGGCTGGCTGGGGAACGGGGGGGGCTTTCGATGTTCGACGCCTCCCGCGACGACTGCCTCGACCTGCTGTTGAGCCTTGCGATCGAGCCCCATCTCGGCCGAGGGGGCATCGACGTGGTGGTTGACTACCCGGCCAGCCAGGCGGCCCTGGCGCGGCGCCACCGCGACCCGGAGGACGGTGAGTGGGTGGCCTCGCGCTTCGAGCTCTATCTGGACGGGCTGGAGCTGGCCAACGGCTATGACGAGTTGACCGACGCGGAGGAGCAGGCGGCGCGATTTGACGAGGACAACGTTGCCCGCCGGGCGGCAGGGCTGCCCGAGGTGGATGTCGATGTCCGCCTGCTGGCGGCTCTGGCGCACGGCATGCCCGAGGGCAGCGGGGTGGCGCTGGGCATCGACCGGCTGATCCAGCTGGCGCTGGGCAAGTCGAGCGTGGCGGAGGTGATGGCCTTCGCCACGCCGCGCTGTTAGAACGCTCCCAGTGACTGCCCCATCTGCACCTTGGCGCCGGGCTCGATGGCGCCGGGTTCGATGGCGTCGGTGAAGCTGACGGGCTCACTGAACGCCATCACCACCGTGGAGCCAAGCTTGAAGCGGCCCATCTCCTCGCCCTTCTCGAGCCGTACCGGCGTGTCGAAGCGGATGCGCTGCACGCCGCCGCGCGGCAGCGGCGTGATCTGCCCGGCCCATACCGTCTCGATGGCGGCGACGATCATCGCCCCCACCAGGACCACGGCCATGGGGCCGTGCTCGGTGTCGAAGTGGCAGACCAGGCGTTCATTGCGAGCGAACAGGTTGGGGACATGCTCGGTGGTGGCGGCGTTCACCGAGAAGAGCCGCCCGGGCACGTAGACCATCTCCGTCAGGGTGCCGCCGAGGGGCATATGCACCCGATGGTAGTCACTGGGGGAGAGGTAGACCGTGGCGAAGCTGCCGCCCAGGAAACGTCTGGCCGCCTCGCCGTCGCCGCCGAGCAGCTCCATGGCCGAGAAGCGGTGCCCCTTGGCCTGCAGCAGCTGGCCGGCCTCGATGGGGCCGAAATGTGACAGCCGCCCGTCGGCGGGGCTGACCATCCCTCCGCCGATGGGGCGGGCGCCCTCTTCCAACTCGCGAGTGAAGAAGTCGTTGAAGGTGGCGTAGGCCGTCGGGTCAGGCTCGGCGGCCTCATCCATGTCGACCCGGAACTGGCGAATGAAGGTGCTCACCAGGGCGTTCTTCAGCCAGGGGGTGCGGCATTCGGCCAGCAAACCCACCAGCCGCGAGAGCAGGTGGTGGGGCAGCGGATACTGGATCAGGGCAAAGAGTCTTGAGAGTGACAAGGGCGTTCCTGTGTCTGTTGTTGAGTGTTATTTCTCGATCGGGGTGTCGTCGTGGTTGCCCCACTCCCTCCAGGAGCCGGCGTAGCCGCGGATCTTCTCGAAGCCCAGCGCGCGGCCCACCAGCCAGGTGAAGCCGCTGCGGTGGTGGCTCTGGCAGTGGGTGGCGACCTCCATGTCCGGGGTCAGGCCCAGTGCCTCGAGCTCGGTGATCAGCTCGGCGTAATCGCGAATGCGCAGGCCGCGCTCGGGGTCCATGACCCTGGTCCATTCCATGTTAACCGCGCCGGGGATATGGCCCAGGTGCTTGTTCTCGCCCTTCTCGCCGCGGTACTCCTCGGGGGAGCGGGCATCCCATACCGCGAAGCCCTTCTCGTTCAGGCGCTCGGTGAGCTCGACGAGGTCGATGGCGGTTTCGGGGTGGAGGATCTCCGCCTCGTAATCGCTGGGCGTCGGGACGGTGGATTCGGTGGAAACCGCAAGGCCGTCCTGGCGCCAGGCATGGATGCCGCCATTGAGATAGGAGTAGCGGGTGTGGCCGATCAGCTCCAGCGTCCACAGCAGCCGGCCGGCCCAGCCGCCTCCCTCATCGTCATAGGCCACCACGTGGGTGTCGCGAGTCAGGCCAATTTCGCTGAACAGCGCGGAGAGCTGCTCCACGGTAGGTTCCAGGCAGGGCACCTCGCCCGAGCCACGCATCAGCCTGCCCTTGTCGAGGAAGAGGGCGCCGGGCACGTGGCCTTCGGTATGGCTCTCGGCCTTGAGGGGCACATCGATGATCATCAGCGATGGCTCGTCGAGATGCTCGACCAGCTCTTCGGGTTCGATGATCAGCGGCAGCAGATTGGCTTCGGAACTCATGGGGGCTCTCCTGTCCTATTCCAGCGAGTCGAGAATTCGGCGGTAGCTGGCGAAGCGTTCAGGGTGAATGTCGCCGCGCTCCAGCGCTTCCAGAAGCGCGCAGCCAGGCTCCTGACGATGGCGGCAGTCGCGGAAGCGGCAGTGGCCGAGCAGGTCACGGAACTCGATGAATCCTTCGGCGACCTGTTGTTCGTTCAGGTGTCCGAGGCCGAACTCGCGGATTCCCGGCGAGTCGATCAGCTCCGCCGCTGCGGCACTCGGCAGCGAATAGAGGCGCGCGGTGGTGGTGGTGTGGGTGCCCTTGCGGCTGTCCTTGGACAGCGCGCCGATGCGCAGCTCCTCTTCGGGCAGCAGGCGGTCGATCAGCGACGACTTGCCCACGCCGCTCTGGCCCACGAATACCGAGGTGTTACCGGCCAGCCGAGCGTGCAGGGCGTCGAGGCCGTTCTCGCGCTCGGTGGTGGTGGCCACCACCTGATAGCCCAGCGCCTCATAGCGATGCAGCAGCGCCATCAGCGTACCGCCGTCTTCCGGCAGCAGATCGATCTTGTTGAGTACCAGCACCGGGGCGATGCCGGTGGATTCGGCGGCTACCAGGTAGCGGTCGATCAGG
>LFIK01000470.1_pt1 | contig 30279 bp, 20 predicted proteins | sample 643401 | NCBI WGS metagenome assembly LFIK01 (sample SAMN03777447, study PRJNA286221) | soda lake metagenome | biome: soda lake; feature: Kulunda steppe; material: water; isolation source: sample T5-Br brine of Lake Tanatar-5 | place: Russia: Kulunda steppe | collected 2010-07
CGGCGGAACTGACGCTCCTGATGATGCTGGCGCTGAACCGCCGCCTGCTGCCCGAGGTCGCATCGTTGCGCGCAGGCGGCTGGCAGGCGGGGCTCGGGCGCGATGTGGCAGGGTTGCGGCTGGGGCTGGTGGGGCTGGGCAATATCGGCGCGCAGATGGCCACGCTTGGCCGCGCGCTGGGGATGGAGGTCGCCGCCTGGTCCACGCACCTGACCGACGCGCGGGCGGCGGAATGTGGGGCGGAGCGGTATGAAAGCCTGACTGCGCTGATGGCGGCTTGCGATGTGGTCTCGGTCCATCTGGTGCACTCCGACCGCACGCACCGGCTGATCGGGGCCGAGGCGTTTGCGGCCATGAAGCCCGGCGCGGTGTTCCTGAACACCTCGCGTGCGGGGATCGTGGACACGGGCGCACTGATCGACGGGCTGCGCGCCGGGCGCCCGGCCATGGCGGGGGTGGACGTGTTCGACCGCGAGCCCCTGCCCGCCGATGACCCGCTCAACGATGCCGCGCTGCAGGACGCCGGCCGCCTGCTACTGACCCCGCATCTGGGCTACACCACCGAGGCCACCTTCCGCCTGTTCTACCGCGAAACCACTGACGCCGTGCGCGCCTTCGCAAACGGCGCCCCGGTGCGGGTGCTGACCTGACCCCACCACCCGGCCCCGGCCTGCACCAGGAGGCAGGGCGCGACATCGGTTTTCGAACGCGCGCACCCCGAAAACGAGGCACTCCCGCCCCCGGACAGGTGCGGCAAGCCGCCCCTGCCGGGGTTGGGCCGGGCGCGCGCTGACGCGCGCGCGGCGGCCCGCACCGTAACCGCAAGTGCGCCCCCGTCCCCTTCATCTTGCCGACAAATACCCCGGGGGGAGTCGCCCCATCGGGGCGACGGGGGGCAGCGCCCCCCAAACGCCCCGAAAGGTGCCCTGAAGCGGGGCTGGACGGGGCACCGAGGAAGCGCCTTTCCCTCACTCCCCCCCGGAAAGCCGGTTGCGGATGCGCTTGAGCAGAAACCAGACCCCCGCAATCACCAGCGGCGTCAGCAGGAAGAACACCGCCGTGCGGCCCAGCCCCAGCGGTTCGGCCAGCGGCATCGCCAGATTGGCCGCCAGGTTCACGCCGTAGTAGCTGATCGCCACCACCGACAACCCCTCGACCGTGTGCTGCAACCGAAGTTGCAGGTCAGCGCGCTGGTCCATGCTTTCCAGGAGCTTCTGGTTCTGCGCCGAGCGTTCCACATCCACCCGCGTGCCCAGCAGCGTGCCCGCGCGCATGGCCCGGTCGGCCATCCCCGCCAGCCGGGTCTGCGCCGATTTCACCGTGCGCATGGCCGGGTCGTAGCGGCGCATCATGAACTCGCGCCAGGTCTGGCGGCCTTCGAAGCGTTCCTCGCGCAGCACCTCGATCCGCTGGTGCACGATCGCCTCGTAGGCCCCTGTCGCCCCGAACCGGAAGGAGGACTCGGCCAGCACATTCTCCAGCTCGCCCGAGATCTCAAGCAGCGACGACAGCGTCTCCTCGGCCGGGGCATCGACCGAGGTCATGGCCCGCGTCATCCTGTTCAGCCGCTCATCCAGCGCCCCCATGCGCGGCGACATGTCCCGCACCCGCGCCCAGCCCAGCATCGACATGGCCTTGTAGGTCTCGATCTCGCAAAGCCGCTGCACGATCCGCCCGATGCGCCGCGCCCCGGTGCCGCGCCGCACGAAGACCGCCATGCGGACATGGCCCGCCCGGTCGATGCGGAAATCGCTGGCGATGATCGCCGCCCCGTCCAGCACCCGCGAGACCGCCAGACTGTCGCCCACGAACCACTCGGCCAGCAGCGCCGAGATGCGCCCTTCGGCCTGGGGGATGAAATCGACATGCAGCAGGATCGAGGTCACCCGCACCCCCGGCGCCGCCGCCAGCCAGTCGGCGGGAAACACCTCGTAGCTGCGCGGGTCGAAAGCGTGATCGCTGGCGCTGGGTTCATAAGCGGTATAGCTGACGAATTCGGTGTGGCTTTCCCATTTCAGGTGATAGCGGCCCAGATCGGCACCATGATGCGTGGCCCCGGGCGCCGGGTGCGCGCCGCCATGGCGGTCCAGCAGCGTCAGCAGATGCGCGCGATCTTCGGCCTTGTCGCGCCCGACCGCGTTGGACGCGGGCTTGACGGCCAGGAATGCTGCCGTGCACGGCGCCTCGATGGTGGCGAAGGGGCGCGCGTGCAGCTCGTTGGCCAATGCGTAGCGCAGCGGATGGTCGGAGATGCCGGTCACGGTTGGTGCGCCCTGAAGTTGCGGTTGCTTTCATGAAAGCCCGCACTCGCGCGAATTCAATCAGCCAAATCGGCACGCCACGGCACACTTGTATTTCGGCAACACCGCGTTTGCGCGCGTCAATCGGCCTCGGGCGGCGCCTTTGCGCAGGTGGTCCCGGCTTCGTCCCCCCATTGCGCGCGCTTGCGGTAAAGAGTCGAGGGCGAGACATCGAGTTCCCGCGCCGCGCGCGGCACCGACCCGTCGTTGCGGGCGATGGTCGCGGTGATCACCAGCCGCTCGATCTCGGCCAGCGTCATGCCGCGAAACTGGTCCACCGTCACGGCAGTATCGGCCGCCGGTGCCGGGGGCGTCTTGCCGGGTGGCTGTGCAACGCGCAGCTTTGGCGGCAACATGGCCGATGTCAGCACCGGACCGTCATGCAACACCACCGCCTGCCGCAAAGCGTTGAGAAGCTGGCGCACATTGCCTGGCCAGCCGTAGTCGCGGAACACCGCCTGCACATCGGGCGCGATCTGCGCCATGCTCCGGCCCTCTTCCTTCGCCATGCGCTGCAACAGGGCGTGCGCGATCTCGATCACGTCCTGTCCCCGGTCGCGCAGAGGCGGCATGTGGATCGGCACCACATGGAGCCGGTAATACAGATCCTCGCGGAAGCGGCCCGCGCGCACCTCTTCCTCGGGGTCGCGGTTGGTGGCGCAGACGATGCGCACATCGACCTTGCGCGCGCGCGTCGCGCCCACCGGAGTGATCGACGAGGTCTGCAGGAAGCGCAGGAGTTTGGTCTGCAGGTTCAGGTCCATCTCGCAGATCTCGTCCAGGAACAGCGTGCCGCCGTCCGCCACCGCCGCCGCGCCCTGCTTGTCCGATATGGCGCCTGTGAACGAGCCCTTGAGGTGGCCGAACACTTCGGATTCCAGCAGGTCGCCGGGGATGGCCCCGCAGTTCAACGCGATGAAAGGCTTGTCGTGGCGCGGTGACAGCCGGTGCACGGCTTCGGCGCACAATTCCTTGCCGGTGCCGCTTTCGCCGGTGACAAAAACCGTTGCCGTGGACCGCGCCACCGAGCGGATCAGGCGATAGATTTCCTGCATCGGCGCCGACTGGCCCAGAAACGGCGGCAGCGGCGCATCGGCGCGGACGGCCGCCTGCGCGCCGGGCGGGGCCAGCGCCCGCGCGGCCCGACCGACCGATTCGACCAGCGTTTCACGGTCCACCGGCTTGACCAGGAACAGATGTGCGCCCGCGCGCATGGCCGTCACTGCCCGGTCGATGGAGCCGTGCGCGGTGATGACGATCACCGGCGTGTCCTTGGAGAGCGCCTGGAAGTCTTGCAGCAGGTCCAGCCCGTCACGGTCAGGCAGCATCAGATCCAGCAGGACCACGCGCAGCGGGTCGGCCCGGAACCGCTTCAGCGCGCTTTCGGCATCGCTGGCGGTTTCCACATGAAACCCGGCGTCGCTCAGGATCGAGCGATAGGTCATGCACAGGGAGGGCGTATCATCGATCAGCAGGACGCGGCCCGTCTGGCTCTTGTCCCGGCCCGCGCCCGCCTGTTCGCCCGCTAGCGGATCGCCCTCCGCATCCAGCTTCATCGGATGCTCCCAACTGCGCCGTCGATGCCGACCCGGCGGACGCACCAGACCGGACAGGCGGCAACCGGATCGTTGCCCACCGCCTGAACCCGATGCGACACGGGGCGCAACCGAAGTGTCACCGCCCCCAAACCAGACCGACCCAAACCCAACACACTACCCCTGCGCGAAGTGTACTGCTGAAACAGTAAGCAAATGGTTGAGCGATTTCCAGCCGGAACACGTTTACCGCGAAATATTGTTGCGCCGCGCCCGGGCGCGGCGTTGGAAAACCCGGGCGCAGCACGGGGACGCAAGGTCAGGCAGCAGCGCCGAACCCGAGCGCGCGCAGCGCCTGCGCGATCTCGTCCAGGATGGCCGGATCGTCGATGGTGGCGGGCATGGTGTAGGCTTCGCCATCGGCGATCTTGACCATGGTGGCGCGCAGGATCTTGCCCGAGCGCGTCTTGGGCAGCCGGTCTACCACCACCGCGTGCCGGAACGCTGCCACCGGGCCGATCTTCTCGCGCACCAGCTTGACGCATTCGGCCACGACCTCGGCGTGGTCGCGCTCCACGCCCTTGTTCAGGCACAGGAATCCCAGCGGCAACTGGCCCTTCAGCTCGTCCGCCACGCCGATCACCGCGCACTCGCCCACGTCGGGATGGCTGGCCAGCACCTCCTCCATCCCGCCGGTGGACAGACGGTGCCCGGCCACGTTGATCACGTCATCGGTGCGCGCCATGATATAGACGTAACCGTCCTCGTCCAGATAGCCCGCGTCGCCAGTCTCGTAGTATCCCGGGAAGGTGGTGAGATAGGATTTGCGGAACCGCTCTTCGGCATTCCACAGGTTCGGCAGCGTGCCCGGCGGCAGCGGCAGCTTGATGGCGATGGCGCCCAGTTCGCCCGCGGGCAGGGAGTTGCCGCCTTCGTCCAGGATGTGGATTTCATGCCCCGGCATGGGCACCGAGGGCGAGCCCACCTTCACCGGCAGCGGCTCCAGCCCCACGGGGTTCCCAGCAATCGCCCAGCCGGTTTCGGTCTGCCACCAGTGGTCGATCACCGGCACGCCCAGCTTGTCCTGCGCCCAGTGGATCGTGTCCGGGTCGGCGCGCTCGCCCGCAAGATAGAGCACGCGGAGCGACGAGAGATCATACTCCCCCACCAGCTTGCCCTCGGGGTCCTCGCGCTTGATGGCGCGGAACGCGGTGGGCGCGGTGAAGAAGCTGACCACCTTGTGTTCCTCGATCACCCGCCAGAAGGTGCCCGCGTCCGGGGTGCCCACGGGCTTACCCTCGAACACCACGGTGGTGGCGCCGTGGATCAGGGGGCCATAGCAGATGTAGCTGTGGCCCACGACCCAGCCCACGTCCGAGGCGGTCCAGAACACCTCGCCGGGGTTGACGTTGTAGAGGTTCTTCATCGTCCAGGCGAGCGCCACCAGATGCCCGCCGGTGGCGCGGATCACGCCCTTGGGCTGGCCCGTGGTCCCCGAGGTATAGAGGATGTAGGCCGGGTCATTGCCCTTCACCGGCACGCAATCGGCGGGGGTGGCGCCTTGCTGGAAGGCGTCCCAGTCATGGTCGCGCCCCGGGATCAGTTCGGCGCGTTCCTGCTCGCGCTGGAAGACCACGCAGAATTCGGGCTTGCGGGCGGCCATGTCGATGGCCCCGTCCAGCAGCGGCTTGTAATGAACCACGCGCCCCGGTTCGATCCCGCAGGAGGCGGCGATGATCGCCTTGGGCTGCGCATCGTCTATCCGGGTCGCCAGTTCGCGCGCGGCAAAACCGCCGAAGACCACCGAATGGATCGCGCCGAGCCGCGCGCAGGCGAGCATGGCCACCAGCGCCTCGGGCACCATGGGCATGTAGATCAGCACCCGGTCGCCCCTGGTCACGCCCTGCGCTGCCAGCGCCCCGGCCAGCCGCGCCACGCGGTCCAGCATCTGGGCATAGGTGATGTGGGTTTTGGTGCCGGTCACCGGGCTGTCATGGATCACCGCCACCTGATCGCCGCGCCCGGCAACCACATGCCGGTCCAGCGCGTTGTGGCAGGTGTTCACCTCGGCGTCCGAGAACCATTCGTAGATGGGAGCACGGTCGTCGAACAGCGCGCGGGTGGGCGGGGTGTGCCAGTCTATGGCGTCCGCCTGTTCCATCCAGAACGCATCGCGGTCGGTGATCGAGCGCTTGTAGACCTCGGCGTAACCCATGTATCCCTCCTCCCGTAGATATGGCGGAGTGTTACGCGAGGGCGGGGGATTGGCGCAATGCTGTTACCGTCACCATGGGACGGCGGGGGGCCATAATTTGCAGATTTTGCGGCGCGGACGGTGGTTTATTTGCAAATTCTCGCCTGAAGCCCTTGGGGCGCAGGGCTTTGGGGGGAGGTTTGCAAATCTTCGCGCGTTTGCGCAAAAGCGCCCGCAAGCCGCGCCCTTTCCACCCACCCGCACGCCTTGCGGGCACCGGGCGAAAACCGGTAGCCGACACACGAGATTCCCATGCGCAGCATCCTGATCACCGGCTGTTCCTCGGGGATCGGCCATCACGCCGCCCATGCCCTGGCCGCGCGCGGCTGGCGGGTCTTTGCCACCTGCCGCCAGAGCGCCGATTGCGACCGCCTGCGGGCCGAGGGGCTGGAGAGTTTCCGGCTGGACTACACCGACCCCGCCTGCATGGAGGCCGCCCTGGCGCAGGTGCTGGCGGCGACGGGCGGACGGCTGGATGCGCTGTTCAACAACGGCGCCTATGCCATTCCCGGCGCGACCGAGGACGTGCCGACCGACGCCCTGCGCGCGATCTTCGAGGCCAACCTCTTCGGTTGGCACGACCTCACCCGCCGGGTGATCCCGGTCATGCGGGCGCAGGGGGGCGGGCGGATCGTGCAGAATTCCTCGGTGCTGGGGCTGGCGGCGCTGCGCTGGCGCGGGGCCTATGTGGCGACCAAGTTCGCGCTTGAGGGGCTTTCGGACGTCCTGCGGCTGGAAATGCGCGGGACCGGTGTGCATGTGGTGCTGATCGAACCGGGTCCGGTGACCAGCCGCATCCGCCAGAACTCGATCCCGCATTTCGAGCGCTGGATCGACTGGCGCGCCTCGCCCCGCCGCGTGCAGTATGAAGGCGAGTTGCTGGCGCGGCTCCATGACGAGCGCGGCCCGGACCGGTTCGAACTGCCCCCCGAGGCGGTGAGCCGCGTGCTGATCCGGGCGCTGGAGGCACGCAACCCGCGCCCGCGCTACTTCGTCACCCTGCCCACCCACGCCCTGGCCACCGCGCGGCGGGTGCTGCCCGGGCGGGCGCTGGACTGGCTGCTGGCGCGCATATGACGCGCCGCTCACTTGCGGTCCGTCACGCTGGGATCATATGGTGCGCCACAAACGCCCCGGACCGGAGAAGCGCCCATGGCCTACGCCTATGACGACCAGAACATCTTTGCCAAGATCCTGCGCGGCGAGATCCCCTGCGACAAGCTGCTGGAAACCGAGCACAGCTTCGCCTTCCGCGATATCGCGCCCAAGGCGCCCGAACATGTGCTGGTCATCCCCAAGGGCGCCTATGTCACCTGGGACCATTTCGCCGCTGAAGCCACGGATGCCGAACTGGCCGATTTCGCCCGCGCCGTGGGCAAGGTGGCCGAGATGGTGGGCGCCCGCCCGGGCGACGGGGGCAATGGCTTCCGCCTGATCGCCAACGCGGGGGAAGACGGCGTGCAGGAAGTGCCGCATCTTCACGTTCATGTGCTGGCCGGGCGGCCGCTGGGCTGGATGGTGCACCCGCGCTGAAACGCGACCGGGACGGTGACGGGAAACCACACCCGCACCACCCGTCAGGTCAGCGCCCCTGCCCGCCAGACGCCCGAGCGTGGAGCGATGCCGCCGCGCAGTGCGTGCTGCCTACGTCAGAAACCGCGATTTCAGGTATTGGCCGTATCCGCTCTTGCCCAGCTTGCTGGCCTGCGCTTCCAGAGCGCTGCGCGAAATCCAGCCCTGCTGAAAGGCTATTTCTTCAGGGCAGCCGATCTGCAAGCCTTGCCGCAGTTGCAGCGTGCGCACGAAATTTGCTGCGTCCAACAGGCTGTCATGGGTGCCGGTGTCCAGCCACGCATAGCCACGCCCCATCGTTTCGACATTCAGCGTGCCTTCGGCCAGGTAAAGTTCCAGCAGGCTGGTGATTTCCAGCTCGCCGCGCGCCGAAGGCGTGATCTGCGCGGCCTTGGCGGGCGCGGTGCCATCAAGACAATAGAGCCCCGTCACCGCGTAATGCGACGGCGGAACCCGTGGCTTTTCGACAATCGAACGCGCGCGCCCTTCGGTGTCGAAATCCACCACCCCGTAGCGTTCCGGGTCCGCAACGCGGTAGCCGAACACGGTGCCGCCGCTGGCCTGCACATCGGCGCGGCCCAGCAACTCCGGCAGGCCATGCCCGAAGAAGATGTTGTCGCCCAGCACCATCAGCGACGGCGCGCCGGACAGGAAACCCTCGGCCAGCAGATACGCCTGCGCCAGCCCGTCAGGGCTTTGCTGAACGATCCAGGTGAATTCCAGCCCCCACTGGCCGCCATCGCCCAGAAGCCGCTGAAACTGCGCCTGATCCTCGGGGGTGGTGATGATCGCCACCTGGCGAATGCCCGAAAGCATCAGCACCGACAGCGGATAATAGATCATCGGCTTGTCATAGAGCGGCAGAAGCTGTTTGGAGACACCCATCGTGATCGGCCACAGCCGCGACCCGGTGCCGCCGGCCAGAATGATTCCCTTGCGCGCTGTCATGACCTGCCTTTCAGTTCGTTCAGGACGTCGGACAATCCTTGCCGCCAGTCGGGCCTGTCCAGACCGAAACCGGACAAGCCGCTGCAATCCAGCCTTGAATTCAGCGGGCGTTTCGCCGGGGTGGGATAATTGCGGGTCTCGATATCCTCGATCCGGCAGTCCAGCCCTGCCGCCGCCATGATGGCGCGCGCGAACCCCGCCCAGCTTGTGTCCGGTGCGCCGCTGAAATGATAGGTGCCTGAGTTTTCCGGGCTGGTCTGCAACGTCTCGGCAACCGCGAGACAGGCCCCGGCAATCGCGCGGGCGGGGGTTGGCCCGCCGATCTGGTCGCCGACCACGCGCAGGCTGTCGCGCGCCGCGCCCAGCCGCAGCATGGTGCGCACGAAATTACCGCCATGCGCCGAAAACACCCATGAGGTCCGCAGAATGACATGCGCCCCCCCGGCCGCCCGCACCCCCGCTTCGCCCAGCAGTTTCGTGCGGCCATAGGCGTTGAGCGGCGCGGTGGGATGGTCCGGGGCAAACGGGCCCTCACCCGCACCGTCAAACACGTAATCGGTTGAAATATGCACAAGCGGCACGGACAGCGCCGCACATTCCTGCGCCATGGCTGCAGGCGCTGCGCCATTGATCCGCGCCGCCAGCGCTTCCTCTTCTTCGGCGCGGTCCACGGCGGTGTAGGCGGCGGCGTTGATGACCGCCCTCGGCCGATGCGCGCGGATGGCGGCCGCGCAGGCCGCAGGGTCGGACAGATCGGCCTGCGCTCGGTCCAGAAACAAAGCAGCGGGCTGCAGGCGCGCCAGTTCGCGCGCAACCTGCCCCGTGCACCCGAAGACAAGGATCACGCCCTCACCCCCAGTCGCTGACCCACGCCCTGACGCTTCTGCAAGGCCCGCCACCAGTCTTCATTGGCCAGATACCAGTCAACCGTGCGCTCCAGCCCGTCATCAAGGGTGACCTGCGGGCGCCAGCCGAGTTCCGCGCGTATGCGTGCCGGGTCGATGGCATAGCGGGCATCGTGGCCGGGGCGATCGGTGACAAAAGTGATCTGGTCGGCGTAGCTGCCCTGCGCAAGCGGACGCTTACGGTCCAGAATGGCGCAAAGCATCTGCACCAGCTCCAGATTCGTCCGCTCGTTTTCGCCGCCGATGTTGTAGCTGCGCCCGACGGTGCCCGTCTGCACCACCAGAAGCAGCGCGTCGGCATGATCCTCCACATACAGCCAGTCGCGCACATTGGACCCGTTGCCGTAGATCGGCAGGGGTTTGCCCGCCAGCGCGTTCAGGATGATCACCGGGATCAGCTTTTCGGGGAAATGGAACGGCCCGTAATTGTTGGAACAATTCGTCAGCACAACCGGCAGACCATAGGTGTGATGCCACGCCTGCACCAGATGATCGCTGGCCGCCTTGGACGCCGCATAGGGCGAGCGCGGGTCATAGGGCGTGGTTTCCGTGAACCGCCCGCTGGGGCCGAGAGAGCCGAACACCTCGTCCGTGCTGATGTGGTGGAAGCGGAAACCCTCGGGCCGGCCCTGCCCGTCCCAGAACGCGCGCGCCGCCTCCAGCAATTCGTAGGTGCCGGTGACATTGGTCGAAACGAAGGCTCCGGGGCCATCGATCGAGCGGTCCACGTGGCTTTCGGCGGCCAGATGCATCACGGCATCGGGGCGGTGCTGCGCGAAGATCCGCGTCAGCGCGGCCCGGTCGCGGATATCGGCGTGTTCGAACGCGTAAAGCGGGCTGTCGGCGACCGGCGCCAGATTGTCCAGACAGGCCGCATAGGTCAGCGCGTCAAGGTTGACGACATGATGCCCCCGCGCCACCGCCAGCCGCACGACCGCCGAGCCGATGAAGCCCGCGCCCCCTGTGACAAGCAGCTTCATGCCCGATCCTCGAAGATGAACGGTGTGTCGAACGCCGCGAACGGGATGGCCGCTGCGTCCTTTGCAGACAGGACCGGCGCGGCGGTGCTCCAGTCGATCCCCACACTGTCCCAGCGCACCGCCCCGTCACACTCGGGCGCATAGTAGTCCGAGCATTTGTACTGCACTTCGCAATCTTCCACCAGCGTGAGGAAGCCGTGCAGGAATCCGGCGGGCACGAACAGATGTGCGCCCGTCTCGGCACTCAGTTCCGCACCCACCCACTGCCCGTAATGGGGCGATCCGGCGCGCGCATCCACGGCCACATCCAGCACGGCGCCGCGCGTGCAGCGCACCAGCTTGGCCTGCGCATGCGGCGGGCGCTGGTAATGCAGGCCGCGCAAGGTGTGGCGCGGAGCGGAATAGCTGTGATTGTCCTGCACGAAATCAGGCAGGCTCAGCCCAGCCGCCGCCCAGGCGGCCTTGTTCCACGATTCGCTGAACCATCCGCGCGCATCTCCGAAACGGCGCGGCGTGATCAGGATCGGGCCGGGAATATCGAATTCGTCAATCTGCACGTCGGGCCTTCGGTCCAGGTGTTTGCGGCAGCAGGTCTGGCTTTGCCTGCGATCGGTTCGTCGCAACATCTTTCACAGGTTGCCGAAAAAGGAAAATGTCTTGTGCCTGTCAGGAATACCGATGCTCGGCCTCGGCCCCACCCGCGGAAGCCGCGTGACACCAATCTTGGGCCCGCGCCGCGCCCCCTCCGCACCCCTTTTTCGCGGCCAAGCCGGAACAAAGCTGGACAGCCACTGCGTCCGCTCGCTCCATGATTATAGACGGCGTCCTATCGACAACCTATGCTTGCACTTGTAGGATTTTGATGGTTCGGACGGCGCGGGAAACAGCAAAACCGGGACACCTGCCGATCTTGCTGACAGCCCGCGGACGGTAGTTCGTCCATCCCGGATGATGACAAAGGCCCCTGCCGATCCGAAATCGGGTATCTTGAGAGCAGATGATGAATATTGCGTTTGTCGGATGTGGATTTGTTTTCGACATTTACATGCGTACGATCCGCGCACATCCGGAATTGAACATCTGCGGTGTGTTCGACATCAATCCGAAGCGCATGGAAGCCGTGAAAGCGTATTACGGGTTTTCGACCTATGACAGCCTTGATGCGCTGTTGACCGACCCCGAAGTTCAGATCGTGGTCAACCTGACCAATATTGGCGCTCATTATGATGTGTCGAAAAAAGCACTGGAATCGGGAAAGCATGTCTACTCCGAAAAGCCGCTGACAAAGGATCTGGCGCAGTCGAAGCTTCTTTTTGAAACCGCGCGCGTGCATGGTGTGCGGCTCTGTGCAGCGCCGTCCAATATCTATTCCGACAGCGTCCGCACGATTCTTGACGCCGTGGAACGTGGCCGGATCGGCAGGCCGAAGCTGGTGTATGCCGAGCTGGACGACAATCCTATCCATCTGATGGAGTTCGAGAAAGTTGTCAGCCCGACCGGTGCGCCCTGGCCGCTGGACGAGGAGATTCACGAGGGTTGTACCTTCGAGCATGTCGGCTATCACCTGGTCTGGATCTGCGCGATGCTGGGGCCGGCCGTGTCGGTTGTGGCGGCGTCGAACGAATTGCTGCGGGACAAATCCGCCTCCGTGCCCGGATTAAGCGGGACACCGGATTACTCTGTCGCGCTGTTGACATTTGCAGGCGGGCAAGCTGCGCGGGTTTCAACGACCGTAGTGGCCCCGCGTGATCACCGCATGCGGGTCATCGGCGATCAGGGCGAAGTCTGCGCGGACAGCTACCGCCATTATCAATCGCCCGTATATCTGGAACGATTCACGAAACGCAGTCTGAGCGCGCGCAAATTCCACAGCTTGCGCGCCCATCCGACGCTGGGGCGCATTTTCGGCATCGGGGGGCGCCGTCTGCCGCTGGTGAAGAACTGGAAATCCGCGGCGGTGGAAAAGGATCAGCAGATGCGCTCATCGCTGAAACAGCGCATGGTCGAATGGCTGCGCAGGCGGGAGGTTTACGCCCAGGACAAGCTGGTGGGCGTTGCCGAAATGGCGCGGGAAATCAAGGACGGCAAGGCGCCGTATCTGTCGCCCGACTTCCTGTTGCACCTGAACGAGCTGACCTTGCTTGTCCAGGGGGCGGGTCCGGAAGGGATTGCCGTGACGCCCACCACCAGTTTCGCGCCGCTCGGACCCATTCCCGGCTCCATCCGCCCATGACCAAGGCTCATCATGCGTCATGATTGATCGGGTCACCCTGCAGGCCATGGCGCGCTTGTCGCCGAAGATGGCCCTCTACCATGTCAAGCGTCTGCTGCGGAACACGCTGAGCGCCCGCTACCCCGCCGCATACGCACGCCATATCGCGCGGATCAGCGCGCAGGTGCCCGCCGCGCTCGCGCCCGGGGCTGGCGATCAGGCCATGGCGCAAGCTGTCGCACGGTATTACGACGAACTCTATGCGCCAAAGGCCGCAGCCGCAGCGCAAGGGCGATTCACCTTTCTGGCGCAAGAGGTTGATTTCGGCGCGGCGGCCGCCGTCGACTGGCACCACAAGGTGCCGGCCGAACGTGATTTTCACCTGTGGCGACAGAAACTTGCACATATGGGTTTCATCTGCCCCATGCTGATCCGGGGCGATGCGACGCAGATTGCAGCCGTGTCAGACCTTATTCACGGATTTCGCGCGCAGGCGAATTTCGGACGGGCCGAGTGCTATTCCTCGGTATGGTTTCCATACAGCGCATCGCACCGCATCCTTGCGATCCTGAGCGGCTATCTGATCGCGCGGGCATCGCGTGACCTGCCGGGAGCGCTGCAGAGCCAGATCGAGGATTTCCTGCGCTGGAATGTCGCCTTTGTCCTGGCCAACATCGAGCATGAGCTGAAAAACAACCATGTCGAGCGCAATCTGGTGGCGCTGTGTTTCTACTTCACCCATGCGCAGACCGTGCCGCGCGCAATTGCCCGGAGCCTGGACCGCGATGTCGCGGCTGTGATCCGCGATACGATCCTGCCTGACGGCCTGTCGGTTGAGCGGTCCGCGATGTATCAGGGCCTCTCGGTCATGGCCCTTCAGGTTTTCGCGCAAACGCCTTTCCTGTCGGCTGGAACCCGCGCACTCGCCCATGACCGCTTGCAGCTGGCGCAACGGGCTTGGCGCTTCATGACCCACCCCGACGGTGAGATAGCGCTCTTCAATGACAGCTGGTTTGACGAGGTCCCACGCCCCGCGGATACCCTGTCAGCCGCGCATTTCGAGGGATGCGCGCTTCTGCCGAATGCAGGATACGGGCGGCTTCAGGGCGAAGACCTGTTCGCGCTTTTTGATGCGGGTCCGATTGGTCCTGCGTGGAACCCAGGGCATGGCCATGCGGACTTTCTGTCGGTTGAAGTCGATGTCGCGGGGCAGCGGTTCATCGTTGACCCGGGAACGTACCAGTATTCCACAGGGTCCCGCCGCATGTATGACCGCGCGGCGGCCAGCCACAACGGCCCGGTCGTCATTGGGGTCGAACCGGTCAGCTACAAGGGGGCCTTTCGCGTCGGAACCCTTGCGGAGGCTCGATTGCGGGCTGAGGAAACTGCCTGCCGAACGCTGACGGGCGAGTTCGATTTTGGTGCCGGGGTGCTGTTCCGCCGGATCCGTCTTGCCCGCGGGGTATTGCATGTTCGGGACCGTTGGCCCGCAGGCCCTGGCAGGGGACAGGTGCGGATTCTTGTTCCGGATGACTGGATGCTGGCGTCGCGGGCTGACCATGAAATTGTGTTCCTGCGCAATGGCGTCGCGGCAAGGCTTGGCGTCACCTCGGGCAGGATCGACAAGGTACACACCGCGCAGTGGTCCTGTCGCTATCTCGAGGATCTGACGGCACATGCGATTGATCTTGCCCCGTCCGGTTCCTCGGTTCTGGAATGGAATGTTTCGCGCGCTGGGTGACAGGCGCCGCTAATGCTGACGCCCCGCGCGGATGGCCGAAAGCAGATGCGGCCGTTTTGTCGTTCCGACCAGAGTGACCGCGATATCCGGCCGCGACGTGATTGCGGAAATGCGTTGCGCGGCAAAGCCGGTTCGGTCCTCGCCGCTTTCCGGCCCGCCACTCAGAATCTCGCGCGCGATGACCGCCACGCCTTGTTGGCGGGCTTGGGCGATCAAGCCGTCATAGCTGTTGTCATCCGCATGAAGCGGAAGCTGGATCACCGTTATGCGAGGGTCATCCAGCGCAGCGGCAACCGCCTCGGCATCATCTGCGGAAACGCCGACCTGCTTCATCTTCCCCGCAGCGCGCGCGGATTCAAGCGCCGCTATTGCGTCACCGCGTCGGATGATCTCGGCTGGCGGGCTGTGCAGCATGTAGATGTCGACACTGCTCCGTTTCAATCGGCGCAAACTCGCCTCCAGACTGCGCAGCAGAAAGTCGCTGTCCCAACAGGTTGGCATCGGTCGCGCGCGCACTTTCGAAACACTGGCACGCGCCCAAGGCAGGCGGCGGGTCACCCAGCGGATCACCCCTTTGGCCGGAATCAGCATGCGGTTTCTGAAGGACACATACTTTCCGCCCTTGGTGCAGATGACGCAATCCGGACGATCCCCAAGCACCTCGCCCAGATATCGTTCACTGTCACCCTGGGCATAAATGTTTGATGTATCGAAGAACCTGACCCCTTGATCCAGCGCGGTCTGCAGTAGTTCGTGCGCTTCGCGCCCCGTCGCCCCATTGATCGAACCCAGTCGACTGCACCCGAGCCCAAGCCGCATGTCTGTTGGCGAAAGGCGTGTGCTCATGGCATGATCCCCTCTGGTTTGCCCGGATCGCTCCGTCCCTGCACGGGCATGGAAAATCGTAACACTTGCTTATCACCATGTTTTGTCTGCGCATATTGGCCTGTTTCCCATCTTCTGGCCTCATCATCGCATCGAACGAGATCCTTGTATCTCAGTCAGCGCCGCGCAAACTGCGCACAAAACGATTGGTTCGCCCTGGCACGGGCGCTTTCGGGATCTGAAAATCGCGATTCTGGGCAAGACCCAGCAGCAGCCAGAACAGAGGAAAGGCTACCGGAAAGCTCTGCCCCCACGTCATCAGCAGAAGTGCTACCACTACAAACTTAAGGCGCATGTTTGATGTCAGAACGCTCGAATACAGGTAGATCATGAAAACCAGTCCCAGCAGACCGTATTCGAACAAGATTACAGGAAAGATGGCAAGCGCGCTTTCCTGCAGCGTATTGGGGATGTTAAATTGATACCAGCCCTGCACGCCCAGCAAATCACCGATGAAGAAGCGGTGATAGGTATCGACCCCGAGGACGGTGAATGTCCCTGCTCCATGCCCCAGAAGGTTCGAATCAAGCATGCCAAAAAGCCCCACCAGATTATGCGCGATCCGGTAGGAAAAAGTAGTTTGCACAAGCTCTTGTGGCACTAGCAAGGCGGTGATCAGGAGATCGATACCACGCACACCCGTTTCCGGACTCAGCCGGGCGGCGAATATCATAATAAGCGGCACCGCGATGGTGAGAATCACAGTCCGCAAGGACAGATGGCTCGTCCCCGAAGAGCCATTGTAGGTCATAGCCTTGACAAGAATGACAAGAGTAAGCCCGAATACACCAGCCGCAGAACGTGACAACAAGATGCAGAGCACAATAGCGACGTACAGCCATAATGGAGCCCCGGCCTGCCCCCGGGCACGCGCGCTGGTTGAAGCAAGAATCGCGAGGACGTAGAAATACACCATGACAAAGCCGAAATCAGTCGCTTCTGGCGAAAGGCTTGTCACCCCGCGCTCGCCGAACGCGCCAAGTGCGCCGGGCACCAGCGGCGTGACCATTTGCTGGTATAGCGCTGGGTTCACTTCTCCCAGCACGGCAAATGCAAACCAGGCAAGGACGGCCGGTTTCAGAACGGATATCATTAGTGACGGCGTAAGATAGCGTGCCACGACCAAAAGCGAGATCGACAAGACGAATGCCATCGCCTTGCGCAGATACTGCCCCAGATCAATTTCCTGACCGAATGGGATATACACAAGGAAAACCACGCTGAACGCGAAGATGACAATATCAAAGCGTGTGAGGCGTAATCGCCCCCTGACAAGCAGAACAAAAAACATCACCCATGCTGACAGCGCCGCCCATGGTTGTACTTCGGTTGGTGTAGCAAGCGGCCCGAATTGGAGATATGGAAAAAGGGTCAGTGCCAGCACAATCGACAACGGGACCGATGTTGCGTTGTTCGCCTTGGCATGAGTGGACCGCGAATGCGTCATATCGAAAACCTCATCCACGTGCCTGTCGCGCGGCGCATTCGCTCAGCCGTCATGAAAGAACTTCGGCACGACGTCATTTCAAACTCCGCAAGTCTCGGATCTTCGGTCTGGACGGCAGAACCAAGAAACCGAAATGGCGTTGCACCACAAGATTCATGGCAAGGAATATCCCGATCACATAGAATACCTGCAGCCAGGCGATCCATTCCAGCCCCAGAGGCGCAACAGCTATGCTTCCGGCCAGAAAAAGCGGCACACCGGCACCATAGATGATGCCAACCGCCTTCTGATGCCCTGATGCCTTGAGGAGTTCATCGACCGGGCCAAAAATGGCTTCGGCAATCACCCCAATCAACAGGATTGACAGCAGCGACGCGGCATATCGAAGTTCCGCGCCAAAGAAGAAAGCGATAATTTCTGCGCCCACCAGTTCATTGGCGATCAGAGCGCCCAGTCCCGCCAGCGTGGTCACACAGGCCACCGCACCCATCACCTTCCTGAGGCGCTCTACCTCATTGCGCGCGAGCGCCTGATTGATCGCCGGGCGGATGAAGAAACGTGTGGCAGCGATAACCGCTGACACCGCAATTGCCAATCTTCCCGCAGTGCCCATGATCCCTGCAAGTGCGGGCGCCAACAAGAACCCCGATACCATCGTCGGAATCCAGAAACTGCTGACATGCAAGACCCGCAGGCAAGTCAGTCCGATGCCTTCGCGCACCAGCACGGTCGCCAGTTTTTCTGACCACTCGAAGCGGTAGTCCCGCGCAATGACCCGACACACGATGAGCGCAGATGCTGATGCAAGTGTGGCACCTATTGCAGTCGCAAGGCTCAGTCCTGAGAAACCGGGGTCTGAAAGGATCAAAGCTGCGGGCACAGTCGAGAAGAGGAGGACAAGGTTGATTGCGGGATAGAAGAAGAATGAGCCAAGCTCGGTGTGCCGCAGACCCAGGAGAAGCTGAGAAACGTTGAATATCAGCCCGTTAGCGGAGAGAAAAACCAAGGTGAAGATGGCGGCGGAATTGGTCGAAGCTGACCAGGGCTGGAAAATACCAATCACCGCAGCGGTAATCAACAATGCTGCCGCACACATGCCGGTCAGGCCGAGAACGGTGCCGACGAACAAGCCCACCTGCGCCTCGCGCCCCAGAGCAAGGCCGCGAGCGAGCCGCGCCAAAGCGCTTTCCGACGCGCCGAGCCCGAGAAAGTAGTAGAAGGAAAACGCAAAGCTCAGGCACAGCATGTAAAGGCCGTAGTCATCTTGCGACACCGAGCGCGCGATCACGGCGAGCACGATGAACTGGAGCAACGTTCCCAGATAACGGAATGCAATCGTGGTCAACACAGCCGAGGCTCCAGCGGAGTTACATCATTCAAAGCGGGATGGACGTTGCGCTGCACATGGCAACAATACACCCACTGCGCCGAATAACCGTTAACAAATCATGAATTTCAGGCACCGATCTTCCGGTCGGTGTCCGCATACTCCTGTTCATCCGAGAAGCGGACCAATGCGCAATGTGGGGCCCGGCGACCGGGGATCGGATTGATCCATATGCCTTGTCCCGATGCCGTTCATCGCTACAGCATCCGAATCATGTTCCAATTGCCGCGTCATCGGCCCAGTGAGGCGCGCTGCGCCCCGCCTCTGGCGAGCCGGGTCAACGCGATGCGGCCGGGGTCCAGGTTTGAAATGTCTGCCCGCGGATGGCTTTCATGACGCCGACAAGCGTGGCGATCATGGCCAAAGCGACTTCGAAAATCAGATCCAATGGCTTGAATCCCAGCCGAGGGCCAACCGCCGATGCAAGAACCAGGCCCAGGGCGATCAGAAGACCCAGCCAGACCGAGACCAGGAAGCCCAGCACCAGCACCGCAGTCACGTTGATCAACAGGAACAGGCCGCCAAACCAGCGGACCAATTTTCGCGATAGATATTTGAACTTGTCCAGTGCTTTCATCCTGCGAAGCTGCGGACGCAGGAACATGTGCGTATGAAATGCACGGGCCGAGATCCGCACCTTGCGTGCGAACTCATCCTTGCGCGACGCAACAAGACGTTCATATGCGATCACATCATTGCATTTGATCAGCCGGGAACCCGCAAAGACGGTCGCCATGGACACTGTCAGGTCGTCCAGCACCGTATCGGGGAATTGCGGATAGAGCCCGCGGCGAATAGCGAAAATGGACCCGTCCGCTCCCATGACGTTGCCGGTAGCCGATTCCAGATCCTTGATCTTTTCTTCCAACCGCCAATACGCGCCGCCCACGGACGCCGTTGCCGAATTCCCCTCGCCAAGATAGATGAGTCTGCCACACAGCCCGCCAATGGCAGGATCAGCGAACCAGCCGCGAATGCGTGCGATCGCGTCGTCATCCAGCAAGACATTTGCATCGGTGAACACGATGATATCGCCGCTGGCACGCGCCGCCAGTATCTTCATCCCGTGCGCCTTGCCCTGACGGCCTTGACCGGCAACGACTTCCAGCAGATCAGCTCGCGCTTCCAGCGCCTCTAGCGTATTGTCCGATGAGCCGTCGTCGTAGACCAGAACCTCAAGGTCGGGGTATCGCGCCTTGAGCCGTTCGATGTTCGCGATCTTTTCCTGAATGGATCGTGCTTCATTATAGGCGCAAAATACAAGCGTGACAGATGTCTTCACGTCGGCGTCAAACTCTGGCGCCGGGGCTCTGGGCAAGAGACGCAGAATGACAGGGTAGATCAGATACGGGTATATGATCAGCGCGGTCGAGATCAAGATGACGGCGGTCAGGACATGAATCACGCGGCTCTTCCCCGTCTGCGAATTGCTCGGGGCCCGCGTTTCCGAAAGCGGGCAAGATCAGGCCAGCCGGAAGGACATGTAATGCCCGCGCACTTCATTCATGACACCTCTCGACTCTCAATTCGCAACTACCCGCGCGCGTATTTGTCTTCATAGCGGATGATATCGTCTTCGCCGACATAGGGGCCGGTCTGTACCTCGATCAGAACCATCGGCAGTTTGCCGGGGTTTTCCATGCGATGCACCGCGCCCAGCGGGATGTAGATGGACTCGTTTTCCGTCACCAGCCGGGTTTCATCGCCCACCGTGACCTTCGCGGTGCCCTCGACCACGATCCAGTGCTCGGACCGGTGGACATGGCTTTGCAGCGACAGCGCCGCGCCGGGATGGACATGGATGCGCTTGACCTGAAAGCGCGGGCCCACGGCCAGGCTTTCGAACCAGCCCCAGGGGCGGTGGTCCTTTGGCAGGGTGGTGGCCTGTTTGACACCCTTTTGCTTCAGCGCCGCGACCGCCAATTTGACGTCCTGCGTGCGCGACCGGTCTGCCACCAGAACCGCATCGTTCATGGCAACGACGACCAGATCCTTCAGCCCGATGCCCACAAGCGCCAGATCCTCGCTGTCGGCGCGCAGCAGGCTGTCCTGACAATCGATCGCCGTGGCCGCGCCCGTGCTCTGCACGCCCTGCGCGTCGCGCGCCCCTTCGCGCCAGACGGCATCCCAGCCCCCCAGATCGGACCAGCCCGCGCTGTAGGGCACCACCGACAGGTTGTCCGCCTTCTCCATCACCGCATGGTCGATGGAGATGTCTTCAAGCTGCGCCCATGGGCCAGGTGCGAGCCGCAGAAAACCGATATCCTCCTGCGCCTCGGCGACGGCCTGGGTGACCTGCTCCAGCATGGCGGGCATGTGCTGGCGAAAGGCCGCGACCATGTCCGAGGCACGGAACAGGAAGATCCCCGAATTCCAGAGGTAATTCCCGCTTTCCAGCATTGCCTGTGCCCGCGCCGGGTCCGGCTTTTCGACAAAGCGCGTCAGCGTCACGGGCCCGGCGGTGGCGCCGGGGTCCTGCGCAAGCTCCAGATAGCCGTAGCCCGTTTCGGGGTAGCCGGGCTGAATGCCGAAGGTGACCAGACGGCGCTGCTCGACCGCTTCCAGACCCGCCTGAACGGCCGCCACGAAGGCGTCGGAATCGGGCACCACATGGTCTGACGGGGCGACCAGCAGCACCGCATTGGGGTCGCTTTGCTGCGCATGCAGGGCGGCGGCCAGCACCGCGGGGGCGGTGTTGCGCGCCTCGGGTTCGATCAGCACGGCCTGCGCCGACAGCCCGACCTCGGCCAGTTGATCCTGCACGATGAAGCGGAAATCGGAATGGGTGATGATCACGGGCGCACCGAATTCAGGCCCGGCCACCCGCCGCGCCGAGGCCTGGAACAGGGTCTCGCTGCCCGTGAGCGGCACGAACTGCTTGGGGTAACTCTGGCGTGACAATGGCCACAAGCGCGTTCCGGAACCGCCACTGAGGATAACTGGTGTAATCATTTGCAGATGCCTATTGCTATGATCGCGTCAAGGTTGTGTGTCAATGCCTCTTGCACGCCCTGCGGGCTTCGGGCGACCGGCCCGGACCCTCCGGCCAGCCCCCCGCACCCGCCGCTCTGCGCTCCGCAGGGTGCGGCTGGGTCCTGAACCAAGGGCATTTCAGAACCGCGTGCAATCGGGTCACCCCTCATCGCTCCGCTTTCATGCGCGACTGTGGTGACAGGGCATCGCGCAACCTGCCCATGTGCTTCGCCAGAAGCTGCTCCGCCTCGGCCGCGCTGGGCGCTTCGGCATAGCAGCGGCATTCCGGCGCATTGCCCGAGGGGCGCAGATGAACAATCCGCCCCCCCGCAAAGCGCACGCGCAAACCATCGGTCAGGTCCAGCGCCTCTTCGGGTGCGCCTGTATCGAAAAACCGCGCGCGGGCATCGGCGTCGCGTGACAGACGCGCGATCAGCGCCGTGGAGGCCTCGGTCGGAATGCCCTGCAGGCGGTCGGCGGCCGTGAAGCGCGCCGGCAGGTCCTGCACCATCCTAGCAAGCCCCCGCCCGGTACCATGTGCAGCGGCAAGTGGTGCGATCACCGGCAGCAGGCAATCGCGGGTCATCAGGGGGGGCAGCGTCCCTGATGGACCCTGGGCCGCAAACCCCAGGAGGAAGCCGCCATTCGCTTCATACCCCACCACTTTCGCGGACGGATCAGCGGCCAGCGCCGCGTCGATGGCGGCAATGACATGGGGCGAGCCGATGCGGGTGCGGCGCACGTCCGTGAACGCGGGGATCATCTCGACCATGGAATTCGACGACACCGGCGTGCAGACCACATCCGCGCCCAGCGCACGCGCGGTCAGGACGCCCAGCACGTCGCCCGGCACCACCTGCCCCTGCGCATCGCACAGAAGCGGGCGGTCGCCGTCGCCATCGGTCGAAACCAGCGCGTCCAGCTGATGCACCCTGCACCATTCGGCCAGTTGGGCGCGGGTTTCGGGTGCGACAGCTTCGGTATCAACGGGAATGAAGTGGTCGGCGCGCGCCAGCGCCACGGGCACGGCCCCCAGCCCCGCCAGCACGTCCACCAGCACATCCCGCGCAACCGAACTGTGCTGATAGACCCCGATCCGCAGCCCGGTCAGAGCCTTGGGCCCATAGGCTGACACATAGCGCGCGACATACGCGGGCAGGGTCTCCGGCGCCTCGATCACCGACGGCAGTGGCGGCACGTCCGGCCAGTGCCGGTTCGCGGCGGCGAGGATGGCCGCTTCGTCCCCTTTCGAAATCTCGCCGGTGACCGTGTAGAATTTCAGCCCGTTGCGATCCGCCGGGATATGGCTGCCCGTGACCATGATCGCCCCGCAACCGCGCGCCGCGGCGGCCAGGGCCAGCGCCGGTGTCGGCACGGCACCGGCACGGATGGACTGCACTCCGGCAGCGCCGAGCGCCTGCAGCACGGTCGCGGCTATCGCAGGCGAGGAGTCGCGCAGATCCCACCCTACCAGCACCGACCCACCATGCGTGCAGGCCACCAGATAGGCGCGCACCATGTCGGTGATCAGCTCATCCGTCAGTTCCGTGACAAGGCCGCGCAGGCCGCTGGTGCCAAAGGACGGGGGCATCTCAGGGCCGCGCGATCGCGCGTGCAGGCGGAACCGGCGCGGTGGCGGCGCGCGCCAACATCTCGCTCGGCCGGGACGGGTTCGGATGCGTCTTCATGGTCGGGACTGCCTCACTCTCGGATCAGGTCGGAACTGAATCATGACCGGTTCGGGAAATTCAATAGTGATGTCCCCGATCTGGGGCAGAAGCGCGTGATATTCGGCCACTGCGCGGACCCAAGGTCGAGCTTTCAAACCAGCATCGGGGGCCGGTGGTGATCCTTTGGCAGCACAGTCGCCTGCTGCACGCGTCGACAGCGCAAGGCGGCAAGCCCCCCACCGGAGCATTCCGGGCATCCCTGCGCGCGTTCCGCCCCCGGTCTTGCACATCACTGCCCCGAACCCGCATCCGGGAAGGTCACAAACCCGCGCAGATCGATGAAATGCTGTTCGGCAAGAAGGTCCAGAGTGGGAATGTCAATGAATGTCGTGAGCCCGAACACGAAAGCGATGGCCGCGGCAGCACCCATCAACCACCTGTCATGAAACAGCTTCTCCGGCGTGCGGGCGAGCGAACCCGCCCTGAGCGACAAGGCGGAATAGCGCGCGAACAGAAACACGACCAGCGGGAACAGCAACACGTATTCGATCCGGTATTTCGCCACGAAGACGGCCAGACACATCACGCAGAGAAGCGCATAGGTCAGGTTGGCCACCGAAAGCCGCGTTTCGGAATAATGGGCGAAGGACTTGCGATAGAGCACCAGCCGCGCCTGCCCGAACTCGGCCGTGATGTCGCGGAATTCCGCCAGACGCTTGGTGTTCATCAGGAACGCGCCGCCGAACCAGAAACAGAGTATGATCGACACCGGCGGCAGCGTTGCGGGATCGACCATGGCCCAGCCCAGCATCAGCCGCAGCGGATTGTTGAGCGACTCGGACAGCACATCGAGGAACGCGCGATCCTTGCTCCGCAGCGGCGGCACGTTATAGACTAGCGCCGCGGCCAGAAAGCACAGTATCCAGACGGCGAAACCGCCATTCACAATCACCCCCAGCGCCACCGCCGCTAGGGCGAGCAGCGCGTAGAGCCCGCAGACGCGGCGCACGTCCAGCGCCACCTGCACCGCCACGCGCTCTGCCTTTTGTGGGTGATGGCGGTCGAAATCACGGTCCAGCCACTCGTTGATCACATAGTTTGCCGAGGCCGCGCAGACCGCCGCCAGCATTCCGGCAAGGATGTTCCAGAATAGCGGCTCCCCCTGATCGCCACGCAACAGCAGCGCGAGGGCAATGCCGGGCAGGATGAACACATGCTTTGTGGCATGATCGAACCGCGCCAGCCGCAGATAGTCGCTGACGCGCGCCTCGGGCTCGTGCGTGTGATCGCCGGGCGTGCAGTCCTCATTGCGGTCAAGGCTGCGGTCATGGGTCATATGGCGCCTTCTCCGGATCAGGTAACGCGCGGGCGCCGTCGTGCCGGGCTGCCTGCGCGTGTCACGCAACCCGCCAGGATACCGCCCCCGACCGCAGGGGCCGCCGGATAACGCACCCCGTTGGGCGAGCATAGCGCACCATCCCGCGCCAAACCAAGACCAGAGCGCGGCGCGGGCCAAGGGAAGCGCCGCCGCCGCGGGCTCAAGCGTCGATCGCAATGGCGGCACGCGGGGCGATGGCGACCCCTTGCGTCCCGGGCTTGCCCAGATGATCGGCCACAGGGCCGCCCGAAGCGGAAATCGCTTGATCTGCCCGCCCTGTCGGGTGAGTTTGCCTGCGGGCCACGCGCGTCTTGGGGAGCGTTGGCTCGGCCTGCGGGTAATCCGGATGCGGTCTTGCCAGAATCAGATGCCATGAAATCGCGCCCCCTGCGGTCATCTTCCGGAGAGCGGGCTCCGATTGCGGGCTGGGTCGTGGCCGCCACGCTTGTCCTGATGATCCCGGCAATCGTCAACGGCGCCCCCTTTATCTACTACGACACCGCCACCTACCTGTCGGCACCCCAGCCGGTGCTGCCAATCCTGAAATTCCTGCTGGAGCCGCTGACGTTGCGCTCCGGTGGGGTGCTGGAAAACCTGCACGCGGTGCGGGTACGCTATCGGATCCTGTCCAGCGCCGACCCGGTGGCAGCGGATTGGATCATGCACCGTGGCCGTGCACCGCATTACCGGATACTGGGCGCGCTGTCGGTTGAGTATGGCAGGGTTTGGTCACTGGCTGCCTTGCAGGCGCTCCTCACCGCGTTGGTGGCCGCCCTGTTCTGGGCGCGCGTCGCCGGACTGGCGCTGGGCTGGGGCTGGCTTGCCGGCATGGCGGCGCTGACGGCGCTGACCCCGCTGGGGTTGTTCGCCGGTCTGGCGATGCCGGATATCCTGTCGGGCGTGACGGTGCTGGCGGTCATCGGGCTTGTGCTGGGCTGGACCCGGTTACGGGTGTCCGAACGTGCGGCCCTGGCAGTGATCGCTGGCTTTGCCATGCTATCGCATCAGACGCATCTGCTGCTTGGCGCAGGGCTGGCGCTCGCACTCGCGCTCCTTGCCCGCCACACCGCGGGCCGATACCGCGGCCTTGCCGCCGTTCTGGCGGCCGCCTTCACCGCCGGCGCGCTGGAACAGGGGTACATGCAACTCCTCGATCTGCGGCCCGATGCGACCGTTCAGAGCCGCCCGCATCTGGTCGCGCACCTGATCGATCATGGCCCCGGCGTGGACTATCTGCGCCAGAACTGCCCCGAGGCGGGCTTTGCGCTTTGCGCCCATGTCGACAAGCTGCCGATGCGCTGGTCCGCGTTCCTGTTCGGCGGCAGAAGCGCCGAGAGCCGGTTCCTTGCCGAGGCGCCGGTGGCAGAGCGTGTGACCATCAGTCAGGAACAGTTTCCCCTGGTTCTGGCCATCATCCGCGATGATCCCTGGGGTGTGCTGGGTTTTGCACTCCGCGCGGCCGGGCGACAGATCACCATGTTCCGACCGGACGGGGCGATCATCATGCCGGACAACCTTGCCACCCATCCCGTGCCATTCCCGCCCGATCTGAAGCAGGCGACCTGGGACTCCCGCCTCTATGCCGACCCGGGCCTGCTGCGCACACTCGGGGATATCTCGGGCGTCGTTGTGGTGGGCGCGTTGGCGCTGCTTCTGCTCGGATGGCTGCGTCTGTGGGTCCGGCAGGGCGGCGCGGATCGGTATCACGCCACCATGATCGTGACCGCGCTGATGGCAGGGTTGCTGCTGAATGCGATCATCTGCGGTGTGCTGGCCTCGCCCTATGACCGGTTTCAGGCGCGACTCATCTGGCTGTTGCCCTATGCGGCGCTCATGCTGACGGTGGCGGCGTTCGGCACGGCCACGCAGACCGCACGGCACGGGGCGCGCAATGACTGACGCGCCTCTTGTCCATGTCGCGGAAATGGATGAGGTTTCCGGGATGGTCAGCGATACCGATTTCATGATTGCCGCAGCCCGCAAGCTCGACCTCAAGGACCCGGCTGGCGCGGCGGCGGCCTTGGCCCGGATCGGTGATCTGAAAGGCTGCGCACCGACGGCGCTGCCGCTCTGGCGCGCAACCTTGCTGCAAGACCTGCGGTCCAGAACGGGGCGCAAGGCGTTCGACAAGACGGCGGAACAGGTTCTTGTCCGTCTGGAAAGCCTTATGGACGGGTCACAAGACGGGCCACTCGCCGAGCCGCTGTTCGAGGATTGGCGGCGCGCCACCGAAGATGCCGCGGCTTCCCTCCTGACCCTTCCTGTCGCCCAGGCACTGTTGCCCATGTTGTCCGACCTGTCGGGCCGGAACCGTTCTGCATTGATCGCAGCGACCGTGGGGCTGGAGCATCCCCGACTGACCCTGAGGCTGTGGGAGGCGACGCTGGCATCGGATCAAGGCGAGCCGCTCGAAGGCTGGCTGGCGATGACACTCCTGTCTGCCGCGCGCAGCCTTGCCCCGGATGATCCGCTTGGATTGCTGACCCGGCAGTTGCAACAGGCAGGGCGCGCCGATCTGGTGGACTTGATGCTGGTGCTGTCCGAGGCCATTGCCCAGGCACCCGCCGCGCGGATCAGGGGCTCCCTCGCTGCGCTGAAAAGCGACACGCAGAAGCGTATCGTGCTTGATTATCTGGTGCGCGCGCCGGCAACGCCGCAGCAGTTTCTGGAACGCGCCGCGCTCGTGGATGAAATCGGCGCAGCTCTCGCCCCGCCCTATGGCGGCCCGAACGCAGCTTTTCTGGCCCTGACCCGGGCTTTGGCGCAGAAGGACTGGGCCAGGGCGCTCGAGCTTTCGGAACCGCTGGTCGCAGAGCCCGGCTTGCAAAGTGACGTCATCGGCATGCGCGCCAAGGCGCAGCTTCGCCTTGGCAAGCTGGAGCTGGCCGAAGCCAATGCCGCTTTTCTGCGGGACGCGCCGGATCTGCCATGGTCGGACCGGAGCAAGGCGGCATCATTGGCATGGATGGCGCGCGCGCAAGCTGACGGCGTGCAATACGCACGCAGGCAGGATCTGCCGCAGTGGCGTGTCGGGCGGCCGCTGGTGCAATCACTCTGGGTCGGCCCGCGCTTGCGCTGGATCGAACAGACTGCGCTGCGCTCGTGGCTGCTGAACGGCTGGCGGGTGCAGCTTTTTGTCTACGACCCGCCCGAAAACGTGCCCGATGGGGTCGAATTGATGGATGCCAGCGCGATCGTGCCGCGCGACGCGGTCTTTCGCGAGCAGGCGACAAGCGGGTTGCATCGCGGTTCGCTCGGTGCGTTTTCTGATCGGTTCCGCTACGCGCTGCTCTTGCAGCGCGGGGGGCTCTGGGCCGATACCGACATCATCAACCTGCACCGCTTCGAACCCGAGGGCGCGCGTCTGGTCGGGTCCGAACAGGCAAATGTCGCTCACCGGACGCTGAACGGAAACATCCTTGCCGCACCCCCCGGCGACCCGGTGCTGACGCTGCTGCATGCGCAGGCCGAGGCGCTTGTGACGCAGGGCCAGATCACCTTTGCGCGCATCGGTCCGCAGTTGCTGTGCGAAACCTTTGCCCGGCAGGGTGCCGAAGGGTTCACCGTTCTGGACACTGACGTGATCAATCCCTTCACGTGGTGCGAAACCCGCCGCTATTTCGACCCCGCGGACGAGGTTGCGCGCGACCCGCGGCTTCGGGGCGCCGCCTGCCTGCATGTCTTTACCGAAACCTGGCGCCTGCTCGGAGTCGATACCGACCAGCCACCGGGACCTGATACATTCATCGGTCGCGCGGTCACACGTATCGCCGAGGCCCCGCTACCCGATCCGGGCGGGCCGGAAGATGCGGTGCGCGATCTGTTGGGATTGGAGGCGCCGTGCTGAGGGATCTGTTGTTTCGGAAACGCCCGCACCCGCCGTCCTCGGGGCTAGCGCGCAGGCTTGCCGAGTCTGCGCAGCCCCTTGGCGCGCTGGGGCCGTCCAGCCCCGAGCTTGCAGAAATGATCGGGGCCGAGACCGATCCCGCGACCCTGCGCGAAGCCATGCGACGCGCCGATACGGTGGGCGATGACCGCTGGCGCATCGCAACCCGCCAGCGACTGCACGAGACAGACCCCCGCCCGCAGGAACAAGCCGAACTCGTTCAATTGCTGTGTCAGACAAGGCAGGGCGCGCGGGCGGAAGCGATACGCGAGGCGCTGGACCCGCGCGGGTTGTCCGAGGACAGGCGCGCCCAACTGGCCGCATTGACGGCAATGGCCGTCGGCGATTTCGACCGTTCCGCGCAACACATCGCGGACATCAACCCCGATGCCCGGCATCATTTCGAAAACGAACTGGCGACGACGCAGATCCTCCGTGGCGATCTGGAGGGCGCGCTGGCCCGTGCCTGCGCCTTGGTCGAGGCAAAGCCGGATTTCGGCCGGGCGGCAGTGACCGCGGTGCGCGCGCGCCTGTTGCGCGACGGTCGTGCGGCCGCGCGCGATCAGCAGGCCGCCTGCGCGCACGCCTTCACACGCGATCCCGATGCCGCAACCGAGGCCGAGGCGTTGATCCTTCTGCATCTGGGGCGCCATCGCGAAGCGGGCGAAATCCTGGCCCGCGCGCTGCAACGCAACCCCGGTGCAACCCGATTGCAGGCACAAGCCATGGGGCTTGTCCATTCCGAAATCGCCACCGAGCGCGTGCGCGGCGCGCTGGAGACCTGCGCGGGCGGCCCCGCGCGCGCAGGCGACAAGGTATTCTCGCGCATCGCGATATTTGCGGCCCGAGCAGAGTTCGCGCAGGCGCGGGCCATGCTGGAGGAACTGCGCGCCCTATCGGACTGGGGCTATCACACGGCCTGCGTCCAGATCGCGTGTCAGACACATGACGTGGACACTGCGCTGCAAGCGGTCCGGAACGCCCGCGACGCGGGTGTCTGGCACGGTGGCCCGGCGCTGAGCCTTGAAGCCTTCATGCTCACAAGACCGCTGGATCATCCGGTCTGGGCGAAAGTGCGCCCGATGCAGCTTGCGCTTGAAACATGGGAACATTCCAATCCCGGCTACTGGTCGCAGCGCCTGCGCTACCATATCGCCCATGACCAACTTGCCGAAGCGCGCGCCCTGATGGTGCGCTTGCCCAAGGGGCTGCGCGAGGCGCACGACCTTCACGCAATTGCCCTGTATCTCGAACGCGATCGCATGGACAACGCGGCGCTTCGGCGCGGCTGGGCGGGACAGGTTGCGGAAACCGCGCCCTTCGCCGTCACCGCGCCGACCGCCCCGCCCGCCCCGGTTGCCCTGACATGGACCGGCGGCAAGGGGGATGTCCTGCTCTTCGCGGTGGTGCAGAACGGCATGGAATACCTGCCCTGGCTGATGGACTATTACCGGACACTGGGTGTGGATCACGCGTTCATCGTGGACAACGGCTCGACCGATGGCGGCTTCGAATGGCTGCGCGCGCGCGCTGAAAGCGTGGGCGATGTCTCGCTCTTTTCGCAGACAGGCAGCTTTCGCAATGCCGCGCATGGCGTTGCCTGGACAAACCACCTGATGCAGCGCTTCGGGGTCGGGCACTGGTGTTTTCACGTCGACATGGACGAGGCTTTCGTTTTCCCCGGCATGGACGCGGGCCGCACATTGCCCGACCTCCTGGCCTATCTCGATGCCACCGGCGCCGAGTCGGTCCCGGCCTTCATGCTGGATATCTATCCGGGAACGCTGAATGACCAGCACAGTGCGGACCCGTTTGCGGCCAGCGATCTGATCGACACGGATTATGTCTTCAACCCATACGAGCTCCCACCCTACAGCTTTTCCGTGGGCGGTTTGCGGGCACGCATGACGGGGGAGATCCCGCTCATGACCAAGGCCCCGCTTGTGCGGATGCGACAGGATCTTTTCTTCCTGAGCAATAACCACTTTCATACGGGCGCGCGCATGGCCGATCTTTCTGCGGCGTTGCTGCACTACAAGTTCGTCGGCGACCTGCGGCGCCGCGTGGACGAGCAGGTCGCGCGCGGCGAGCATTTCATGGGGGGCCGGTTCTACAGGTCACTGCAACCGCATCTGAGCGAAGAAACAAGGCTCTCCTCCGAATCCTCGGTCCGCTATGAAGGGCCGCGCCAGTTGCTCGAAATGAA
>LFIK01000471.1_pt1 | contig 30268 bp, 48 predicted proteins | sample 643401 | NCBI WGS metagenome assembly LFIK01 (sample SAMN03777447, study PRJNA286221) | soda lake metagenome | biome: soda lake; feature: Kulunda steppe; material: water; isolation source: sample T5-Br brine of Lake Tanatar-5 | place: Russia: Kulunda steppe | collected 2010-07
ACTGGACTGGGCGCTGCCACGCCTGTTGCCCCCCAAGGGCTAGAGGGGTTTACTCCCTGGCGTACATGTTACAAGGTCGCTAGGAGCAAACAAGGTATTACTGTGAGTTCGTCTTTGACGTGCTCAAGTACAGCTATGTCTGAACTGAGCGAGGGATCAAATACTCTACCAACTGACTCAACCAACCTCCAGGTCACAATGCAGCATAAATCTGGCACTGCACTAATCTGGCGTGACAAGCCAAATAACATGTCAAAGGTAGCAGCTGCCGAATTCCATTAAAAAGATGTGATAAGAGAGTGTTTTGAGAGCAGCGTGGTTGCTTGAGAGTTTGAAAAACGGGGGCTATCAATGATGGCATCGGGACACTGTATAGTATCCTTGCCAAAAGTTTCTTGCTTAATGCTAGAGTGTTAATTGAGACCTGACAATTGTTGGTTGAGGCAATTACAATGCGGGTTTGAATAATAGGAGTGTACCACATAGTGAATTCAAGTTGTCACCATGATGTGATGACTTGGACGCGTAAAATACACCATTTTTCACAGACATTTGCCTGAACCATCAACAGAATCAAGGCAAGGTCACAGTGATATATACAGAAAACGAAAAACAGACATAGGGGTCAGTAACAAGTGTGTGCACTCTTCTTCGGAGACCAACACATGCGTTACATAGCAGATCCGCAGGCGATAAATTGGGAGGCATCATTTGTACATGATGTACAAATGCAACAAAACCACATGCAAGGTCTTTTTGTAAGACCAGCAGAAAATCTCATAAAAAAGAAAGCAAGTAGCTCAATTGTGAGCCGACATTAGAGCGATCCTCTTTTGTTCCGCAAAGGTATCTGTGACTCAGACCGAGTGCCTTGCAACCGGCCATCTATCATCTCATGCAAATTTTCAACCATGCGCTCCTGCAAGGCAGTGAAGCACAGTATGGCAACACTAAAAAGTGAAGCACACAAACTTAAAAAGGAAGCATGTAGTCTCGATGACAGGTAGTGTTGCCTTAAACGTGAATTGCATAGGAACCTTCACATACAATGAGGAGAAATCTTCAAAACACCTTATCTTCCCCTACTTGCCATTTATTTCACCTACCAGGCCCTTGTCCAAAGCCACATGCAAACTTCGGGTCAAGTCTGCGGCTACCCTTCTCTCCAGCTCAGCTTCTTCTTTGTGGCGCAGCTGCATAATGTAAATGAATTAGACACATGATGCATACCCATTAGTAGAAACTGGAGGAGCCCAAGAGTTTTGTCTACAAGGGTAAGAGAGGAAAAAAGATGGATGTCCCTTCCCAAGTGGCCAGCATCATAATCAGGGTTTTGATAAATGAAGAACTAAACCTCCATAAATCAATTGGATGTATACTGCATATTGGCCTGTACAAGGTGGGGATGTTTTCTAAACAGGCAGTTTTCAAGGACCTATCACACAATAAAGGCAAATTTTTTATCTTCAAAGAGCCCCTTAAGCTTGCATTGGCTGTATTAAACCAGCAATTGTAGCACAGGGCTGGGAGCACATGAGCAACGCTTACACATAAGGATGGCCCAAAGGCAACGCCACCCATGTGTCCTTATTTCACTGCTAAGGCAGAACAGTCTCAGACGGCTCAGCTCTGTCTCCTCCCTCCAACATGCCAGCAAGGCCTAGCTACAACCCCCTATGTAAATCACCGCAGCCACCAAGCGTCTTACTGTTTCTGAGTCCTTTGTGTAGCGAAGCCACTCGCGATTCATGTCTTCTGTGAGCCGGAAATTTGCTTCCTCTACTTTCTGGGAAAGCATATGCTGTCCCAACTGCACTTCAAGCTCTTTTTTAAGCTCTTTGATCTTGAGATCCAGGTCTGTAAGTACCTACAAGCACAAAACAAGCAGCAGAAGCCAAAATGTTACTGAGGCGCTCTATGACCCCGCTGAAAAGGCCAACGAGAACGCAACATATGTTGATCCTTTGTCAGTCCTAGGTTGGTTTGCTCCACAGCAAAGGAAATCCATTCATATCACTTAAAATAGCATATTCAAAAGCATCAACGCCCCTGAACCAAAGGCGTTGCGCTTGAAGTTTGCGGCCACAGCCAAGTATAAGCCGAGGCAGCAGAGGTATGGGAAGAACGGCTCCGAGGGCAACAGCAGGCCAAGTAGCGGATCCAGTATTGCCACTGGCAATACTACTTCATAACATCGCCGCGCTGTCTTTCCTATGTCCTCTGTAACAATTTCCCACAACATTCCTGCTTTTCCCCCTCCTCCTCATTCCTGAATAACGTGCTTTCACCCTTTAATGGTGCTGCCTACCGTGCAGTGCATCTGTTATGAATAGCTTTGCCTTCATTGCAAAATAGCTAAAACAAGATTTAGTATTTCTGGGCGGTACCTCCAAACAAGATATAAGAATAAAAGGAAGGATTATTCCAGCAATGAATTATACTTTGATTTACCTACCTCTTTGCGGACAAGCTCTATTTCCTCGGATTTCAGCCCAGTGTTCCCAAGGCTCTCCACCTCAGATTGCAATGCCAAAAGCTGCTTCTCCAGATCATGCACAGTCTGCGAGCAAATGGAGCGTGAATCCATGTTTACACAGAGCACGCCATAAATTGTGCAGACAACAGAAAGGATGAGCAAGAATGCCAAGCAAATTCAAGCACAAACTTGATAACTAGCAAGAAAACAGGTGTGCAGCATGCATTCACCCATTCTAGCACATCTGCAGTATTTACCCATTGGTATTTACCAATGCTTGTCCTTGCAAGATCCTTCTCATGAACGCTGGATACCGTGGCAAGCAGAAGTCCACGCGGCATATTGTACTCCATCAAACCTTGTATGCAGAGCGCTCACCGTTAATTGCGCTTGGTACTCTGCCTGTGCCTGCTCAATCTTACTCAGGCCGTCCCTGAGACCTTGGTAGCCGGCTCTCAGCTCCTCAAAGCCAGTAAAGGTCTCATGCGCCTTGTCAATCTGTAAAATGTAGTAGTTATGAACATAAATCGCTGAGAGCAAAAGCTGCTCATTCAATTCATGCTGGAAAGTTCTAGCTTTTGGCAGTGGGAGCATGCATCAATTGCCTGAGTCGTAAGTTCAAAGAAGGCCTGCAGCCTTCTCAATGCATGCAAACATTGAAACTGTGGTGAAGCTGCATGCATGAATGTTCCCAGCCATGCTGCCTGGGTGTCATTTCTAAACACAGCACCTGCAGCCTGTGCATGCTTTTTTTGTGGCGCTTCTCTCTGGGGCTTTCCTTTCTATGTTACCCTGTCTCATGGAGTTGCTGCCGTATAGCGTCTTCCTCTCAAATGTTTAAAGTGTGATGCAAATTCTCATTTATCTGGCCCCGGAGCTTCTTTGCCCAGTCACTAAATCTTTGCAACCCACTCAACTTCCCCAACGTAGTTGTTTGCAAATTAATACGCCCTTGCTCCTTTTTCTGCATTGTGATGTTGATGCTGCAGTGCGCATGCAAGAGCTTCCTTGCCTGCCGTAGAGTTGCGGAAGAGATGTTATTACTATGGGGCAGGCCCAAGTCAATCAAGAAGGCTGCTGGCACGGAGAAGGACAAAGCAAGCAGAGGAGTAGCACGGCAGAGGCTGCTAGAGCAGCTTCATTCCAAGAAGGTGCACAATAGCTAGCTGACCTTTGTCGTTAGTATTTTTGCTGGCAAAGCAGGTGCATTCTATGAATGCTGTAAGCTGCTGGACCTCAAATGAGACAAAGCACAGGAATCTTCATAGCATCCACTGTAAAATTTTGACTCCTGAGTGCACCAACCTGAGCCTGCAGGTTATCCACTTGCACAGCCAATTGACCACGCAACTCTTGTACAGACGCCTGCGCACTTGCTTTAGCCTCCTCAATTTGTGCCTGAGAGTGAGATTAAAGGAAGCATAGACTTTATGAAAGAAGCCTCTGACTACGGCAGGGTCTCACTGCCAAGCAATATGCGCATGTATTGTGAAGAGAGGTCAAAGTTGCAAAAACAGCAGCATGTCATGCTACCTTGCGACTTCTGCATGTATGCATGCGCTTGCCAGCCATGCTCCAGACAAGTTGATGGCAGGTCCTGCTTGGCTTTGTAGTTGCATTTCAACACAGTGAAAACCAGACCCAAATCCTGGCGACTCAAACCAGCCTCCGCAAGCATGCAAGTTGTAGGGTACAATGACTGTTGCACCAGTCGTACCTGCATGGCATCCAATGCTTCTCGTGCCTTTGAGTCTCCAGAGATCAGCGCAATGTGCCGCTGCACTTCCTGCAGGCTATGGTCACTGGCAACCAGCTTCTCGGTGGCACCAGTTAAACGCTCGTCCACGCCATCGGCCCTGATAAAGGACACCATTCCGGTTTACAACAGAGGTTTCAGAATAAACGCAGTGATCTTCACATGTTGCAAAGCGCATAAGGGCATTGCCTATGTTGCGTCAAGAGCATGGCACCCAAAAGGATGCGTAATTGTCTTACAGGAGGCACAATCCCCAAACAGTCATACTAGCTGTCAAGGCTGTCATCTTCATTCAATGATGTAAAAAGCAGAGCTGTATTACGGTAAATAGCTCAACTGTTTACATATGTACGCTCCATGCAAGTGTGACTTTGTATCTGAGCATGCTTGAGCTGCTTGTGCGTAAGCACGCATTCTGCATAAACATGTGTATAATTTTAATGGGCGCAAGCGGAAGATGTCAGGTGATGTCAGGAGCTAGCAAACTGCACCCTACCTAGTCTCCAGATTAGAAACAGACTCCTGCAAGCCTTCAACAGTTTCAGAGAACTCCTCAACAAGGCTCTCCACCTTCTCATCGACACCCTTTATTTGCTCTCCCTGTAAGCAATCCGCATGAAAGGACGAGCTGTGCCTGAGCCAGTCCCCAGTTTGCAGATGGGCGCTGTACTCACTGCAGCCAGCTTCTGGGCTGTGGCGTGCTCAGCCTCCATGCATCCTACACCAAAAGCATGTCTTGTTGTCCAAACCAAGTTGCTCAAGGGCCATCAGCCATGCCAAAGGCCAATGTTCAAAATGCAGGCAACTTTTGCCAAGACACTTGTCTTTCTCTGCGTAGAAGCAGTTGTTAGCAGGTATGTATGTGATTGGATTGAAAACCAATTCTCTCTCTGTGCAGAAGCAGTTGTTAGAAAGTATGTACGTGATTAGATTGGATATCAATTTATTCAAAGACAATCTGCTCCAGCCAGGCCTACCATGTTTCTAAACTCATATATCGAAGGTGCAAAAAGCTGCTGATAAGCTTGCAAAAAGTTGCAGCCTTAGGGAGCTGCAGCTTTCATGTCATTATTGCACCAAGTCTTACAGTGGAGCAAATGGTTCCACTTGATATAATTCTTTGCTTTGGAGTCAGCACTTCTCTGACAGTGAGGCATGGCTTGCCTTCTCCACCCAACGACTCACCTGCTCAGCCATGGCTGCACCTATCTGCTCAATTCTTGCTGCAGCAGCAGAAGCCCTCCCATCAAGTCCTTCTACTCTTGATGACACCCCCACAATGCTAGCCTGCGGACGCAGGGTTATGGCGCAACATAGAAGTCATGCGTAGCTGCTGTTGTATGTCATGCATGGCAGTACACCCTGCAGAAGCATGAGTTCATGTAGTTGTTGCCAAATCTAACAGATTTCACAAATCAATGCAGCTTGGATGATCAAAGGGACACGAGTTGATTTGCGCAGCATCGGCAGTGACAGTGCCACAGCACTTGCCTGGGTTTGCTGCTTGTATTCATCCATAATTGCTTTCATGTTGTTCTCTGCTTGGGTTATCTGGCTTTTTGAGTCCTGCCCAGCAGGCAAGTTGTAAAAATTAAGTGTGCAAGTCATGTACGACACAGGCAAGCGCCATGCATTTTGCCAGGCATTCTACGGGCAAATGCCACACTACCTGGCAGTGATATTTGATATTTGATATGATTGGCCACAAAGACGAGGCATCCAACTTACCACCACCCACCCAGCTTGAAGGCTTGGCAAGGCATAGGCAGCATATGTGCTGCTTTGGGGAGCACAAGTAGAAAACACAAAAAAAATACTTTCTGGCTGTTTGACAAGGCATTTGCCGGATGCCGCAAGATGTGCTGCAGCGCGTGGGCAAGGGGAGAGGAAAGGGCCGGAAGACTCTGCCTGCTCTCACATTTACAGCTGTTCTGGACGAGCCCAGCTCCAGGCCCAGGGTTTCAAGCCTGGCTTCGAAATCCTGACGAAGGCCTCCCAAGCCCTGGTCCATCTGCAGCAGGCAGCATTGTTGCATGCTCAGTCAGGGACATGCTGCGGTATGCCGAGGGGCAAGCGCATCCTGTCATCAAAAACCGTTGAAGGTCTTCCAGGTGGGCAACAGGCAAGGTCTGGCCGGCAGCCAGGATCTCGTGGATCCTTTGCACCATACGTCTAACTTCGTTGTGAATGTGCATTGACAGTCCGCTGCATGCTGCTTCTTCCTTGACTTCAACCTAAGTTACAATCTAGCAGCCAATCAGCAGCAGGGCACTGATGCAGGGAGGCTTTTATCTCTATGTATAGAAACAGGACCAGGCAGGATATGTATAGGCAATCCAGTTGCAGGCATGCTCGAGACCTCAAGCAGGTTGCTGCTGGACCTTGGCACTGGTAGATGAGAGATCGCAAGGCCCAGAAGAAAAAGCAAGGATGGGACAGCCTAGCTGGCCAAGTTGCTTTCCACCAAATGTTTTGTCCACCCAAGGCACAAGGATTCAAAGCCCGACCTAGCCGCTGGCAGCACTAGCTTACGACATATGCACTTGCAAGCATGTACCGCAACACCCACTCCCCAATCCCCCGGGCCCCACCTGCTGGGGGTTAGGTTAAGGGTTAGAGTCAGCAAGGGAGGGTAAGGGTGTACGATATTAGGCCCTTCATGCCTTGTGGGAACTCATCTAGGCAGGGCAGCCAGGCACCTGAAAAGGACAGCAGCCGACACACCTGCTCCTTCATGCCTTGTGGGAGCTCATCCAAGCGCATGCTCAGGCCTTCTTCCACCTCTCGAGCACGCTCATTCTCTCCTGACAGGTCCTGTTGTAAGGAATCAATCTGGGACATGGCCTACAGTTGAATGCACAGGGCACTGTTTAAAGTGTACAGAGATATACCTCCAGGAATGGTGGAGCATGCAAGAAAGAGAAAGCTTGAGCTGTCAGAAGCTGTCACCAATTCAACTATTCATTCATCGTGATCACCGCCTAGTTTGGGGTTATCAAGCCCTGCTTTACTTCTGGAGGAAGAGTGTGGTCTAGCTCCGCAATGGGCATATGCATGCTGGCCTGCTGTAATGATTACCTGCACCCCCCACCCCGTATCATTCCCTGTGCTGCCCAGAGCACAATCCACGCAAAAAATTAGAATGCAAAGCAACCCCTCCTGTTTTCCACTTCTATCTGTATCGAAGTTCCAAGTGGACATAGAATGAATGGCTTCCTTCATAGCCTTTTTGCACCCACTTAATTTCATAGTGCTGATTGCGAATCCACATCACCACACTTGCTGCCAGAGACAGCCCCACACCGATCCAGCAGTGCAGGAAAAACCAGTTGGGAACCTGCTGCTTTTTCCTTACATCCCAGAATGCTCCCATCCAAATTGTGTTGGGATTGAAGGACATGCATTTCTTACATTAGTAATGCAACTGGCTGAAGTCTTGCTCCACAACTGTACAGCACCGTACTAATCTGATACGAGCATGCTTTCATCCAAGCAGTCATCACGGCGCCATGTGTGCATGCAAATACAACGACGTGGCAAGCTCACACTGGCAAGTAGAGATGCTGCAGCCTGGATTGTGCGAACATGGCAGAGCATGTGTGCAGCCCCACCTCATTGATACGTCCGTCAAGCGCGCTTTGAAGTGCTGACAGGCGCTCATCCATATTCAGCTCCTGCAGGGCCTTGTCCAACTCAGTCCTGCTTGTGGTGCTCGCTTGCTGCAGGGCGTTGCGCAGGTCCTGCAGGGAGGTCTGCGTGCGTGAGAAGGCACACTCTGTTGAGACACACAGCAATGAGAGCATGTGAGATCAGGATTATGCGCTTTGCGCAGCACTTGCAGGGGGGAAAGAGCCATGCACATAACATGAGCTACATGTGAGGGGAAAGAAGCCATGCAAGAAACATGAGCTACATGTGAGAGGGAAAGAAGCCATGCACATAAGATGAGCGACATCACATGCAATTTGGGCTTGTGCACGCTGTCCTTCCTGTAGGTTTTTGATGGAGAGTGCTTCTTTGTGGGAGGTAAGCTTCAGAGTTTGTCCTGCCCCCATGATCAAAACTGCCCTTGTGATCTCAGCCAGAAGCTACCAAACATGAAAAGCCTGCCACAGAGGCACTGAGCAATCAGGAAGCTGGCCCTGAAGAAGATAAAGAATTGGATCCTGAAGCAAAAGCATAAGAAAAGAACATGTGAATCACCTTTGAAGCTCTTAAGCCTTCCAGCAAGCTGCAGTAAGTTTCTGCTGCTCAAGCCTTTCCCGAGCATTTGATAGATTTGCGACTCTTTCTTGCTGCTACTGCACACAAAGCCTTTCATGTTGCTGGGCTCCTATCTCTTCCTGGCATCACCATCAAGAAGCGACTTTCGGCCCATCTAAGATGTAACCTGTACGACCTTCTTAATCTTACTCCAATTTGAGCCTGCAAATGTAAAAGGCAGATGCTGTTGTTCACCTGCAGCTGGCCTGCATGCTCCTCGCCCTTTGCTGCCTGGTTCTGGCGGACTGCTTCAAGCCCAGCCTCAACATCCTCTACAAGCAAGTAAACACAGGAAGAAGTTTAGAGCAAGTGAAAAAGCCTCCTCTTTGCTCCTCTCTTGCCATGAAAATATGACCCAGCAAGCCACAATTGGACAAGCACAGAACCTTTCCAAGACAAACGCACCATTTTTTTGGGACAAGTCTGCAATGAAATCAGCAGTCTCCTCGTATTGAGAATCCAGGTGCTGCTGTAGCTCTGTCATTGCCTCTTTTGACTCTGCTGCTTGTGCGGCAATGAGGTCCTGCAGGTGAAATGCAATGTACTTTACATTACACTGTAAAGACCAAATCCTTGTTATCCTAGTAATCCTTGTTAAGATTAAAGGCAGGACAACTTGGAAACACACCTAACGCTGATATGGAAAATTGCAACATTTGAACGGAATGTACAAGCAGCATGCACTTTTGAGTCCAAGAGTGTGTGTAGATCAGTACACATTGTACTTGGCAGGTGTGCATTGAGACACATGCACAAATCATTCATGTTTTTTAGCCGTACAAAACAAGTGTGCTTACACTTACAGCTCGATCAACAGCATTCCCCTTGAGACTCGCAGCGCTTCTGCAAGCACTTCAAGGATAGCCTTCCACCACCTCACGCCTGCTTCCTCCCATGCCCTGCACACACCTGCAACTGTTTGTCGGCCTGGCCTAGCGTTTGGCCTTGGCTCTCCAGCGCTTGCTTAAGCTCTGCAAGGCCAGCCTCTGCCTCAGACGCCCGAGCTTCCAAGCGCGCTTGCGCTTCAGCAGAATTGGCAGCTCGCTGCTCCTCCAGCGCACGCTGCTCCTCCCAGCGCAATGCTGCAGCAGATGAAGTGCCTTGCAGAGCGGTGTCCGCCTGCACAAGAAAGGCATGCTCGCCTTAGCCGCACCTGGCAGGGCTGCGTAGCACAGCCTATTGCTTTGCCTTCTTGGGCAAACAAGCAGACCACAGCATTGCCTGCCATCATCTCATAAATTTACAGGTGCAAAGCCACTCTTGCAATAGAGCCACATGTGTCCTGTTCACTAGTGCAGTTTGACGGGATTCCCTGCACACCTCTGCTTTGACAGCTTGCAACTGCTCCACTAAAGCCGACTTTTCTGCCTCCAGGCGCTCCTCCAAGTTTTGCTTTGTGGCTTGTACCTGCAAAAGATAGTGACACAAAGCAACTTGATTTAGCCGCTGGGCGCTTTCATAGAACAAGGGTGATCAGCAAGATGAGAGAGCTGACTGCTTCCAGCCAAGTAAATGCACCTGCAAGAGTATGCTGGGCACACCCACATTCCTTTCTACCCTCGAGCTACTGCAGCAAATGCGTGGATGGCCAACAAAATGAATAGCCCTTCTTGAGATTCTGGTGCACTTTTCATGACCTGTCGAGGCATGAACTGTCATTCATCTTGCTTTTTTCAATCTTACACCCTCCACCTCACCTCTGTTTGAGTGGCTTCCAGCTGCTGGTTGAAGCTCTCATGCAGCTCTGTCTTGCTTGCCTTCAGCTGCTCTTCAATGCTCTCTGCTAATGACTCAACCTGATCCTCCATTTCACCTTTGGCTTCTTCCAGCTGCCCCTTCACTTCTGCAAGCTGACCCTCCAGCTCTGTCTTTGCTTCTGCCAGCTGGCCCTCCAGCTGCCTATTCACTTCCGCCAGTTGACCTTCCAGCTGCCCCTTCACTTCTGCCAGCTGGCCCTCCAGCTCTGTCTTTGCTCCTGTCAGCTGACCCTCCAACTGCCCATTCACTTCCGCTAGGTGACCCTCCAGCTCTGTTTTTGCTTCCATCAGCTGGCCCTGAAGCTGCCCCTTGACTTCCATCAGTTGGCCCTCTATTTCCACCTTTGCATTGGCCATGTGTTGCCCAAAGTCCTCCTGTAGGCTGGTGATTTGCTCGCTGAGGTTGTGCTTGGAGGTTCCCACCTGCACAAGTGAGTTGGTTTGCAACCAATATTCACAGGTTTTTCTATGCAGCATCAGCTCAAGAACCTTTTATTTATGCACCAGGTCAGGGTGGCTGTGTTCTTCCTGTCCTTCCCTGCTTCTACACAGAAAAGGCACCATTGCTTCAAGCTGAGCAGAAGGATGCAGAGCTGCTGGGCAGCTTGCGCATTGCAAACCTTGCTTGCATTACCCTCCAACTATTTTGATTTTGATCATGCATTTAATACATGTGTAAGGGAGCCTCCTGGAATACCAATATAGGCTGAGCACATGGCTGCTTAGAGCATTTGTATGTTCTAACAAGTAGATCAGAGATGCCAGCAGCATCTCCGGGCAGAAATGCCCCAAACAAACCTTGGCAGCAATCTAGAGGGCTGCTGGAATCTGAGGTGTTATACTCCATGGACGAGACAAGACACACATCATGAGGAGGAACAGACGCGGCATACATGCTCATGCATTGCAGCGCCACCCATCAAGCCTAGCTTTGCACATGGCCAAGGTCTCTGCCCAGAGACTGTACTAAGGTGCACAACAAGAATAAACTGGATCTGATCAACCCTTACGCACCTCGTCAACAGCTCTGTGCATGTCTGCCGCGATCTGCTGCAAGGATGACTCCAGTGCGCCTATCTGACCCTGCATTGCGGCCATCTCGGCTTCAACCTCTCCCTGCATGTACGCCATGTTTGTCATCACCTCTGGAGGAAGCGTCACTGCAGCACCACCTGAGGGGGGACCTTGGAGACAGCGTTGCAGCATGATGCGCAAAGGATGTGGTGCACCCTACAGATACCCCCCCTTGTGTGCGCCATCTGGCTGCGCAGGTCAAACCGTAGATGGGCAGCGCTCAAGCAGACGCTTATGGCATCAAGCCAGATGCATACGGCATCAAGCCAGACTCACATGGCATCAAGCCAGACGCACATGGCATCAAGCCAGATGCATATGGAATTATGCCAGACGTATATGGCATCAAGCCAAAAGCATAAGGCATCAAGCCAGAAGCTTATGGAATAAAGCCAGACGCTGTGCAAGGTGTTAGGTAGGAGAGCATGCGTTGGACTGCAGCTCTTACCTGCAGCCCTGCGGACGCGGCGGCTAGCTCCTCTTGCATGACCTTATGGGTGGCTGCCAGTTCGTCTTGCATTGCTGTGTGGGTTGCGGACATGTGCCCCTGGAGCGCTGATGCCGTGCTGCCAAGAGCCTGGTGCACCTCCTCCAGCTGCTGGGAGACGTTGCGGTCCAGCTGCAAAAGCAAAGGTGCATCTGGGCTGCCTGGATTACAGGTGCTGGGGAAGTTGGGGAGAGGTGGAGCATGTCCGCAGCACGGGGTCAGATTCCTCAGGCGAGCCCACGGAGGGAGACTGCTTGGAAGGAGCTCTGAGTGGCTAAAGCTCTGGGAGCCTTTTTTGGCTGGCTGGCAGGCATGATGTTGCTGAGGCAATAGGGTGGCAGTGTGGCAGGTTGGCAGGGTGACAGAGCAGGATTGTTAACCGCTCACTGATAGAAGGACAGGCTGCGCCCCAGGATACGCCTCTAGGGACAAAATACAAGCCTGTGCCACTTTTGATGAGCATTCTTCTGGACAGAAGCTGAGCTATCACCCGAGCATTGCATGCAAGGCTTGCAGGAAGTGCATGCTACTACCAATCAGGAGGACATCAGGCTGATGCTTCGTGGGGCAGCAATGATGCGTTGTTGTTGGGGCTGGCTAATTTGAATGGGTGGTTGCTCATTGGACTTATCTGCAGGAGTGAGGAGACAATTTGTGAAGCAGAGCCATCCTGATGCACAACATTACATAAGAGAGGGCTGCACAGCCTGGCAATGACAAGAGTTGCACAGGAATCTTTGATCACTCACTGTGCTGAACTTTATCAAAGTAGGGGCATACAAGGCTGCATGATCACCTGGTCAAGGTGCACATCTGTCTCCAAAAACCTCCCATCCATAGACCGTTGCAGGGCTTGCAGCTGGTCAACCAAGCTGGCTGCGCTGGCAGAAGTGGCCTTGTCAAGCTGAACAGAAGGCAACACATAAAGCACTTATTTGTAAGTCATTATTTGTAAGTCATGGCAGAGAGTTAGCCTTTTTAAGTTAGACTGGCTTGTCTACCATATTTGCCTACACCAACCACTTTTAACGCCAAATATCTTGTAATGTAAATTTTGCAAACCTTATTCACATACGATGACAACCTTCTATTCAAGGTCTTAAGCACTTGGACACCAAGCAAGAACAGCGAAACACCTTCTATGCTTGTGCCAAATGCCTCCATTTGCTTCAAGGCACACACACCCATTTACTAAAGATGTGCACCATTGCTTCACAGCGCAACTGATTCACTGACTGCGTTATGATGGGATGGGTGGTGTGCAGGACATAACTTCTCAAGAGCAAATTTGTGGCCTACATATTGCCTACCTGCTCCAATACTTGTTTAACCTGCTCAACCAGGTGGCTGTCCAAAGAGGCCATCCTCTCATCCACAGCTGTGAACTTTTCCTGCATCAAACACCAGTGTGATTGCCCAACGTAGTTTAGTTTGGACTTGGGCACAAAGAATGACCACCATCTAAAAGGCTGTCAGAGCCATGCTGAAATGATTCTACAAGCATGTGTTGTGCAAATATGTGCATCAAGTGGGAGGGATCATTCCATCCCAAAAGTCTGTGCGGACACAGCAAGCCATTCAAGTACAGTAAATTGAGCTAGTAATTGAATTCTGATCTGAAGCACACCTGATGTGCAACAGCAGCGGCTGACGCAGCCTGCTCATTGCTTTCCAGCCTGGCTACAAGTTGCTTGTCCAAGCTGTTGAGCTGCTCCACAATCTGCGTGCACAATTGGAAAACAACTTGTATCTGGCCACGGCCCACTTGTGTCTATGGCACAAATGCCATGATGAAAAGCGCATGCCCAGATTGAGTACCGTTCCAATTGCAATTCTTGTAAGCCACGTGTACAAGCCTTAGCAGATGCGGGGAGTAGTTATTCAAGCTCTTGAACTGCTCAAACATAGCACTGTGCACTCATCAAAAGTGCTTGTCTACACTTCAAGATATCAAGATGAACGGCCTTTTTCTCCATCTATACATTGATTAATCTAGATGAATGGCAAACTCAATGTCTATAGAACATTTTCACTGCAGCACTCAATGTCTTGCATCAAAGTACATGAGGAAGAAAGGCCTGCAAGCTCAAGCTGCTACAAATAGTAACCTGCCTGAATCAGGGTGTAAGCATAATGAGGCTCTCTCTCCATCTCACACAAACGCATTGGGCGAGATGTGAATCACCTAGTCCCTGCTCACCTTTGCATCTGCCTCAGTCATGCGAGCGGAGACAGCAGCCAAGGCAGCAGCAGCATGCTTGTGTGCCTTTGCTTGCTTAGCGTCCACATCTGCCAGCAGCTACAGGAACATCCCGAACACAAGGGAAGATTGAGTGGGTGCACTCGTTTACATTGTGAGCTTTGACAAACAACACACAGGATTTGAAAACTACTTGCAAATGTATCTTATAAGCTCAAAAGGGTGCAAAACCTGGCAGAGGGAGCATCCTGCATTTGCTGATCTCTGTATAGGAAGACAATATCAATATTGCACAGCACCAACACGTTAGACACCATCAGCAAAACCTCAAAACACTCTGGGCACATGCCTACCTGCTGAACTTTGGCTTCCACAAAGTTGTCCATTTGGTGCACCTCATCCTCAATAATTGACTGCACTTCATCGATGCGATCTTGCAATGCTATATTTGCAGCTTCAGCCTCTTCAGAGACCTGGTACACAAATGCGATGGTGTTTGCTAGTTTACCTAAAGGGCTGCAAATCATTTGCTTTGGCAGCACTTACAGGGAGGCCAGCCAGGAAGCATGCAAGCGAGCTTGCTTACAAGCTCGTATTGTAAGTACCATAATCATTTAACGCGCCACCTAGCTCTGACTGTAAAAATAAAGCAAACAGCTTATCACGCGCATCAAAGACAATTCTAATGAAGTCAATCAAACCTACCAGGCCATTTAGCCATCCAGCCATCCAGCAAAATCTCACCTGGGCCATAACAGTTTCCATAGCACTCTGGTGCTGCTCCTGTTTAGCGAGGGCCTCATCTAAGAGCTGTGTCTGCTTTTCGAGCGCCTCTTCTATGTGCACATCCTGGAGCGCACAACCAAAGCAACAGCCCCACACAGCCTTGGTCCCCGTCTTGAGACAGCTTGCACCTATGCGCACATGGCAGGGATGCTGCATCCAGCAGGAGGTATCAGCCAAAGCAGCAAACACACAGGGGTAGAGGTAGTGCCGCACACAGCGCAGGATACGCATGTGATCCATCACCGAGGAAGCACAAGCATTGTCTGCGCTATGTGTGGCCCTAATAATGCCCTTGAAGTGAGCCTTGTGATGAATCATCACCCTTGGAGTGGCCCTCATAAAAAATCATCTCTCCTTCAAAGCAATGGGAACCCACTTGGGCAACAGGTCTGGGATCAAGGCCCTGCAGCCACGGCTCTGCTGAACGAGGGGAATCTCTGTCTGTGCTGAGGCAACGAGCCACAGGCAAAGGGTGCCAAAGCCCAGCAGCCACGGCTCCGTTGGCGCCAGGCACACTTGTGGGGCAGCGCAACTTGCCTGAGCACCCAAGGCCTCATTCAACTGCTCCTCCTGCTTCTCAAGCAGGTCGTGGATCAGGATGTCTGTGGAGGCCCGTGCTTCCTCAAGCCTCTCCTCCATTCTTCTCCTGCAAGCACAGAACACAGCAGGGAGGCACGCCACTCAGTTTGCCAGCATCCGGAGCTACTGCCAACAGAACATAACATCCAATTCTGTATATGAGGAAGCAGCTCTTTTGGAAAGTATGTGGTGAGCAACATTAAAGCCACAATACTACAGACTCCATGCCGATGTTGCATACTGCAGCTCAAAGAAGAAATACGTCATCAAGTCCAGAACGATCTGGGTTACTGGTTGCTGTTCATGGCTGCATCATTACTTTGAAGGGACAAGCTCATGGTGTCCTCTGAGTCGCTGGCTCATGGCTGCTGCATCGTAGCTTTAAGGGATGCAAGATGGACATGTCAACCCACAGGGAACGCTTGAATCCTGTTCAGCGAACAGTTAACCATTGACCACATTTGTATTTGATTGTTCCTAGGCCAGCCCATTAAAAGACCCATTTTATAGCGTCCCTTTCAACATCGATCACTGAACCAGGGCACTGAACAGGCGCAGCCTCAAAGCTCCATCAAAGCAAGCACTTGTGCTGCCAAAGTCAGGCTTGGCCGTGTGCCCGGACGTATCAAGGCAGCATCGCCACATAGCAAACTACACTGGTGTCATTCTGAGCCAGCATTTCACCAGACGCACATGTTCTCCTCCTGCGTGCCGGCGAGTTCTGCCTTGTTAGCCTCGACCACCTTCTCAAGGCTCCTCAAATCTGCCTCAAGGGTCCTGCTCAGCTCTTGTGCCCCCGTCAGTAGCTCCTGCAGCATGTATGTCAGCACAGCAGCATTGCACGGTGAGGGGGGTGGTGCAAGCCACCAGAGGCTGAGTGGTGAGAAGGGCACGGAAAGCGGTGAAGATTACATGGTGAGGGGTGTGGTGAAGGCTACAGGCAGAGGGGAATGTGATTGAGGCCACAGGTAGAGAGAAGTGGGGATTACATGGCGAGGAGCGTGGCGGAGGCTCCAGGCAGAGGGTTGAACAGAGGGATAGGGAGTGCTGGGGGGGGGCATGATGCAGACCATGGGGCAGGTAGAACGACACAGCAGGCATGCAAGGCAGGGTGGAAGGGGCTTGCGGCTTGGCAATACATGGGGGGCTGGCAGGCAGCAGCAGCACAGTCTGGCCCGTTTGAGGGTCCTTAGAGAGGCCCCCTCCCTGTTTATCAGCAGCAGCAGGAGATCCCCCTTCATGCCCCAGCATGCCTGGATTTTGAGCCTTTATTCTATTCCTACAAATGGACGCACTAGCAGTCCAACGCCTGCGTCCAGCACTACCTTACCCTCTTCACTGCTCCAACAGCATCCACGCGCTCCATGCGCTCATTTGCAACGGCGCCAAAAAGCTCCTGCTTGCTAGCTGCCACAGCAGCCAGAATCTGCATACGTAAACGGGCAATGCCAGAGATGCAGGGCCGCCACTTAGGGAAGCCTGCTCTCTTTCATTTTCTCAGGAGAAGCATAGCTTGATATGGTTTGTGCGGCAATTCTATTTTGCTTGCATGGTTTGGTCCGAACAACACACCTATGCAATCTCACCAGGAGGTCAAAAACAAGCCAGACACTAGCTACATTGAATGCTGAATGAAACCTTCAGAGTTGTGAATGGGAGGGGTCCGGCCTCTCAATGCTTTCACTGTAACCTCAATACAACTGCCGTGCTCCAACTAGACAATCAGCAAGCAGCTAGGTACATCACTACATTGCCGCTGCAGGTATATCACTGCATAATCAGCATCATTAGCAATATCAATGAGCTCATAAAGCACCTCCTCTTTTTCTGCTGAGATGACGTCCAGCACCTCTGTCTGGCTCGCTGAGATAGAGTCTTGCAGCTGCTGCTTGTCTGCAGCAGCAGCGTCCAAGCGCGCTTGCCTACACACACAGGGCATTTGCATGAAGGGTCTCTATTGCGTTCATTGACAAGAGCTTGCAAGCTTTGGAACCCAAGGCTTATACAAGGTCATTTAGTAGAAGTCGCTTGACAGGCCGTCTGTCAGCCTTTACCTACCTGATTGACAGCTCTTAAAACAAAAAAATGTATACATTTGTGGATCCATGTGTGTTTCCATTGTCATCCCACAAGGGCATAAGCAAACAGGCCAAATAGGCTGTGAACTAGTCTACTCACCTGTCAAGCACGCGGGCCTAGAACTAGTCTACTCACCTGTCAAGCACGCGGGCCTCGGCCCATTCTTCCTTGCTTGCCTCCAATGCCTGTGCAAAGTGCTGCTTCTCAGCTGCCAGTGACTGCAAAATGCCATGCACAGCAGGAAGAACCTTATTGGGAGGCTTCTTGAAATGTGTTCTCAGCAGCACAAATTCATGCAGAAATCAAGCCCTTCCCCATGGGCAGATGTTCGTCTCTGCCTGCAAGATGCAGCTCTCCTCATCATTCGAGGCACCTCTATCAACTGTGCCATACTGGCATCTCCCACCTCTGAAAGCTTCTTTGTCGCCTGCTCTAGCTGTGAGGCACTGGCCAGGCCAGATTCTTCCAGGCGCTTGTCTAAGTCTGCTTTGGCTGCTGCACGCTCCTGCACACACATGCAACATGAAGCTCTAGACCTCAGCTGCCCAAGTTGAAGCACAGCGATGAGCCAACCCACCTTGCAAGCAAACCCATCCACCTGCATTCTAAATGCAACCAGGGACAAACCACCCCTACCTGAGCCGCAAATTTGTCAGAGGCTTCAACATGTGTCTCAAGCTCCCCGATCCTGTCGCCAATCTCCCCTTGGCTCTCAGCAAGCTGGATCTCGAGAGTCCTGGCTTGCTGGGCGCAGGAGTCAATCTTCTGCTGGATCTCTTCAAACTCATCTCCATGCGCCTGCACAATTCAGCCCAGCACAGTGCGCACGGCATGTTCCACATTGTGAAGGCCTGCATGTACAATTCATCGATGCACCACAGCCACGCATTGCACACACTGGCAACCCTCCAGCTGCCCTCAGTCCAGGCCCGCCAAAAGGCTTGGCAGCTCAGCGTCCAAGGCCCGCCACTTTATGAAATCCCTGTGGCATCACCGAGCCAACCCTTGGGCTGCTACATGCAATGCAATCAAAGGTGAAACTTGCATGCAAACCAAGCAGGACCCTGCAAGCATGCCAAGCAGAGCCTTGCATGCACACCAGGCAGGACTTGATGTGCGACAGGTCTGTTGGGACCACAACTATCTAAACCGACCTCCACAATTTGACCCAGGGCCTCCCGCTCCACAACCTCTGACTGCAGCTTGGAGTGCAGCTGCTCGTGCTCCCTGCGGAGCGTTGACACCTGCAGAAATGGGGTGTGCAGCATGCAGCAGGTCACAGGTCTGTAGCAAAAGCTCTTATTCTGCCAGTGATGTTCTCCTTTGGCTCTCACCGTGAGCAGGTTGAGCTTAAAAACAAGTGCACATGCACACAATGCACTCAAGTTAGATATAGATATTCAGACTATCGATATTCAGGCTCTCCCCAACATCAATACTCTCATTCTCTTTCCAACCTTTTGGGCTGATCTGCAAATTCAAAGACTAGTGAAACACGGTGCAAGTGCGCCAAGTGCTTGCTTGACAGCGGTGCAAGGAAAGCAGGCCGGCGCAGCTCTTGGTACCGCTTGCATTAAGCTGAGCTCAAACACGAGACCTGGACCCGTGCTGCATGCATGCACTTCTGTGCACTGCATCACTGTACCTCATCCAGCATCTGGTCCTGCAGCATGCTCTTGTGCTGGTCCATGCACTTCACAAGTGCATCCACCTCCTGTCCGAGCAGCTCCTCATTCAGCTTCTGATCAACCTGCACAACATCAGCAGGACTCGTTAGTTATATAGATAGTTGGGAGTCCAGCCCCCTAAGTAACTCATGGTACAGCTTCTTATCAACCTGCACAGCATCAGCAGGATGCCCATTTTAAAGATATTTGGAGTCTGACCCCTGTGCACTCCTAGCGGCATGTTCTGGAACAAATCCAGGTCTGCATTTGGCTGGACTGAGACTCAACAGATCTTCATACACAGGAAGTGAGGTGATGTACAAGAAGAAGCGCAGGAGGTCAGGGCATTGACTGGAAGTAGCAAAAAATGAGGGAGAGCATGCAGCGCAATCCATCTGCAATTTGGCAGGCACAAAAAATTTGCGTTTCTGTGAGCGCAGTATGCAACTCACTCTTATCATTGCCAAAAGTGTGCTTTAAATGCCCTGAGCCATTATGTCCGACATTTGCTCACCATTGTCATCTGGTGGCAGAAGCGTGCATAGGCGTACTTGATAATCTAAGGAAGTCAAATCGAGATCAAACAAAGGTCTTTTTTGAGCAAGCTCAGGGCATTTAACCAGGGACCAAATGCAGGTCTAGTCCAACAATGCTCACTTGGTTCTGGTCAAACCAGGACTGCAGGGCTTCATCCGCCTTTTGCCGTGCAACTTCTTCAGCTGCAATCCGGGCATTTCCTTCTTTCAATGCAGACATCATGGATGCCATCTGGGCTTCCATGTTTTGCTTCATAGTCCCCAGCACCTGAATAGCAAAGCAGTTTTGCAGTCAAGCATGGACAGGCCTTCACATGAACCAGGCTACATTGTTTGCACAGGTGTTGTTGTTTGCTTTGATGGGAGATCCTTCTCAGCACTGCTTGCACAATCCACGGCAAAAACATTGGACTATTGAAGGCTAGTCTTTTCAAAGTGTCCTGGACAGCAAGAAGAGATTTGTAATTACTCCAGACATGCCAATGGTCGGAGCTGGACTTATGGACGACAGAGGCGCAGCTTGATGTCTATGGAGACATTGAGTATGCACAGCTCTCTGCGACCTACTTGGTCGTTGAGCACGCTGCCCAGGTCGCTCAGCTCCTTCTGCAGGGCACTGACTGATGCAGAGTTGCTGCCTACTTGTCCCTGTAGGCTTTTGTGGCCACCTTCAAGTACACCAATGCTCTCCATGGCGCCTGCAGCACACATTCAAAGAGCCGAAGATGGGCGAAATATGGAAGGCGAAATATGGAAGCATGGCAGTTACCTGCACATCAACACCCCGCTTGCAATGCCAGTAGGTCTGAAAGGTCACTAAGGGGGCGCATGGGAAGACCCCACACACAGACCATCCTGGATATGAAGATTCAGCTGCTTAAATGCACATTGAGTCACATGGCACTAATTTTTTGGCAAGATTTTTGGCAAGATCTCTATTGAATCTGACTGCAGGGGTGGAGACAAACCAGGCCTTGTTCTGCGCAGCGACTCCAGACACCAGGCATATAAGCAAAGCTTACATTGAATAATCAAAGCTATTTGCCAGCATACTGAAGGGAAACAATGGAATTGACAGCTTAAGGCAGTTTGGGGGGAGCTGTGACAAGATTAGCAGGATAGAACTATTAGCAGCAATGCTGTGCTCAGGGGTTCCAACGCCAGGGCAGATTGGCATTGATTATTGCTGAAAATTGGGCGGATACAGACACATGACCTGCAACACAAGGACAGGCTAAGCACATGCAATGCAATGCAAACAGGCAATGCTGTGCTCAGGGATGCTTTGACATGCAGGTGAGGTCCCATTCCAATGTTACTGGTCCTGAGCTGTGCCTGCTGCAAGCCAGATTTACAGCAAGGGCTCCAGAGGTATTACCATGGCATGGCCTGAAAGTTATCACCATGGCATGGCCTGAAAGTTATCACAATGGCAAGGCTCAAAAAGCATCCCCATTGCAAGTCAGTCAACCGATGATCAAAGATGGATGGAGAAACGTGCAAGGACTATGGACACGGCATTGAAATTAAGACTTGCAGTAAATAGAGCTGCCAAGGAGATGCCTGTGCTGTACCACCAACCTGTAAGCTTCTCTTTGAGGGCTACTGTAGAACTTCTCAGCTCGCCCTTCAGCCCCTCCACTGATGCCATGCGCCCCTTGATTTCCAGCTTGACCACCTCCTCCAGCTGTAAGCGCTCCCTCTCTAAGGCCTCCTGCATTATGATGGGGCATGGCGCGTACGCGTTGGCGTCACAGGGTGGTGTGTATGTCAGGTGTGCATGAGTGCTTTCTCAAGCAAGTCAAGAATTTGTAAGCATGCGTGCGTGTTGGTGGATATTGTGCATGCGGTTACACGCAGGTGCGTGCTCGTGAAGGAGGGGGAAGCCACTTTACGTTTTGTTGCCATTTTGAGGTCGTGGACATGAGGAGGCAAACATCTGTGTTGAATGCATATCCAGGAATTGAGTGGCGAGGTTCAGTGAATGTGTATGACGTGTTTGTGTGTGTGTGTGTGTGTGAGAGAGAGAGAGAGAGAGAGAGAGAGTGAAAGTGAGACAGAGAGATGACAGAGAGAGATGAGAGATGAGAGGAAGGTGTGTGCGTATGTATGTGAAAAGCTCATGAAAGGAAAAAAGCCGCTCAGCAATCTCGAATCAGGCCATCGGCTATGTCAGCACATCAACGTCTTTGATAGCCCCTACCTCCAGTGTAGAACCTTCTGCATTTCCCAAGGTTAACCGCATCCTTTCAAATTACTTTTGCCTTCCAAATTGCATTACGTCTCCCAAATCCCTCCCATGTCCCAAATTGGGTTGCTGCCAAGCACGTGATAGCTCCTAACCAAGCAAGAGCCTGCAATCCCTCTAGAACAAGCTGAGAATAGCTCTTTAGCTCTGAGCAGCCTGTGACAGCCCAACCCACCTCCATGTCTCTGGCGTACGCCCTGATGGTGGACAGTGATGCATTGATTTGCTCCCTCAAGGCACCTTCCCTTGCCTCAGTCGTCTCGCGGGCCGCCTCCACCATCAGGTTCACATCCGACACGCCCTTGTCCACCTTGGCCTGCAATCAAAAGCATGCCAGTGGCACCATTAGGTGGCACCATTAGGTTTGCATTTGTCAAGCACCTCCCCGCCTTGGCCAGCAGGCGCAGGCATGCCCGTTGAAGTGAGATTGCAGGGGCAGCATGATCATGGCCAGGCACCATCGGCCTTGCAGACTTGGCAATTATATGGGTGACGCACACTAGACCAGAGCCTTTTGCCACTTAACTGCACGACCTCAATGTGTTTGTGGTCAACCTTCCTATAGGACATCCCAAAGCGATGATGCCTTGAGGTTGGCCCCCAAGCTTGGCAAACCATCTAAGCCAGAGCAGGTTCTTTCCAAAGTAACCTTTTAAAAGTGCTCATGCACAGCCCTGCATGGCAACAAGCGAGCTGAAAGCAGCAAGGCGTGCAGCACTGACCTGAAGTTGTGCCATCGCGCCTGCAGTGGCAGTGGCAATGTCCCTGATGGAGCTCTCCAGGACCATCATGCGCTCCAATCCCACTTTTTCCTTCTTGGTATTGGCCAGCAACAAAGCTGACAGCATGTGCTTGTTGTCAAGCCGCACTGTCTCGTTGCGGTCCGCTGAGACCACCTCCAGCTCCTGCAAACATGTGTGCGTGGGAATCAACAATGAAGCCAACCTGCAACCCCTCCAGCATCTCACAAGGCTGTTCGTGGTTTGAGTGTCTTAGGCAAAAGACATCATTTTGACAAAGCCATAGAGACCTTAATAAGAAACAAATGATGCCATGCGACCATTTCTATCCCCCTCTCCAGTCAATTATACTTGAATCCTGTTTGCATACAAACAAGTGTAACAACCTGGATCGCCTTATCAAAAGTGGTAGCCTTGTTCTCCATCATAGCCAAAGTGCTCTTCACAATGTGGTCCTGAGCCTGTAGTAATTGTGCCTCCAGACCCCTGATGCCAATCTCCTGTGCCTGCATGCAGCATTACAATTTGCTTGTGCTCGTGCCTTTTTCGTTATTTTGGCTTTAACTAAATGATATCTGCAGGCTAAGCACATCATTCCTTCCTGATTACTTACAAGGCTATCCTAGGAAAAGAAGCCTGATGATCATCCTTTGTGCCAAGGTAAGAAGGCATAATGGTCCTTGGCGACACACGCTTGTGAGATTAATTACACTCAAGCTTGCACCATGCAAAAAAGGACACAAAAAATGTAATCGGTACAAGCGTGTTGACTCGTACCTAGAAACATGCACACCATTACCCAACCAATCACCTTGGTGTCTCCCTGCCTCAGAGCTTGCTCTGTCATGATCTGTTGGTTCATATTTGCCAGGAAGGCCTGCATTTCCATAACTTGAGCGCGTGTGCCGCCGAGGGCAAGAGCTTCTGCATTGGCCTGTATTTGGGAAAATTAATCACCCGCCCTTTTTATTCTGCATTCCCTCCAAAGGAAATCCCAAGTGAAAGAGAAGCAACATGGCACCTGGGCAAGCTTAATTGCTGTGGAATCGTATAAGTCTATCCATGAAGCCAGGAGTACCATTCTGACCAAGCGTCAGCTTCAAAGACAAAGCATCCCTCTAGCACAGGAAAAAGCTCTCCTCCATTTCAAGAGCCAAAGCAGCGCACCTGCTGTGCATATTCTGCTCGCAACCGATCCAGCTGTGCCTCATCACTCTGCAAGCGTGAAGTCATGCGCTCCATGGCAGCCGCAAAAGCATTGCTTGCTGCAAGCGTCTCAGTCTTTAGTTGCTCCACCTGCACATCAATTCATGAATCAGGTATCGCATGTGCAATGGGCTGTGCATGCAGGCCATCATACCAGATGAGTTCCTACACCGCATTGCACCTTGCACCACAACTAATGCAAATTTGTACACACCCACGTCTGGTGTACCCTCCTAGAATATATGCAACATGCACCAATTGAACATGCACCAATGAAACATGCTCACTCACCTCCCGGTTGAGCACGGCAACCTGTGCAAGGTGGTGAGCCTGTTGCTGCCGAGCTTCCTCCCTGAAAGTCATCTCTGCAGCTTCAACTGCTCTTCGTTGCTCAGATCGCTCCAGCGCCAAGCGTTGCTCTAAAAGCAAAGAAGAGGGTTGAAATACATAAAAACAATGGACTAAGATGCAGCAAATATAACACCTAGGAAGTAGAAGTTGTATCAGATTAGGCAGCCCTCTATGATCAGAGTGCAGTGGACAAAAAAACCTGAATGCACAACATAAGCCCGCCAAGACGTGGCAGAACTTCCTACAAGCCGAAGGATGGACACTGTCTTTGACTCCAACTTTTGGATCCCTAAGAGGAGGTCCAAAATCACAGCAAGGACTGACAAGAGACCCCAATTGCATCAGCGTTGTCTGCCTGCCCTGCAGGGTGAGCCATGCCCCGCTGCCACAGGCTTCTGATGCAGCCTACGAGCACCACCTGCTGCATCCATTGCCCGGCGCTGGTCTGCCACAATGTGGCCTGTGCCGTGTTGGAGATTCTGATTGAGGCGGTCAATGGCTGCAAGCGCAGCTGCATGCTTTGTGGCCTGCTGCCGTATCTCCTCCCCCATGCTCAACACCTGCAGGCAAGTGGTACACCAATAACGTGAAGCATGAGCGCCTGTCCTATCAGACGACTGCAGATCTAAGTGGCGGCCGGTGCAACTCCCACAATGCCTGACGCAGTCCATTTGATGTGCCTCTGACTGAGACACTATCTTCTTACGTTTGAGGACAGGCCATGGTTGCCATATATGCATGCAAAAGCATGAGCTCAAATTGCCCTTAAGTGAATAAGGACAGTACAAAGGCGCTCTCGCTGGAACTAGGAAGACAGACGTGGCACCTTAAGCATTCAACACTGCACACCTGAGAGCGCAGCTCTGTGTTGCTCCTCAACGCATCGGCCAGCTGCTGTGTGGCCACCATGAGCCGCCCATCCTGTGCGTAATCAGTATGCACGCAGAGAGCAAAGCACTTAGCAAGGAAGAAAGCATGGCGGCACTGTTTGCACCAGCAATCTGTTAAATGGGTTCATGCGCAAACATAATCTAAACCATATCTATTCAAACAAAAAAACATAGAGGATTGGGATCACATTGTGTTTCAGGTGTTCTCCAAGACATCCTTTTTTAACATTCAGAACAAGAGCACATCCCATTGTGTGCACACACGCAGTTGCAAGTCTGCAAGCACAAGCACAAGAAAGTCCTTGTTCACCAAAAAAGGATTGAAGCACACATACGCATGCAGCCACGCCTCCAAAATCAATACAGACAAATCATACATGCTCACAAATGTACAAGATAGTGCATGAATCAGGGAAAGAGATACCCATGCTTAAAGGGATCGCACATGGCCCACCTGTGCATGAACATCTGCCTGCAGGGCTGCAACTTGTTGGCTGAGCTGGAGATTTGTCTGCATAGAGGCGTGCACGATGACCCTGTTCTCTGACATCTGTCTCATACGAGTTGCACACCCTTACATGCACCCAGGCTAGATTCTTCAACATCATGCAAGGAGCACAATGTTGAAGAATAGCAGTATGGGGCAGAGGGTCAATGATGCGTCAAGTCAATGGCAAGTCGGGGCCACATCACGCCAGAAATGCAAGTGCATTGGCCACTGCTAAGCTGCTCCTTCACAGGGCAGAAAGCTAATCTAAAGCTGAATTTGGGGCCGCACATTTAGAGGCACAGCTCACATTCAAATTGAGGAATTTTTACCTGTGCAGGCTCGATCATTTTCTTATCACAAAGCACATCAGGGCCTTGCTCGTCTGTGCTGCGCAAACTTCCTGGCACAGTGCAGTGGGCCTGTGGCGCATACAAGGGGCAGGCTCGTAGCACACCCCCTTTCGCACCTGCTGTGAGGTGGTGTCATTGTTACCCCTCATCTCCAGCCGCATTTTCAGGCTGCCAACCTCAGCTGTCAGGTGGCTGATTTCGCTCATGAGGGACCCCACCTGCTGAGACTGAGAGGCGTGCACATACCCCGCCTGCAGATTACGCACGAGTGCCAGGCAGAAGGGGCTTTATGCAGGGCGCCAGGTAGGAGCAAGAACCTGGAACATGCATACACTTGAAAGTTCAGGCTCACTCAGGCTCGAAGGCGGTGTTGCTTTGGAGGTGAAAGGTGTTTCGGCCCCCTTAGCTTGTGCAAGGTAAAAGGCGGTTCTGCCTCCTTAGCTTGTGCAAGGTGAAAGGCGTTTCTGCCTCTTCAGCTTGTGTGAGGTGAAAGGCATTTCTGCCTCCTTGGCTTGTGTCCACAAATCGGTGGGTTGCCCTTCACACAGCACACATCACCTGTGGTCTTCCAAAGGTTGGAGCTTTCTAAAAGCATGCATGCAGGGCAGCCGTCGCCAAGACTTGCCTCTGATGCAGATTGCTCTGTGGCCATCAGTCGCTGCTCCATAGCTGCCAGGCGCTCCTTTGTGATAGCCACCTGCAAGGATTGAAAGAACTACAAGGATGAGACCTTCATTTAAGAAGCATGACTGCGGCTGCTCATAGGAAGCAAGTAGTCCATGTATAAAGTTTAGCAGTCCGTGTAGAAAGTTGGTTGCCCTGATTTTAGGAGCAGACACATTAAGGGGTCCTGTCTGAGAGAACAGGTAAGCACTAGTCCTACAAAGAGAGACCACCTGGGGGTATGTGCAATAATAGACGACAAGTTGCTGCTTTGTGATGGCCACCTGCTGTGGGAGATGGGGCAACTACTTGCACAAACTCGCTGCAAGCAAACAAAAACCTGCTGGAAAAAACACGGCAAGTCTTAGCTTGCGAGCGCTGCACATCTTGCTGTTTATAATGCACGAGTATGAAGCCATGCCCTGGTCTCCTTCTAACAATGTACCCTGTTATCTCAGTAATTGACATACTCTGTCCGTGAAAATTGCACAACTAAGTAAGGATGCATTTACGTTGGTGGTCTTGAGACGAAACAATGAGCATGGGTACCTACTCTGTGCTCAATCCCTTGCACATTAAAAACTGCCTGTTCAACCAGAGAAAGTGAGTACACCTCACAATTGAGCAACACGGCGCACACACCTCTGATGCAGACCGTTCAGCAGCCATCAGTCTCTGCTCCAGCACAACCATACGCTCTTCCATCAGCCCAGCATGCCGATTATGCAAGCCTGGTGGCGATGCACTATTCAAGGGCTCCAGTACACGGCCGTGAGGTGGGGGTCCGCTAGGAGATAGCAGTGATCTGAGATCGTGCGGCTTGCCCAGTTGGCCCTGTATATTGGCATACAAGCCAAGACTAAAGGGCAAGGCAAGAGGTGCTGCAACTATGGCCAAGACACAGAAATGCCCAGGCCCATCAGGTTTGTGGCCTGCCTGCTCAGGCTTGCATGCTCATGTACTACCATTGAGCACTGCATCAATGCAGCATGTGTTTGATGTCACAGCTCATACTCAGAGAGCCCATGGACACCAATGACTTGTGCTACCCTGGGGAATATAGAAGAGCTTCTGCTGGGGGTGCACACATGCAATGGGGGCACAGGCAGGCCTGATGCTCGCTGGTTGAAAATGGAAGAGATAGCACACAAAGGATGTCAATCTAGCTTTGAAGGGTTGCATCAGTGCCTGTACTTCATGTATGCCATCATTCAACTGAGACTTGACCTCTTGGCTGTGCACAAGCACCCCCTTGCTTGCCTGTGCCTCAATAGAAGGTGAGGAGTGCGGTAGATTGCCCAGGGCTGTGAGAGAGGCATGGCCATCATTTAACGGAGGCAGCCTGGGATTGGCCCCTAGCGGAGGCCAAGCTGCAATCCGAGGTGGCATGACCTGCGCGTGCATCCAACAGTCCGATGCAAGTGGGCTGCATAAAAAGCAAGTGCGTCTGATGCGACAGCCAACGGGCGGCATACATTGAACACGGCTGCAAGTGTCTGATGGAGCAGGTGCAAGCAGTGTTGAGCATCCTCATGAACCTGAACGCAGGACCCACACGGCATGCTCCTCTCAACTTGACCATGCCCAGGCATCTTAACGAAACGATAGACCCACACAGCATGCCCCTTCATGCATGCCATCTTTGCTGATCCTTTTCTTTGGGCTGTCTTAAATCCTTTTGCACCCGGCCAATGGAATGTAATGCGCAGCACAGAATGCATGCCCCTCCCTCTGAACCAAAGCCCACGCATCAGCCATGCTGCAGAATGAAATGAGGGCGCAGACATTTGCACGCCATATCCTGCAGCTCAGAGAGAGCCCTCATACTTTATTGGACACTGACATGCACTTCAAGGGCCAAAAGGAAGAACTTCTTCCAGCAACTGCACACTGTGATCTTGTGATGATAACAGTTCAGGTGGACCACAATGAGCCGAAACATGCCAGCGACAGGATCAGCGGGCTGCATGCACATAAGTAAGCGGGAGTCCTGCGGCTTTAAAGACACAATGATGTGCTTTTGGCGTTTCTTGCACTCAGACCGTGATCCGCATACCCACGTGCAAGCACCAAACCTTGATCTTCAACCCATGATCCTCAAAGTGTGATCCTCAACCCATGATCCTCAAAGCTTGATCCTAAAACCGTGATCCCCAAACCGTGATCAACATCCACGTGCATGCACCAAAAATCCAAAAGCAACAAGAGTAGATCGAGCACGCTTGCTGGCATCAAATGCACAAGCCGCCTGGCCTTGGATCAGCAGGTCATCTTGAATTGCTGACCTGCTGTAGGTGAGGTGGGTCGATTGCAGGTGGCGCATTTGAGGGTGGGAAGCGCTGCCTTTGCCGCTGCATCTCTGCAGGCACGTCACCAGGTATATGCTAGGAAAGGTGCTGCAGCAGTGAGTGTCTGGGATGGCTCCCTGGTACACCATGGCAGCATACCGCATTGTCTGCTGAGCAGGCAGAGGTAGCACGTCCAGGCAAGCTTTATTGTGCCTGTCCCTTGCCCAGCAGGCTCTGCGCTAGGCAATGAGCAAATGCAGGTGCAAGTCTACCAGCCACATGCATGCTTACAGATGTGACCTTCTCTCAAGGAAAAGGCTCAAGTGTGCCAGTCTCCACAGGCTGCAAGATCCAACCCTAAACAGCAGATCAAGCACCAAAGATGCTTCTCAGGAGGGCAGATGACTTGCCTGCAGTGTCATAAGACCTAGGCCTGGGCCCAGGCTTTGGGCTAGGGGGGGAGCCAAGCAGTATTTTGGACATTGCTTCACTGCTGTTTCCTGCCCCGGGTGGGCCCTTGGCATTTGGGGTCCTGTTTTGGTACTGCTCTGCCATTACATATATTGCAGCAGCAGCTGCTACGCCTCCTCTTGCTCGCCGCTAAAGCTGCATGTTGGTTGGAATGTCGGTTCTCACATTCACCTGCCCGTGCATTTTGTAGCAGTTTGGGGAAAAGCTTCATTGCATAACATGACCCACCAATCACATCTTCCAAGCAGCATCCTGACATGAACGCGCGTGTGATTGCATGCACAGGAGAAAAGCACAGCAGGGCAGAGCAATAAAAAACAGGAAGGGGAATGTAACCATGTCTGGCACTTATGCACATCTCTCACATTGCAAACGCATGCACTTTCCTTCTCTCACAGCTCACACTACCAGGCGTACCTTATGCCTGAGCAATAAGAGAGATTCTAACAAGAAGAAATAGCTTTGACAAGCCTTGAACTCCGGAAAGGGATTCTTTGTGGAAGTCTCTTGTAAGGATCAACGCTTTACGTCAACGCTGGTATAAAGGTACGCACGAGTATAAACCAATTCCATTAAAAAGTAACGTTGAATTAAAATACAAAATACTAGATATAGATTCGCTACATTCGAAGGCACATCGAAGGGGCGATGACAAAATGGTACATCCATTGCGCGTATACAGCGTTAACCCAGTTGATATAAATTTACGTGCAAGGTCACACTTGCTTAACAGATCCCAACAATCCGGATTTCCGATAAATTTGATAACTGAACTTCCGCAAAATAAGGGTGCGTTTCCAACACCGTGGGTAATGGGTAATTAAAATTTCAGAAATGGAATTACCAATTACCCACGTTTCCACATCGTGGGTAGGGCGTGGGTAATTGGTAAGAGAAATAGAATTAGAAAT
>LFIK01000472.1_pt1 | contig 30265 bp, 21 predicted proteins | sample 643401 | NCBI WGS metagenome assembly LFIK01 (sample SAMN03777447, study PRJNA286221) | soda lake metagenome | biome: soda lake; feature: Kulunda steppe; material: water; isolation source: sample T5-Br brine of Lake Tanatar-5 | place: Russia: Kulunda steppe | collected 2010-07
AGCCGCTCGAGGCGTTTTTCGCCCGCCCCGACCGGCCCGATGCCCGCGCCTATCGCGATTACCGGCATTTCCTGCTGGAAACCTCGCAGGTCCCGGGGGGCTACTACTCGTTGGGGGGGCGGCGGCAGCTGATGCGACATCTGGTGGACATGATGCTCGCCCCGCATGACCCCTACACGGCGCTTATGCGCGGCGACGCGACCCCAAGGCAACAGTTGCGCATGGTCCGCTAGGCGCTAAGGCATTTCCCGCCTTGGCGAAAACCGCCTTTGCCTGTATGGTCGCCGCAAAACCAGAGGCAAATCCTGAGCAGGAGCCCGAGCAGTGTTCGCTATCAGTTATCCCCTGGGCCGCAGGCTGGCCCTGCTATGCGCTGTTGTGGCGCTGGCATCATGTGCCATTCCGCGCGACGGCCCCACCAAGCGCGAGATCTTCGAGGGATCGGTCATGCGCTCGGGCGATGCGCATATCGTCATGGTCAACAAGCGCGTCAGCCGTGCCGCCAACCGCCCCGAGGCGCTGGGCTTCAGCCACGCATTGCGACAGGGCGCGCTGATGGGCGGCGACACGATCCGCCCCGGCGACACCATCGCGCTGAATGTCTACGAGAACGTGCCCGAGGGGCTCTTGGCCCCGGCCGAGGCGAACAACGCAATCATCGAGCAATTGCAGGTCGATGATGCGGGCTTCATCTTCGTGCCCTATGCGGGCCGGATCCGCGCGGCGGGCATGACGCCCGATGCGCTGCGCCGCGAATTGACCCGGTCGCTTGACGAACAGACGCCCGACCCGCAGGTTGTCGTCTCGCGCGAGCAGGGTGATGGCGCGACGGTCTCGGTCACGGGTGGCGTGACGACGCAAGGGGTCTATCCGGTCACGCGCGCCTCCAACCGGCTGAGTTCGATGATCGCGACGGCGGGCGGCATCGCCGTGCCGCTCGAGACGGCGCAGGTGCTGATCACGCGCGGCAACCGGCAGGACAAGGCGTTCCTGCAGGACATCTTTTCCGACCCCTCGCTCGACATCGCGATGCGCGGCGGCGACCGCATTCTGGTGCGCGAGGATCAGCGCGCCTTCTCCGTGCTGGGCGCGACCGGCACGCCCAGCCGCATGACGTTCGAGACGCGCGAGATCTCGGCCATCGACGCGCTGGCCATGGTCGGCGGGCTTGACCCGCTGCGCGCCGATCCGACGGGCGTGTTCATCTTCCGCGACGAGGTGCCCGAGGTGGCGACCGAGATCCTCGGCGTCGGGCAGTTCGTGACTGATGCGCGCTTCGTTTATGTGCTCGACCTGACGGCGCCGACGGGCATGTTCAACGCCCGCGACTTCAAGATCCGCGACGGCGACACGATCTTCGTGACCGAGGCGCCGGCCGCTCGCTGGGCGCGCCAGATCGCCGCCCTGACGGGGTCGTTGACTGCGGCCACGGCGGTCGACTCGCTGGTCACGGGCGACTGATCCGTCATGGACGGGCCCGTGCCCGGCCCGGCCCATGCCTATTCGGGCGGGTTTCTGGGGCCGGGGCGGCAGGCGCAGCGCATCCGGCGCATTCTTGCCCTCGCGGGTTATCCGCTGCGGCTGGGCTGGCCCGGGGCCGGGGGGCGCGTCCTCGCCTGGGGCCATGCGCCCCGCGCGCGCCGGGCCGAGGCGATAGCGCAGCGCACGGGCGCCAGCCTGATCCGCATCGAGGACGCCTTTCTGCGCTCGCTCTTTCCAGGCCGGGCGGGCGAGCCGCCGCTGGGGCTGCTGATCGACCACCAGGGCGCGCATTTCAATCCGGCCCGCCCGTCCGACCTCGAGACGCTGCTCGCCACGCACCCCCTCGACGATCACGCCCTGCTGGCGCGCGCGCGCGAGGGCATGGCGCGGATGCAGGCGGCGGGGCTGTCGAAATACAGCGCGCATGACCCGGACCTCGCGCCGCCTGCTCCGGGCTATGTGCTGGTGGTCGATCAGCTGCGCGGCGATGCCTCGCTGACGCGTGGCGGGCTGGACGGGCCGCTGCCGCCGCAGGTGTTCCGCGAGATGCTGGTGCAGGCGCAGCTCGACTGGCCCGGCGCGCGCATCGTCATCCGCACTCACCCCGAGGCGCAGGCGGGCCATCGCCCCGGTCATTTCGACGCGTCCGACGCGGGCGGGACCATCACGCTCTGCGACGCCCCGGTCCCGACATGGGATCTGCTGACCGGCGCGCTGGCGGTCTACACCGTCTCGTCCCAGATGGGGTTCGAGGCGATCCTGGCGGGCCACAAGCCGCGCGTCTTCGGCCTGCCCTTCTACGCCGGTTGGGGCTTGAGCGAGGACGCGACCCCGCATCCGCGCCGCCGCCGCCGCCTGACCCGCGCGCAGCTATTCGCCGCCGCGATGCTGCTCTACCCGCGCTGGTACGACCCCTGCCGCGACCGGCTCTGCGCCTTCGAGGACGCGCTCGAGCACCTTGAGGCGCTGACCCGGGCCTGGCGCGAGGACCGGCACGGCTATACGGCGCTGAACATGCGGTTGTGGAAGCGCCCGCATCTGCAGGCCTTCTTCGGCCAGTGGCAACGGCTGCGATTTGCCCGCGCGCCACGTCCCGACCGCCCGGCGCTGGTCTGGGGCACCGCGCCCGCACCCGAAGACGCGTGGGTGGTCCGGGTCGAGGACGGCTTTGTGCGCTCGCGCGGGCTGGGGGCGGAACTGACGCCGCCCCTGTCGCTGGTGGCAGATGATCGCGGGCTCTATTACGACCCGCACCACCCCTCGCGGCTGGAGGATCTGGTCGCAGCCCCCCTGCCCCCCGGCGGCATCGCGCGCGCCGAGCGGTTGATCGCGGCGATCATCGGGGCTGGCGTGAGCAAGTACAACCTGCCGGGCCCGCCGCCCGAGCTGCCGCAGGGGCACCGCATCCTCGTGCCGGGGCAGGTCGAGGATGACGCCTCGATCCGGCTGGGCGCGGCAGAGGTGCGGAGCAATCTGGAGCTGTTGCGCGTGACCCGGGCGCAGAACCCCGAGGCGGTGATCCTCTACAAGCCGCACCCCGATGTGGTGGCCGGGCTGCGCCCCGGCGCCATCCCCGAGGATGCGGCGCGCGCGCACGCCGATCTGGTGCTGCCGCCGGGCGATCCGGCGCGGCTGCTCGCGCAGGTGGACGAGGTCTGGACCATCACCTCGACGCTGGGCTTCGAGGCGCTGCTGCGCGGGGTGCCGGTGGTGACGCTGGGCGCGCCCTTCTATGCGGGCTGGGGGCTGACACGCGATCTGGGCGCGGTGCCAGAGCGGCGCAGTGCGCGGCCCGGGCTGGCCGGGTTCGTCCATGCCGCGCTGATCGCCTATCCGCGCTATCACGACCCGCTCACGCGCCTGCCCTGCCCGCCCGAGGTGGCGCTCGACCGGCTGGCGGGCGGCGGGCTGCCGCACGCGCCGGGGCTGCGGGTGCTGGCCAAGCTGCAAGGGGTGCTGGCCAGCCATGCGCGGCTGTGGCGGTAGACAGCGCCCTCGGGGCGTGCGGGGTGGGTGGGTGGGCACGGCCCGAGGGCGCTTTGCACCAGACGACCGCCTCTGATGACAACCAAGGCTGGCAGACAGCCCGACCGCATTGCGGGGGCGGGGCCGTTACAGCCGGTAGCCCGCCGAGACCTCGATGATCTGCCCGGTAATCCCGCTGGCCGCGTCCGAGAGCAGGAAGCGGACCATGCGGGCGACCTCATCGGCCTCGGCCAGTCGACCGAGCGCCGTCTCGTCCGTGAAGCGGCGGATCAGATCGGGCGGGCGCGGGCTATGGGCGCGCTCGATCGCGCCCGGTGCGACTGCGTTCACGCGCACCCCGCGCGGCCCGAGCGTCTTGGCGCAGGCGATCGTCAGGCTTTCCAGCGCTGCCTTGCTGGCCGCATAGACCGGCGCGGCGACCGGGGGCAGCCGGGCATTGATGCTGGTGATGTTGACGATGGACGCGCCCACGCCCAGATGCGGCACCGCAGCGCTGATCAGCGCCATTGGCGCGAGCGCGTTCACGCGCATGATACGCTCGGCGGCCGCAAGGTCGAACGCCTCGAGTGGCGGTTCTTCGGCGATCAGCCCCGCATTGTTCACGATCCCGTCGAGACGCCCGAAATGATCGCGCGTTGCCGCAATCAGCGCGGCCGGGTCGGGGTCGGAGAGATCGGCCCGCAGCGCCAGGGTGCCGGGATGCGCGGCGCAGAACGCGTCCGCCGCGTCGCGCGCGCTGTGCCATGTCAGCGCGATGGCATGATCGGGGGCCAGCGTCCCGGCGATGGCGCGCCCGATCCCGCGCGCGCCACCGGTTATCAGGACGACGGGTCGGCTCACGCCGCCCCGGCGAGATCGCGCAGCACGTAGTGCAGCACGCCACCATGTTCGACATATTCGCGCTCGATGGCGGTATCGATCCGGCATTTGAGCGTGATCGTCTTCTCGGTCCCGTCGCCATAGGTGATGGTGCAGGGCACCTCGGACAGCGGCTTCAGGTCGCCCTCGAGCCCGGTGATCGAGACGGTCTCGTCGCCCTTCAGCCCCAGCGATTTGCGGGTGTCGCCGCCTGTGAACTCGAACGGGATCACGCCCATGCCGACAAGGTTCGAGCGGTGGATGCGCTCGAAGCTCTCGGCGATCACCGCCTTGACGCCCAGAAGCGAGGTGCCCTTGGCCGCCCAGTCGCGCGAGGAACCGGCGCCGTATTCGCGCCCGCCGAAGACCACCAGCGGCACGCCGCGTTCCTGCCACGCCATCGCCGCGTCATAGATCGACGCCTGCTGCCCGTCCGGGTCCAGCGTATAGCCGCCCTCGACCCCGTCCAGCATCTCGTTGCGGATGCGGATATTGGCGAAGGTGCCGCGCATCATCACCTCGTGATTGCCGCGCCGCGAGCCGTAGGAGTTGAACTCGCGCACCGGAACCTGGCGTTCCTCCAGATACTTGCCGGCGGGTGTGGTCTGTTTGAAGCTGCCTGCCGGGCTGATATGGTCGGTCGTGATCATGTCGCCCAGGATCGCCAGCACGCGGGCGCCCTTGACGTCGCTGATCGTGCCGGGCTCTTTCGACATGTTCTGGAAATAGGGCGGGTTCTGGATATAGGTCGAGGTCGAGGGCCAGTCATAGGTCTCGGCTTCGGGGATCTCGACCCCCTGCCATTTCTCGTCGCCCTTGAACACATCGGCATATTTCGACTGGAACGCCTCGCGCGTCACCGTCTTTTCGACCAGTTCGGCGATTTCCGCCTGGGTGGGCCAGATATCCTTCAGATAGACTGGCTTGCCCTCCGGGTCATGGCCCAGCGGTTCGGTCGTGATGTCGACATTCATGTCGCCCACCAGCGCATAGGCCACCACCAGCGGCGGCGAGGCGAGGTAGTTGGCGCGCACGTCCGGAGAGATGCGCCCCTCGAAATTGCGGTTGCCCGACAGGACCGACACGCCGATCAGGTCGTATTTGTTGATCGCCTCGGAAATCTCGGGGGCGAGCGGGCCGGAATTTCCGATGCAGGTGGTGCAGCCATAGCCCACGAGGTTGAACCCGATCTTGTCGAGGTCTTCCTGCAGGCCCGCGGCTTCGAGATAGTGGCTGACGACCTGGCTGCCCGGCGCGAGCGATGTCTTGACCCAGGGCTTGCGGTTGAGGCCGAGGGCTGCGGCCTTGCGCGCCACCAGCCCCGCCCCAATCATCACGTAAGGATTCGAGGTGTTGGTGCAGGACGTGATCGAGGCGATCACGATCGAGCCGTCGTGCAACTGGTAATTCTCGCCCTCGGGGTTGTTCACATAGCCACGCGCGTGGTGGCCCTCGTCGCCCGGAATCGCTGCTGGCTCGGGCTGGCCGCCTTCGCCCTCCCAGCGCAACTCGTCCTTGGGGCTGCCATCCTTGCCTTCGCGCTCGCCCTTGACGTAAGCGCCAAAGGTCTTGGCCGCCTTGTCGAGCGCCACGAAATCCTGCGGGCGTTTGGGGCCGGAGATGGCGGGCACGATGGTGCCCATGTCCAGCTCCAGCGTGTCGGTGTAGATCGGCGCGTAATCCGCGTCACGCCAGAAGCCGTTTTCCTTGGCATAGGCCTCGACCAGCGCGATACGGTCCTTGTCGCGCCCGGTCTGTTCCAGATAGCGCAGCGTCTCGGCGTCGATGGGGAAGAAGCCGCAGGTCGCGCCATATTCGGGGGCCATGTTGGCGATGGTCGCGCGGTCGGCCAGCGGCAGCTTGTCGAGCCCCTCGCCGTAGAATTCGACGAATTTGCCGACCACACCCTTGGCGCGCAGCATCTCGACCACTTTCAGAACCAGATCGGTCCCGGTGGTGCCCTCGACCATCGCACCGGTCAGCTTGAAGCCCACCACTTCGGGGATGAGCATCGAGATCGGCTGGCCGAGCATCGCGGCCTCGGCCTCGATCCCGCCCACGCCCCAGCCGAGCACGGCCATGCCGTTGACCATGGTGGTGTGGCTGTCCGTGCCGACAAGCGTGTCGGGATAGGCGACGGTTTCGCCATTCTGATCCTCATCGGTCCAGACAGTCTGCGCCAGATATTCCAGGTTCACCTGATGGCAGATGCCGGTGCCGGGCGGCACCACGCGGAAATTGTTGAACGCGCCCTGACCCCATTTGAGGAAAGTGTAGCGCTCCATGTTGCGCTCGTACTCGCGGTCCACATTCATCTGGAAGGCGCGCGGGTTGCCGAATTCGTCGATCATCACGCTGTGGTCGATGACCAGATCGACCGGGTTCAGCGGGTTGATCTTCTGCGCATCACCGCCAAGCGCCTTGATGCCGTCGCGCATCGCGGCGAGATCCACCACGGCAGGAACACCCGTGAAATCCTGCATCAGCACGCGGGCCGGGCGATAGGCGATCTCGCGCGGGTTCTTGCCACCCTTCGCGCCCCACTCGGAGAACGCCTTGATGTCGTCGACCGTGACGGTCTTGCCATCCTCGAAACGCAGCATGTTCTCGAGCACCACTTTCAGCGCGGCAGGCAGTTTGCTGAAGTCGCCCAGACCCGCGGCCTCGGCCGCGGGGATCGAGTAATAGGCAATGGACTTGCCCCCCGCTTCAAGCGTCTTGCGGGTTTTCGCGCTGTCCTGTCCGACAATGATTGGCATGGGAATGGGCCTCCGTAGGTTCAACCTGGGGGTTTTGACGGGTCTCGCTCGCCTTGGCTTACCCGCAAGGCGCGGGCACGATCAAGGGAATTCCACTGCTTTGTATACCATTGTGCACAATACATCAAGCCCGGCGAAGTCGTCCCAAAGTCATCTCACTGTGACCAGTATGTCGCGATCCCGAAATCTCGCAAAACCTTGATTGGCGCGGTCAATGGCACATGGTTAGATCGCTGTCGCGCTGCCAAGCAAGGAAGTTTCATGCGTCTGGCCCACCGCCTCCGAGTCATGCTGTGTGCGCTGCTCGGCCTTGCGACGCCCGCGATGGCGCAGGACTCGCCCGTGCTGGTGGAGCTCTTCACCTCGCAGGGGTGCGCAGCCTGCCCGCCCGCCGACAAGCTGTTCGAGAAGCTGGCCGACCGCGAGGACGTGATCGCGCTGGCGCTGCATGTCGATTACTGGGACTATCTGGGCTGGGTCGACAGCTTCGGCAACGCGCAGTTCAGCGATCGGCAGAAATCCTACGCGCGGGCACGGGGGCGCGCCTCGGTCTTCACGCCGCAGATGATCGTCGGCGGGGTGGACAACATCAAAGGGTCTTCCGAACGTGCGGTGATAGGCACCATCGATGAACATCTCGCGCGCAGCTATCCACGCGACACAGTGCGGCTGACGCTCAGCGCGGATGGCAGCGACCATATCGTGATCGAGGCCATGGCACATGACGGGCTCGACTACGCCGCCGATGTCCATCTCGTGCGCTATCGCGATGGCGAGCGGATCGAGATCGAGGGGGGCGAGAACAACGGTCGGTCGATCATGTATCGCAACATCGTCACCTCGTGGCGCAGTGTCGGGGTCTGGGACGGCGCAGACCCGTTCCGTGAGCGCGTGAATGTGCCCGGCGACGAGGCCGTGGTCGTCGTGATCCAGGAACAGGGCTACGGGCCGGTTCTGGCGGCGGGGCGGCGCAAGTAGTCTGGATTTTCCAGTGCGGTCGAATATCTCTGCCGCAGTGGTCCTCGCGCAAAGGATGCCCCGATGCACGCACTTACTGTCAATGGCACCGACTACCAGACCGACGCGCCCCCCGAGACTCCGCTTCTGTGGGTGCTGCGCGACGAGTTGGGCCTGACCGGCACCAAATTCGGCTGCGGCGTGGCCGCCTGCGGCGCCTGCACCGTGCATGTGGACGGGCAGGCCGTGCGCTCCTGTCAGGTCACCCTGGGCGATCTGTGGGGCGAAGTGACGACCATCGAGGGGCTGGCCGAGGGCGACCGCCTCGCCCCGCTGCAAGAGGCCTGGATCCGCCATCAGGTCGCGCAATGCGGGTATTGCCAGTCGGGCCAGATCATGCAGGCCGCCGAACTGCTGGCCGAGACGCCCGAGCCGACGGATGAAGATATCGACGCCGCCATGGCGGGCAATCTGTGCCGCTGCGGCAGCTACATGGCCATCCGCGCCGCCATTCACGACGCCGCGCGTGCGATGGGCGGAGGGCGCGCAGGATGAGCCGTCTGGGCAAGATCACCCGCCGCAGCCTGCTGGTCGGCGCTGTCGCCATCGCCGGGGGCGCGGCTTTCGGCGTCTACCAGATCCGCCGCCCGGTGGAGAACCCGCTGCGCCCGCAAGAGGGCGCGACGCTCAACCCCCATGTCATCATCGACCAGCAGGGCATCAGCCTGATCGCACCGCGCGCCGAGATGGGGCAGGGAATTCACACCACCCTCGCCGCCCTTGTCGCCGAAGAGCTTGACGCCGACTGGGACGCGATCCGCGTCCTGCACGGCCCCCCGGCTGCGGCCTATTACAATGCGGCACTTGCGCATGGCGCGCTGCCTGTCGCCGATTATGCGATGCGTGACTGGCAGCGTCGTGTCGGCGAGGGGATCGGCGCGGCGACCAAGCTGCTGGGCCTGCAGGTCACGGGGGGCTCGACCTCAACCGTCGATGCGTTCGAGCGGCTGCGTCTGGCGGGCGCGGGCGCGCGCGAGGCGCTCAAGGCCGTCGCCGCGGACCGGCTGGACGTGGCCGCCGACCGCCTGCGCACCGAGCAGGGCCGCGTCATCGCCCCGGACGGCACCGAGATCGACTATCGCGAACTGGCCGAAGACGCTGCGACCCGCCCGGTGCCCCGCGTCGCCCTGCGCCCGCAATCCGAGTGGAAGCTGCTGGGGCGGTCGCTGCCGCGGGTGGACATGCGCGCCAAGGCTACGGGCACCGCGCAATTCTCGACCGATATCGACCTGCCGGGGCTGAAATGCGCGACCGTGCGCATCTGCCCCCATCTGGGCGGCGGCATGGAAAGCTTCGACCCCGCGCCCGCGCTCGAGGTGCCGGGGGTCGAGCAGGTGCTTGATCTGGGCGACGGCATCGCGGTCGTCGCGCGCAACACCTGGGCGGCGATGCAGGGCGCCGAGGCCGCGCAGGCAAGCTGGACGCCCTCGCCCCTGCCCGCGACGACCGAGGCGATGTATGACCGCATCGCCGAGGCGTTCGAGGCGCGCGCGAACTCGACCATGCGCGACGACGGCAGCCCCGATGATGCCGAGGCACAGCTCGAGGTCGAATACCGCGTCCCCTTCCTTGCGCACTCGACCATGGAACCGATGGGCGCGACGGCCGTGCTGGAGGACGGGCATCTGACCGTCTGGGTCGGCAATCAGGCCCCACGCGAAAACTTGAAGGTCGCCGCCGAAGCCGCTGGTGTGTCGGAAGAAAACGTCACCCTGCATACAGTGTTTCTGGGGGGCGGCTTCGGGCGGCGGGTCGAGACTGATGTGACGCGGCAGGCAGCCCGGATCGCTGCGCAACTGCCCGGCACGCCGATCCGCCTGACCTGGTCACGCGAGGAGGACATGCGCCATGACTTCTACCGCCCCGCCGCCATCGCCCGGATGCGCGGCGCCGTGGCCGAGGGGCGCGCGACGCTGTTCGATGCGCAGATCGCCGCCCCCTCGGTCACACGGGCCGGGATCGCGCGGATGACCGGGCGCAACATGGGCGGGCCGGACAAGGGCCATGTCGAAGGGGCGTTCGACCAGCCCTACGCGATCGAGAACTACCGCGTCGCGGGTCATCTGGCGGATCTGGACGTGCCCATCGGCTTCTGGCGCGCGGTCGGCAACTCGTTCAACGGCTTCTTCCATGAGGGCTTCATCGACGAGCTGGCCCATGCCGCCGGGCGCGACCCGCTGGCCTTCCGCCTCGATCATGTCGCGCCGCGCAGCGCGGTCGCGGCCGGGGTGCTCGAGACGGTGCGCGACCTGTCGGGCTGGGACACGGACCGCGCGCCGGGCACCGGGCGCGGCGTGGCGATGACCTGGTCCTTCGGCACGCCCACGGCAGTGGTGATCGAACTCGTCGAGGAAGATCGAGGCATCCGCATTGCCCGCGCCTGGATGGCCTGCGATCCGGGGCTGGTGCTCGACCATGCGATCGTGCGCGCGCAGATGGAATCGGGGCTGATCTACGGGCTGTCAGCGGCGCTGATGGGCGAGATCACCTTTACCGACGGGCGCGCCGATCAGGGCAATTTCCCCGAGTATGACGCGCTGCGCATGGATACGGCGCCGCGCATCGAGGTGGCGATCCTGCAGGACAACCCGCATATGGGCGGCGTCGGCGAACCCGGCACCCCGCCTGCCATGCCCGCACTGGCGAATGCGCTTCATGACCTGACCGGGCAGCGCATCCGCACGCTGCCGCTGAAGGCGCACGCGCCGTTCCTGACCTGATCGGCCCGCCTGCATTCGCGGCGTTGCGCGCCCCGCGCCAAAGCGCCCCCGGGCCGTGCCCACCCACCCACCCCGCACGCCCCGGGGGCGCTTTGACGGCGGTCTTGACCGGGGCATCGGCCGGGGACGGATCAGGCGCGGCGAAAGGCCAGCAGGCGGTTGTCGGCGGGCATCACGCGCACTGTTGCCACGACGAAGCCCTGCGCCCTGGCCAAGGCGTCGAGATCCTCGCGGTTGCGCAGCCCCCAGTCGGGGTTGCGCCTGCGTAGATCGGCGTCGAAGGCGGCGTTTCCCGGCCCGGTGAAGGCGCCGCCCTCGTTGAAGGGGCCATAGATCAGCAGCAGACCGCCCGGCCCCAGCCGCGCCGCGGCACCTTCGAGCAGGCCCTGCGTTGCCGCCCATGGCGCAATATGCGTCAGGTTGGCGGTGAAGACCGCCGCCACCCTGTCGCCCGGCCATGGCGGGCGGGTTGCGTCCAGCAGCACCGGCGGCAGCACCCGGCAGGCAAGCTCCGGGCAAAGCGCGCGCCAGTTCTCGATCGCGGCCAGCCCTTCGGGCGTACCCTCGCTGGGTTGCCATGTGACGTGCGGCATGTGGCGCGCCATCCAGAGCGCGTGCTCGCCCGTGCCCGAGGCGATCTCGAGCACGGTGCAGGGCGCGGCAGGCAGCAATTCGGCGAGGGCGGCCGCAATGGGCGCGCGGTTGCGCGCGCAGGCTGGCGCATGGACGAGATGCGGGTGGCGCGCGACAGTCGCAGACGGATCGGCGAGCGGATCGAACATTTGCTTTCCTTGGCGGTGCGCGGGCAGTCTTCGCCCCGCAGGATGCCCCCGGACCCCGCCTTGTTGCAATGCGTGTCGGCCATTTTCCGGGGAACATCCGCGCGCCGCCCTGCCCCGGCCACATGCGCGGGGGGGGGTGCCGGATGCAGCGCAGCGCTTGCCCCCTCAGACATCCGCAGGCGCGACATAGGCCCGGCCCGGCGCTGGATCGGCGTGCGCCGGCGTCGCCTTTCGCTGACCACGGGGGGCGGGAGGGAGATGACACGGGTGCGCAACGGCCCGCGCCCGAGTGACGCAGCAGTCGCCGCGCGCCAGAGCCTGCGAACAGCATGCCGCCGCGACGGTTTGTCCCGGTTGTGATCACGCACCGGTGCGAGATCGCCCAGGCGCGCTTGCACTGCTGCGGGTTCTGCCGCATCCTGCCGCCGATATGCGTCTGATACCCCCCTGCCCCGCTGCCTTGCGAAATGGCCCTGCCCCGCACTTTCCAGAGGTGGCGGCGTGACACGGCTGCGCCTGATCGTGACGCTTCTGCCCGCGCCCTCGCTGGCCGCGATGGCCTTGGGGACGCTGTTTTTCGTCGCCTCGCTGACGCCCAGCCTCGTGCCGCGCAACAGCATCGTGCAGGCGCTGCTCAGCGGCGCGAGCCTTGCTGCGGGCTATGCGATCGGGCAGGTTCTCGCGACGATCTGGGCGCGGATGGAATTCCCGATCCTGCGCGCCGAATGGCTGCGGCGGGTGCATCTTGGGGTGGGGGCGGTCTGTGTGCTGGCCATCGTTGCCACTGCGTGGCTTGCCTCTGGCTGGCAGAACGGATTGCGCGAGTTGCTGGACATGCCGCCGGTCGAGACGGGCCGCCCCTTCACCCTCCTCGGTGGCGCGCTGGGGCTGTTTCTGGTGCTGTTCTGGCTGGTGCAGGGCACCCGGCTGATCATCGCGCGGCTGAAGGGACGGCTGGCGCGGCTGCTGCCGGGGCCGCAGGCCCTGGCGGTCGCGATTGTCCTGATCGCCGTGCTGTTCTGGAACATCGGCAACGGGGTGATCGTGCGCGGTGCGTTCAATGCCGCCGATGCGACCTATGCCGGGCTCGATGCGATCTTCGAGGAACGCAGCCCCCGCCCCGAGGGGCCGCTGAAGACCGGCGGGCCGCAGTCGCTGCTCGACTGGGAGGGGCTGGGCCGGCAGGGGCGGCTGATGATCTCGGCCGGACCCGATGCCGCCGCGATCGCGGCCGCGACCAACGCCCCGGCCCTCGAGCCGCTGCGCGTCTATGTCGGGCTGAACTCGGCCCCCGACCCCGAGACGCGCGCCGCCCTCGCCCTGGCCGAGTTGCGCCGCATCGACGCGTTTTCGCGCAGCACGCTGGTCATCGCCACGCCCACCGGCACCGGCTGGGTCGATACGCGCGGGCAGCAGGCGCTGGAATACCTGCTGGGCGGCGATGTGGCGACCGTCTCGGTGCAATACTCCTACGTCGCAAGCTGGATCGCGCTGCTGACCGACCCGGAATACGGGGTCGAGACGGCGCGCGCGGTCTTTGCCGCGGTCTATGACGAATGGCGCTCGCTGCCCCCGGATGAGCGCCCGGCGCTGTATCTGTCGGGGCTGAGCCTTGGTGCGCTGAACTCCGATCTCAGCTATGACGTGCATCAGGTGGTGGCCGAGCCGTTCGACGGCGCGCTCTGGGTCGGGCCGCCCTTCAACAGCCCCACCTGGAGCCAGGTCACGCGCACCCGCAATCGCGGCACCCCGTTCTGGCTGCCGAGCTATCGTGACGGCTCGGCGGTACGGTTCATGAACCAGACCGGGCTGACCTCGGATATCGCGGCGCCCTGGGGGCGATACCGTATCCTGTTTCTGCAACATGCAAGCGACGCGGTCACCTTCTTCGACCCGCGCGCGATGTGGCGCCGCCCCGCCTGGATGGAAACGCCGCGCGGTCCCGATGTCTCGCCGCAGTTCCGCTGGCTGCCGGTCGTCACCTCGTTGCAGCTGGTGGTCGATATCATGACCGCCGTCAAACCGCCGCGCGGCTTCGGGCACAGCTATGATTTCGAGAGCTACGCCCGCGCCTGGGCGATGCTGCTGGACCTGCCCGACTGGACGGACGCGCGCATCGAGGCGCTGGCCGCCCGGCTGCGTGAGTGACAGGCCCGCAGGCTGCGGGGCTGTCGCGACCGCGCGCGTCCGCCTATGCTTGCGACGCATCTTGTGCGTGATGTCGCGGGCCGGGTTGTGTGTGCGCCGCGCATGGATTTAGGATCAGGACTGCGGAGAAGGCGATTGTTGACCCCGGTTACCCGAATGCGCGGTTCATGCAGGCCCGACACGCCCAGCGGTGACGTGGCATGATAGGCGCAATTCGCAATTTGCTGCGAACACCGCGCGCCATGTCGCGCCGCGCGCCCCCTGCCCCGGACCGGCCCCTTGCCGTGGTTGGTGATCTGCACGGTCGCGCGGATCTGCTGGTGCAGATCGTCGAACTGATCGCGCAAGAGGCGGGAACCGACGTCACCCTTGTCTTTGTCGGCGATCATATCGACCGGGGCGAGAACAGCGCCGAAGTGCTGGGCATTCTGCAGCGTCTGCAGGGCGAGTTGTGGCCCGCCGAGGTGATCTGCCTGAAGGGCAACCACGAGGCCATGCTGCTCGATTTTCTCGACACGCCCGAAGAGATGGGGATGTTCTGGATGCGCAATGGCGGCGCCAGCACGCTGGCAAGCTACGGTATCCGCCTGCCCGCGCCCAGCGATGACGCGCTGCGCGCGGCAAGCGACGCGCTGCGCGCAGCACTCGCCGACGGCACCGGGGCGTGGCTGCGTGCGCTGCCTGTGTCGCATCGGTGCGGCAATGTCTTCATCGCCCATGCCGGGGCGGACCCGCACCTCCCGCTGGCCGAACAGACCGAGATCGATCTTCTCTGGGGGCATCCGGACTTCATGACCACCCCCCGCGATGACGGTATATGGGTCGCGCATGGCCATACCATCTGCCAGGAGCCGCGCGCTGCGAAGGGGCGCATCTCGGTCGATACGGGGGCTTATGCGACGCATCGGCTGACAGCAGCCTTGCTGTCGGGGGGCGAGTGTCGTTTCCTGTCAATAGGATCAAGGCCACACTGAACGCCATCGGACAAGCTTTGCGTCGACAAGCCCGCGAAACACAGGTATAAAGTGACGTGGTGCGCGACCCTGAGCGGTCGTGTCGAGGAGCGTATTGTATGAGACAGAATTACAGAACATTTGTTCAGGCCGTCGCGCTGGGTGTGGCGCTGGGGCAGACCCCGGCGCTTGCGCAGGACGACGGCGCGGATATTCAGACATTGATCGAACTTGCCGGCAACGACTCGGCGCAGGACATCGTGGCCCTGCCCGGTGCCGAGCTGGCCGCGATACTCGACGCCGCAAGTCAGGCAGAGCGCAGGGCGCTCGTCTCCGAATTGCCAGATGAAGAGATCGACGCGCTGATGACAACACTGGCCCAGGACGCGGCCGATCCGGTCTTGATCGGACAAATGGTCTCGGCGGTGATCTCGGAAGGGCCCGACGCCACGGACCGGATCATCGAGCTTGTGCTGCTCAATACCGCACCGTCGCGACTTCCGCCCATCGCGGCAGAGCTTTATGACGTTATCGATCGCGAATTCGCCGAGATGTCGCTTGCCGTCTTCGACGGACATGTTCTGGCAGCGCTGACCTTCGATTCGGACCTGGCGGGTCCGCTGGTCGAGTTGGGAAACACCTGGGATGAAGCGAATGCGGCGCGTCTGGCCCGTGCGCTGTCGCTTATTGCCGAACAGGATGACGGGGCCCTTGCCTCGGCGATCGAGACGGCGCTGGCGATCGAGGGGGGGCAGATGATCCGGCTGGCCTCGGAGTTCCGCGAGGAACTGCCTGTGGCGGCGACGCCAGAGGCGCCCGCACCCGCCCCGCCTGCCACGCCTGCCGTTCCGCCCGCCGGGATCGGGGGCGGTGGTGCCTCGCCCGGCGGCACTCTAGCGACGACGCCTGGCCTTGACGCGCTGTTCGCTGCTGGCAACACCCCGGGGACGGGTCTTGGCGCGGGTCCGGCCTTCACACCGGCACCAACGCCGTTTGTCGTCAGCCCGACGAACTGAACGCGCGCATGACTGCGATGCTCTGACCCCGGATCGTCGGCCTGTGGCCGACGCGATGGAACGTGCTGACTGGTTGGCCAGAAAGCGGTCGAAAGCGGCTGTGTCACTGCCCGACGCGATCCATGGAATTCAGGGCAGCCATGCATTGCACTGCTTGGACTGCACGACTATTCCTTTGTCGCGCACCCCGCGCAAGACGCGCTCAACCACCTGCCCTTGCGCGCGCGCCGAGGGCGCTTTCGGGCCTGTCATCTGGGCCGGGGAACCAATCCCGACAGATGGGGATCACCGGGGCGTCCTTATGAGCTGCGGCGTCGCGCAGTGACGCCGCACGGTCTTTCGCGTGATCAACTGCCGATGAAGGCGCGCGGCCTCAGATCATGCCAGGCGCGCGGGTCGTCGCGGTCCTGCAGCATAAGGTAACGGTGGTCGGTCTGGTCCCAGCGCAGGATCTGCCCTATCAGATTGTCGAGCACGTAATCGGCCCCGCCGATGCGTGCCACCAGAACCGCATGGGGCACCCCCTTTTCCGTTTGCGCAATGGCGATGCGCAGATGCTCGCTCGGCCAGCCCAGAGCGATCAGATCGGCGCGTTTCTGCAGCGCGTAATCCTCGCAATCGCCTTCGGTGACATTGATATCCCAACTGTCGAAGCCTTCATCCGGCTTGGGCCGGATCGCCCGGTTGACCGCCAGATTGACGCGCTGTGCCTCGTTCCAGTGATCCTGAACCGTCATCGCCGGATCGCGCCGATCCTCATGGACGTCGCACTGCCCCTCATAGAAATGGCAGAAGCGGATATGGGCCAGAAGCGGACGGCGCGGCGCAAGGGTGAAGCTGCGCTCGAGCGTGCGCGCCTCGGGGGCGGCGCTGGCAGGCGCAGCGGCAGTGACCGGCGCGATGAGCAGCAACATGCTTGCCAGCACGGCACCAGCCTTGCGACTGCCCCGGACCGGTCCGGGCGCGCGCAGGAAATATCTTGGCACAACGCATCTCCACAGTGTGTCGCGAATGCGATCAAGCTGCGGCTGACGCCGGGCCGAAGTGTGACGCGCCCATGACCGGGCGACGGTCTTTTCTTATATTTTTATTTTAAACTTCCGAAAATTATTGAATTTCGGGGCGGCGTACCGAGCGTCGCCTGCGCGTCACCGGCGTGCTGATCAGACCTGCGACCGCACATCCCGTGCCCATCAGCGCCGCGAAATAGAGTGCCACCCCCGGCACTTGCAGCGGGAAGTCTACCACCGAATGCGCCAGCACGAAGCCCAGCGCGCCCAGGGTCATGATGGGGATGGCCCGCAGCGACCGGCGTTTGCGAAACCCGACGACGAGCACCCTTAACATCGCGCCCAGCATCGCCAGCGCGATCAACCCGCCAACCAGACCCGCCCCGGCCAGAAATTCCAGATGTGAGTTGTGCGCGCGCGTCCAGGCGCCGCTCGTGCTCATGCAGTCGGGGTTGCGGTACTGGGGAAAGGCATCGGCGAATGTCCCGAAGCCGTAGCCCTGGATCGGGCGCTCGCGGATCATCTCGAGCGTCGAGGCCGCCACGCACCAGCGCGAAATCTCGGCTTCCGCGCCCATGCGCGAGTAGACGGGATCGCCATAGACCACGAACAGCGTCGCGCCGACCGCAAGCGCGAGGACGGCCTTCGCACTACGCCCGAGCGGCACGGGACCCGCGTGGCCATGGGGGCCGCTTCGCTCGGGCCAGAACACGAACAGCAGCGCAAAGGCGAGCGACAGAAAGATCAGCGCCAGTGTGGCCCCTGCGCGAGAGCGGGTCGATATCAGCGCGATCAGCAACATGAAAAGTGCGGCGACAAGCAGAACCCGCCCCCATGCGATGCGCGGGGCCGACATGTCGCCGACGATCACATGGCGGGGCGCGGCGCGTGGCAGCATGATCCAACCCGCAACCGCAAAGCCCGCAAGCCCCAGAAACGCCGCGGTCGTGTTGCGGTTGACGAAGATGCCGTTGAATGCCCCGCGCCCGACCGTGAAATCCGAGAAAAAGGTCGTCTGAGGAAAGACCAACTCAAGTGCCGCGGAGAGTGCCGCCAGCGCCATCCCAAGCACGGCGAGCGCCTTCCATGCGAGCAGCGCCTCGCGGCGTTCCTGACACAGCAGGATCATGGCGGCGAAGACAAGAAGCGGCAGGATCAGCGCGGGGAGTGCCGCCAGCGTCGCTGTCGGAGCGATTGAAATCATGGGCCGCGCCTCGATGCCAAGCGCGGCAACTTCGTCCCAGACCGGATTCGCAAGCAGCCCGCCCGGCAGCGGTGTGACCTGCAATGCCACCCAGCCCAGCAGCATTGCGGTTCCCACAATCGTCCACCGCCACAATTTGCGCGCGTCGGGTCGGTCCTGACCGATCGCCAGCATCGGAAGAAGCGTCGCGGCAACGACCAGAAAGGCCAGTTGACGCCATGGCGCGGCCACCGAGCCGTTCATGAGCAGCGCAAGCCCCACCGCCCCGATCAACGCCAGAAGGATGACCCGCCGACCGATACGAGACGGATGGCGGCGCGCATGCGAGACGTCATCAGCAGACATAAGGGCAGGCTCCGGCGGGATGCGGTCCCCCGTTCTGTCCGGGATCGCCCGGCGATGCAACTCCCAGCGCCCACGTTGCACCCAGAGGCATGACCGCGGGCATTTGGCACGCGCCGCCCTCGGCGAAAGCCCCGAGGCGCGATCCCCAGCGCCCGGATTGCGGCTGACCCGCCGCACGATGATGCACGCACGGAGTCACCAACGCGTGTCGCGCAACTACGTGAAAGGCCGCCGGCTCGGCATTGAGACATGCAGGGTTTGCGCATGCGACAGACGAACTTGTGACTGGAGCGCAACAGGTACACACAGAGGTGAACACAAGGTTAGAATCTCGCTCTGAGAACATGGGCAAGGACTTGCTTTTAGGTTATCGAATTATGGCAAATTGTGAAATTCGCACTTTATGGGGACAGCTTATGAACATTGCATTCCGGTTCGCTACGTCTGGGTTTCTCGTGGCGAGCCTGTCGGCCTGTGCAATGTTGCCCGGCTCAGGCCCGCGCGAGCAGAGCATCCACGCGAATGCCGCAGCCTCGGCCAAGAATGAGAACAGAACACTCGGTTACGACTACGTTGTGGTCGACGTCACCCGCTCCAACCTGGGCATGATGTCGCGCGACGAGGTCGGCGAATTCAGGACATTCGGGGCCAGCACCCAGACCGCACCGTCGATTCGCCTCGGACCCGGTGACGTGGTGCGCGTGACCGTGTTCGAAAGCCGGACGGGCGGCCTGTTTCTGCCCGATGATGCGGGTGCGCGACCGGGTAATTTCGTCCAGCTTCCTCCGCAGCGGATCGACCAGGACGGGCGAATCACAGTGCCCTTTGCCGGGGTGATCCAAGCCGCCGGGCAGACCCCTGCCGCGGTCGAGACCGTCATCCGCAACCGGTTGCAGGACCGCGCCATCGAGCCCGAGGTCTCGGTCGAAATCGTCCAGCAGAATTTCTCGCGCGTCTCGGTTGTCGGCGAGATCGCCGGTCCGGGTGTCTTCCCGCTGCGCGAGGGCGGGGTCCGCATTCTCGAGGCCATCGCCTCTGCGGGTGGGCTGCGGATCCCGGCTTCGAGCGCGTTCGTGATCCTCAACCGCGGCAATCGCAGCGCCAAGGTTGCCTATCGTGAAATCACCGAAAACCCGCGCGAGAACATCTTCCTTGCGCCCGGCGACACGATCGAGGTGGTCGAGGAGGACAAGCAGTTCTTCGCCTTTGGTGCGACCGGGCTGGTCGGAAATTTCCAGTTCGGTGCCGAGGAAGTCACGCTGAACGAAGCCGTTGCCCGCGTCGCGAGCCTGCAGGATGGGCAGGCTGATCCGCGGCAGGTGCTGATCTACCGCGAGGAAAATCGCCACGCACTCGAGCAGATGGGAGTCGATTTCGAGGACTCGTCTGTCGAGGGTTACTCGATCCCGACAATCTTCCGCGCGAACTACAGGTCCCCCGACATCTTCTTCCTGGCCAACGAGTTCCAGATGCGCGACGGCGATGTGATCTTCGTGACCAACGCCGCCTCCATCGAATTCCAGCGCTTCTTCAACAACGCAACCCAAGTGACGGGACGACCGCTGCAGGTGCGCGACAATATCCGCGCCTACTGACGTCGAGGTCAGCGAAACACCGGTCAGGCGGCGCAACAAGCCGTCGCTGCACGCGACGCCCGATTGCGCCGCTGGATCTGGCGGGCTTCTATCCCTTCGCTTTCGTCGGCTGAACTGGTTGGCGCGCGCGGTTCTGGCGGGACCGGCACCGCGTCGCGCGGTGCTCAAGATGTAACATCGGGATGGCTGTTTTCAGAGCAAACGAACGCAAGGCGCAGACCACGGTCGCGTCCCCGAAGCGCTTGTAAATCGCGACAAAAGTCGCGGTGGCGATGCCGCTTCCGGTGGAGGAACTGCTGCACTCGTAAGCACGGCAAGGGACGAATCGCTGCAAATTACGGAATTAACCAAGAAAACACTTATGCAATGGAAAACGAAATGTTATACATTCTTTTATAATTTTACATACTTCAGGCGAGCGCCCTTTTCGATGGATACGGTTGTCCAGCCCGGTCATTTTCTGCTGCTTCTCGGGATATCTTCTGGCATTTGTGGCGCACTCATTGCCGCGCACCCCGTTCTGCTGCGCCATCTTCGCACGCGTGACGACCTGCGTGCGGTGCAGCGTGCCCATGTGCGCTGCACGCCGCGGATCGGGGGGGTGGGCGTTCTGGCCGCGACTCTCTGCGCGCTGCTGTTGATCGTCCCGGACTCCAATCAGCTCTCGTTCTCGCTGTTTGCGATCAGCTTGCTACCTGTCTTCGCAGCCGGGCTGGCCGAGGATCTGGGGTGGCGTGTCAGGCCGACAGGGCGCCTGATGGCGGCCGCGCTATCCGCCGCGCTGGCCACTGCCATGCTGCAAATCTGGATCCCGCCGGTCGGCATCGCAGGGCTGGATACGCTGCTGGGATTCGCCCCGGTCGCGATTGCGCTGACGGTCCTGTGGTCGACTGGCGTGTGTCATGCGATCAATCTCATCGACGGGGTGAACGGGCTAGCAGGGGCGACGGGGCTGCTGATTGCCATTGGAATCTCCGTCGTCGCGACGCAAGCCGGCGCAAACGGAATCGCACTCGTCAGCGCCGCGATCGTGCCGGCCCTGATCGGCTTTCTGCTGTTCAACTGGCCGTTCGGGCGGATTTTCCTTGGCGATGCCGGGGCCTATACTCTCGGGCATGTGCTGGTCTGGCTCGCCATTGCGCTGGCCTCGATCAATACGCAGGTCTCGGCTCTGGCGCTGGCGCTGATGTTCTTCTGGCCGGTCGCCGACACCTTCCTTGCAATGGCGCGGCGCATGCGTGCGGGGCGCCCGGTGGGCGCACCGGATCGGCTGCATTACCACCAGCTCGTGATGCGCGCGCTGATGCTGCTGTCGGGCGGGCGGATGGGCAAGGCCGCGGCCAATTCTGCGACGACGCTGGTCATGCTGCCACTTGTCGCGATGCCCATCGCTGCTGGAGTCTGGCTGTGGGACCGTCCTGGTGCCGCCCTTGTTGCCTGGGGGGTGTTCGGGGTGCTCTTCACGCTCAGCTACCGTACAGGTGTCCACATCTTCCGCGGACGGCAGTGGCGTGGGGTGGCGCGTCGCCATGCCGCGCGCATCGACACGAGGCGACCCCAGCCTGAGCGCCCTGTCCTTTTGCGCCGCTAAACCGCGATTTGCGCAGTCCTGGCGCTCCGCTGACGGGCGACGCGCCCATCCGAGTGTGTGAACGGTTTGACTGCCCTGTGACATCCGCATCGCCCCGGAAAGCGGCTGATTCTGATCCACATTGCATTCTGCCGCGTTTAATTGTCATGAGTGATGTCACTTTGGGACCAGTGCGCAGGGGAATGCGATGAGAGTGATCAGCTATGTCGCCGTGTCGATCGTGCTGATCGCGGTGGCCTTGGTCGGTTGGGCCGTGTTCCTCCCAGCGTCGCACCCCGTGCTGGAGCGCGCCGGTCTGTTGGCGCCGATGCGCGCTGTTGGCCTGCCAGTTGCCGCGGATGAGTCGCGCGGCGGCGGGGGTGGTCCGCCGTTTGGCGGCGGGGGCGGCGGCGTGCGGGTCGTGGCGCAAGAGGTCGGGATGGTCGATGCCGATGACCGGCTGGGCGCCATCGGCACGGCCGAGGCGCTGCGCAGCGTCTCTTTGACCCCCGAAGTCTCGGGGCGGCTGGAAGAGGTGTTCGCCACGGCCGGTGAATGGGTCGAGGCGGGCACCGTGATTGCCCAGCTTGACGCCGAGGCGCAGGAACTGGCCGTGGACCGTGCCGAGTTGCGCCTGCAGGATGCGCAGGCCCGCGCCGACCGCGTGGCACAGCTGCGCGAGAGCGGCGCCGCTACCGAGGTGCAGATCCAGGAAGCCGATCTGGCGTTGAATCAGGCACGGCTGGACCTGCGCGACGCCGAGTTCGAGCTGCGCCGTCGTCAGATCGTGGCGCCTGTCTCGGGCTATGTTGGCCTGATCGGAAGCGAGCCCGGCAATCAGGTCAGTTCCGGCACCGAAATCGCCCGGCTGGATGATCGCAGCACATTGCTGGTCGAATTCAACATCCCCGAGCGCTTTGTCGGGCTGGTGAATGCGGGCGACACGCTCGATGTCAGCCCGCTGTCGCGCCCGCAGGAGTTGGTTCAGGGCCGCATTCGTGCTGTCGATGCGCGCGTCGATCAGGCCAGTCGCAGTCTGCGCCTGCAAGGCGAGATCGACAATTCCAATGACCGCCTGCGCCCCGGCATGGCGTTTCGCATCACGGTGCGCCTGCCCGGGCAGAGTTACCCCTCGGTCGATCCGCTGTCGATCCAGTGGGATCGGCGCGGGGCGTTTGTCTGGGCCGTGGACAACGATGACAAGGCCACCCGCGTGCCCATCGAGATCGTGCAGCGCCGCGATGATGCGGTGCTGCTGCGCGCCGATCTTGATGAGGGGATGCGCGTCGTGCTGGAGGGCGTGCAGAACCTGCGCCCCGGCGCCGAGGTCAGCATTGACGAATTGATGGAGCCTGCCACCCCCGGCAGCGGCGATCTGCTGACCCGCCGTCTGGAAGAGACCGACGGCGCCGACAGCCCCGATATCTGACACCCCCGCGCCCTTTCAGGAGACCCCGATGACCGCGCCACAGGACCGCCCTGATACGCCGGACAGCGACAACTTTGACGCGCAGGACGCGGCGAAATCGGGCACTGCGCTGTTCGTGCGCCGCCCGATCCTGGCCTTCGTGCTCTCCGCCCTGGTGGTGATCGCGGGGCTCGCCGGGCTTTTCGCGGTCGAGGTGCGCGAACTGCCCGATGTCGACCGTCCCGTCATCACCGTGACCACGCAATTCGGCGGCGCCGGCCCCGAGACGGTCGACCGCGAGGTCACCAGCCGCATCGAGGGTGCCGTCGGCCGGGTGTCGGGGGTGCAGAGCATTTCGGCCAGCTCGCGCTTCGGGCGCAGCCGGGTGGTGGCCGAGTTCAGCGACAGCACCGATATCGACGTCGCCGCCACCGACATGCGCGATGCCATCGGGCGCATTCGCAACGCCCTGCCCGACGGGGTGGATGAGCCGCGCATCGTCAAGGCCGATTCCGACGCCGATGCGGTCATGCGCATCAGCATCACCTCGCCCACCCGCTCGGTGCAGGAGTTGACGCGGCTGGTCGAGGATCAGGTCGAGGATCGGCTGATCTCGGCCCCCGGGGTGGCGGATCTGCAGGTCTTTGGCGACCGCGACGCGATCTTCCGCGTCGATATCGACTTTCTGGAACTGGCCGCGCGGGGGCTCAGCCTCGCGGACGTCCGCAGCGCGTTGCGCAATGTCAGCTTCGATGTGCCTGCGGGCGCACTGTCGAATGAGCGTCAGACCATTCAGGTGCGCACCACCGCCAATGTCACCACCCCCGAGGCCTTCGAGGCGCTGGTCCTGCGCGAGGGCACGCGGCTGGGCGATGTGGCGCGCGTGACCCTCGGCCCTGCCCCGGGCGAGACCATCCTGCGCGCCAATGACGAGACCGGGATCGGGCTGGGCATCATCCGGCAGGCGCAGAGCAACACGCTGGATATCTCGCGCAGCGTCAACGCCATCGTGGACGAGTTGCAGGACATCCTGCCCGATGATGTGCGCATCTTCGTCACCTCGGACGAGGCGACCTTCGTGGGCGGCGCGATCACCGAAGTGCTCAAGACGCTGGCGCTGGCGCTGATGATCGTGGTGGCGATCATCTTCCTGTTCCTGCGCGACGCGCGCGCGACGCTGGTGCCGATGGTCAGCCTGCCCGTGGCGTTGATCGGCACGGTGGCGGCGATCTATCTGGTGGGCTTTTCGGTCAATATCCTGACACTTCTGGCGCTGGTGCTGGCCACGGGCATGGTGGTCGATGACGCCATCGTGGTGCTGGAGAACATCGTGCGCCGCCGCGCGCAAGGTCTGGGCGCGCGGGCCGCCGCCGTGCTGGGCACGCGGCAGGTGTTCTTTGCGGTCGTGACCACCACAGCCACGCTGGCCGCCGTCTTCGTGCCGCTGTCGTTCCTGCCGGGACAGGCGGGGGGCCTGTTCCGCGAGTTCGGCTTCACCCTTGCGATGGCGGTGCTGATCTCGTCCTTCGTGGCGCTGACGCTGTGTCCGGTTCTGGCCAGCAAGCTGTTGCGCCCGGTGGATGAGAGCGCCCGCCCCGGCCCGGTGGCGCGCTTCGGCGACTGGTCGGCGCGGCTTTATGCGCGCTGCCTGCGCGGTGCGCTGGCGATGCCCTGGGCAGTGGTGCTGGCCGCCGGGCTCTTCGCCGCGACGGGCTGGTTCGCCTCGCAATCCATCCAGCAGGAGCTCACCCCGCCCGAGGATCGCGGCGTGGCGCTCTTGAGCGTGAGTGCGCCGCAAGGGGTGTCGATTGACTACACTGACGCGAAAGTGCGCGAGATCGAGCAGGTCATCGCGCCGCTGCGCGAGTCGGGCGAGGTGACCAACCTCTTCTCGATCATCGGCTTCGGGCAGCAGGACAACCGCGCCTTCATGGTGATGACGCTGGCCGACTGGGACCAGCGCGCGCGCAGCCAGCAGGCGATTGTCGGCCAGATCAATGCCGGGCTGCGTGAAATCATCGGCGTGCGCGCCTTTGCCATCCAGCCCAATTCGCTGCGTATCCGCGGAGCCGGGCGCGGGCTGAGCTTTGCCGTGCTGGGCAACAACTACGAGGAGATGGCCGAGAACGCGCAGGCGCTGGTCGATCGCATGAATGACGACCCGCGCTTCGGACAGGTGCGGCTCGATTTCGAGACCACACAACCGCAGCTTTCGATCGAGGTGGACCGCGACCGCGCCTCGGATATCGGGGTCGATATCGACGGGCTGGGCGAGGCGTTGCAAGCCGTGCTTGACGGCAGCACTGTGGGGTCGGTCTTCATCGACGACCGCAGTTTCGACATCCAGATGCTCTCGACCCGGACCCCGGTGCGCGACCCGGCGGATCTGGAACAAAGCTTCGTGCGCAGCGGCAACGGGCAGATGGTCCCGATCTCGAGCTTCATCAGCCTGACAGAGCGCGCCGTGGCACCGGAACTCACCCGCGAGAGCCAGCAGCGCGCCGTTCAGGTGACGGCAAGCCTGTCGGACGGCTTTCCGCTGGGCACGGCTCTGGCCGAGGCGCAAGGCCTTGCTGCCGAGGTGTTGTCGGCGGACCAGCGCGTGCTGCCATTGGCCGAGGCGGCAACGCTGGACGAGACCTCGGCGGGGATCCTGCTGGTCTTCGGCTTTGCGATCCTGGTCGTCTTCCTGGTGCTCGCGGCACAGTTCGAAAGCTTCGTCTCGGCCGTGGTGGTCATGGCAACCGTGCCGCTGGGACTGGCCTGCGCGGGGTTTGCGTTGCTCTTTACCGGGGTCAGCCTTAACGTCTATTCGCAGATCGGGCTGGTGTTGCTGGTGGGGATCATGGCCAAGAACGGCATCCTGATCGTCGAATTCGCCAACCAGCTGCGCGATGCCGGCGCCAGCGTGCGCGAGGCGATCGAGCAGGCCTCGGTCATCCGGCTGCGCCCGGTGATGATGACCATGACCTCGACCGTGCTGGGCGGCGTGCCGCTGATCCTGTCCACCGGCCCGGGCGCCGAGGCGCGCGAGGCGCTGGGCTGGGTCGTTGTGGGCGGGCTGGGGCTCGCCACGCTGGCGACGCTGTTCCTGACTCCCGTGGCCTATCTGCTGCTGGCGGGCTTCAGCGCCCCGCGGGCCGCAGGTCAGGCGCGGCTGGAGGAGGAACTGGGCGCGGCCCCGTCGGGCAGGACAGCCTGAGCGCGCCAGATCTGGCTTGCGGGCGGTCCGCAATCAACGCCAGAGCGCCCTCAAGCCCTGCCCACCAACCCTTGCACGCCCCGGGGGCGCTGCGGATGCGTCGGGGCATCTGCGCGCCCCCGCGCCTGATCGGCGCGTTCGCACCAGCGTCGCATCACAGAAGGCCGTCGAACACGCCCACCCCGATCAGCAGCGCAAGCAGCACCAGATAAACCGAAAACACCTTGAGTTGCGCCTTGTAGAGGAGCACGAGCACCAGCTTCAACGCGACCGTGCCCGAGATCGCGGCGACGATGAAGCCCACCAGCATCGGCCCCAGCCCGACGCCCTCGATCCCGTCGCCGCGCATCACCTCGACGGCCTGCAACAGGCTCGCCGCCAGAATCGTCGGGATCGCCACCAGAAAGCTGAACTCCGCCGCCCAGCGGCGCTTGAGCCCCGCGAAGAGCCCCGCGATGATGGTGATGCCGCTGCGGCTGATGCCGGGGACCAGCGCCAGCGCCTGCGCGACCCCGATCAGCGCGGCCATACGCAGCCCGATCGACTTGACGCCCAGCTTGCGCGGCGGCAGCCGGTCGGTCAGGAACAAGAGCAGCGCTGTCACCGACAGGGTGACGACCAGCACCTGCGGCGCGCCGAAGACCAGCTCGAATGTGCTCTTGAAGATCAGCCCCAGCACGCCGGTCACCAGTACCGTCAGCATCCCCATCAGGAACAGCCAGGTGAACGGCCCGACATGGCGGCGCGGGGCGTGCATCTGCTGCATGGTCTCGGCCAGGGTCGCGCGCACCAACGCGCTCAGGCTCGCCCGGAACACCACCGCGATCGAGACCAGCGTGCCGACATGCACCACCAGATCGAACAGGATCATCGCCGGGCTTTCGGGCGGCGGCATGTCCGATCCGGATGCGATCATCAGATGCTGCGCCACGACCAGATGCGCGGTCGAGCTGACCGGCACGAACATGAAGATGCCCTGGATCAGCCCCAGAATGATCGCTTCGAGATAGCTCATGCGCAGTGCCTTTCTTGACGGCGCGGTGTCGCGCGCCCTGCCCGACCCGCGCGATTCCTTCTCGCGGCACCGGGCGGCAAAGTCCATCCGCTTTCGTGTGATGCGCAGGCGCGCCGGTCACGACTGCCTGATCGCCCCAGGTTGCGCAAAAAGGCCCAGGGCGCGGGCTACCGCGAGGCGCGGTCGGATCTCCCCAACCTAGGCCTCGGCGGCGTTGGTCCTGGCGGCCAGCCGCCCGCCGGGCCAGAGCATGAGAATGCGCCAGGCGATCCCCCCGACGGCCAGGCTGGCCAGCACGAGCATCACCGCCCCAGCCGCCCCCGCCGCCCCCTGCCCGCCCGAGAACGTGACCAGCACCGACGCGAATGCCGCCAGCGGAAAGGTCAGCGCTCCCCAAAGCGGCGTGAACCCCGCCGCGAGCAGCCAGCGCACTGACGCCAGCAGAACGAGGAATATCACGATCGCCAGCCCGGCGAAGACAGGCGCCGCCGCCATCCCCGCACCCTGCGCGACAAGCGCGAACAGACATGCCGGGGCAAGGTGGATCGCCAGCAGCGGTCGCAGCGGCGCGGGCGGTGGCGCGCCGAGAAACTGGCGCGCCGAGATGGCGTAGATCACCGTAGCGGGCGGCACTGTCAGCCACACCAGCCCCTGCGCCAGCCCCGCATGTCCCAGCGCGTTCGCCGCCAGCCCGCCGATGATGAAACCCACGAAGACCAGATGAAACACCGGCGAGACCACGCGCCCCTCGACCGGCCCGGCGCGCAGCACGCCAAGGAACACCACCGCAAGCGCCAGATGCAGCGCGAAGGCCAGCCCCGCGAGCACTGCCGCCACCCCGGGCAGCAGCGGCGCAAGGCTGGCGGCCAACAGCATCAGCGACAGGCTGCCCGCCGCCAGCCCCGCCCGACCGGGCAGCACCCGCAACTCGTCGAACAGAACCGCCGGCCGCCGCAGCGGTTTGGCAAGCCAGGCGGCCAGCACGAACAGAAACAGCAGCGTTGTCGCGCCCAGGGTCAACTCGCCGAGCCACTGAAGCCCGCCAAAGGCGCCACCCGCCGCGCGCCAGGCCAGCCCCAGCCCGAAAAGCCCCATCACCGGCACGAACAGCACAGGCGGCGTGCGCCGCCCGAAGCCGGGCTGGGGCACATGCAGCGGCGGGGGCAACGGGCGGCGCGTCATCGCGGCCCCAGCAGTCCGGGCAACGCAGCAAAGGCCGAAAAGGCGAAATCATGCGGCAACGCGTCGGGCGTGCCCTTGCGATAGCCTTCGGTGAACAGGCCGAAACGGATACCCGCGCGCGCCGCCGTCTCGGCATCGGTCTCGCTGTCGCCGATATAGACCGCCTCGGCCACCCCGCAGCCCAGCTGCGCGAGCACGGCATGCAGTGGCGCGGGGTCGGGCTTGGCGACAGGCAGGCTGTCGCCGCCCACCACCGCGCCGAAGCGCCCTTCCCAGCCCAGATGACGCAGCGCCGCCTGCGCAGGCCCGATGGGCTTGTTGGTGCACAACCCCAGCGCCAGCCCGCGCGCAGCAAGCGCCGCCATCGCCTCGGGCACGCCGGGATAGACCCGCGTGCCCTCATGCGCGCGCTCATACTCGGCCAGAAACAGGGCGTGCAGATGATCGGTGCGCGCGGCCTCGTTGCCCCCTGCCACAGCGCGCTCCATCCGCTCGACGAACACCCGCGCGCCGCGCCCGATGAAGCCGCGCGACTGCGCGAAACTCACACCCGGCAGACCCGCAGCCGCCAGCACCCGGTTGGCGGCGCGCCAGATATCGGGGGCGGAGTCGATCAGCGTGCCGTCCAGATCGAATACCACCGCGCGCAACTCACCCCGCACGGCCAGCCCCTGTCATCTGCATTTTCTTGCCCCAAATACTCCCGCCGGAGGCACACAGCGTCGCGCCCCCGCGCACGGCCCGCGCGTCATGCCCCGGCAAGCTGCGCCTGCCGCGCGTCGCGTAGCCGCGCGAAATCCTCGCCCGCGTGATAGCTCGACCGCGTCAGCGGCGTGGCCGAGACCATGGCGAAGCCCTTGCCCCAGGCGGCCTTTTCATAGCCCTTGAATTCTTCGGGCGTGACGAAACGGTCGACCCGGTGGTGGCGCGGCGTGGGTTGCAGATACTGCCCGATGGTCAGGAAATCGACATCCGCCGCGCGCATGTCGTCCATCACCTGCAGCACCGCCTGCCGGTCCTCGCCAAGGCCCACCATGATGCCGGATTTGGTGAAGATCGCGGGGTCGATCTCCTTCACGCGCTGCAACAGCCGCAGGCTGTGGAAATACCGTGCGCCTGGGCGCACTTCGGGGTAGAGGCCCGGCACTGTCTCGAGGTTGTGGTTGAACACATCCGGCCGCGCGGCGACCACCTTTTCCAGCGCCGAGGGCGGGCATTTCAGGAAATCCGGCGTCAGGATCTCGATCGTGGTACCCGGCGCGCGGTGACGGATGGCGCGGATGGTCTGGGCGAAATGCTCGGCGCCGCCATCCTCCAGATCGTCGCGGTCCACCGAGGTCACCACAACATGGTTCAGCCCCAGTTTCTGCACCGCATCGGCCACGCGGCCGGGCTCGAACACGTCCAGCGCATCGGGGCGGCCAGTGGCGACATTGCAGAAGGTGCAGCCGCGGGTGCAGATCTCGCCCATGATCATCATGGTGGCGTGACCCTGCGCCCAGCACTCGCCGACATTGGGGCAGCCCGCCTCCTCGCACACGGTGGTCAGCTTGTGCTCGCGCATGATGCGGTGGGTCTCGGCATAGGCCGCGCCGCCGGGCGCCTTGACGCGGATCCAGTCAGGTTTTTTCGGTTGCGCCTGCACGGGGCGGTGCGCCTTTTCGGGGTGGCGCTGGTCGGGCAATTTCAGATCGCGCATGGTGTCTCCGGCAGCGGATGTCCTTGCCAGACACATAGCGCCAGCACGGCCGAAAAACAACGCCATGCGCGCACGCCCTGCATTGGCGGTCACCCCACTTCGGCGCGGGCCGCGTCGCGCAGGTCGCCGCCCACCACCATCAGATGCGCGTGCAGATCTTCGAACCAGGCCCCGCCGACGCTGCCTGCGCGGCGCACCAGCGCCAGCTGCCGCGCGGGCTCGGGCGCGGCGAAGCGGCGCAGGACCATGCCGGGCGCGGCGGCCGCCTCGGCGCGCAGCGCGATTTCGGGCAAAAAGGTCAGCCCGAAGCCCTG
>LFIK01000474.1_pt1 | contig 30239 bp, 26 predicted proteins | sample 643401 | NCBI WGS metagenome assembly LFIK01 (sample SAMN03777447, study PRJNA286221) | soda lake metagenome | biome: soda lake; feature: Kulunda steppe; material: water; isolation source: sample T5-Br brine of Lake Tanatar-5 | place: Russia: Kulunda steppe | collected 2010-07
GCGAAGCGGATGACCGCGTCGTTGAGGCGGACGCGCTCGCGGTCCGGCCCGGTCTCGGTGCTGCCCGTGGTGGTGGCGCTCATGCCGCCGCATCTCCGTCTCGAGGGTCGCCGGGCGGGCGGGACGGCGTGCAGGGTCGGCTGCAGGGGGGCGTCCCGGGTCCTCTTCCCGGTCGCTGAGCAACCTACGCCCCGCGAGCGCCCGCAGACTCGGAGGACCGGCCCGCCGCGGTGGGACCTTCGTCACGACTTGCGGGCGACCCCCGTGAGCCCGGCGGCCCTCGCGACCCCCGCGGCCGCGCGCACCGTCCCCGCGTCCGCCCCGCCGCCCTGCGGCGCGGCCTCCGCCCACGTCCCCGCCGGCACCACCCCGTCCGCCTCGAGCAGCGCGACGAGCGCGGTCGACGCCCCCCGCAGCGCCCCGTCGAGCGCCTTCACCGCCGCACCCCGGCCGCGCCCGTCCGGCCCGACCCAGCCGGCGGCGAGCACCCCCTCCGCGCCGCGCTTCGCGACCACACCCGCGGCGAGCAGCGCCGAGTCGACGACCGGGACGCGCACGCCGCCGCTGCGCCGCTCCGATCCGGCGACGAGCAGCGGGTGGGCGAGCCCGGCGTCGCGCACCCGGGCGAGGCGCGCGTCGGTGGCGAGCAGCGCGAACGCGCGGGCGAGCGCGTCGAGCGGCAGCGTCACCGCCGGCGCTCCGCACCCGTCGACCCCGACCGCGTGCGCCGGTCCCGTCCACTCGGCCATCGTCGCGAGGATGCGCGACTGCAGCGGACCGTCGGGGGCGAGCACGACGTCCCGGCCCGCACGGACCCCGCCACCGCCACCCAGCCCGAGCGCGTGCGCGGTCAGCGCGAACAGCGCGTGCTTGCCCGAGCAGTTGTGCGCGAGGTGGGAGCGCGGCGCGGACCCGTCGTCGGGCACGCCGGCCCGCGGGCACGTGAGCGCCGCGTCGGCCGCGTCGCCCTCGAGGCCGGCGCGGGCGAGCAGCGCGCGCACCCCGTCGAGCTGCGCGGGCTCGGCACGGTGCGACGCCCAGCCGACCGCGACCTCCTCGGGGGTGAGCGACACCCCGACCGTGTCGAGCAGCTCCAGGCACGCGGCGGCCTGCAGCGGCTTCACCGCCGAGCGGGGGAACACGACCGTGTGCGGGTCGCCCACCGAATGCTCGAGCGTCCCGTCGCCGTCGACGAGCGCGAGGTGGCCGAGGTGCACCGACTCGATCAGCTCGATGCCGCTGGCGACGTCGCGGCGCGTGACCTCGACGAGCGCGCCGGCGCTCACCGCGCGACCGGGGGCGCCTCGCCCTTCTCGATCGGTGCGCGCACGAGGTTGCCCCACTCCGTCCACGAGCCGTCGTAGTTGCGCACGTCGTCGAAGCCGAGCAGATGGGTCAGGACGAACCACGAGTGGCTCGAGCGCTCACCGATGCGGCAGTACGCGACCGTCGGCTGCGACGGGTCCATGCCCTCGCCGTCCACGTACAGGGCGCGCAGCTCGTCGACGGGGAGGAAGCGTCCGGTGTCGGGGTCGACCGCACGGCCCCACGGGACGCTGCGCGCACCGGGGATGTGCCCGCCGCGCATCGCACCCTCCTGCGGGTAGTCGGGCATGTGGGTGCGCTCGCCGGTGAACTCCTGCGGGCTGCGCACGTCGATCATCTGCCCGCGTGCGTCCATGTGCGCCTCGACGTCGGCGCGGTACGCGCGGATCGGCGCGTCGACACGCTCGACGACGGGGTAGCCGGCGCCCGCGGCGGGCGGGGTGATGGTCGGGCGCTCGCGCGTCCACTCGCGGCCCTCCGCGTCCCACGCGTCACGCCCGCCGTCCATCAGTCGCAGGTCCGCGTGGCCGAACAGGCTGAACACCCACAGCGCGTACGCCGCCCACCAGTTCGCCTTGTCGCCGTAGAACACGACCGTGTCGTCGCGGCCGATGCCCTTCGCGTCCATCAGCGCGGCGAACCCCGCACCGTCGACGTAGTCACGGGTGACCGGGTCCTGCAGCTCCGTGTGCCAGTCGATGCGCACCGCGCCCGGCAGGTGGCCGACGTCGTAGAGCAGCGGGTCCTCGTTCGACTCGACGATCACGAGCCCGGGCGTACCGAGGCGCTGCGCCACCCACGCGGGCGTGACGAGGCGGGACGGGTCGTGGTAGCCGGCGATCTTCGGGTCGTCGTCGATGGCGTCGATGGGCACGGGATCCTCGATGTCGTCGGGTCGTCGGTACGGTCCTCGGACGCCCGAGGGTAGGAGGAGCGGCCGTGAGCCTGCCGGAACGCCTTGCGAACGTGGTGAACGACTTCCTCGCCGCGCCACCCGAGCTGCGCACCGAGCTGCTGCTCGAGCAGGCCGAGGCGCTGCCGCCGCTGCCGCCCGAGCTGACCGGTGCCGACGCCCGGGACCGCTTCGAGCAGGTCGAGGAGTGCCAGACGCCGTTCTACCTCGCCACCGACGTCGCCGACGGGCACGTGTCGCTCCACTTCGACTGCCCGCCCCAGGCGCCCACGACCCGCGGGTTCGCCGGGATCCTCCACACCGGGCTCGACGGGGCGACGCCGGAGGAGATCCTCGCCGTGCCCGCCGACTTCCACCACGGCATGGGGCTCGCCGAGGTCATCAGCCCCCTGCGCATGCGCGGCATGGACGCGATCCTGTTCCGCCTCAAGCGCCAGGTCGCCGCCCGCGCGGCGCTGGAGGGCTGAGTCCCGGTCCGGTCGCACCCGGTCGCTAGCGTGGCCCGACGCACGGGGGGACCGCCGGGGTGACGCTCGACCTGAGGATCGCCGCACGTCCCGAGGTGCTCGTCGACGCCCTCGCGGAGCGGCTCGCTGTGCCGACCGACGACCCGTTCGCCCCCGACCTCGTCGTCGTCCCCAACGCCGGCATGCGCGAGTGGGTCGCGACGCGGCTCATCGACCGCCTGGGCGTCCTCGCCGGCATCGAGTTCGTGTTCCCCGCCGCGCTCACGCGCCGCACGCTCGGCCTCCCCGACCCCGACGCCGACCCGTGGCGTCCCGAGCGGCTCGCCTGGCACGTCCTCGGCCTGATGGTCGACGGCGCCGACCTCGGACGCACCCCGTGGGAGGGGCTGCCGCCACGCCCGTGGGCGGTCGCCCGGCGCGTCGCGGACCTGCTCGAGCGCACCGCGTCGCAGCGGCCCGACCTCGCCGCCGGCTGGCTCGCCGAGGCCGGTGACGCCGGGCTCGGTGCGGCGCACGGCTGGCAGCCGACGATGTGGCGGGCGCTGCGCGAGCGCGTCGGCGTGCCCACGCCCGCGGAGCGGCTGCTCGCCGCGCTCGACGGGGACGCGCCGGCTGGCCACGGTGCAGCGGTGGGTGACGGTGCTGGCGTGGCCGCGCTGCCGGCGCGGCTGAGCGTGCTCGGCCTGTCCTCGCTCACCGCACCGTTCGCGAGCGTGCTCGTGCACGTCGCGCGCGACCGGGACGTGCTCGTGCTCGCGACGACCGCGTCGGACGCTGCGGTCCGCGAGGCGCTCGCCGCACGCACGCCGGGGGCCGACGGTGGCGCGGACGCGCGGGCGCTGCTCGTCGCGCCGCCGCGCGCGAGCGACGTGCGCCTCGACACGCACCCGCTGCTCGCCTCGTGGGGGAGGCCCGCGCTCGAGGCGGCGACCATGCTCGCCCGACTGCCCGGTGAGCCGACGCTGCTCGACGGCGGCTCGGACGCCGGCGGGGACGGTGCCGGTGCGGACGGTGCGTCGGCGTCGCAGCTCGCACGCCTGCAGCACGAGGTGCGCGGTGCCGTGCCGGTCGTGCCGCGCGGGCTCGACCGGGACCGCGGCGGCGACGGCAGCGTGCAGGTGCACGCCTGCCACGGGCTCGCCCGCCAGCTCGAGGTGCTGCGCGACGCGCTGCTGCACGCGATGGAGGCCGACCCGACGCTCGAGCCGCGCGACGTCGCGGTGCTGTGCGCCGACCTCGAGGCGGTCGCGCCGCTCGCCGGACCGATCCTCGGTGCGGACGTGGGCGGCCGGCACCTGCCGGTGCTCGTCACCGACCGTGCGGCGAGCACGACGCCGCCCGTGCAGGCGGCGCTCGACGCGGCCCTCGCGCTCGCCACGTCGCGCCTCGAGCGCGACACGGTCCTCACGTTCCTCTCGATGCCGGTCGTCGCGGCCGCGCTCGGCCTCGACGCGGACGACCTGGAGCTCCTCGAGCGTCTCGCGGACGACCTCGACGTGCGCTGGGGTCGCGACGCGGCGCACCGGCAGCGCTGGGGCTACCCGCACGGCGTGACCGTCGGCACCTGGCGCGAGACGCTCGACCGGCTGCTCGCCGGGCTGCTGCTCGACCCCGACGGCGGACTCGTCGGCGGCATCGCGCCGGCCGCGGGGCTCGGGATGCAGGACCTCGGGCGCGTCGGGCGGCTCGCGGACGCGCTCGCCGCCGTCGCGCACCTCACCACCTTCGACGCGGCGGGCGCGCGCCCGATGGCGGACTGGGCGCAGCCCCTGCGCTGGACCGTCGACACGCTGCTGCGTCCGCGCCGCAGCGTCGACGCGGCCACGCACGCGTACGCGGCGCAGGCCGCGCAGGTGCGCGAGGTCGTCGACGCGCTCGTCGCCGACGCCGAGGCCACCGGTGTAGCGCACCCCATCGACGTGCGCGAGGTCCGCGCGGCGCTCGAGGACCGCATGGGCGGCGGCGGGTCGCGCGCGCGGCTGCGCACCGGGCACGTCAGCGTCGCATCGCTCGCGCCGCTCAGGGGCGTGCCGTTCCGCGTCGTCGCGATCGTCGGGGTCAGCGACGCGCTCGTGAGCGCCCGCGGTGCGGACGACGACGACGTGCTCGCGCACGAGCCGCGCGTCGGCGAGCGCGACGCGACGGGGGAGCGGCGGGCCGCGCTGCTCGATGCCGTCCTCGCGGCACGCGACACCGTCATCCTCACCTGCGACGGGCAGGACGTGCGCAGCGGCGTGCGCCTCGACCTGCCCACCGTCGTCGAGGAGCTGCTCGACGCGCTCCCACCCGCGGCGGGGTCGGGCGGGTCGGGCGGGTCGGGCGGGCCGGATGCGTCGGGTGCGCCGCTCGTCGTGCGCCACCCGCGCCACCTCGCCGACCGCCGCAACGTGACCGTCGGCCCGGGGTCGGTCGCACGCGTCGACGCATCGCGCCCGTGGACGTTCTCCCCGTCGGCGCTGCGTGCGCTCGCCGCGATCGAGGCGGCCGCCGCGACCGACCTGCGCCCCGCCGCCGGCGCAGGAGTACTCACCGCGACGACGGCCGCGCCGCGCTGGACGACCGTGCCGCTGCCCGCCACGGCCCCCGAGCTCGTGCAGCTGCGGCTCGAGGACGTCGTCGACGCGCTCGCCCGGCCCGCGCAGACGCTGCTGCGCGAGCGGCTCGGCGTCCGCCTGCCCCGCGAGCGGACCTCCGACCCGCGCACCATCGAGCTGTGGGTCGACGACCCGCTCGCCCGCTGGGCGCTCGGGCAGGACCTGCTCGCGCACCTCACCGTCGGCGGCAGCGTCGACGGCTGGGTCGCGACCCGGCCGGCCAGCGGCGGCGTGCCGCCCGGACGGCTCGGACGTGCGCTGCTCGAGCACATCGCCGAGGAGGTCGTGGCGCTGCACGACGCGGCCGGACGTCCCGTCACCACACCGGCCGCCGCGTCACCCGCGCTCGAGCGGCCCGGCACGCTCGTCGCGCTCGAGCCGGTCGGAGTCGACCTCGACCTGCCGCCCGCCCCGCACGGCGTGCGGCGCGTGCGCCTCGTCGGTGGCGTCAGCCACGTCGACGGTGACGTCGTCGACGTCCGCTACGCGCGCGACCACCGCCGCCACCTCGTCGGTGCGTCCGTCGGGCTGCTCGCCGTCACCGCCGGCTCGGGGGAGGGCGCCGGCTCGGGGGAGGGCTCGGGCTCGGGGGGCGTGAGCGGCGCGCGGGTCGTGCGGCGCGCGCCGTCCGGGTCGCGCGACCCGGCACCGATCCTGCACCACCTCGCCGTGCAGGGCGACGGCGCCGCGCGCACCGCCGTCGCGCGCGACGCGCTGGCCGCGCTCGTCGACCTCGCGCTGCGCGTGCGCACCGGACCCGCGCCGCTGCTGCCGCGCGCCGCCTGGTCGATCGACGGGGCGACCGACCTGACCGTCGCACCGTCAGGCGGGTTCGCGAGCGACGTCGAGAAGGACCTCGACGACGCGGCGTTCCGGGTCGTCGTCGGGGCCGGCTCGCTCGCCGAGCTCGCCCACCAGGACGACGGGCCGCTCGAGGAGGGCCTGCCCGACGCGCCCACTCCGCTGCAGCGCTGGTCGTTGGCGCTGCGCGAGCCGCTCGAGCGTCCGTTCGCGCTCGCGTCCGCGGACGGTGACGCATGAGCGGGCCGACCGAGCACCTCGACCTGCGGCGGCCGATCCCGCGCGGGCTCAGCGCCGTCGAGGCGTCCGCGGGGACCGGCAAGACGTACGCGCTGACCGCGCTCGCCGTGCGCGGCGTCGTGCTCGACGGCGTGCGCACCGACCAGCTGCTCGTCGTCACCTTCACCCGCGCCGCGACGAAGGAGCTGCGGGCGCGCGTGCGCGACGGCATGCGCGACGCGGCCGCGGCGCTGCGCGAGCTCGCCGCGACCGGCACGGTGCCCGGCGGGCTCGACGACTGGCTCGACGCGCTGTGCCGCAGCGACGGCGCGGCCGGCTCCCCGCCACCGCCCCCCGAGGAAGCGGCCCGCCGTGCGGCCGCCGCAGCCCTCGCGCTCTCCACGCTCGACCGCGCGACGATCACGACCATCCACGGGTTCTGCCAGGCGGCGCTCACCGGCCTCGGGCTGCGCGGCACGGGAGCGGGAACGCGCTTCACCAGCGAGGTCGACCGGCTGCGCACCGACGTCGTGCGCGACGGCCTGATCACGCTGCTCGATGCCGACCCGAGCGCGCTGCGCGACGTGAAGGGCACCGCCGAGGACGGCTCGCCGGTCCTCGAGGCACCGAAGGAGGTCGAGAAGCGCATCGACGGGATCGTTCGCGCCATGCTCGCGAGCGACGCGCGCGTCGCACCGCTCGGACGCTCCGACTCGCCGCTGGCCGACGCGACCGCCCGCTTCGCCGAGGCCGCCGTCGCCGAGCTGCGCGAGCGGCTCGCGTCGGAGGGCGAGCTCACGTTCGACGAGCTCGTCGCGCGCATGGAGGCGACGCTCGACGACGAGCGCATCGGGCCGGTCGCGGCCCGGCAGCTGCGCGATCGGCTGCGGCTCGTGCTCGTCGACGAGACGCAGGACACCGACCTGCGCCAGTGGCGCATCTTCGCGCGCGCGTTCCTCGACGCACCCGACGAGCTCGGGCCGCCGTCCGACGTCGTCATCGTCGGCGACCCGAAGCAGTCCATCTACCGCTTCCGCGGCGCCGACATCGACGCGTACCTCGAGGCCGCGCAGCGGGCCGGCGACCAGCGCCGCTCGCTCGGCAGCAACTGGCGCTCGTCCGCACCGCTGCTCGACGCGCTCGACGTGCTCATGCGCGGCGCACGCTTCGGCGGCGAGCGCATCGCCTACCAGCGCGTCTCACCGGGACGGCCCGTCGACACGCGCGTCACCGGCACCGGCGCTCCGCTCGAGGTCCGCTGGATCCGGCGCGACGGCACGCTGCCGCTCGGCAAGCGCTCGCCGGAGATCCTCGCCGACCCCGGCACCGCACGGACGCTCGACGACCTCGCCGCACGCACCGTCGCGATGCTGCGCGACGGCCGCATCGTCGCGGACGAGCGCGACCACGCCGACCCGACCGTCGCGGTCGACGCCGACGGGACCCGGCCGCTCGCGCCGCGCGACCTCGCCGTGCTCGTGCGCACCAACCGCCAGGCGGAGGCCGTCGTCGAGCGGCTCGCGGAGGCCGGCGTCGCGGCCGTGCAGCCCAAGGGCGGGCGCGTGTACGACACCGACGCGTTCACGCAGTGGACCATCCTGCTGTCCGCCCTCGCCCGGCCCGGCGACACCGACCTGATCCGCGCGCTGATGGTGTCGTGGTTCGTCGACGCAGCCGCGTCCGACCTCGACGACGACGTCCGCATCGACGAGCTGCAGCGCACCTGCGGCGAGTGGCGCACGCTGCTCGCCGACGCCGGCATGATGGCGCTGCACGCGGCGCTGCGTGCCGACGCGACCACCGTCGCCGCCCTCGCACGCTCCGGGGAGCGCGGGCTCACCGACCTCGAGCACCTCGCCGAGCTCGTGCACGTCACCGTCGGCGCCCGCGGGGTGCCGGCCGCGGTCGCGCTGCGCACCCTCGAGGAGCTGCGGCTCGCGGGCGACGCGGGCGACGAGGACAGCGAGGACCCGTCGGTGCGGCGCATCGGGAGCGACGGCGACGCCGCGACCGTCATGACCTACCACGGGGCGAAGGGCCTCGAGTTCCCCGTGGTGCTCCTGCCGTTCGCGAACCGCTCGAACCAGCTGCGCGGCGCATGGACGTTCCGCAGCGCCGCGGGCCGCATCGTCGACGCGGTCGGCAGCATCGGGTGGAACGCGGTCGAGGACGGCGAGGGGCCCTCGCCCGACGCGGCGCATCCGCGCACGCGCGACCGGCAGGCGCTGGCGCGCGCGGAGCTCGCCGGCGACGAGGCGCGGCTGCTCTACGTGGCGCTCACCCGCGCACGCGACCGCTGCCTCGTGTGGTGGTGGCCGACGAGCGGGTCGAGCGGCACGCCGCTCGCGACGATGCTGTTCGGCGAGCGCGACGCGGACGGTGCGCTCCTGCCCGAGGCGGCCGGGCCGAAGGCGAAGGACCTCGACGACGTGCGCACGGCGCTGCTGCTCGATGCGCTGGCCGAGCGCTCCGGCGGCACGATCGCCGTCGCCGAGGTGCCCGCGACGTTCGAGGCCGGCGTGCACGAGCCGCGTGCGGTCGCGACGTCGGGGGAGACGTCGGTCGCGACGCTGACGCGCGACGTGCACGAGCCGGACGTGTGGCGCTGGTCCTTCACCGGCCTGCTGCGCCCGCCTCCGGGTGCGACGCGCACCGTCGCGGAGGACGCGTCGCTCGTGCTGCGCGGCGGGACCGACGAGCCCGACGCGCCGGAGGCCGCACCGGAGGCGGACACGCTGGACGCGTCCGGCGCTGCGACCGACGCTGCGACCGCGGCCGGGCCGCGGGGCGCACTCGTCGAGCTCGCCGGCGGCACCGCGTTCGGCGTGCTCGTGCACGAGGCGCTCGAGGTCGTCGACCTCGCCGCGGACGAGGGTGCGCTGCGCGCCGCGCTCGTCCGCGAGCTCGGCGAGCGTGCGGCACGCGCCGCGATCGACGTCGACGTCGCCCGGCTCGCCGGCGGGCTCGTCGACGCGCTCTCCACGCCGCTCGACCCGATCCTGCCCGGCACGACGCTGCGCGACTTCCCCGCCAGCGACCGCGTCCCCGAGCTCGTGTTCGAGCTGCCCGTCGCCGACACCCGCACGCGCGTCACCCTCGCCGCCCTCGCCGGCGAGGTCAGCGGTGCGCTCGCCCCCGACGACCCGTACCGCGACGCGTTCGCGACGCTTCCCGACCGCGTCGAGCGGGCACGCTTCGCGGGCTGGCTCACCGGCGTCGTCGATCTGGCGCTGCGCACCGCCGACGGCCGCTACGTCGTCGCCGACCACAAGACGAACCGGCTGAGCGACGCCGGCGGCCGACCCGCCTACGACGCCGCCGCGATGCACGCGGCGATGCTCCACGGCGAGTACCCGCTGCAGGCGCTCCTCTACCTCGTCGGCATGCACCGGATGCTCGGTGCCCGCCTCGCCGGCTACGACCCGGCGCACCACCTCGGCGGCGCGGCGTTCCTGTTCCTGCGCGGCATGGCCGGACCGGACACGCCGCTGCGCGACGGGGTGCGCGACGGCGTGTGCGTGTGGCGTCCGCGCATCGACGCGGTGCTCGCCGCCGACGCGGTGCTGCGCGGCGCTGCAGGCGGCCTACGGGGAGGTGGACGATGAGCGCCACGACGGACGTCCCGCCGGGCCCCGTGGTCGGCGACCACCGGGCGGGGGAGCGGCACCTCGCGGAGCTGCTCGCACGCCGCTTCGGCGTCGACGATCCCGTCGTCGCCCGCCTCGCGCGCCTCACCGTGCGGGCCGCCGCCGCGGGTCACTCGTGCCTCGACCTCGCCGCGCTCGACGACACGCTCGTCGCGTCGCTCGACGCGCGCCGCCTCGCGCGCGACGTCGTCGGCGGTCGGGGGGACGAGCGTGACGAGGACGGTCCGCTCCCCGGCCTCGACGACGCGCTCGCGGCGCTGCGCGCCTCGCCCGCGGTGCGGGTGGTCGGTGGCGAGCCCGACCTGCTCGAGGGCATCCGCATCGTCGAGGAGCGGCCGCTCGTGCTCGACGGCACGCGGCTCGCGACGCAGCGCGAGCACGCCGCCGAGCAGCGGCTCGTGCGCGCGCTCGCCCACCGTGCGCGCGTCGAGCGTGCGCCGGTCCCCGTCGACCCGACCCCGCTCACCGACGATCCCGACCAGCTCGCCGCGGTTGCCGCGCTCGCCGACGCGGGCGTGCGCGCCGGCGTCGGCGTGCTCGCGGGCGGTCCGGGGACGGGGAAGACCACGACGGTCGCGGCGCTCCTCGCCGTGCGCGTCGCCGCCGACCTCGCAGCGCGCGCGACCGACGACGCCACGGCGCGTCCGCTGCGCATCGCGCTCGCCGCACCGACCGGCAAGGCCGCGGCGCGCCTCACCGAGTCGCTGCGTGCGGCGCTCCCGCGCATCGCCGACGCGCACGGCACGGCGGTCGCCGACCAGCTGGCGCTGCTCGAGGCGACGACCGTGCACCGGCTGCTCGGCATCGGACGTGGCGGCACGCGACGCGATGACGCCCCGCTCCCGCACGACCTCGTCGTCATCGACGAGGCGTCCATGCTCGCGCTGCCGCTCGCCGCGACGCTCGTCGGCGCGCTCGAGGACCGCACGCAGCTCGTGCTCGTGGGCGACCCCGACCAGCTCGAGAGCGTCGAGACCGGATCGGTGCTGCGCGCGCTCGTCGACACGCTGCCCGACGGCGGCGCGCTCAGCCGCCTCACCCGCAACCACCGCCTCGACGCCGACGACGCCGCCTCCGACCTGCTCGCGCACGCGGTGCGTGACGGCGACGCGGACGCCGCGCTCGCGATCCTGCGCGACGCGGGGCCCGAGGGGAGCGGCTCGCTGCGCTTCGTCGCGACCGACGACCCGCACCGCGACGCCGCCGCGGTCGTCGCACCGCTGCTCGACGACGGCGAGGGCGGAGGGCTCGTCGCGGCGCTCACCGCCGCGCAGGCCGACGACGGTGCGGCCGCGCTCGCCGCGCTGTCCGCCGCCCGGCTGCTGTGCGCGCACCGGCACGGCCCGCACGGCGCATCGAGCTGGATCGACCGGCTGCGTGCGCACCTCGCGAGCCACGTCGGTGCGGGCGGCACGCCGCCCGGCGAGGTGTGGCTGCCCGGCGAGCCCGTCATGGCGCTCGCCAACGACGAGCGCACCGGCCTCGTCAACGGCGACACCGGCGTCGTCGTCGGCCGCGGAGGGTCGCGGCGGCTCGTGTTCGAGCGGCGCGACGGCGGGCTGCTCGAGCGCCCGGCCGAGGCGCTGCCCGACGTCGTGAGCGCCTACGCGGTGACCGTCCACAAGAGCCAGGGGAGCGAGTACGACACCGTCGTCGTCGTGCTGCCACCGGCCACGTCGCCGCTCGCCACCCGCGAGCTCCTCTACACGGCGATCACCAGGGCGCGCCGCCGCGTCGTCATCGTCGGGAGCGAGGCGGCCGTGCGCGCCGCCGTCGACCGGCCGTCGCTGCGCATGGGCGGGCTCGCCGAGGGCCTCGCGCGCTCCCTGCCCCCGTCGGTCCTGTCTGGTTGACTCGCCCCATGGCCCACAACCTCCTCGGCACCGAGCTCGCCGTCTGCTCCACGTCGCCCATGACCGGCTTCTACCGCGACGGCTGCTGCAGCACCGGCGGTGACGACATGGGCGTGCACGTCGTGTGCGCCGAGGTGACGCGCGAGTTCCTCGAGTTCTCGATCGCGCAGGGCAACGACCTCTCCACCCCGCGCCCCGAGTTCCGCTTCCCCGGCCTCGTGCCCGGCGACCGCTGGTGCGTGTGCGCGTCGCGCTGGCAGGACGCCTACGACGCGGGCGTCGCCCCGCCCGTCGTGCTCGCCGCCACCCACGTGCGTGCGCTCGAGTTCTGCGACCGCGACGCGCTGTTCGCGAGCGCCCTCGACGCGCCGGCGTGAGCGACGCGCCCGAGGTCTGGAGCCCGACCGAGTTCCTCGAGGTCGCGAAGCAGCGGCTGCTCGCCGCGTTCGACGCGCCCGTCACCATCGTCGGCGTCGTCATCGAGCACCGGGTGTCCAAGGGGTTCCTCACCGTCACCCTCGGTGACCTCGAGCCCCAGGCCCGCTTCCCCACGCGCCTGTCCGTCTCGTTCGACCCGCGTGCGGCGCGCGCCGTGCTGCCCGAGGCGCTCGAGCCGCAGGCGCAGGTCCAGGTCGAGGGCAGCGTCGACGTGTGGGTCAACCGCGGGCAGATCCAGCTGCGCGGCAGCGCGCTCGCACGCGTCGGCAGCGCCGGCACGCAGGCCGCCTACGACGCCGCCGTGCGCGCCATCGGCGAGGAGCGGCTCGGCGAGGTCGTGCCGCCGCTGCCGCTGTTCCTGCGCCGGCTGCTGCTGCTCGCACCGGTCGGCACGACGCTCGGCGACCTGACGCGCGACCTCGGCGGCTGGCAGCCCCCGACGATCGTGCACCGCTCGCTCCCCGGCGACTCGCCCGACCTCGGACGGCTCGTCGCCCGCGCGGTCGAGACGGCGCTCGAGGACGGTGAGGGACCGTTCGACCTCGTCGCGGTGATGCGCGGCGGTGCGATCGAGCCGATCAGCGGCTGGGACGACGTCGACCTGCTCCGCACCGTCGACGCGCTGCAGCGCGAGGGCCTGCCGGTGCTCGTCGCGGTCGGCCACGCCGACCACACGCCGCTCGTCTACCGCGTCGCCGGGTACGGGGTGCGCCACACCGCCGAGGCCGGACGCTGGCTCGCCGACCACAACCTCGACGCGGCGACCCGCATCCGCACGCTCGACACGCTGCCGGGGCTCCTGCGCGTGCGCATCGGCCAGGAGCAGGAGCGCGTCGCCCGCACCGCCGGCTCGCTCGACGCGGCGCTGCGCGCGCACCTCGTGCGGCGCGGCGAGGCCATCGCGCGCGCGGCGCAGACGCTCGGCGTTGCGGTGCGCGGCCGGCTCGCCGAGGCGCGACGCCGGCTGGACGCGGCGTCGGGGACGCTGGATGCGTTCACCCGCGGCGTCGCGCTCGTCACCGGGCCCGACGGCGCAGCGCCGGTCCTCGAGCCCGGTGCGCAGCTCGTCATCGAGACCGCCGACGCGACCGTCGGTGCGACCATCGACCACGTGACCCGACACACCTGACCCGACGCACCTGACCCGACCGCAGGAGACGACGATGAGTGACGACACCACCGGGGACTTCGACGCGCAGCTCGCCGCCGTCGAGCGCTTCATCGCCGACGTGCAGCAGGGGAGCGTCCCGACCGGCGAGGCGATGCGCGCCTACCGCGACGTGCACCGGCCGGCGATCGAGCGGCTGCGCCAACAGCTCGCCGACTTCGAGGCGCTGCTCGCCGAGGCGGGCGTCACCGACGCTCAGGCGGACGGCGCGTCCTCGGCCTGAGTCGGGGCCCCATCCAGCGGCTCGGCGTAGACGACGATGTTGTCGACGTAGCTGCGAGCGCTGCGGTCGAACTCGCCGCCGCAGGTGATGATGACCGTGCGCGGCGGACCCGCCCACGTGAAGATCTCATTGAGCGGCATCGCGACCTTCGGGATCTGCGCGACCTCGGTGACGACCCACGTCTGCGTCGTGCCGTCCTCCAGGTCGATCTCGATCGTCTCACCGACGCGCATCCGGCGCAGCTCGAAGAGCACCCCGCGGCCCTGCGTGCGCGAGTCGACGTGGCTCGCGAACACGGCGGTGCCGGTCGTCCCCGGTCGCACGCCCAGGTCGTCGGGGTCGTACCAGCCGACCTCGCGGACGTCGTCGGGGATCTCCATCGCGCCGTCGGGCTCGAGCCCGACCGACACGAGCGGCGCGTCGACACCGATCGCGTCGATGCGCAGCGTCAGCGGCAGCGGCGGTGGCAGCAGCTCCGACTCGGGCTCCGGAGCGGGCTCCGGCTGCGGCTCGCGCTCGGGAACCTCGACGGGCGCCGCGACCACCTCGGGTGCGGGCGCGGGCGCCTCTGGGCGCGTCGCGCTGACGAGCGACGCGAGACCGATCGCCGTGGCGACGATGACCACCGCGACGGTGGAGAAGAACCGCGTGTCGTCCGCGAACCATGCGCGGACCCGGCCGCGGTCACCCGCTGCGTCACCCGCCGCTCCGCCGCCGACGAGCTCCCCGAGGCGCGTCTCGACCTCGTCGAGGACCGCCTCCGGACGGTCCCGGTCGGCGCCGAAGAGCGGAGGGTTCGTCGTCATCGGTCCTGCGTCCTGAGCCGGGGCGGGTGAGGGTAACGGTCGGGCTCCGTCCGCACGGGCTGCGACTCCGTACCCTCATGGGCGTTCGTCCACGGAGGAGGGCGTGATGGAGTACGGGAACCCCACGATGCCGGTCGCGATGCAGGACGCGCAGGTCCGCGCGGACTTCATGCGGCGCGTCTACGGCCGGCTGGTCGCCGGCGTGGCCGCGTTCGTCGCGATGGAGTGGTTCCTGTTCACCTCGGGTCTCGCCGTCGCGATCACGCAGTTCGTCTTCTCGACCTCGTGGCTGCTGATCCTCGGCGGCTTCATGATCGTGTCGTGGCTGTCGAACTCGCTCACCCACCGTGCCGCCTCGCCCGCCGCGGAGTGGGCCGGCTACCTGCTGCTCGTCGCCGCGAACGCGCTCATCTTCGCGCCGATGCTCGTCATCGCCGAGCTGCAGGTCCCCGGCACCGTCGCCGCGGCCGGGCAGTACGCGGTCGCCGGCTTCATCGTGCTCTCGATCGTCGCGCACCGCAGCGCACGGGACTTCACGTGGCTCGGTGCGTCGCTGCGCTGGATCGGGATCATGGCGCTCGTCGCCATCGTCCTGTCGGTGCTCACCGGCTTCGCGCTCGGCACGTGGTTCTCGCTCGCCATGATCGCGTTCGCCGGCGCCGCGATCCTCTACGAGACGCAGGTGATCCTGCGCGAGATGCCGCCGGGCCGTGAGACGGCCGCCGCGATGGCGCTGTTCAGCTCGCTCGCGCTCCTGTTCTGGTACATCCTGCGGCTGTTCATGGAGCGCCGCTGACCTCCCCGGTCGGCCCCGGCCCGGGCGGGCCGGCGGGCCTCCCGCCGCGTCCCGCGTCGCGCACGCTCGTGCGCACCGCCGGCTGGCTCACGGCCATCGCCGTCGCCTACGGCGCCGTGTGGCTGCTGACGCTGTGGCGCACGGCCGACGTGCCCGCACCCGTCGACGCGTCCGTCGAGCTGCTCGCCGTCGAGGTCCCGACCGGGCCCGACGATGCGACGCCGATCGTGCTCGACGCGGCGCTGCGCGTCCCGACGGGCGTCAGCGCCGAGCGTCCCGCCCCGGCCGTCGTGCTGCTCCACGGGTTCGGGAGCGACCGTCGCTCGCAGGACGCGCGCGCCGAGGCGCTCGTGCGCCGCGGCTACGTCGTCCTCACCCCGAGCGCACGCGGGTTCGGCGACTCCGGCGGGGAGATCTCGCTGGCCGACCGCGACCGCGAGGGACGCGACCTCGTCGCGCTCGTCGACACGCTCGCCGCACGTCCGGAGGTCCTCGCCGACGCTCCCGGTGATCCGCGCGTCGCGCTCGTCGGCGCGTCGTACGGGGGTGGCCTCGCGCTCATCGGCGGTGCGCTCGATCCGCGCGTCGACGCGGTCGTCGCCGTCACCGCCTGGCACGACCTCGCCGCCGCGCTCGCCCCCAACGCGGCCGGCGCGAGCGGGACGGGGCCGCTCAAGATCGGCTGGACGAGTCTGCTGTTCACCGCACGCACGCTGCCCGGCGGGGTCGAGGACGCCCTCGCCGGCGCGCTCGCGGGTCCGGCACCCGTCGCACCCGCGCCACCGGTGACCGTCGACCGCTGCGGCCGCTTCGCACCGGACGTGTGCGCGCTCGCCGACCGCGCCGCCGTCGACGGGGTGCTCGACGCCGACGCGCGCCGCGTGCTCGCGAGCGCGAGCCTCGCGACGCTCCCGGCGCGCGCGGTCCCGACGCTGCTCGTGCAGGGCCGTGACGACACGCTGTTCGGTGTGGACGCGGCGCTCGCCAACGCGCTCGCGCTCGACGCGGTCGGCGCGCCCGTGCGCGTCCGCCTCGCCGCCGGCGGTCACGGTGCCGTCGGCACGTCCGCGTCGCAGGGCACGCTCGCGGCCGAGGTCGACGCGTGGCTCGACCGGTGGCTGCTGGACCGTCCGTCCGCCGCTGCGCAGGAAGGCGCGCTCGTGCACGACGCGGCCGGTGCGCTGCGCACCCTCGAATGGCCCGGCGTCGTGCGCGGCGTCGAGGCGCGCGAGCTCGCGCTCGTGCTCGGCGACGCGCGCGCCGACGGGCAGGGGCTGCTGCTCGACGGCCGTCCCGCCGACGTGACGACGACCGTCGCGACCGTGCTCACGCCCGCGGGCGGCCTGCCGGCGGCGCTCACCTCCATCCCCGGCATCGGCCCGATCGGGCAGCTCGCCGGGTTCGCCGGGCTCGGCAGCGTCGTCGACGTCCCCGGCCAGCACGTCGCCTTCACGAGCCGGCCCGTCGCCGACGAGCTCGTGCTGCTCGGCCCCGCGACGCTCACCCTCGACGTCGCCGCGGAGACCGGCGAGGCGCAGCTGTTCGTCCGGCTCGCGAGCGTCGCGCCCGGTGGGCTCACCACCATCATCGGGTCGTCGTTCGCGCCGGTGCGCCTCACGTCCGTGTCGCGCGACGTCGCCGCGCCGACGCGCGTGGGCATCACGCTGCCCGACGTCGTGCACCGGCTCGAGCCGGGGGAGCGGCTGCGCCTCACCGTCGCGACGACCGACCAGGCGTACGCGAACCTGCGCGAGCCCGGCACCGTGCAGCTCGACGTCACCGACGCGCGCCTGACGCTGCGCGGGCCCGGCCTCGCCGCACCCGCCGACGCCGGCCCCGTCGGCGCGTCCGTCGCGTCCGGTGCGGGCCTCGCGGCCGTCGTGGACGAGGCGCCCATCGTCGTCGCGCTCCTCGTGCTGCTCGTCGTCGGCATCGTCGCCGCGGTCGTCGTCGGCCGTGTGCGGCGCGCACGCCGCGCGCCGCTCGCCGACGTCACCCAACGGCTCGCGCTCACGGCCTCGGGGCCGCCGCCGGTCGTCGTGCGCGGGCTCGTCAAGGAGTACGCGGACGGCACGCGTGCGGTCGACGGGCTCGACCTCACCGTCGAGGCCGGCCAGGTCGTCGGCCTGCTCGGACCCAACGGCGCCGGCAAGACGACGACGCTGCGGATGCTGCTCGGGCTGATCGCGCCGACCGCCGGCAGCGTCGAGGTGCTCGGCCACCCGATGCGCCCCGGCCACCCGGTGCTCGAGCGCGTCGGTGCGCTCGTCGAGGGGCCCGGGCTCGTCCCGGACCTGTCGGGCCGGGACAACCTCGAGCTGTTCTGGCGCGCGGGCGGGCGGCCGATGGCCGACGCGCACCTCGACTGGGCGATGTCGGTCGCGGACCTCGGCAGCGCGATCGACCGGCCGGTGCGCACCTACTCGCACGGCATGGAGCAGCGCCTCGCGATCGCGCAGGCGCTGCTCGGCCGGCCCGAGCTGCTCGTCCTCGACGAGCCGACCGACGGGCTCGACCCCGAGCAGATCCGTGCGATGCGTCGCCTGCTCGTGCGGCTCGGCGCGGAGGGCCACACGGTGCTCGTCTCGAGCCACCTCCTCGCGGAGGTCGAGCAGACCTGCACCCACGCGGTGGTGGTGCTCGGTGGCCGCGTCGTCGCCGCCGGTCCGGTGTCCGAGATCGGTGCGCGCGGCCGCACGCTCGTCGTCGAGGTCGACGACCGTGAGCGCGCCCGCACCCTGCTTGAGGGCCTCGACGGGGTGCTCGACGTCGCCCTCGAGGGCGCCGGCGTCGTCGTGACCCTCGACGACCCGGGGCGCTCCGCCGACGTCGTCGCGACGCTCGTCGGCGCGGGGCTGCGCGTCACGACGGCGAGCCGGCGCGGACGGCTCGAGGACGCGTTCCTTCAGCTCACCGGTGCCGCCTCAGGTGCCGAGGAGGTGGGCGCGTGATCGTCGAGCTCGAGCGGCAGCTCCGCCGCCGTCGCACCGCCGTCGGCCTCGCCGGCATCGCGGCCGTGCCCGTCATCCTCGCCGTCGCGTTCCTCATCGCCGGCGCGGGCTCGGACGGTCCGCGCGAGACGGGCGACCCGACGGGGCTGTTCGGCTTCGCGACCGCGTCGGGGCTCAACTTCGCGCTGATGTCGACCGCGGCGACCGCGCCGTTCCTGCTGCTCAGCGTCGTCGCGCTCTTCGCCGGCGACACCGTGTCGAGCGAGGCGGCCGTCGGGTCGCTGCGCTCGCTGCTCGTGCGCCCGATCCCGCGCGGCCGCCTGCTCGCCCGCAAGTTCAGCGTCGCGCTGCTGCTCTCGCTCACCGCCGCGGTGCTCGTCCCGCTCTCCGGCATGGTCGCGGGCACGATCGCCTACGGCTGGGGGCCGGTCTTCACGCCGTTCGGGCCGCTCGCGGCGGGGGAGTCGCTGCTGCGCCTCGTCGCGATCACCGGCTACCTCGCCTGGAGCGCCGTGTGGGTCGCGGCGCTCGCGTTCGCGCTGTCGACGACGACCGACACGTCGGTCGGTGCGGTCGCCGGCACGATCGTCATCGTGATCGTCGTGCAGATCCTCGACGCGATCACCGCGCTCGGGTGGCTGCGCACCTACCTGCCGGTGCACGAGGGGCTCGCGTGGGTCGGGCTGCTCGCCGACCCGCCGCGCTGGGGGGACCTGACGCGTGGGGTGCTGCTGCAGCTGCCCTACCTCGCGGCCGGCATGGCGTACGCGTGGTGGAACTTCCTGCGCAAGGACGTGCTGAGCTGACGCGCGGCGCGCCGGCGCGTCAGCGTCCGCGCAGCCTGCCGGCGAGCTGCGGGACCACGGCGAGGTAGACGACACCGTGCGTGAGCGCGAGCACGATGCGGGTGGTGAGCGCGACCTCGTCGGGCTGCACGGCGAACGGCGCGAGGGAGAGCACGAGCACCACGAGCGACACGCCGGTGAACAGGCGGCGGGCACGCCGGCGGCCGTCGAGGAGCAGCGCGACGAGCGCCGCACCGAGGCCCGTGAGCACGCCGACCGCGACGAAGTTCACCCACGTCAGCGCCTCGAGACCCTGGCCGGGGATCTCGACGAGCGTCGGCATGCCGGCGGACTCGGCGCCGAGCCACACGACGGTGGAGACGGCACCGCCGACGAACCCGTACACGCCACCCTCGGCGAACAGGCGGGCGTTGGGGACGGAGGCCATGGGATCCCTCTCCGGATCGGACGTCAGCGGTGCGTGGCGGTGAGACGGTAGAGGACCGGCGGGCGGCCGCGGCTGGACGGTCCACCGGGTCGCTGCTCGGGCGGCAGCGTGCCCGCACGCAGCATCAGGCCCGACTCGACGAGCCGCTCGACGCGCGAGCGCGCTGTCCCGACCCCGGTGCGCCACACCTTCGCGGCGTCGTCGACGGTGAACGTCACATCGCCGAGCGCCCGGTCGACCTCCTCGGCGTGCGTGACCTGCAGGCCGGTGGGTGCCGGCGGCGCGTCGGCCGTCCGCGCGTCGGCCGTCCGTGTGTCGGAGCTCGGACGCCGCGGCGCGGAGGGGGCAGGTGCGGGGTCGTCAGCACCGAGCGCTGCGAGCAGCTCCTCGACGAGGGGCAGCAGCCGCACGGGGACCGGGACGCTCGAGCGCTCCTCGCGGCGCACGTCGTCGGGGTCGCTCGCGCCGTCGCGCTCCCGCTCGGCGACGAGCGCAGCGAGCGCCTCCTCCTGCGCCGGGGTGACGCGCCGCTCGGTCTCGTCGAGCAGGTCCATGAACGCGAGCGGCCGGAGCAGTGCATCGCGCGCGAGCGTCGCGGGTGCGATCGGGTGCGCGTAGGCGCGCTCGACGCGCAGACCGACGACGACCTCGGGCGGCTGCCCGGGCCGCGGACGCGCCTCGGGTTCGCACACGACGGTGCACAGCGCCGCGATACCACCGCCGCGACCCGAGCGCCACAGCAGCACGGCGTCGCCGACGTCCATCGACGGTCCCGTCGGCGCGATCGGCCACTCGGCGGGCCGCATCGGATCCTCGGACAGCACGGCGGCGAGCGCATCCCACGCGCCGTCGCGGCCACGGAAGAGCCAGCGCGGCCGCGGACGCTGCGCGGCGGGCTCGGAGGACATGGATCGCCTGTCGTCTGCGCATGGGGATGCACGGATGCCGTGAGAAAACCGCGCCGGATGATTTGTGCAGCGTACCCTCGGAGGAAACCCCTGGGCAGGTCCGCTCGCAGGGGCTGTGGAGAGGTCCGGATGGCGTCGATCGTGCGGATGCTCGAGCAGCGCCTGCCGGGGTGGCTCGCGCCCGACGATGCGCGCCAGTCCCGCCCCCGGGCCCTGCTGCGCTGGGCGCTGGCCGCGTTCCTCGGCTTCGCCGGCGTGCAGCACTTCGCCGACCCTGACGAGTTCCTCGCCCAGGTCCCGCCCTACCTGCCCGCGCCCGAGCTGCTCGTCGCCGTCAGCGGCGTCGTCGAGGTCGCGCTCGCCGTCGCGCTCGTGGCGCTGCCGCGCTGGCGCAGGGCGGTCGGGTTCGCGGTGCTCCTGTTCTTCCTCGCCGTGCTGCCCGGCAACATCGCGCAGTACACCGAGGCGCGCGACGCGTTCGGCTTGAACACCGACGCGGCGCGGCTCACGCGCGTGCTGCTCAGCCCGCTGCTCTGGGTGTGGGCGACGGCCGCGGGCGACGTGTGGCCGCGTCCGCGCCGCCGCCGCTGAGGGCGACGCCGCTCAGTCGACGAGCGAGCGCAGCACGTCGCGCACCGACACGACACCGACGACCGCACCGTCACGGGTGACGGCGAGGTGACGGATCTGCGCGTCGGCCATCGCCCGCGCCGCGTCCGCGACCGTCGCGTCGTCCGCGACGCTCACGATCTCGTCCGCACCGTGGTCGCGCACGCGCTCGACCTCCAGGTCGAGGCCCTCGACGACGGCCGCGACGATGTCGCGCTCGCTGAGCACGCCCCGCGGACCGTTCGTGTCGACGACGACGAGCAGCCCGAGTCCGTCGGCCATCATCGACTCGGCCGCCTCGCGCAGCGTCGCCGTCGGGGGGACGGTCGCGACCGCCGGGGCCATCAGGGTGCCGACCGGGTCGTCCGCTCGTGAACCGCTCATCCTGCGCCTCCTGATCGGGGGGACTCGACGTCGAGCATCCCATCGGGCCGGGTCGGTGGCGCAGGGCCGAAGGTCACGACACGGGGTGACCGGGGGCCGAGCGGAGCGCGGCCGCACATGCCATCATGGTGGTCGTGCCCCACCCAGAGGCGACGCCCCACTCGGAGGCGACCGACGGGCACGAGAGGGAGTGCATCATGGGACGCATCGTTGTCGGGGTCGACTCCTCGAAGACGTCGCTGAAGGCGCTGCGCTGGGCGCTCGACGAGGCACGGCTGCGTGGTGCGGAGCTCGAGCTCGTGCACGCGTTCCCGCGACCGGAGCTCGTCGGCATGACGATGGTCGTGACGCTGCCGAGCGACGAGGAGCTGCGGGAGGCGTCCGAGCAGGTGCTCGCCGACGCGCTCTCCGCCGTCGGTGGCGCGGGTGACGTGAAGGTCTCCCAGCGCGTCGGCGCGGGTGGTCCCGCGAGCGTGCTCGTCGAGTCGGCGAAGGACGCCGAGCTGCTCGTGCTCGGATCGCGTGGGCTCGGAGGCTTCCGCGGCATGCTGCTCGGCTCGGTGACCCAGCAGGTCATCGCGCACGCGGCGTGCCCCGTCGTCGTCATCACGCCCGACGAGGACTGAGCGGGTGCGCGAGCTCCGGCTCGCGCTGGCCGACGGGACCGACGTCGCCGCGGCGCTGCACGCGCCCGACGAGGGCGCTGCGGGCGCCCGTGCGCCGGTGCTGCTGCTGCCGGGCGCACGTGGTGACCACGGCGCCGAGCATCTCGTCGCGATCGCGCGGCTGCTCGCCGCCGCCGGTCATCCGGTCGTGCGCGCGGCCCTCTCGTCGCGGCCACCCGGTGCGGGCGTCGTCGGTCCGGCGGAGCGCAGCATCGGGCGCATGCGCGACGTGCTCGCGGCGACGCGCGACCTCCTCGACGCGCACGGACGTGGCGTCATCGTCGGGGGCGCGTCGTACGGAGGCAGGGTCGCGAGCCTCGCGGTCGCCGAGGCCGGCGGCGCGCCGCTCGGTGTCGTGGGGCTCCTGCTCGTCGCCTACCCGCTGCATCCGCCCGGGCGCCCCGACCGCCTGCGCGTCGCGCACCTCGCTGGGATCGACGTGCCGGTGCTGATGCTGTCGGGCGACGCCGACCCGTTCCTCACGATGGAGCTGCTGGATGCGCACGCCGGTGCGATCGCCGGACCGCTCACGCGTCTCGTCGTGCCGGGTGGACGCCACGACCTGTCGGTCAGCTCGCGCAGCGCCCCCGACGGCGTGCGGCGCAGCCCGACCGAGGTGGTCGAGGCGCACGGTGCGGCGCTCGTCGCGTGGGCCGCGTCCCTCACCGGAGTGGACGGCGACGGGCACTAGGGTGCTCGCGACGTCCACCGTGACCGGGGAGCACCCTGATGTCGAGCAGTCCTGACGCCGCGAAGAGCACCGCTGCGCCGGCGGTCCCCGCGGACCCCGCGGACCTGCCGCGTCGCGCGGTCGACACGATCCGCACGCTCGCGATCGACGGCGTGCAGGCGGCGAACTCGGGACATCCCGGCATGCCGCTCGGCTGCGCCCCGATGGCGTACCTGCTCTACCGCGAGGTGCTGCGTCACGACCCCGCGCGCCCCGACTGGCCCGGGCGCGACCGCTTCGTGCTCTCCGCCGGGCACGGGTCGATGCTGCTCTACGCGGCGCTGCACCTCGCCGGCTACGAGCGCCCGACGCTCGACGACCTGCGTGCGTTCCGCCAGCTCGGCTCGGTCACCGCCGGCCACCCCGAGCAGGACATGCTGCCCGGCGTCGAGACCACCACCGGCCCGCTCGGCCAGGGCTTCGCGACGGGCGTGGGCATGGCGATCGCCGCGGAGCGCATGGCCGCGGAGCTCGCCGCCGTCGACCCCGACGCCGCCGATCTCGCCGCACGCAACGTCTACGCGATCGTGTCCGACGGCGACCTCATGGAGGGCGTCGCGAGCGAGGCCGCGTCGCTCGCCGGGCACCTGCGGCTCGGACGCCTCGTCTACCTGTGGGACGACAACCGCATCACGATCGACGGTGGCACCGACCTCGCGTTCAGCGAGGACGTGCTCGCACGCTTCGACGCCTACGGCTGGCACACGCAGCGCGTCACCGACGGCAACGACCTCGACGCGCTGCGCGCCGCCATCGCCGCCGCGCAGGCGGACGACCGGCCGTCGATCGTCGCGGTGCGCACCACCATCGGGTACGGCTCGCCCGCGAAGGCCGGGACGTCCGCGTCGCACGGTGCGCCGCTCGGTGTCGAGGAGGTCGCGGCGACGAAGGCCGCGCTCGGCTGGCCCCACACCGAGCCCTTCACCGTCCCCGACGACGTGCGCGAGCATCTCGACGCGCGCGCGGAGGGTGCGGCCCGCTCCGCCGCGTGGGACGAGCAGCTCGTCGCGTTCACCTCCGCCCACGGGGCGGCCGCGCAGGACCTCGTGCGGCGCCTGACCGGTGCGGGGATGCCCGCCGGCTGGCGCGACGCGCTCACGCCGCCCGCCGGCGCGAAGGCGACCCGTGTGCACTCCGGCAGCGTCATCGGTGCGCTCGCGCCCGTGCTGCCGGAGCTGTTCGGCGGCTCGGCGGACCTCGCCGCGTCGAACAACACCGACATCGCCGGCGGCGGCGACTTCTCCGCCGACGACCGGCTCGGCCGCAACCTGCGCTTCGGGATCCGCGAGCACGCGATGGCGGCCGCGGCGAACGGCATGGCGCTGCACGGCGGGTTCCTGCCCTACGTCGCGACGTTCATGGTGTTCACCGACTACCTGCGCCCGTCGCTGCGGCTCGCCGCGCTCATGCACCAGCGGGTCGTGTACGTGATGACGCACGACTCGATCGGGCTCGGCGAGGACGGGCCGACGCACCAGCCCGTCGAGCACCTCGCCGCGCTGCGCGCGATGCCCGGCGTCGAGGTCGTGCGGCCCGCCGACGGTGCGGAGACGGCGCTCGCGTGGCGGCTCGCCGCGGAGCGTCAGGGGCCGACGGTCATCGCGCTGACGCGCCAGGGCGTGCCCGACCTCGCCGACGCGTCCGGCGCGCCGGTGCCTGACGACGCGGTCGAGAACGGTGCGTGGGTCGTGCGCGACCCTGCCGACGGTGCGGCCCCCGAGGTCGTGCTCATCGGGACGGGCTCGGAGGTCGGCGTGTGCCTCGCGGCCGCCGACGAGCTCGCGCGCGACGGCGTCGACGTGCGGGTCGTGTCCATGCCGTCGCCGACGCGCTTCCGTGCCGCCGACGCGGCCGTGCGCGACGCGGTGCTGCCGCCGGCGGTGAGCGCGCGCGTCGCGGTCGAGGCCGGCGTCGCGCAGGGCTGGGAGGGCATCGTCGGGGAGCGCGGCGAGGTCGTCGCGATGACCGGCTTCGGTGCGTCGGGTCCCGCGGACGAGCTGTTCGCGCACTTCGGGTTCACGCCCGGCAACGTCGCGCGCGTCGCCCGCCGCGTCATGGACCGGGCGCGCTGAGCCTCCCGTGCGTCGGCCGGGTCGTGAGCCCGAGCCGGAGCGACACGACCTGCGCGACCATCACGGTCGCGATGCCGACGAGGACGGTCGCGAGACCGAGCCACAGCGGGGTGCTCCCCGCGAGGTCGGGCACGGTGACGCTCGGGACGAGGTCGAGGAGCGCGCTCCTCCGGTTAGCCTAGGTCCCGTGCGCAGGGACGCCCTGAGGTCGACCATCGGGTCGGGGGCACGGGAACCCGGCCGCCGGGGGAGTCCGATGACGACGCGCCTGCAGCGGGTCACCTTCCACCTCGCCCTCGAGGACGCTGAGGCCGCGGTCCCGGTGCTCCTCGGACTCCTCGCCGCGCACGGCGGTCAGCTCGTCGCGCTCGCGCGTGACCCGCGGGGGAGCGACGGGGACGGGCGCCACACCCTCGACGTCGAGCTGCCCGGCCCGGCGGTCGACGTGCTCGCGGCCGACCTCGAGGACGCGGACGGCATCGGGCTCCTCGCGCTCGTCGACGAGGTGCTCGCCGCGCACGAGCGCGGCAAGTTCCGCATCGAGCTGACCCGCCCGCTGCGCGGACCCGACGACCTCGCGCTCGTCTACACCCCGGGCGTCGCGCGCGTCACCAGCATGATCGCCGACGACCCGACGGCGGCGACGCGCTTCACCACGCGCGGCAACATGGTCGCGGTCGTCACCGACGGGTCCGCGGTCCTCGGGCTCGGCGACGTCGGTCCGCTCGCGTCCCTGCCGGTCATGGAGGGCAAGGTCGCGCTGCTGCGCGAGTTCGGCGACGTCGACGCGATCCCGCTGCTCGTCGACGAGCGCGACCCCGACCGCTTCGTCGACATCGTCGCGCGCGTCGCCCTCGGGTTCGGTGGCATCAACCTCGAGGACATCTCGGCGCCACGCTGCTTCGAGATCGAGGGCAAGCTGCGCCAGCGGCTCGACATCCCCGTGTTCCACGACGACCAGCACGGCACCGCCGTCGTGGTGCTCGCGGCGCTCATGAACGCCGCACGGGTCGTCGGGCGCGACCTCGCGTCGCTGCGCGTGGTCATCCAGGGGATGGGCTCCGCCGGCGTCGCGATCGCGAACCTGCTGATGGCCGCCGGCGTCGAGGACCTCGTCCCCGTCGACATCGACGGCATCGTCGAGCCGCGCCGAGGTGCGGGGACCGACCCGATCCGGCGCCGTGTCGCCCGGCAGGCGAACCCGCGCGGGCTGACGGGCACGAAGGACGTCGCGCTCGCCGGCGCCGACGTGTTCATCGGCGTCTCCGGTGGGAACAGCGTGACCGTCGAGCAGCTGCGCACGATGTCCGACGACCGCATCGTGTTCGCGCTCGCGAACCCCACCCCGGAGATCGATCCGGACCTCGCCCGCCCCGAGGTGCGGGTGATGGCCACGGGACGCAGCGACCATCCGAACCAGATCAACAACGTCCTGTGCTTCCCGGGGCTCTTCCGCGGGCTGCTCGATGCCGCCGCCACGACGGTGACCGACACGATGAAGGTCGCGGCCGCGCACGCCATCGCGGGTGTGGTCGGTGACGACCTCGCCGCCGACCACGCCATCCCCTCGGCGTTCGACCGGCGCGTCGCGCCCGCGGTCGCCGACGCCGTCGCACGCGCGGCGCGCGACGAGGGGCACGTCCGGCCGGGCTCGGGCGGCTCACGCCGCGAGGAGACCGCGGCGGCGCTGCGCGAGGTCGCGCTGAAGGCCGTCGCGCGCGGCCGGGCAGTGCGCGAGGCGGACGCCTAGCGCGGCCACGCCTCCGGGTCGTGGTAGCCGGGGTAGCGCGCCTTCGCCTCCTCGAGCACCCGCATCGCGTCGTCGCGCCCGCACCAGCCTCGGACCTCGACGAACTTGCGCTCGAGGTCCTTGTACGTCGAGAAGAAGTGCGAGATCTCCTGGATCAGGTGCTCGGGCACGTCGTCGATCGTGTGGAGGTCACGCCAGCGCGGGTCGTGGCTCGCGACCGTCAGCAGCTTCTCGTCCGGACCCTTGTCGTCGGACATGTCGAGCATCCCGAGCACGCGCGCGCTGATCGTGCAGCCGGGGAACGTCGGCTCGCCGAGGATGACGAGCGCGTCGAGGTGATCGCCGTCGAGCGCGAGCGTCTCCGGGATGAAGCCGTAGTCGCCGGGGTAGCGCACCGCGCTGAAGAGCATGCGGTCGAGCACGAACGTGCCGCGGTCGAAGTCCCACTCGTACTTGTTGCGCGATCCCATCGGGACCTCGACGAACACCTCGACCGTCGGGTCGTCGGTCACCGCACGGTCCTCACGCTGCCCCATGCCCCGTCCTCCTGCCGCTCAGCGGCGCTTGCGTCCCCGCGGCCGGGGCGGACGCGGCGCCGTGCCCAGCGTGCCCGGCGTGTCCGGCGCGTCGCCGCCGTCCTCGCGCTGCTCGTCGTCGCCGGAGGTCGCTGGTGCCGCGGGTCCGCCGGGCAGGCGTGAGCGTCGCTGCGACGCGCCCTGCGCCGGACGTTCGCCGCCCCCGCCGCGTCCGACGCGGCCACCGACCGCACGCAGGTTCTCGAGCTCGGCCCGGCGTGCGCGCGTCCACCACCACGCGGCCATCATGCCCAGCAGCACCGTGCCCCATGCGGCGAGCAGCAGCCCCTCGAGCCAGCCGATCGGCGTGACGAGCGCCTGCACGAGCGCGATCGCCGGACCGAGCAGCCACGCGCGCGACCAGAAGCGCTGCTGGCGGCGGGCGACACCGATCGCGAGCTCCGCGTCACGCCGCCGCTCCATGGGGAGCCCACGGTTGACCGCACGCATGATCGCGCGCCGCTCGGCGCGGTCGAGCAGCGCGAAGCGCTCGTTGAGCCGCTGCGCGTCCTGCTTGGTGAAGCGCACGCGCGGCGGGTCGCTCGGTGCGGAACCCGGACCTGTGCGACCGAGCCGGCTCCGGGAGGGGAGCGAGGGCAGCGCGCCACGCAGCCGTCCGAGCAGCCCACCGCCCGCTCCGGGCACCTCCGCGCCACCGCGTGCCACCCTGCTCCTCCTCGTCGTGCCCTCGGCTGCGTAGGGTAGGGGCCGGTCCCGTCCGGAGGAGTCGACCGTGCAGCGTCCCGTCCCCGAGGTGCCCGGCCCCGGCCAGGAGTCCGTCTGGGACTACCCGCGTCCGCCGCGGCTCGAGGTGACCTCCGAGTACGTCGTCGTGCGCCTGGGTGACGCGGTCGTCGCGGAGACCCGCCGGCCGCTGCGCGTGCTCGAGACGTCGCACCCGCCGACCTACTACGTCCCGCGCGACGACGTCGACACGGCGCTGCTCGCCCCGTCGCACCGCCGCACCTTCTGCGAGTGGAAGGGACGCGCGTCCTACGCCGACCTCGTCGTCGGTGCGCTGCGCGTCCCCGACGCCTGCTGGTGGTACGACGACCCGACCCCCTCGTTCGCCGACCTCGCCGGCGCGGTCGCGTTCTACCCCGAGCACGTCACGGCGAGCGTCGACGGCGAACCGGTCCGCGGCGTCCCCGGCGGGTTCTACGGCTCGTGGGTGACCTCGCGCGTGGTGGGTCCGTTCAAGGGCGCACCTGGCACCGAGTGGTGGTGAGCGCGCCCACGACGTGACGTCCGCTGCCGCTAGGGTCGTCGTGCGGGCTCCCTGACGGGCACAACGGCGTGCACGGCATGGCCCCGCCGGAGGTCGTCATGTCCGCACGCGCATCCGACGCGGCGGAGGCCGCGTTCGCGCGGCTCGATGTCAGCGACGAGTTCGCCGACCGGCTGCGCATCCCTCACCGCGAGCTCACCGTCCAGCTCCCGATCGTCGGCGACGACGGACGCATGCGGGTCCTCACGGGCTTCCGCGTCCAGCACTCCGACGTGCGAGGCCCCTTCAAGGGCGGCCTGCGCTTCCACCCGACCGTCGACCTCGACGACGTGCGCCGCCTGGCGGAGCTCATGACGTGGAAGACCGCGCTCGTCGACCTGCCCTTCGGCGGTGCGAAGGGCGGCGTCGCGGTCGATCCGCGAGGGCTGAGCCCCCGTGAGCGTGAGCTCGTCGCCCGCCGCTACATCGAGGCGATCGGTCCGGCGGTCGGACCGCGCACCGACATCCCCGCGCCCGACATGGGCACCGACGCGACGACGATGGGGCATCTGCTCGACGCGTACTCGCGCGTGCACGGCTACGAGCCGCGCATCGTCACGGGCAAGCCGGTCGAGCTCGGCGGCTCGCTCGGTCGCACGGTCGCGACCGGACGTGGCGTCATCGTCGCGCTGGAGACGGTGCTCGACCACCTCGGGCGCACGCTCCCCGCGCAGGGCGGGGACGTGACGCTCGCGGTGCAGGGCTTCGGCAACGTGGGTCAGCACGCCGCGCTCGAGGCGCACCGACGTGGGCACCGCATCGTCGCGATCAGCGACGTGAGCGGCGGCTGGCACGACCCCGCCGGCCTCGACATCCCGACGATCGGGAACGCCATCTCCGACGGGACCGAGCTCGCGACGCTCGACCTGCCGGGCGCGACGCGCATCGGCGCCGTCGACCCGCTGTTCGTCGAGGCCGACGTCGTCGTCCCCGCCGCGCTCGGCCGGGTCATCGACGCATCGAACGTGGACCGCGTGGTCGCACCGCTCGTCGTCGAGGGTGCGAACGAGCCGCTCACCGACGACGCGTGCGCCGTGCTCGAGGCGCGGGGCGTGACGGTCGTCCCCGACATCCTCGCGAACGCCGGTGGTGTCATCGTGTCGTTCTTCGAGTGGGTGCAGGGCGCGAACATGCTGACGTGGGACGAGGCCGAGGTGCTCGCGCGGCTCGATGCGCGCATCGCGGCCGCGACACGGCAGGTGCTGCGCCAGGTGGGGGAGGGCGGGTCGCTGCGCGAGGCCGCGATGGACCTCGCGGTGCGGCGCGTCGTGCGTGCGATGGAGCTGCGCGGGACGGCCTGAGCCGCGCTGCTCGGTGCTGCTGGGCTCAGCCCGCGTCGAGCCACGCGTCGAGCGCCGCGTGGACCTCGGCGCGCACCTCGGCCGGCGCGAACGACGCGTCGATCGCGCGGCGCTGCAGCGCCGCGAGCCGCAGGGCGTCGAGCTCGAGCAGGCTGACCGCGTGCGCGAGCTCGTCGGTGAGCGTGGTCGCGAAGAACGGCGGGTCGTCGCTGTTCACGGTGATCGCGACGCCGGCGTCGCGCAGCATGCGGATCGGATGCTCGTCGAGGGAGGGCACAAGGCCCAGCGTCACGTTCGAGCTCGGGCACACCTCGAGCACGACGCCCTCCTCGGCGACGCGAGCGAGCAGATCCGCGTCGGTGGCGGTCGCGATGCCGTGGCCGATGCGGTCGGGTCGCAGCAGGTCGAGGGAGTCCGCGACGACGTCGGGTCCGCCCATCTCGCCGGCGTGCGGGACGAGCCCGACGCCGAGCTCGTCCGCCGCGTCGCGCAGGAACGCGAACTCGCCGACATGGACCGCGCCCTCGACGCCGGTCAGGCCGA
>LFIK01000475.1_pt1 | contig 30139 bp, 33 predicted proteins | sample 643401 | NCBI WGS metagenome assembly LFIK01 (sample SAMN03777447, study PRJNA286221) | soda lake metagenome | biome: soda lake; feature: Kulunda steppe; material: water; isolation source: sample T5-Br brine of Lake Tanatar-5 | place: Russia: Kulunda steppe | collected 2010-07
GGCAGCAACAAACAGAAAACGGCAATCAGCGTGCGTCCGCCCAGGGCACGAATGAATCGTCGTTCTCCCGCCATGACAGCAACTCCTGTTTCGCGTTGAATAGTCAGGTGATACAAGCGGGCAGAGCGCCGCTCATTTCATCACCCATGATCCACAGCGAACCTGAACGGAGGCTGAAGCGCGGTGCATAAGGTATCAGCACAGGACCCTGGAGACTGGCGGATCGACCGCAGCAGTGGCCGACTTGCCGCGGCACGGCAACTGCCATCACCGAATCAGGATGCACGCCCGGATCCCACCGACATCGATCTGCTGATTCTGCATGGCATCAGCCTGCCGCCCGGGAACTTCGGTGGGCCCTGGATCGAAGACCTGTTTCTCAACCGCCTGGAAGCGACCGCCGACCCCTATTTCGCCACAATCCACACACTGCGGGTTTCCGCGCATCTGCTGGTGCGCCGAGACGGCGGCCTGATACAGTTTGTGCCGTTTCACCGCCGCGCCTGGCACGCCGGGGCATCCTGCTGGCAGGGCCGCGGGCGCTGCAATGACTACTCCATCGGCATCGAGCTGGAAGGAACCGATGACATGCCCTACGACGCCAGGCAGTACCAGACCCTGAAGTGGCTGCTTCCCGCGATCCGGGCCGCCTACCCGGCGATCAGCCCGGATCGGATCGTTGGCCATAGCGACGTCGCCCCGGGCCGCAAGACCGACCCGGGCGCGGCCTTCGACTGGTCACGCCTGCGGCAGGACGGAGCAATGAACTGATGGATGTCGTTGCGATCCTGCTGGCACTGATGATCTGCCATTATCTGCCGGCCAGTCGTGACTGGAGCATGAATGCGTCGTTCCGGCGTTATGCCGACTGGCTCCAGGCGAGGTTGAATCTGGCCGATGACTGGAACCGGACGCTACCGGTGCTGCTGTTACTGATTCCGCCGGTATTGCTCACCGCGCTGGTGCAGCTGCTGCTGGGCTATCGGCTGGCGGGCATTCCGGCCCTGCTGTTCGGCGTCCTGGTGCTGCTGTTCTGCCTGCCAGGGATGCGCGCGGATCAACTTCTGAGCAAGGTGATCCGCGCGCTGGAACAGGGCCGCGAGGATCAGGCCAGGCAACTGGTCGACCATTATCTGCCCCCGGATCACGACAGCGTCGGCGAAACCGCAGCCGAGCAAGCCGAACGGCATGCCCTGTCCGAAGGCGCCCCGGACCTGCTGGCACTGGCATTCTGGTTTATCGTGTTCGGCCCCTTTGGCGCGGTCGCCTGGCGTCTTGCCGACCTGGCCCGTGGTCTGGCCGAACGCAATGAGGACGGCGGTCAGACCCTGCGCGTCTGGCACGGCTGGCTGGGATGGTTGCCGGCGCGATTGCTGCTGTTCGCCTATGGCTTCATGGGCAGTTTGCAGGCAACGCTGGCGACCTGGCGCGGGCTCGGACCCTACGTGAGCAATCAGGAGCTACTCGACCAAAGCGGCCGCGTGGCCCTCGACCTGCCACCGGGCGCTGCCCCGGTGGAGCGGCTGGCAAGCGCCCGGCAGCTCATCCGACGCTCGCTGGTGGGCCTGTTTGCCGCGTTGATCATCCTCAAGCTGATCCTGCCGATCTGAGATGCGAATCGGTATTGATCTGGGTGGCACCAAGATCGCCGCCATCGCCATGACAGAAGCGGGTGTCGAACTGCAACGGCTGCGCCAGGCCACGCCCCAGGACGACTACGCCGGAATCCTCGCCTGCATCCGAAGCCTGGTGGCCAGCCTCGAACGGGATCACGGCAGAGCCGATCGCATCGGCATCGGCACCCCGGGCTCGCCGTCACCGGCCACCGGCCTGATCCGCAATTCCAATTCCCTGGTTCTCAACGGAAAGCCGCTGCAGAAGGACCTCGAGGCCGCGCTGGGCCGCTCACTGAAACTGGCGAATGACGCCAACTGTTTCGCCCTGTCCGAGGCCCGTGATGGCGCGGCGGCCGATGCCGCATGCGTCTTCGGCGTGATTGTCGGCACGGGCACCGGCGCCGGTATCGTCGTCCGGGGAGAGCTGCAGCAGGGCGTCAACCGTATCGGTGGCGAATGGGGCCATAACCCCCTGCCCTGGCCCCGGGACGACGAACGTCCCGGCCCGGCCTGTTACTGCGGCCGCCAGGGCTGCATCGAGACCTGGCTCAGTGGCCCCGGCCTGAGCGCGGCGCATCAGCGCGACACCGGCGCATGGCTCACAGCCAGAGACATCGCAACCGCTGCAGCCGCCGGGGAGGCGGCGGAAGGCCGCAGCCTGGCGCAGTACGCCGAGCGCATGGCACGCAGCCTGGCTTCGGTAATCAACGTGCTGGACCCGGACGTTATCGTCCTGGGCGGTGGGCTGGGGCAGATCGAGGCGCTGTATCGGCTGGTTCCGGCCTGCTGGGGACAATACGTGTTTTCGGACACGGTACGGACGCGGTTGGTGCCACCGAGCCATGGCGACGACAGCGGCCTGCGCGGTGCCGCCCTGCTTTAAGGAAACACTGATTTATTCGCACGCCTGCGTTGGAGTCCGCATTTTTTCCGAGGCAAGGCCCGCTGCGCAGCGCCGCAGTCATTCTGCGGTCAAGCAGCGCAACACAGCAGTCGGGAAAAATGCGGCCCAAGTCGAAGACCCCGGCCGGTTTTGGCCCCTGGCTGTGTTGCGTCACCGGCCCGGTAGCTCTGGCTACCGAACCGGCACCGCGCCTTGCCAGATGACCAAAACCGGTCTCGGGCGCAGACGCGGGAACAAATCAGCGTGGCACCGGGGCAGGATCAGCCCGGGCGCTTGGCGCCGGGGCAGGGCTGACTGATTCGACGGCGTTCGCCATCAAGACGGATTGCGGTCAGGCAGCCGCCCCAGAGGCAACCGGTGTCCAGCGCCACCAGACCCTCCTGCTCGTGATAGCCCAGTGTCGACCAGTGTCCCACCACCAGTGTCTGGCCTGCCGGCATCGGCTTGCGTCCGGGAACCTCGAACCAGGGCACCAGTCCATCGGGCTGGCCGCCGGGAGGACCCTTGTAATCCATACGCATGCGGCCCTGCACGTCGCAGAAGCGCATGCGGGTGAAGGCATTGATGATGCAACGCAGTCGGTCCCAGCCCGTCAGCTCGTCCGACCAGTTATCCGGCGTGTCGCCGTAGATGTTGTCGAACAACTCCCTGAAGTCCTCGCCGCCGAGTGCCGCCTCGGCCTCACGCGCCCGATCCCGCGCCTGCTCCAGCGTCCATGCCGGCAGCAGGCCGGCATGCAGCATGACGTAACCGAGTTCGGGGTCCTCGTGCAGCAGCGGTTGTCGCCTCAGCCAATGCATCAACTCGTCGGCATCCGGCGCATCCAGGACGTGCTGAACCGTGTCGTTCTTCTTCAGATCAGAGGCACCGGACCAGGCCGCCAGCATGTGAATATCGTGATTGCCCAGAATCACCGTGGCGCAGTCACCCAGGTCTCGCACGTAGCGCATGACGGCCAGGGACCGGGGCCCCCGGTTGACCAGATCTCCGGTCAACCAGAGCCGGTCGCTATCCGGATCGAACTCGAGCCGCTCGAGCAGGGCCAGGAACTCGTCATGACAGCCCTGGATATCGCCAATACAATAGGTTGCCACCGTGGTATCCGTCCGGCCTCACTCAGTGCAGGGTGTTGGGCATGGCCAGCGTGAACGGCTGGATTTCCGCGACAAAGCTGACGCCGTCGTCGGCCAGCATCTCGTAACTGCCGTGCATGCTGCCAACCGGGGTTTCGATCATCGCGCCGCTGGTATAGCGGAAGCCCCGGCCCGGATCCAGATGCGGCTGTTCGCCAACCACGCCCTCACCGCGAACCTCCCGCTCTTCACCATTGGCGTCAGTGATCACCCAGTGGCGGCTGATCAGCTGGACCGCCACCTCGCCGACATTGCGGATGGTCACCGTGTAGCTGAACACATAGCGGCCATTGTCCGGATCCGATTCATGATCCAGATACGCTGGCGCCACATCCACTTCCACGTTGTATTGCTTGAGTTCGTCCATCACCGCCCTGTCATTTCTCGTTCCACGGACCCGGCGGGAATGCCGGGAATGACGCCAGAACGCCCCGTCCGTGCCGGATTCGCGCGTCGTCCCGCGTTGCCTTGGCACATCTTTTCAGAGCGATGAGTCTAACGCGTCAGTCCAGCGACATGAAGGCAAGCGGTTCGCCGTCACAGCCGGCGGCCTGGAGGATCAGGCCGGCCGCAGTGTATCTGCCAGCCGTACGAAGGCGGCGACATCAAGCTGTTCCGGCCTTGCACCCGGATCGACCCCAGCGGACTGGATCATGGTCTCGTCCAGCAAGCCGGAAAGACTGCGCCGGAGCATCTTCCTGCGCTGGCCGAAGGCTGTCGCCACCACCCGGCCGAACACCGCCGGATCCACCGTCTGGACCGGCGGCGGCCGCAACGGCGTCAGCCGCACGATCGCCGATTCCACCTTGGGTGCCGGACGGAACGCAGCGGGCGGTACCGTAAAAAGCCTGTCCACCTGGCAGTGGTATTGCACCATCACTGACAGTCGACCGTAGACGCGGCTGCCAGGGGCAGCGGCCATCCGGTCCACCAGCTCGCGCTGGAGCATGAAGTGCATGTCGCGGATCAGGGCGCACTGGGAGAGCAGGTGGAAAATCAGCGGCGTGGAGATGTTGTAGGGCAGGTTGCCCACCACCCGCAGACTGGCCGGCTCGTCGGAGAAAGCGCGAAGATCGGCATCCAGAGCGTCGCCCTGGTGAAGATCCAGCTCACCCACGGGGGCGGCCCGGGCAAGTAACGGGGCGATCAGGTCACGGTCCATCTCGATGGCATGCAAGCGACCCGCCTCGCGCAGCAGGGGCAGGGTCAGTGCGCCCTGGCCCGGACCGATCTCCAGCAACCGATCGCCTGCCCGCGGCGCAATGGCCCGAATAATGCGCGCCACGACCCGCTGGTCATGCAGGAAATTCTGGCCGAAACGCTTGCGCGCACGATGGCCTGCCGATGGCGACCCTCCGTTCACGAAGCCGGCGCATCCGTATCGCTGAAAACCGGCAGATGGGCCAGCGCGATCACCTCTGCATGCTCACTGATATCCCCTTCGGTACAGATCGCCGCCACTGCTGCAACCTCGCCACCGGCCTGCTGCACCAGTTCGCGCATCCCGGCCAGCGTGGAACCGGTGCTGATCACGTCATCCAGCAGAACGACGCGTTGACCGCGGATTGTCGACCGGTCCTTCTGATCCAGATACAGGCTTTGTTCGCGGCCACTGGTAATGGACAGGGTGGTGGCGCGCAAGGCCTCGCCCATGTACGGCTTCCAGTGTTTGCGCAGCACCACCGAGGGCTTGCCACAGCGCAGGGCCAGGGCGTGAATCAGCGGGATGCTCTTCGCTTCAGCGGTGACCAGGACGTCGAACGGCAGGTCGCGGAGCCGGGCCGCCAGCCCTGCAGCAGCGGCCTCGGTCAGCGCCGGATCACCCAGGATATTGAGTACCGCGATGCGCACACCGGGTGCCACCTGGAACAGCGGCAAATCCCGCTGTAACCCACCGATGGTCAGGCGATAGGACGCATCACTCATGAGACGCTCCGCTGGTCGGTGCGGTCCGCCGCAGTGCCGTGCCGCGCCAGAGATCCCGCGGCTGCCGAGCAATCCAGCACCTGGTCCGCAGCGATGCCGTAAACCCGATCACCGGCGGCGGGCCGAATCGGCTGTCCACCGGTGAAACTGCCGAAACTCGGCAGCACGCCGACATGATCTGCAAACCAGAACACCGGCAGCCGCAGGCGGTCAACCCTGCCCCGCAGACGCAGCACCGGATGCAGGTGACCGGCCAGCACATAACCGTCGGCCATCGGCTCGGGATCGTGGCGAAAGACGAACGGCCCGTCGACCAGCGGCCGCAGCTGCCAGTCCAGGGCCCAGTCCGCAGGCAGTCTTTCCAGTCCGCGATCGTGATTGCCGGCGACCACGGTGATCCGTAACTGTCGATGCGTCGCCCGCCAGCCGCTGAAGGTCTGCAGCCAGGGCTCTTCCGATGTGGGGGCCGCATGCAGGAAGTCACCCAGGATCAGCAGCCGCGCTGCTCCGGTCTGCCGTAGCAGCCGATCCAGTTCGGCCAGGTCCGCCGCCGTGCCGCCCGACGGCAGCGGCACGCCCTGGCGGCGGAATACGCCGGCCTTGCCGAAATGGGCGTCGGCCAGGATAAGGGTCTGCCGAGCCGGCCACCAAAGGGCGCGGCGCGGCAGCAACCGCAGGGCCTCGCCCTGCAGATGGATGTCCAGACCCATCGGACTGACGTCGTTCATCCGAAAGCCGCGTCCGGCAGCGGTGCGGCAAAGGCCTGCTGATAGGCAGCGGCGAACTGCTCGCGACTGAAATGGTGATTCTGGGTGCCGTGATGGGCGATTTTCAGGCTGCCCATCAGCGAGGCCATGCGCCCGGTCAGTTCCCAGTCGAGACCGTGGAGCAGACCATGAATCAGCCCGGCCCGATAGGCATCACCGCAACCAGTGGGATCATTCACCGCGGTGGCCTTGGCTGCCGGGATCTCCAGGCAACGTCCGTCGGTGTAGATTCGCGAGCCCTCGCCGCCACGGGTCACGATCAGGGCCTCCACCTGCGCCGCCATCTGCTCCAGGCTCAGGCCGGTGCGTTCCTGCAGCAATCGCGACTCGTAATCGTTGACCGCCAGCCAGGTGGCCTGCTCCATGAAGTGTTGCAGTTCCTCGTTCCGGAACATCGGCAGGCCCTGCCCCGGATCGAAGATGAACGGAATCCCGGCCTCGCGGAATTCCCGTGCATGCTGCAGCATGCCGTCACGGCCGTTCGGCGCCAGGATTCCGAGTCGCGCGCCACTGTTATCGGGCACGTGTACCTGATGCGCCTCGTTCATCGCCCCCGGATGGAAGGCGGTGATCTGATTGTCATCCAGATCGGTGGTGATGTAGGCCTGCGCCGTGTAGTGATGATCCAGCTCCAGCACCTGGTCCCGGGATATTTTCCAGCGATCCATCCACTCGCGGTAGGCCGGGAAATCACGCCCCACGGTAGCCAGGCAGATGCCCTCATCGCCCAGCAGCCGCATGTTGTAGGCGATGTTGCCAGCGCAACCACCGAATTCCTTGCGCATGTCGTCGACCAGGAAGGCCACGTTCAGGATATGCACCTGGTCCGGCAACACGTGGTTCCTGAAGCGATCACGAAACACCATGATCGTGTCATAGGCGATTGATCCGCTGATCAGTGCGGGCATGCAGATTCCTCCGGGGGTTGTCGGTCGGGGTAACGGTCAGGTTGCGCCGGCGGCGTCGGGCGTCCAGCAGAGATCAAGGTCACGCGCGGCGCGGACCTCGTCCAGGCGACGGACCGGCAGCCCGTGCGGCGCGCCCTGCACCAGTTCGGGATCACGGCGCGCTTCCTGACGGATCGCCACCATGGCGTCGATGAAGCCGTCCAGCTCCTCCCGCGTTTCGGTCTCGGTCGGCTCGATCAGCAGACACTCGGGAACCAGCAGCGGGAAGTACGCGGTCGGCGCATGATAGCCGTAATCCAGCAGGCGTTTGGCAAAATCCATCGCACCGACACCCAGCTCCCGGGACTCGCGCTTCAGACTGATAATGAACTCGTGACTGGCGCGGCGTTGCGGGAACCAGACCTGAAAGCCCTCGGCACGCAAACGGCTCATCAGGTAGTTGGCGTTCAGGGTCGCGAATTCCGCAACCCGGACCATACCCTCGGCACCCAGCATTCGGGCATAGACATAGGCCCGCAGGATGACCCCGGCATTGCCCATGAAGGCCGACAGGCGACCGATACTCTGCGGTCGGTCGTCCTCGGTCAGCCAGCGGTAGCGACTGCCTTCGCGAGCCGCCATGGGAATCGGCAGAAAGCCCTGCAGCCGTTCACCCGCGCCGATGGCGCCGGCACCAGGACCCCCGCCACCGTGGGGAGTGGAGAAGGTCTTGTGCAGATTGATGTGAATGACATCGAAGCCCATGTCCCCAGGCCGTGACTTGCCCAGGATCGCGTTCAGATTGGCGCCGTCGTAATACAGCAGGCCGCCGGCCTCGTGTACCAGATCGGCCATCTCGCGAATGCGCCGCTCGAACACGCCCAGCGTCGATGGATTGGTCAGCATGATGCCGGCGGTCTTCGGCCCCAGCGCCTCGCGCAGGGCCTGCATATCCACATCACCATCGGCATCCGTGGGCAGTTCACGAACGCTGAAGCCACACATCACGGCGGTCGCCGGGTTGGTGCCATGGGCCGCGTCCGGTACCAGTATCTCGGTGCGCTCGCCGTCGCCCCGCGCCCGATGGTAGGCACGGATCATCGCCACACCGGCAAACTCGCCCTGGGCGCCGGCCATCGGCGTCAGGCTGAACGCGGCCAGCCCGGTGACATCGCGCAGCATGCCCTGCAGTTCATGCACGCAGGCAAGGAAGCCCTGACTCTGGCCGTCCGGGGCCCAGGGATGCCGCTGCAGGAAACCCGGCAGCATGGCCAGGGAGTTACTCGCCCGCGGGTTGTACTTCATGGTGCAGGAGCCCAGCGGATAGAACTGGGTGTCAATGGAGAAGTTCTTCTGCGACAGCCGCGTGTAATGCCGCACGGCCTGCAGTTCCGACACCTCCGGCAGACGCGGCGGCTGCTGGCGCAGCATGTCCGCAGGCAACTCGCCGGTCTGCACGGCTGTGGCCGGCGCCTGGGCGGCGGCCCGTCGTCCCGGGCGACCATGCTCGAAAATCAATCGATCCTGCCTCATGCCGCCTCCCGCAGGACATCGGCCAGAGCATCGCGGTAGGCGCGGATGTCGGCTTCAGTGATGCACTCGGTGGCGCAGACCAGCACGGCATTGGCCTGCGCCGGATCATGCTGCCCCAGCGGATAACCGCCCATCACCCCACGACTGGCCAGACGCTCCAGCACCGGCCCGGCGGGCTGCCCCAGATCCAGCGCCCGTTCATGAAAGCAGACACCCTGATGTAGCGGCCTCACACCCGGCAGTTCACAGAGCGTCTGCACCAGGGCGCGGGTCTGCTCATGGCAGCGGGCGGCAACACGTCGCAGCCCCTCGGCACCGAGCAGGGCCATATGGATCGTCGAGGCGGTGACCACCAGGCCCTGATTGGTGCAGATATTGGACGTGGCCCGGGAGCGCCGGATGTGCTGTTCGCGGGCCTGCAACGTCAGCGTGTATCCCGGGTTACCACCCAGATCCACGGTGCGGCCGACGATACGTCCCGGCATGCGCCGGACCATGCTCCGCCGACAGCACAGAAAACCGTAATAGGGACCACCGGAGGACAGCGGCACACCCAACGGCTGGCCATCGCCGCAGGCGATGTCGGCACCCCGCTCGCCCCACTCCCCCGGCGGCCTGAGCAGCGCCATGGCCAGCGGATTGACCACCCCGATCACCAGCGCGCCGGCGGCATGCGCCCAGTCGGTCAACCGATCCACGGCCTCCAGTCGGCCGAAGAAATTGGGTTGCGGAATCACCACGGCCACGACATCGTCGATGGGCGGCAGCGCATCCGTATCGATGACTCCGGATGCGGCGTCCAGCGGTAGCGACTCCAGCGTCACACCCTGATTGCCGACCACGGTCTGCGCCACCTGCCGGTACACCGGATGCAGACTGTCGGCGATCAGGATGCGTCCGGAACGGATCTTCTGGTTCGCCCGCACGGCCATCAGCATGGCCTCACCCAGACCGGAAGCGCCGTCATACAACGAGGCGTTGGAGACCTCCATCGCCATCAATCCGCACATCATCGACTGATATTCGTAGATCAACTGCAGCGTGCCCTGACTGGCCTCGGCCTGATACGGGGTGTACGCACTGTAGAACTCCCCCCGCGTGGCCAGCTGCCAGACCGCTGCCGGCACATGATGCTGATAGGCACCCGCGCCGATGAAACACGGACCTGTCTGATCCCGTGCCGCCCGCTCCTGCATCAGCCTGCTGATGTCCATTTCCTGCAGCGCCGGTGGCAACGGCGGCAGTCTGCCGGCGCGCAACTCGGCGGGGATCTCGTCGAACAGCGTGTCCAGATCCGGCACGCCTATCGCCGCCAGCATCTCGCGAATGTCGTCCTCGGTGTGCGGGATGAAGGGCATGGGCTAGACACCCTCGTTGCGCTGGAAGAAGAGCATGGGACCTAGTCGTCCTCTTCCTCGGCGAGCATGTGTTCATAGTCCTCGGCGCTCATCAGGTCCTCGATCAGATCGGGATCCTCCGGCTTGATCCGCATGATCCAGCCATCGCCGTAGGGATCGGTATTCACCAGTTCCGGCTCATCGGTGAGCCGGCCATTGGCATCCACCACGACACCGCTGACCGGGGCGAAGATGTCCGATGCCGCCTTCACCGATTCGACCACGGCGCAGGCATCACCGGCCTCCACATCGCTATCCAGCGACGGCGTCTCGACGAACACGAGATCACCCAGCGCCTCCTGGGCATGATCGGTAATACCGACGGTGATCAGACCATCATCATCCAGGCGGGCCCATTCATGGCTCACCGCGTAACGCAATTCGTTGGGTAGTTCACTCATCCCTGCAGTCCCCTTTGAATGAAGATCAATTCCTGTCCTGACACTAAGGGAAACACTGATCCGTTTCCGCGTCTGCGTTTCCCTGGCCGGTCGACACCAGTACGCGACCCTGGCGGACGAACGGCGGTCGCACAACCCGTGCCGGAAGCTGTCGATCACGGCTCTGCACCGTGACCCACTCACCGGGCTCCAGCGGCAAGCGCGCCAGGCCGATGGAACAACCAAGCTGCGGCGAGTAGCCACCGCTGGTGACACTGCCGCTACCGTCACGTTCTGTCAGTGTCACCTGTTGGCCCTGGCGCAGCATGCCGCGCTCGCCCAGTACCAGGCCATAGAGATTCCTGTCCGGACCGGCCTCACGTTCGGTGGCAAGCGCCTGACGACCGATGAAGTCCCGCCCTGTCGGCTGCCAGGCCACGGTCCAGCCGAGCCGCGACACCAGCGGTGATGTCTGCGCATCCATGTCCTGCCCGTACAGGTGCATACCGGCTTCCAGCCGCAGACTGTCGCGGGCACCAAGGCCACAGGGCGCCACGCCAGCGTCCATCAGCCCCTGCCAGAGACCCGCAAGCTGCGCCGCCGGCACGGCAACCTCGAAACCATCCTCACCCGTGTAGCCGGTTCGACCTACCAGCCAGGCGCCACGTTCAAGGCAGTGGAACGGCGCAAGACTCCGGATTGCGTCACACAAGTCGGATTCAATCAGACCCGCCAGGATTCCCTCGGCCTGTGGTCCCTGCACGGCCAGCAGTCCAAGGTCGTCGCGCAGCCGCAGATCCGCGTTGAAACCGCAAAGCTGCTGTCGCATCCAGTCCTGGTCGCTGTCCCGATTCGCCGCATTGACCACGCAACGGTAACGGCCTTGCCGCAAACGATAGACGATCAGGTCATCCAGCACCCCGCCGTCTGCGTTCAACATGCAGCTGTACAGCGCCTGGCCGTCTTCCAGTCGGGCCACATCGTTGGCCAGCAGACGGCGCAGATAGGCCTCGGCGTCGTCGCCGGTCACGTCCACAAGGCCCATATGCGAGACATCGAAGACGCCACAGGCAGAACGCACCGCGGCATGCTCGCGCAACTGCGAGCCGTAGTGCAGCGGCATGTCCCAGCCGGAAAAATCGATCATTCGCGCACCGGCGGCACGATGTCGGGCATTCAGCGGCGTCTGTTGCTGTGGGCTGCTCATGGCCATCACCGTTGGGCGCGTACGTCTGACATCATGATAGAGAGGTAAACCGTCGACGTCTCGTGTCCGCGCTGGAAGCATTCATGCGGGGAGGGCTGGTCGGTCGCGGCGATTCAGGCGTTGCCGAGCCGCGGATCCCGACCCGGCGTCGGTCGGGACCCGCCTCGTGACAGGCGACGCGGTTGTCGGGCAGAACGGCGGACCAGTAAAATCACGGGCAGCAGCCCGACCAGGACCAGAGTGACCGCAGGCAGCGCAGCCCGCTCCCACTCGCCTTCGCTGGTCAGCTCGAAAATGCGCACCGCCAGGGTGTCCCAACCGAAAGGCCGCATCAGCAGCGTGGCCGGCATCTCCTTCATCACATCGACGCAGACCAGCAGGGCGCCGGCAAACAGTCCTGGCCGGAGCATTGGCAGATAGACCTCACGCAGCAAGCGACCCTGACCGGCGCCCAGGCAACGCGCGGCTTCCGGAATACTGGGGCGGATCTGCTCCACGGCGGCGTCCACCGAACTGAAGGCGACGGCCATGAAACGGATACTGTAGGCCAGCAGCAGCGCCACCAGACTGCCGGCGAGCCAGCCGCCTCCGCCGAGGCCGAACAACGACACCATGGCGTTATCCAGCCAGGTGAAAACCAGCATCACGGCGACCGCCAGCACCGAGCCGGGCAAGGCATAGCCCAGGGTGCTCGCCGCCACCGCCCGCCGGGTCAGCCAGTCCGGTTGAATGCGTTTCGCATAGGCCAGCAGCAGTGCCACGCTGACTGTGATGAAGGCCGCAATCAGACCGAGTCCTACGGTGCGCAACAGCAGATTCAGGTAACGGGCGTCGAGGTCACCGATGGAATGGCCGATCACCCACCAGACGAGCTGGAACAGGGGAATCAGGAACGCCACCGCCAGCACCGTCGCGGCAAACCCGGTGGCCAGCCAGCCCCGGGCACCGCGCAGGACGATGCGATGGCCGCTACCGCCGACCTGGAAGTAGCGGGCGCGGCCGCGGGTATAGCGCTCGGTGAACAGGGCGACTGCGACGAACAGCAAAAGGAGCGAGGCAAGCTGGGCCGCCACCTCGATACTGAAAAAGCCATACCAGGCCTTGTAGATGGCGGTGGTGAAGGTGTCGTAATTGAACACCGCGACCGCGCCGAAATCGGCCAGCGCCTCCATCAGGGCCAGTGCGGTGCCTGCAGCAATCGCCGGGCGGGCCATGGGCAGGGCCACACGGAAAAATGCCTGCCAGGGCCCCATGCCGGAGATGCGTGCAGCTTCCATGAGGGTCGGCCCCTGGGCCATGAAAGCAGTTCGCGCCAGCATGTAGACATAGGGATAGAGCACCAGGCCCATCACCAGAACCACGCCGCCAGGCGAGCGAATGGCCGGAAACCAGTCGCTGCTGCCAAACCAGTCACGCAGGCTCCCCTGTACCGGTCCGGAGTAATCGAGAATGCCGATGAAGGTAAAGGCGAGCACGTAGGCGGGCACTGCCAGGGGCAACATCAACGCCCAGTCAAAAACCCGGCGGCCCGGAAACTCACAGACCGCAGTCAACCAGGCCAGCGACACCCCCAGCAGGAGTACCAGGCCGGCAACCCCGATTACCAGAAAGATGGTGTTGCCGATAAGCCGCGTCAAGACAGTCTGCGAGAGGTGCTCCCAGATTGCCTGATCGGGCTGCAGCCAGGACAGAAACGTGATCAGGATCGGGGCCAGGATGACCGCCGCGATCGCCACCGCCAACCAGCGCCAGCCACCGGTGCCACCCGTGCGGGTCGCACCGGTGGCCGAGGTCATCCAGCGGATATCGGCTCCGGGTGTCGCCATGGGTCGCTAACGGTAGCCGACCCGGTCCATCAACATCACCGCATCGACCTGGCGCCGGCCGGCTTCGGAGACATCGATGTCATCGCCATGGAAATCGCCCCAGCTGCGGACGCGCTCGGTCCACTCCGTGTCCGGCCGCACCGGATACTCCATGTTCAGGGCACCGAACATTTCCTGCGCTTCCTGCTCCGACAACCACTCCAGAAGCTGCAGCGCCGCGTCGGGATTGGAGGCATGCCGGGTAATACCGGCGCCGGACACATTGACATGCACCCCTTCGGCATCCTGGTTCGGCCAGAACAGGGCCAGCGGCGTGTCGTCACCGTCGCGTTCCTGCAGCCGGCCGAAGTAATAAGTGTTGACGATGCCGACATCGCACTGGCCGGCGACGATGGCCTCCATGACCGCAGTGTCATTGGAGAATGGCTGCGTTGCCAGATTGTCGACCCAGCCGCCGACGATCTCCTCGGTACGTTCCTCGCCATGGCGCGCGATCATGGTCGCCACCAGTGACTGGTTGTAGACCTTCTTCGAGGTACGCAGGCAGAGTCGCCCCTCCCACTCCGCATCGGCCAGCGCCTCATAGGTCGACAGATCTTCCGGCGCCACCCGTTCGGTGCTGTAGACAATGGTCCGGGCGCGGACCGAGAGGCCGAACCAGCGCCCATCCGCATCGCGCAGGTTGGCGGGAACATTGCGCTCCAGGGTGTCCGACTCGACCGGGGCCAGCACGTCCTGCTCGGCGGCCTGCCAGAGGTTGCCGGCATCCACGGTGATCAGCATGTCCGCCCGGGTATTGCCGCCCTCGGCGCGCAGCCGCTGCAGCAACGGGCCGGCGTCATCGGTGACATAACGGACGCGAATCCCGGTCTGCTCGGTGAAGCGGTCAAACAATGGCTTGATCAGATGTTCCTGACGCGCCGAATAGACGACGATTTCGTCACCCTGGCCGCCTGACTGCTGACTGACCCAGAACGAAACCCCGAGTATGGCGCCGATGACCAACGCGACAATGACGACAAGGCGCATGATGCCGGATTCCTGATGTTGAGAGAGACAATAGGGGCAATGATAATCATTCTTATTAAGGTCTGCAAAAAAAGCTCTTGCGGGTAGATCCTTGCTTTACCGGGGAGACGCTCACCTGTTTCCTCGTCTGCTTTGGAGTCCGCATTGATGGCACCACGCCATGTCAGCCGATCAGAAGCGGTCTCGGGCGCGGGAACAAGTCAGCGTTTCCCCAGGGCCAGGCGCGGCAGGTGGGCCCCCGAAGTCAGCGCGAACCGGACGAACAGACGCTTTGCCATCGGCAGGCGGTCGGTGGCCATGAAGCCGAGGTTGCGCGCCAGCCGCCGCGCAGGATCGGCATTACTGAACAGCCAGTGAAAGCCCTCCATGGCCCATTGCACCGGCTGGTTGTCGCTTCGGCGCCAGCGTGCATAGCGGCGAAGCCGTGCATGGCTGCCGGGGTCAACGCCCTCCTCCAGCGCATCTCCCACCACCTCGGCCAGCGCGGCAGCATCGAGCAAGCCCAGGTTCACACCCTGACCGGCCAGCGGATGAATCACGTGGGCGGCATCTCCCACCAGGGCAAAACGCCGCCCGACATAGCGGTCCGCCTGTTGCGCGTATAGCGGGAACAGGCGACGCGGGCCGGTCTCGCGCATGCTCCCGAGCACCTCTCCCGAGGCCTCATCCAGCGCGGCCAGAAAAGCGTCATCGTCCAGGGTCTGCAGACGCTGCGCTTCCGCCTCGGGCAATGACCAGACAATCGAGCACCAGTCATCCTGCAGCGGCAGCAGGGCCAGCGGGCCACCGGGCATGAAACGCTGGCGGGCAATCCGACCATGGGACACCGATGGGCGAACGGCAGCCACCAGCCCCTGCTGTCCGTAACTCCTGCTGCGGACGTCGATCCCCATGCGCTGCCGCAACGCGGACCGGGCCCCATCGGCCGCGACCAGCAACCGCGCCCGCACCGTGGCACCATCGCTCATCCGCAAACGACAGCAGTCCGTGTCCACCAGGACATCGTCGATCCGGCAGTGATAGTGGCGCTGAACACGACCGCTCTGATGCTGCCGCAAGGCGCGGTCGAGCACGGTCTGCAACAGACTGTGCTCAACCAGATAACCCAGCGCTGGCTCATCCACGTCGGCAGCATGAAAGCGAACGGCAGCGCCGGCAGCGTCCCAGGCATGAATCGCCTCGAATGGGGACACCCGTCGCTCGACGATGGCGTCCCAGACGCCGAGTCGCTGCAGCATGCAGCGCGACGCCGGGGTCAGCGACGAGACCCGCATATCCGGCAACTCCGACGACCAGTCAGGTGGCCCGCCGGCCTCGAACACGGCAACCCGGGCGCCTCGCGCAGCCAGTGCCGTCGCCAGCATCAGGCCGACAGGGCCGGCCCCGGAAATCGCCACATCGAGCGGGGCATCAACCATCGGCATCAACGTCCAGCGGCAGACCACGGGCCAGCCGGCCGGCACCACCGTGTCGGCCCATGCCCAGGCTGGCGAAACCGCGGCGCAGGCCAGGCAGGCCGGCCAGGGCCAGGAGACCGGCATTGCGGCCCAGGCGGAGACCGGGGAAGTCGTTGGAAAACAGCCCGACCAGACCATGAGTAAACAGCGTGACGCGCCGTTGGACGCGCTGTTGTGACGTCAACCAGGCAGCCAGGCCCGGGGCGTCGGCAGGATCCACATCATCCCGTGCCGCTGCATGCAGCACCTCGGCCAGCCCGGCAACGTCCCGCAGCGCCAGGTTCAGACCCTGTCCGGCGACCGGATGCAGACTGCAGACGGCATTGCCGACCAACAGCATGCGTCCATGACGCCGGCGCCGAGCGTGTCGCAGGCGTAACGGCCAGGCGCCGCGATCGCCGACCTCGAGCAGTCGCCCGAGCCGATAACCGAAGGCCTGCTGCAGGGCATGAAGAAAATCACGGTCATCCATTGCCGCCAGGTCATCGGCCTGGGCACTCCGTACCGTCCAGACCAGAGACATCCGGCCGTCGGGCAATGGCAGCAGAGCCAACGGGCCGTCAGGCGTGAACCTTTCGAAGGCCTCTCCCTGATGGGGCCGACCCGGCCGGACCGTCGCCACCAGGGCGGTCTGCCGATAGTCGATATCCTCGATACTCAGACCAGCTGCCTGGCGCAGGGGCGAGGCGGCGCCATCGGCAGCGAGCAGCAGGCGGGCCGAGACCGACCGACAGGTCTCGTTCTCCAGCAACTGCATGCGAATGTGGTCCGATGCGCTCTCGGGTGTCTGGACCTTCGCCCCGGGCACGATCCGGACCGATCCGGAGGCCTCGGCGAGACGGCGTCGTAGCGCGGCCTCCAGGTCACGATTCATGACCACATGCCCGAGTGCAGCCAGATCCATCTCTCCCGCGTCCAGCCGAAGCCGACCGAAGCCACCCCGCTCCGAAACCTGAATACGGCGGATCGGTGCCGTCTTCTCGCTGACCAGCGGCCAGACACCGAGCGCCTCGAAGATCCGGCGGGAGCCCGGCGCCAGGGCGACACTGCGTGGGTCGTGGCCTGCCGCCGGACCAGTTGCCGGATCCACCAGCAACAGGCGGAAACCTGCGGTGCGCAGGGCGCAAGCCAGCGTCAGGCCGACCAGGCCACCGCCGGCAATCACCAGATCCGCATCATGCATCGTCATGGCACTCACGAACGCATCAGGGCCTCGATTTCGTCGATTGCCTTCGGCACATCCAGGCTGAGGACCTCGGGACCGTCGCGTCCGACCACCACGTCGTCCTCGATCCGCACACCGATGTTGTGCCAGCGCGGATCAACGTCGGGAACGTTATCCGCGATGTAGAGCCCGGGCTCCACGGTCACCACCATGCCGGGCTCCAGCTCCCGCCAATGGCCGTCGACCTTGTAGTCACCGACGTCGTGAACATCCAGCCCCAGCCAGTGACCGGTTCGGTGCATGTAGAACGGGCGGTAGGCCTCCTGCTCGATCAGGCCGTCGACATCACCCTCGAGCAGCCCCAGGTCAACCAGACCCTGCACCAGCAAGCGAACCGCCTGTTCATGCGGCTGATTCCAGTGATTGCCGACCCGGGTTGCCCCGATCGCCGCCTGCTGGGCGGCAAGCACGATCTCGTAGACTGCGCGTTGCTCGCCGGAGAAGCGTCCGTTGACGGGAAAGGTCCGGGTGATGTCCGACGCATAGCAGCTCAACTCGCAGCCGGCATCGATCAGCAGCAGGTCGCCGTTACGCAGTTCGGCGCGGTTATCGATGTAATGCAGGATGCAGCCATTGCGGCCACCGCCGACGATCGGCGGATAGGCATGCTCGCCACCATGGTCGCGGAACACGGCGTGAAACTCGGCTTCGATCTGGTATTCGAACAGCCCGGGCCGGCAACGCTGCATGGCTCGCCGGTGGGCCTTGGCTGCCACCGCCGCGGCCTCCCGCATCTGTGCCAGTTCAGCCGGACTCTTGAACAGGCGCATCTCGTGCAGCAGGTGCTCCAGGGAGACGAATTCATCCGGTGCCCTCACCCCCAGCCGGGAGCGGGCGCGAATCTGGTTGACCCAGCCGAACAGCATCTGGTCCATCTCCGGATGCTGCCCCAGACTGCCATAGACTTTCTGCCGTCCCTCGAGCAGCCCGGGCAGGATGTCGTCGATGTCGTCAATCGGAAAGGCATCGTCGGCTCCGAACTGGTCGCAGGCACCGTCCTGGCCGGCGCGTGGGCCATCCCAGACCTCTCGATCCGGATCCCGTTCGCGGTTGAACAGGATGAACTCGCCCTGGGCACGCCCCGGTGCCAGCACCAGCACCGCATCGGGCTCGGCGAAGCCGGTGAGGTAATAGAAATCGCTGTCCTGGCGGTAAGGATAATGCACGTCGCGGTTACGAACCTGCTCGGGCGCGGCGGCGAGGACGGCAACCGCCTGCTCGCCCATCATCTCCATCAACTCATCCCGGCGACGGCGGTATTCCTCCTGGGTCACGAAGCAACTCCTCAATTGGCCAAACGGATTGTACGGGTCGGAACGGTTCAATGGATGGTGTCGTCGTCCGGCAGCTGGACCGGCACCGGTCGCTGACGCCGCAGCGGCTGCATCTGCTCATGAATGAGCAGCGCGGCAACACGGACGAATTCTTCCAGCTCGGCGAAGGCTGCTTCGTCCTCCTCGCCGCTGGCATCGGCATCCAGCAGGGCAATCTCGGACAGACTCTGGACCGCCTCGGCAGCCTCGCCGGGCAGGTCGGCGACACGGCCCTGCTGATCCTGGCCCAGACCGTACATGAACCCCTGACACCAGGCCGCCAGTGCCTGGGCCCGCGCAGACAGCGATGCACTCTCCGCCGGCAGCAGCAGTTCGAGACCAAGATCCGGGTCCTGCAGTCCGGTCTGGGTCTGCTGCCAGAGCAAGCTCAACTGCTCCAGGCAATGACGTGCCGGATCGCCTTTGGGTTCCGCGTCCTCGAGCACCCGTGCGATCCATTCTGCAACCCCTGTCTTCGCCGAGGCGCTGAGCATTCCGCACAGCACGCCCTGGCTTTCCGCGGCGCCCATCTGTGCCGAGACAGCGCCAAGGGCTGCCTCTAGCTGCTCATGGCCGCAGGATTGATCCACCATAATTTTCTCCGTGACATCCGTTCGGGCACCGAATACAGGTCTGTGATTGCGGGACAGGCTATCCTACCATTGGGTTCCAGCAGCGCCGGCGGCTTTGCTGCTGACAGAGGATCAGCTCGGATGACGGGGAGCAGGGCACGACACCATGGATAACGCGGAAGCAGGAAAGATTCGCCAGGACCTCCAGCTTCTCGAGCAACGCGTCGACCAGCTGGTGGAGTTGTGTCTGCGCCTGCGCGAGGAGAACCGCGTACTGCGCCAGTCTCAGGAAAGTCTGAACGCGGAACGCGCCGGCTTGCTCGAAAAGAACGAACTCGCGCGCTCGCGTATCGAGGCGATGATCAGCCGACTGAAAGCGATGGAGCAACATTGATGGAACGCTCGGTGGAACCGGTCAAGGTGCATATTCTGGACAAGGAATTTCTTATCGCCTGCCCGGAGGACGAGAAAAACGACCTGATGAAATCCGCCTCCTACCTCGATCAGCGGATGCGGGAGGTGCGCAAGAGCGGCAAGGTCGTCGGTGCGGATCGCATCGCAGTGATGGTGGCGCTGAACATCACCCATGAAATGCTGCAGACCTCGGAAGATGGTGCCGACATCAACCAGTTGGTGCAGGATCGGATCCAGACCATGAGCCAGCGTATCGCCAGCGTCCTGCCGAAAAAGGACTAGTCGGTTCGTCCTGCTTGCACCGCGCTGCTGCTGGCCGCACCATGGGGCTGACATCCCCTGCGGCGTTCGAGATCCGGCATAGCGATTCTTGAGCCTCAACTTCTTCGCCCGGGGAGCCGCGTGCTGGACGTCGGTGTGCATGTCCGCCACGAGCGGAAAGCCTAAGGCCCCAGCCGTCCTCCCCACCTGAACCACAGGGTTCAAGGGGCGACGCCGGGACGGCGCAGGCGGGGGGTGTCTCTTTCCCTGACAACGTGTCCCTGAACCAGACGACTCGACCTTCATGACGGGCTCCCCTGATCGCGCCGCGATTCGTCGCACCATGCGGAAGCGACGCCTGCAACTCTCGCCTGGCGAGCATTCCCGGGCCAGCGCCAGACTGTGCCGGACCATTGCCAACACCCTGGCCTGGAGGAAGGCGCGCCGCCTGGCGCTTTTCCTGCCCCATCGTGGCGAACCGGATTTACGGCCATTGCTGGCCGAGGGATGGCGGCATGACAAGCACCTCGTTCTGCCGGTGCTGAAACCGTTCGGCGAACGCGGTCTTTGGTTCCGGACCATCACGGCAAGCACCTCCTCACGCCCCAATCGCTTCGGTATCCCCGAACCGGGGCCGCGCGCAAGTCGCCTGTCACCGCGCGAACTCGACCTGATTCTGACTCCGTTGCTTGCTTTCGATGCCACCGGTAACCGTCTGGGCATGGGCGCCGGCTACTACGACCGCACTTTCGCCTTCCTGCAACGGCAGCCGGGCTGGCGCCGGCCGCTCCTGCTCGGCGTCGGCTTCGGTTTCCAGGAGGTGCCACGGCTACCGTCGGCCCCCTGGGACGTGCCGCTGCATGGCGTGATCACTGAGCAAGGCATCCGTCATCTGCGTTGATCCGCGCGCCCAGGCTTGGTTTATTGGCCGACTGCCACGTTATCCTGCGGGGTTGGCGAACCAGTGCACCGCGGTAAAGACCGGCCCGCCTCGGGAAAGGACGCAAGAAGGCGGGCGTTTCCCCAAGTCACGATAGTTGCGGAGGAGCATGTGCATTATTGGCTGATGAAATCGGAACCGGACGTCTTCGGCATTGACCACCTGGCGGAGCGGCCCCGGCAGACCGAACCCTGGGACGGTGTTCGCAATTACCAGGCCCGCAACATGATGCGAGACCAGATGCAGGTGGGCGATCTGGCGTTCTTCTATCACTCCAACACCAAACCACCGGGTATTGTCGGCATCGTCGAGATCAGCCGCGCGGGATACCCGGATCACACGGCGTTTGATCCTAACGACCCGCATTACGATCCGAAGAGCGATCCGGACAACCCGCGCTGGTTCATGGTGGATGTCACCCTGCAACGGCGGCTCGCACGCAAGATCACCCTGGACGAGCTCAAGACACGCCCCGAACTCGCGGAGATGCGACTGGTGCAAAAGGGCAACCGGCTATCCGTGATGCCGGTGGAACCGGATGAATGGCAGGCAATTCTGGCGCTGGAGAATAAATCAGTGTTTCCTTAATGGAGACACCTTGGGAGCGCTCCGGCCCGCATTGTCACCATCCGCAACAGCTGTGGACGATCTGCAACAGCATGTGTCGCCGCCCGGGAAAAACTTCCCGCGCTCGTTTCATTTAGGTGTCAGGTTCGCGCACCCTGGAGCTGTCGCTTTTTCATCAGGCCCGCCTGGTTTTCAAAATTCCTGTATTCGCAATATCTTGCGTGTGACTCTTGCACTTGAGCAGAGCATTTTTATGGGGTAACTTCCGGCCTTTACGAGAACTGCCTGACAGATGACGCAATTCGGGCGCGCGCCAGCGCGACCAGCACTCGGGGGAGTGTATTTGTTTGGCGGGCCGAACCGATTGCTGGAGGTATGGTGTGCCGGGCACGCGACTGACCGATCTCGATTTCAAGCTTGATGGTCCGCGCTTTGACCAAAGACACCGCCTCCGAAAACGGCTGGCTCCCCTGTTCTACGGCGTCGTTTTGATAGGCCTGGTGATCGGCCTGGCCCGTGCACCACAACCGGCAAGCCTGGTACCCGGCGAAGCAGAAACCGGACACAGCGAGCAAACGCTGGAAATCGCCGCCATCGGCCAGCCGGCCGATGCCGGAAAGCCGGAAAAACCCCTGCCTGACAACCGGGCGGAGAAAACCGGAAGCGCAGAGCAGGACGTCGCCGTCGAGGCCCATGACGCCAATGTGGGCGATTCCAGCAACCAGCCAGGCGGCACGTTCGGTGGGCGCGACTGGCAAACTGGCGCCCTGCTCGACAGCATGCTGCCGATGCCGCGTCTGCATGACATTGCCACCGGCGAACTGCTCGTGTTCAAGCGAATTGTCGAGCTGGCCCCCAATGCCGAGCCGGACTACCAGAGAGTCACCGTGCGTTCCGGCGACAGCCTGTCGGCGATTTTCAGCCGGGCCGGCATCAGCGCCCAGGAAACGCACCGGGTTATCAATGCCGATGATCGCGTCAGGGCCTTGCGGCGAATCTACCCCGGCGACGAGCTTCTGTTCCATGTCGACGACGAGGGCAGGCTGCAGAGTCTGCGCTATGCCATGGACAACGTCCGCACACTCGTCGTTGAACGCCACCCGGAAGACGGCTTCAGTACCCGCATTGTCGAGGAAGTACTCGAGACCCGGGTAGTCGAGGCATCGGGAACGATTGATCGCTCGCTGTTCGTCTCGGCCCGGCGTGCTGGCCTGAGTCAGCGGCAGGTCATGCAGTTCATGAGCATTTTTGAATGGCAGCTGGACTTCAACCGCGACATCCGTCGGGGCGATGCGTTCTCGGTGGTCTACGAGGCGGAGTTCCTGGATGACGAGCAGGTCAGCGATGGGCGAATCCTGGCAGCCAAGTTGATCAATGGCTCACGGCGACATACCGCACTGCGGTTCGAGCAGGAAGACGGCACGGTGGGCTATTACGGGGCCAACGGCGAGAATCTGCGCAAGGCCTTTATCCGGCGTCCAGTCCAGAACGCGCGCATCAGTTCCGGTTTTGATCGCAACCGCATGCATCCCGTGCTGGGTCACCGACGGCCGCATCTCGGCACCGACTTTGCGGCGCCCACCGGAACGCCGATCATGGCATCCGGCGCCGGCCGGGTGGTGCACGTGGGGCGCAAGGGAGGCTATGGTCATACCGTGATCATCCAGCACAACAACCGCTACCGGACGCTCTACGCCCATATGTCGCGCTACGCAGACGGTTTGCGTAACGGCAGTCGGGTGGAACAAGGCGAGGTCATCGGTTATGTCGGCCGCTCCGGCCTGGCCACCGGCCCACACCTGCATTATGAATTCCTGGTGGAAGGCAATCATTACGATCCCATGGCGATTGATCTGCCCACCGGCGATCCCATTCCCTCTTCACAGATGACCGCCTTCCGGCAGCACACCGCCGGCGCCCTCGCCCAGCTACAGGATGGCACGGAGACCCAACTGGCGGCTCGCGACCAGAATTGAAATCGGGAACCGGCGGCACCGGAAAGAGTCTAGGCTGTGAGCAGGTATGATTTCAGCCACCCGAGTGCCGCCATGACCCGCGCGACTTACCTGACCGGCGTCAAATCCCCCAGACGGCGATGGGGCCTGATAGCTGGCGCCATGCTGCTTCTCGCGACGCTCGGAGGGTGCGCCTCGGCACCCGAGGCCATTGATGTCGACCTGCCAGACGACGCACCCACTCTAGACCAGGCCCGCCATGAACCGGACGCAGTCCGTGGAGCCACCGTGCGCTTCGGCGGCCAGATCGCGGCGGTGGAGAATCGAAGCGATGACACGCTGATTGAAGTCGTGGGCCGGGAGTTGGGTAGAGACGGGCGCCCGGCAGGCGGTTCGGCCAGTCGTGGGAGATTTCTGGCCGTGTTCGACGGATTCCTCGACCCGGCGGTCTACGAACAGGACCGTCAACTCACCGTCGTTGGCGAGCTCGACGGTATCGAGTCGCGCAAGGTCGGCGAGCATGACTACCCCTACCCGCGGGTCAAGGTCCGCAGGCATTATCTCTGGCCTGAGCTGCGGCCTCTGCCGCCACCGTATTACTACGACCCCTGGTATTATCGGGATCCGTTTCTACGCTCGCATTACGACCCCTTTTTCCCGAGTTACCCGAGGCATCGATGGCGATGAAACGGCGCCAGTTCCTACCATGCATCCTGATCATGCTCTGCCTGCCCATACTGCTTGGCGGCTGTGCCTCCGGACCGGCTTATGACCTGGCATCGGTGCGAACGGATCTGACCGCGGAAGCCGTGGCCGCGGGGCAGGACCGCTTCCGCGATGAACCCGTGGTCTGGGGCGGTCGAATCATCCAGACCACACCAAGGGATTCCGGCACCGAGATCGAATTGCTCGCCTACCCGCTGGATAACCGGCAGTTGCCGTCTCACCGGCGTCAGTCTCAGGGGAGGTTTCTGATCGAGAAAGACGGCTTCCTGGAACCCGGTGACTGGGCCACCGGCAGACTGGTAACAGTGCGTGGCCGACTTGGCGCAAACCGGTCCGGTCAGGTTGGTGATGCCGATTACACCTATCCGGTTGTCATCGCAGAGGATCTGCATTTATGGCCGGAAGAGGCTGCACGGGCCGAGCGCCCCCGCGGCGGACCCCGGGTCAACGTCGGGATCGGCGTGATTTTCTCGCGCTAGAGGTCGTGCCACTGCGCTCCGTGAACCATGTCTCATTGCTGCAACAGCGCAAAAATTTCTGTGTTTTTTCTGCAAATCGGGTATATAGTTTCTGCTAATGAATGTAGCCGCCGGGCGGCGCTGGCCGCCCCGGAAAACGAAGGACACGGCCAATGCGTGGCTGCCGGTCCACTGGCTGGCTCGCAGGCGATCCAATGATGGACAGAAAAACAACAAATTGTGGAATCATTTTCGCTGCTCTGCTCGGCGCTGGCGCCTTCGGCAGTGCCCAGGCGCAACAGTATCTGACCCCGGAGTTTGAATCCTTCGGCGGCGATTCGCTATCTGGACCCCATCGCTACAGCAGCGGGTTTGATGATTACCGTAGCGAGCAATTGCGGGATGACGATCACTGGCGGATCAGTGGCGGCCTGCGCGTCAATCCGTTCGTCTCGCTGGAGCTTGGTTACCAGGATCTGGGGGCTCGTGGGGTACGGCCGCAGGGAGGCGAGGACCTGGCCGGCTGGAGCTTCTCCGGCTTGCTCTCCATGCCGTTCACCAGCGGCATCTCCCCCTACGCGCGGATCGGTCAGATGTTCTGGGACGAAGATGGCGGTAGCCGGAGCAGCGTTTCGGGACGGCGCGAAAGTCGCGAATTGTACTATGGCATCGGTCTACGCTTTGGTCTCGCCGAACAGTTGGACATGCATTTCGAATACGAGCGCTACGAGCTGGACGAAAGCGAACTCGATATCGGCACGATGAACCTCCAGTTCTCGTTCTGATTGCCGGGCTCCTGCCCTTCCGCCACCTCCTGCAGCGCTTCCCCGCAGCGCCTGGCACTCAGCTCAGAAACAATTCGTAAACCGGATTCGCGGTCTCTTCATGATAGCGATAATCCAGCTTGTCCAGAAACGCGAGGAACATGTCGCGCTGGACTGGCGGCACCTGGACGCCCACCAGCACGCGGCCGTAGGCGGCGCCATGATTGCGGTAGTGAAACAGGCTGATATTGAAGCGCTTGCCCAACCGGGTCAGGAACTTGAGTAGCGCACCAGGACGCTCGGGAAACTCGAACCGGTACAGAAGTTCATTCTCCACCATATGACCGTGACCACCGACCATGTGCCGGACATGGGTCTTGGCCAGATCATTGGTGGTGAGATCCAGCACCGGATAACCCTGCTCGATCAGACTGGCGACCAGGGTGTCCCGCTCCTCCAGGCCATCGTTCAGTTGCACGCCGACAAACACATGAGCCTGACTGGGATCGGCAAACCGGTAATTGAACTCGGTGATGCCGCGCTGACCGATGGCCTGGCAGAACCGACGGAAACTGCCGGGTCGCTCCGGAATCGTTACTGCCAGAACCGCCTCGCGATGCTCGCCGACCTCTGACCGTTCGGCAACATGCCCTAGCCGGCTGAAGTTCATGTTGGCGCCGCAGTTGATGGAGATCAGGGTCTGACCGGTAATCCCCTCGCGCTGCGCGTACTTCTTGATACCGGCAACACCCAGTGCTCCCGCCGGCTCGACAATGGAACGCGTGTCATCAAAGATGTCGCGGATACCGGCACAGATTTCATCGGTGTTGACCAGCACCACCTCGTCCACATGCTGACGGCAGATGCGCCAGGGCTCCTTGCCCAGCTGGCGCACGGCCACGCCGTCGGCAAACAGACCGACCTGCTCAAGCTGGACGCGCTTGTTCTGCCGCAGCGACTCATACAACGTCGGCGCATCCTCCGGCTCGACGCCGATCACGCGAATGTCCGGCCGCAGGTGTTTGACGTACGAGGCCACACCCGCCATCAGGCCACCGCCGCCCACGGCAACGAAGATGGCATGGATGGGATCCGGGTGCTGCTGCAGGATCTCCATGGCAACAGTACCCTGACCAGCGATCACATCCGGATCGTCATAGGGAGGTACCCAGCTCATGCCACGCTCTTCCATCAGCTTGTGAGCGTGCGCCGCCGCCTCGTCGTAACCGTCACCGTGCAGCACGACCCGACCGCCAAGGCGCTTTACCGCCTGCACCTTGATCTGCGGCGTGGTCCGCGGCATGACGATCACCGCCTTGATACCCATCTGCCGTGCCGCCAGCGCCACGCCCTGGGCGTGATTACCCGCCGAGGCGCAGATCACCCCGCGGGCTCGCGCCTCTTCGGACAGGCTCGAGATCTTGTTGTAGGCGCCGCGCAGCTTGAACGAGAACACCGGCTGCAGGTCTTCGCGTTTCAGCAGCACACGATTGTTCAGTCGCGTCGACAGGTTCGGTGCGTGATCCAGCGGCGAGTAAATCGCGACATCATAGACGCGGGCCGTGAGAATACGCTCCAGATAGCTTCGGCTCATGGACTCTTGTTCTTTGCGCTGTGTGGGGCGCTCAGTGTAAGGAAACACCAGGCTGGACGCACGCTGCCATCGATTCGCCCAACAACGTATCATCGAGGGCAATCAAATGGAGGAGATAACAATGAACCAGGATGACCTGAAACGCGCTGCGGCAAGGGCCGCACTGGAATATATCCCCCGGGGCGAGGTGGTCGGTGTCGGCACCGGCTCCACGGTAAATTTCTTCATCGAGGAACTGGCCGGGATTCGCGACCAGATTGCAGGCGCCGTCTCGAGCTCCGAGGTCTCCACGGAAAAGATGCAGGCGGCTGGCATCCGGGTCATGTCGCTGAACGAATCCGGCGATCTGCCGGTGTACGTGGATGGCGCCGATGAAACCAACCGCCACCTGGAACTGATCAAGGGCGGCGGTGGCGCGCTGACCCGCGAGAAGATCATTGCCGCCGCCAGCAAGACCTTCGTCTGCATGGTGGACAAAAGCAAGATGGTGGGGACACTCGGTAGCTTCCCGCTGCCGGTGGAGGTGATCCCCATGGCCCGCAGCTATGTCGCGCGGCAGATCGTCAAACTGGGCGGACGCCCGGTGTTGCGCGAGGGTTTTACCACGGACAATGGCAACGTCATTCTCGACGTCCACGACCTGACCATCAGCGAGCCGATGAAGCTGGAACAACAGCTGAACAACCTGCCCGGCGTGGTCACCAATGGCCTGTTCGCGATGCGCGGCGCCGATGTGCTGCTTCTGGCCGAAGCCGATGGCGTCAAGACCCTGAAACGCTAAGCCATGCAGCGGACGCTGATCATTGTGGGCCTGGCCGTCCTGATCATCGGTCTGCTATGGCCGTGGATTTCACGGTTAGGGCTCGGGCGGCTTCCCGGCGACATCATCATTCGCCGGGAGGGCGGCACGTTCTACTTCCCGATCATGACCAGCATCCTGATCAGCCTGCTGCTATCGGTGCTGTTCTGGTTGTTCCGCAAATAAAGACCAGGCGTCCATCCAGCGCGCCCGGTGGTTTTCACGTATCGGCCTGAGACATGCGTTCCCAGATCCGGAACCGCCATCAGAACCGGAACGCCTGGAAGCCGACCCCGGCCGCAAAACCACCACTGCCACCGGACTCCGTTTCCTCGAAGTAGCCGATGTCCAGTTCCACCTGTTCGTCGAACAGTAAAAACCGAACGGCGCCGTGGAGCGTCGGTGCGTCATTGTCGACACCGAACACTTCAGCCGCCAGTTCCACCGGACCGAACAGTGCCAACTCGCTGCCGATCCCCCAGAACGGACTCCAGCGGTTGTCCTCACGGCTGTAGACAAGGCCCGGATTGAGGTGCACCAGCAGACGATCGGCCACGGGCTCCAGCGTCAACATGCCGAACACTTCGCCCTCTTCCCATTTCCGGCTGTCGCTGTCGTAACCGGCGGCGACGAAAAGTCCGAGCCCGTAGCCATCGGTCGCGAGTTCACGACCCAGCGCCTTGCCCTCAAGCCGGTAGGCCTCCCGCTCACTGCCCCGCGGCATCTCCACTTCACCAAGCAACTGCAACGGTGCCGTGCCGCGGCAGGCGAGATTGAGGAAGTTGGCATCCTCGAAATCGCTGTGCCAGAGCTCCATGTCGCAGGAACGCGGATCGGCGATATCCGCGTCCTGCACCACGTACTGACCAGAAGCGTGAACACCGGACGACACCAGAACAGCGGCCAGGGCGAGGCCTGCGCACCTATCCCACATTTGCAATTCCTCAAGACAAAGAAAAACCAGCCACGCGGGCCGGACCCCTCGTGGCCATGGAATGGGCAGAGATTATTTGCCCGATGGCAACCGCGCAAATCTCGAAAGACCAGGCAAATGCAACACCAGAATCAGCATGAGGGCTGCTGACGCCAGCCATGGCGAGAGGCTGTATCGCCCGGGCAGCAGGGCCGCGCGCTCTGGCGCGGTGAGTTCCCGGACCAGACCTTCCACGTCGCGCAATCGATGGTAGCGGAACCCGGGCGGTTCCGCCAGTTCCTGCAGATGGCTCTGATCAAGGCCCGACACCGCCGGCGCCCCGGATGGCAACGACAGGAAACCGACCACCTCGTCCCGCTGGTCCAGGCGCGGCACGTTGGATGGCTCTTCCGCGCCCGTGCCCACCAGGATCACCTCGCCGGCAAGTTCCGGTGGCGTGGCGCCGCTCCAGCCTGATCGCAGCGGCGATGGTGCCTCGTCGCCGTCGGTCATGAACACCAGGCTGGGTTGCTGCTCCATTGGACCCATCTGCGTCATGCCGTGCCTCAGACCGCGCAGGACATTGCTCTGCGGCACCCAGCCCAGGCGCCAGTCCAGATCCTCGACCAGCTGACCCAGTTCCTGGCGGTGGGCACACACCTCCACCGGCTCCAGCAGGATTCCCGTCTGCCATCCGGAAAACAGACCGAGGCCGACCCGCGAATCGCAGGGCAGGGCCCGCAGAACCTGCCTCAGGGCCTCACGGGTGAGTTCCAGCCGACTCACGGGCTCGCCATTCACCAGATAGTCGGTCACGGTCATGCTGCGGGTCACATCGACCACGAACAGATACTGATGCACCGAGCGCTCCCCGGGGGCGGTCGGCCCCAGAAACGCCAGCAGGGCCAGAACGCAGGCGGCGAGCAGGCCGAACAGCCGCAGACGACCGCGAATCATGGCATGCCCTCCGGGTAGTCCTGCATCAGCTGCCAGCGATGCGTGCCGCCCTGCTCCGGATCGGTGACATCATCGGTCGCACCCTCGGTCTCGCCCGGCGCATCCACCCGGGGCAGCCCGATGTACTCCAGGTTGTACTTCGCCGGATACAACGTGCTGTCGCTGCGAAGGGCGCGCATGAAGGCGATCCGCGACTGCTGGATGACCGGTGCCACATTGGTCCGCGGCTGATCATAGAGTTCGCGGGCGAGGGCAAAGTGCGTTGCGCCCAGGTTGTAGAGCACTTCCGCCTGTTGTTCATCCGGCGCGACTTCCTCGAGCCGCCGATACGCGGTGATCGCCTCGTCGATGCGGCCGGCCTGCAACAGCCCGTAAGCCTTGATCTGCAGCAAATCCGGCCGCGCGTCCCAGGCGATGGCGTCGGGCTCATTGGCCGTCAGCGCCGCATTGTAGGTGCTCGCCTGATGCAGGGCCCGGGCGTAGTGGATGGCCCCGACGGCCAGCGCCAGCACCACCAGGGCCAGCACCATCTGCATTGCCCGAAACCTTACGCCCATCGTTCAAGCTCCATGCTGCGCAGCCCGGCCAGGGCCAACAGGAAGAATGCGGCGAAGCCGTA
>LFIK01000476.1_pt1 | contig 30078 bp, 23 predicted proteins | sample 643401 | NCBI WGS metagenome assembly LFIK01 (sample SAMN03777447, study PRJNA286221) | soda lake metagenome | biome: soda lake; feature: Kulunda steppe; material: water; isolation source: sample T5-Br brine of Lake Tanatar-5 | place: Russia: Kulunda steppe | collected 2010-07
CGAGTAGTCCGACAGTCGCAGCGAGGCATCCACTGTCAATTCTCGAGCGAACGGCACGTCGGCAAGGATGGGCAGACGGACTTCCGCGAACACCTCGTAGACATCGAAGCTGTTGCTGGAGTCATTGAAGATGTTGCGCGGGTTGTGCACCAGGCTGTTCTGGGCGTTGTCCATGTCCAGCAGCCGGTCGCCAGCCTGTGCATCCGGGGTATCCACCGGAATGATGCCCTGCTTCAGCGGATCGAAGCTGGAGCTGCTCTTCTCCTCCCGATACTCGGCACCGAAGGCGAAGCCCACAGGTCCGCCCGGCAGCTCGAAGTCGGCCAGTTCTCCAGTGAGCGCTGCCGAAAACACCAGCTGCTCCAGACGGAAGTCATCCACGGTAGTGGCCGTGATGAAATCGATCGCTTCCTGTGTCGATGCATTGAACCCGAACAGGCTGACCGGCACGCACTGGCCATCGCCCGGATTGAAGGTGAAGAAACCCGGGTCGAACGGCGGGATGTTGAATGGGGTGGTGGGTGGTCTGGAATCCGGATCGATATCGGATCGGCAGATGGGCTCACCGGTCACCGGATCAGCGATGGCGTCGATGGCCGCAAAGTAGCGGTCCTGAATCACCGAGTTACGATCCTGATACTCGCGATCGAAGCGACCGTAGGTGGCGGAGACGTCATAGAACCAGCCGTTCTGGAATTCCCCCTCCAGACCGGCGACGAAACGCCAGGTTTCCCGGGTATTCTTGTCGACATTGGGCCCCATGTCCCTGGGGTCACGGGTAATGAGCAGGCCGTCCGGGTGAGAGGAGGCAAACCACCCGGGCGCAACACTGTTCTGTGCGACCTCCTGCAGCTCCTCGGGAATGAATGGATTCTCCGCGCTGACGCTGAGCAGGTCATAGAAGCCGTTGGTGCCACCACCGAACTCGACTTCCTGACGCACGTACTTGGCCTCACCGAACACCCGCATCCGGTCGGAAACGTCATAGCGCGCGGTCAGATTCAGGGCCCACTTGAGCTCCTCCGGCGTCAGGTAGTTCTCGTTGGAACTGATGATGCCGTCGCCACCAATGGCGTTGAAGTTCGACGTGACCATGCCGTCCTGGTAAGGCCGCAGCTCACCATCCTCGCCGTAGGTCCAGCAGCCACCGGCGGCGCCGAAGGAGACGAATCCGGGCTCCAGCAGGCTGTTGACACCCTGATGAGACTCCAGGCAGTCATGTACACCACTGTTGTTCAGATCAACCATGGTGCCCAGGTCAAAGCTGGCCGGGGCGATGATGCCGGGTTCATTGGCGATGGAGAACGCCGGGAATGGGGTAATGATCTGAGGGGTAGCGCTGTTTCGCCGCTCGATCAGCGCGAGCTCGCTGGCAGTCAGGTCGGGCCGAGTACCGAATTCACCCTCATATTGATCCAGAAAGTCTTCTGCCGAGCCGGGAATGTTGAAGCCATTGGGAAATCGCCCCTGGTCAACAGAGAAGAAGTCGGCGAATGCAGGCGTGTTCGCTGTCGAGATGTCACCTTCCTGAAAACGCAGGTCCGGGTTGTCCCGGGATGCGGCGATCCGGTTGTCACTGGAGAAGCCCTGATCCTGGAAGCGCATCTTGTTGCGCTGCAGGATGTCGAAGCCGACCGTGACGTTGCCGCGCCCGCCGTCGAAGTTCTGGCCGAACAGGACACCCAGATTGCTGACCCGACCCTGGCCGCGGTCATCCATGCTGGTGCGGCCATCCACTTCCAGGCCCTCAAAATCGTCCTTCAGAATGAAGTTCACGACCCCGGTGACAGCATCCGCGCCATAGATGGAAGAAGCGCCCCCCGTCAGCACTTCCACCCGCTCGATGAGTGCGGACGGGATGGTCCCCACATCCACCGACTGGCTGCCCTCGACCCCCGAAACATGACGACGGCCATCCACCAGCACCAGCGTCCGTTGCGCCCCCATGCTGCGCAGGTCGAGCACCGACTGACCGATACGCGAGAACTGCCCCCCCTGGGCCCCGCTATCGGCTGACGCCTCCGAAGACAGGCTGCTCAGCAGCGCCGGCTGACGGCGCAGGAAATCCGTGGGCTCCGCACTCCCCGACAGACGGATATCAGCCTCGCTCACACTCTGGACCGGCGAAGCGGCGGTCAGGTTGGGATCGCGAGCAATGCGCGACCCGGTCACGACCACTTCATCGATCATCGGAGCGGCCTGGGCGCCCTGCGCCAGCGCCTGAGGCGCCATCGGGACCAGGCTCGCGAGCAGTATTGCAGCAGACAGTTTCTTGACGGGCCCGAGGCCAGCATGACCTTTCATGGTATTTCCCCCTGGGGGCTAATCCCCTTCCGCATTGACAGGTTGATGCCGTACGTGTTTGCGCCGACAGTCGACCTGAGCAGAAATCGGGCCAGATCCCATATTTTAATTTAGGGTATTTTCTTTATCTTTTATTATCAGCATGTTGTGTTGACTTTTTACTTTTCTGAAATATTTCACCCAGAAACAAGTCAACTGCAGGCACGCTCCAGAGCAGCACATTTGCCGTCATGCGGCGCTGGACCAGTGCGCGTGACGCGCACTGGTCCAGCGCATGACCGCGCCAGAAGCAGGCGAACATGGAGAAACTGCGGAAATCCCATGGCACGACGACAGTGCACGAGGCCCGCCATCAGCTCGCTCATGAGGACAGCGGGCCCAGCGCGATCCAGAGCAAGAGCTGCTCTGCCGTGCGCTCGATGAACCAGTACATGCCCATCACGCCCACCAGCACCATCGCCGCGTGCTCCGCCGGCCTGGCCAGCACCAGCAGCCGCGCTGCCTGCATGACCAGCAAGGCGAGCACCACGAACAGCAACTGCCCGATCTCGACGCCCAGATTGAACCCCAGCAGCCCGGTGATCCGTTCAGGGCCCTGGACCCCAAGGCTGGACAGTTCGCTGGCAAATCCCAGACCGTGAAGCACTCCGAAGGCAGCCACCACCCAGACACGCTGGCCTGCCGACAACGCACCGAGGGCGGTCGAGCTGCGATGCTGGATGACCACCTCCCGCGCCATGAAGGCCACAGACAAGGCGATCACCGCCTCCACGGGCGGCATGGGAATAGCGAGATATCCCAGATGCGCCAGCGCCAGCGACACGGAATGCCCGAGCGTGAATGCCGTCACCAGCAGAAGCAGACGCCGGCCACCCGCCAGCAGGCACAGGCAGAGCACGAATGCCAGGTGGTCCCAGCCTTCAAGGATGTGGGTGATGCCCATGCGCGTGTAGTCCGCCAGCACCTGAGCAGGAGACTGCTGCTGTCCAGCCGCCTTGGCCAGCGGGATCCGGACGCCATCCGCCCGACCTGGAACGAAGCGGGTTTCGCTCTCACCCTCGGCAGGGGTGCGCACGATCATGGCACCGTCCGCGCCCCAGGGCGTGATCAGCTCATCACCGACGGCCAGACGCTCGCTGCACTGGAAGCGCATGTCCAGCTGAAGCCGCCCGGCACGATGATGGCTGCCCAGCTGGTCCATGCTGCAGCCTGAAGGCCACCCGAGCGCAGCCGGATCCACCCGAGGCCCGGGGTTCTGGATCTGGACTCGCAGCTGACCACCGTCCCCGGTCGAGTCCGGCCACAACTCGAAGTGGGCCAGGTTCAGTTCGTGTGCCAGCAGGGGCGCCGATACCAGCAGCAGACACAGCAGAGTGGCGTGCTGCAACCAGGACACTGCCCGGTGCGGAAGGGACTTAGAGCTCGCGAAAGACATACCGCACCGGCAGTTGCTGCAGGGCCGCATCGATCGATCGCTCGCGCTCGGCCAGCTGCCAGTGCTGCTCGACCAGATCCCGGACTTCCGGATAGGGCAGTGGCTGACGGGGAGCAAGCCGCTCCAGACGCAGGAAGTGATAACCCAGCTGCGACCGGTAGGGCCCGCTCCACTGGCCGGTCTCGGCGGCCTGAAGTTGCAGCGCAATCTCGCTGCCCAGCACGTTTCTCACCACCTCAAGGTGGTAGCCCTGCACTCTGGGGCCGAACCAGAACCCTTCATCGCCCTGAAGCACCTGGCCGGCCGCCAGCTGCTTGAGTACGGCCTGCGGTGCATCAGGCCGCTCGTGGAAGAAGAGGTTGTCGAAGGTCACCCGGGCATCGGTGGTGTAGCGCTCAACGTGCTCGGCGTAGAACTGGATCAGCTCCGCTTCAGTCGGTTCCCGCGTCGGGCCGGTCAGGGCGAACCGCATGCGATCGACCAGCAGCCGTCGGACCATGCCATCCTCCAGATACAGGCTGCGACGCAGCGCCTCGCGAAACAGGATCTCTTCCTGCTGGTAGCGTCGGCGCAGGTCCGTCAGCTCGCCCTGATCCGGGGGCCGGCCGCGCTGCACCTCGAATTCCTCGGCCAGCGCTGCCAGCGCCGGCTGAGGAACGAACAGGGTTTCCGTATCCACCTGCAAGCCCTGAAAAAGGGCGAACACACCCAGCGCCACCAACGTGAAGACGGCCATGGGCTCTTGCAGCAGCCTGCGCACCCCGATGCCCCCCGACGGCTCAGTCGAGGCCGTGATCGTAGCGATCGGGCGCCAGATAGTCGGGCTCGGTGAGCCCCAGACGTCGCATGGCAATCCCGGTCAGACATTCGCGAATGATGCGATCGGACAGCTCCACCGAGGTGTAGCCCGGGTCCGCCAACGGATTGAGCTCGACCAGTTCGAAGCCGACGACGTTGGTTTCCGCGCACAGACGACGGGTCAGCGGCAGCGTCTCCCGCGCAGTGAAGCCGCCGGGCTCCGGAGTCCCCACTCCGGGCATGTAGGTCGGGTCGATGGCATCCACATCGAAGGAGATGAACAGGTACTCCGGCCCCTCTCGGGCCTCGCGCAGCGCTCGTTCCGCCACGAACTCCCAGCCATGCCTCTCTACTGCGGCCATGGTGTGGTAGCGCACCTCGTGCTCTCGCAGCCAGTCGAAGCGTGCCTGGTCGTAACCAGTACCCCGCACGCCCATCTGAATGAAGTTGCGACCGGGCACCAGGCCCTCTTCGACCAGCCGATAGATGGGCATGCCATGAGTCAGCAGGTGGGCACCCCCCGGGCTGGTGTCCATGTGGGCGTCCAGATGCACGATGCCGACGTTGCCGACACCGTAGACATCGACAAGCGCGGCCGCATTCGGATACATCAACGAGTGATCACCGCCGATGATGAACGGAATGGCGCCCGTCTCCGCGATCTCGCGCACCACTTCACGAATGTGGTCGATGCTGCGCTCGATGCTCAGGTGGTCGACACCGATATCGCCGTAATCGACGATGTTGAGTTCATCGAACAGCGATACCCCGGTAGACACGTGCTCGCCACCTCGCATCGGAGTGGTCTTCGAGACAGCGCCGAAGCGCATGGCCCGCGGCCCCTGCGCGGTGCCACGAAAACCCTGCGAGGTGTCCGGACCGGCGGCACCCACCAGCGCCACATCCACCTGACCCGCAATCAGGTCCTCCGGGGTCATGGCCACCGGCATCTGCAGGAAGGTCAGCGGTCCCTGGTTGGGACGCGCGCCCAGATACCGGTTCAGATCGATCGGCCCCGGCTCTCTGGCCGGATTGAAGGCCTGCGGACGCCTCACCCGGTGAATGTTGAAGGTGGGGGCTTCGGTATTCAGCGGAATGGCATCCCAGTCGCGCTCGGGGTCGAAACGCAGATCTTCCACCACCTGGATCATGGCCTCCACATAGGCCACCACAGCATCGGGCTGCAGCCGTTCGAGGCGTTGGAACAGCAGTTCGTGCCTGGACTCGAATCGCAAGGGGCCGTCCGACAGCAGGAATTCGCGCTGACTTTCCGACAGGCCGACCAGACGCGGTTCAAGCGCCTCTGGAATGCGAGGCTGATCGGCCAGTGCCATGGCGCCCACCAGCCCGATGGCAAGCACCATTGCTCGCGCCCATACATGCCACCGGCGCCCGAAACCGGGCGAGTGACCCGCCGGACACGACAACGGGCCTGCATGGCGTCCCGAGGACGGTTCACAGGGTCTTGCCGGCAAGCTCACAGCCGAAGGTGTCATGGCTGGCCTGCGACCATCACGAGATCTCATGAAGCTTCCCCCCGGGGCGTCATCCCCTTCCACATTGGCTGGTGCCGCAAACGATGGCGCAGGGAGATCAGCAGAAATCGGGCCAGGCATCAGGTTTCTGCTGGCAGTTTGTGCTGTCACCTTGTGGAAACTGGAGGGCAAACGCATTTTTGAGCGCCTGGTCGGCATCAATGGCAAGCTGAAGGCAGCTCCCGGTGCGCGCCAGGCCAGGACACTGCCCGCAATCCGGCGCCGCACCGGTGCGCGCATGGGCCCCCTTCCGGCGCATGGCTGCACCAGAAGCAGGCGAAGCGGAAGGATGGATCACGAGATCAGACGGTCAGGTGACGCTCGATGAGCTCGTCGGACAGTGCCTCCATGGCCCCGGACGCCACCGCACGACCGTTGTCCAGAATGTCGAAGCGGTCGGCAGTGCTGCGAGCAAAGGGCAGCTTCTGCTCCACCAGCAGGATGGTCAGCCCTTCGCTGCGATTGAGATGGCGAATGACATCGCTGATCTCGCGCACGATATTGGGCTGGATCCCCTCTATGGGTTCGTCCAGCAGCAGGATGCTCGGACGCAGCACCAGCGCCCGACCGATGGCAAGCTGCTGCTGCTGACCACCGGACAGGTCACCACCACGCCGTCGCGCCATGTCGCGCAGCACCGGAAACAGCTCGTAGACCTGTTCGGGCACATCGCGCCCGCGGCCACTGGCCAGCGGCACCCGCAGATTCTCTTCCACCGTCAGCTGAGGAAAGATGTCGCGCCCCTGGGGTACATAACCGATCCCGAGCGCTGCCCGCCGATGGGGCGGCAGGCCGGTGATGTCCTGACCCTGAAAGATGATCCGACCACCGGCAATGGGCACCAGCCCCATGATGCACTTCAACAGGGTGGTCTTGCCCATGCCGTTGCGGCCCATCAGACAGTTGCTGAGCCCTTCGTGCACGCGCAAGGAAACGTCCTTGAGGATGTGACTGCCACCGTAGTACTGGTCCAGGCCCTCGATCCGGAGCATGTCAATCCTCCTCGCCCAGGTAGACTTCGCGTACCTGCGGGTTGTTCTGCACCTCCTGCATGCTGCCCTCGGCCAGCACACTGCCCTGATGCAGCACCGTCACCTTGCGTGCGATCGAGCGCACGAAATCCATGTCGTGCTCCACCACGACCACCGAATGCCTGCCGGCCAGACGAACCAGCAATTCGGCCGTGGCTTCGGTTTCCTGACCGGACATGCCGGCAACGGGCTCGTCCACCAGCAGCAGGCGCGGGTTCTGCATCAGCAACGCACCGATCTCGAGCCACTGCTTCTGACCATGGCTCAGCTGACCTGCAGGCCGCCAGCGCTGCTCCTGCAGGCCGGTCAGCTCCAGGATTTCGTCGATGCGATCCAGCTGCTCCCCGGACAGCGACCAGCGCAGGCTGGTCAGCAGCCCGCGGTCCGCATGCATGGCCAGCTCCAGGTTCTCGAACACACTGTGCTGTTCGTAGACCGTGGGCTTCTGGAACTTGCGACCGATGCCACGCTGGGCGATCTGGTGCTCCTTCATGCGCAGCAGGTCGATGTTCTGACCGAAGAAGGCGGTGCCCGCATCAGGCCGGGTCTTGCCCGTGATCACATCCATCAGCGTGCTCTTGCCGGCGCCATTGGGACCGATGATGCAGCGCAGTTCGCCGTCATCGATGTACAGGCTGAGGTCATTGAGGGCCCGGAAGCCGTCGAACGACTTGGTGATGTTCTCCAGGTACAGCACCACCCCGTGGCGGGTATCCGGGCCCACCGAAGCTGGCGGCTGGTTGACGATATCGAACACCCGATCACGACGCATGAACTCGCGGAAGCGATCCAGATTGCGTGCCAGCAGGTTCATGCATCACCTCCCTTGCGGCGCTGCACCAGACCGAGCAGGCCCCGCGGCAGGAACAGGGTCACCACGATGAACATGGCGCCCAGGATGAACAGCCACAGATCCGGATAGGCACTGGTGGCCCAGGTCTTCACCACATTGACCACGCCCGCGCCCAGCGCAGCGCCCACCAGCGTGCCGCGCCCGCCCAGCGCCACCCAGATGGCCATCTCTATGGAGGCCGCCGGAGCCATTTCCGACGGATTGATCACGCCGGTCTGGGGTACATAAAGGGCGCCGGCAATACCACACAGCACCGCCGAGACCACCCACACGAACAGCTTGTAACGCAACGGATCGTAACCGGTGAAGCGCAGCCGGGTTTCCGCATCGCGGATGGCCGTGATCACCCGCCCCAGCTTGGACGTCACGATCCAGCGACACAGCAGGTAGCCCAGGATGAGCGCAATCGCGCTGGCACTGAACAGTGCGATGCGGGCTTCCGGCGTGCCCAGCTGCAGACCCGCCAGCGTACGGAAGTCGGTCAGCCCCGTGTCGCCACCGAAGCCGGTCTCCGTACGGAAGAACAGGTGCATGCCACCGAACGTCAGCGCCTGGGTGATGATCGCGAAATACACGCCCCGCACCCGCGAACGGAAGGCGAGGAAACCGAACAGGAAGGCCAGCAGGCCGGGCACCAGCGCCACCAGGATCAGGGTGAAGAAGAACGACTCGAAACCGGCCCAGTACCAGGGCCAGTCCGAATAGTCGAGCCATTGCAGGAAGTTGGGCAGCCGGTCGTCGCCATGGGCGACCCGGGTCATGTGGGCGCCGATCATGTAGCCGCCCATGGCAAAGAAGACCCCGTGGCCCAGCGACAGGATGCCGGTGTAGCCCCAGATGAGGTCAAGGGCCAGTGCCACCAGCGCCAGCGCCAGGAAGCGACCGGTCAGGGTCACCATCCAGCCCGGCATGTGCAGTGGCGAATCGGGCGGCACGACCAGGTACAGGATCGGTACCACCACCAGCGCCACCACGGCCAGCACCAGCAGCAGCGCCCAGGCCGCGATGCCGTGCATGGCCAGGAAGCGGGTCAGCGGGCCCCCGGTGGTCACCCCACTGGAATGCGTCATGGAGAGCCCCCCGGTCAGTCGTCAGCCGCGCGGCCCTTCAGGGCAAAGATGCCCTGGGGTCGCCACTGGATGAAAAGAATGATCGCCGCGAATACCAGAATGGTGGCCAGCACGGCCCCCACTGCCGGCTCGAGGAACTTGGTTGTCACGCCGATGCCGAGCGCGCTGAACACGGGGCCGAGCAGACTGCCGGCGCCCCCCAGCACCACCACCATGAAGGAATCGACGATATAGCTCTGGCCGAGCTCGGGCCCCACGTTGACGATCTGGGACAGGGCCACGCCGCCCAGACCGGCCACGCCGGCGCCGACCCCGAAAGTCCACATGTCGACCCGATTGGCAGGCACCCCGAGGGCTGCCGCCATGTCGCGGTTCTGCATGACCGCCCGTACTTCAAGACCCAGCCGGGTGCGCTGCATCAGGAACCAGACCAGCGCCACCACGAAGACCGCGAAGAAGAACACTCCCAGCCGACTGGTGGACAGGGACACCCCCTGCATGATCTGCACGCTGCCGGAAAACCAGGGCGGACTGGAGACCGCCACGTTCTGGGCCCCGAAGATCATCCGCACCAGCTGCATCAGGATCAGGCTGAGCCCCCAGGTGGCCAGCAGCGTCTCCAGCGGGCGCCGGTAAAGGAACCGGATCACGCCACGCTCCATGGCAATGCCCACCGCCGCCGTGGCCAGGAATGCGACCGGCACCGCCGCGATCAGGTAGAAGTGAAACAGCTGTGGCAGGAACTGGGCGAAGAACGCCTGGGTGAGAAAGGTCGCGTAGGCGCCAATCATCAGGAGTTCGCCGTGGGCCATGTTGATCACGCCCATCAGACCGAAGATGATCGCCAGCCCCATGGCGGCCAGCAGCAGTACACTGCCCATGGACAGGCCATAGACGAAATCCGACAGGAAACCGGCCAGACGCTCGCGGCGATCGATGGCACGCACCCCCGCCGCGGCGGCCTCGCGGATCTCGGCAACGGGCTCGAAGTATTCCCCGTCCGGCCCCTGCTCGGTCATCTGCTGCAGCGCACCGCGCAGGCGTGCTGCCCGCACCTCGGCCACCAGCAATACGGCCTCCAGACGACGCTCGTCATCGCTGCTGGTCAGGTCCAGCTGGGCCAGCGCGATGTTCAGCAGACGCTCGATGTCGGGCTGTTGTTCGCGCTCGATGGCGGCGATGATGGCGCCCCTCAGCTCGCGCTGGGGCCGCTGCGCCAGCTCGTTGGCGGCAGCACGCCTTGCAACAACGTCTTCCGAATTGATCTGCAACGCTGCAATCGCAGGACGCAGATCCCGACGGACCCTGTTGGTCAGCCGGGGCTGCTGCAGTTCTGCGGTGTCCAGATCCTCGCGCAAGGCGCCGGTAGCAGCCTCGCGCAACGTCCCGTCACGCGCATCGGCGATGAACACAGTAGCGTCGGCGTCATAGTAGAGACGGCGATCACGCAGGCCCAACAGGGCCGGCAGCGCATCCGGATCCTGCAATGCAGCCAGCTCGCCGATGGCGTCCACCAGGTCTGCAAAGCGGTCAGTGGCAAGCCGTGCCACTGCGGCGGCAGTCGCCGGCGCCAGATCGCCTTCCTGTACCTGGCCCAGCGCTTCCTCTGCTGCAGCCTCCGGATCCTGTGCCGCATCTTCTACCTGATCCTGCAGGCCTTCTGCGGCCTGCGCCCAGACCAGCGGCTGCAGGCCGGCAAGGCCAAGACACAGGAATCCTGCGGACAGCAGTCGTCGCAGTCCCTTCATGGGTTCAAGCTCCAAGCTGCGGGCCTGCGCGGAATGCTGCAGGCCCACGGAACGACAGCAGACCCCACCGCCCGGGGCAGGGCCTGCCGCGAATCAGAAGTCGAGCTGGTAGCGCGGTTCCTCGCAGTCACCGCAGATGTAGGGGTAACGCCAGTTGGCAACCCGGTCCTGGTTGGCCTCCAGGTAGCGGCTCCAGGGCTCGGCCCGCACCACGTCATCGGTCTGCCAGACCACCTCGAACTGGCCATCAGGCTGGATCTCGCCAATCAGCACCGGCTTGTGCAGGTGATGATTCTCGTCATCCATGCAGACCTGGAAGCCGGAAGGCGAGTCCACGCACTGGCCGTAGACGGCCTGACGAACGGCGTCCACATCCGTGGTGCCCGCCTGCAGGACAGCCTGGGCCCAGATCTGCATGCCCATGTAGGTGGCCTCCATGGGATCGTTGGTGACCCGGTTGCTGCCACCCGGCAGACCGCGCGCATCGACGTAGTTCATCCAGCGTTCGACAAAGCGCTCGTTCTGAGGGGTATCGATGGACATGAAATAGTTCCAGGCCGCCAGGTGCCCGGTCAGGGGACCGGTGTCCATGCCGCGCAGCTCTTCCTCGCCCACCGAGGTGGCCATCACCGGCACGTCAAGAGGGTCGATGCCCTGGCTGGACAGCTCCCGGTAGAACGCCACGTTGGCATCACCGTTGACCGTATTGATGACCGCAGTAGGGCCGCGCTGCGAGAAGTTGCGAATATCACTGACGATGGTCTGGAAGTCACTGTGACCGAAGGGCGTGTACTGCTCCCGAATGGCATCGTCCTCGATACCCTGGGCATTCAGGAACGCGCGCACGATGCGATTGGTGGTACGCGGGAACACGTAATCGGTCCCGATCAGGTAGAACTGCTCGGCGCCACCGCCCTCGTCGCTCATCAGGTATTCCACCGCCGGAATGGTCTGCTGGTTGGGCGCAGCACCGGTGTAGAACACGTTGCGCGAGGCCTCCTCGCCCTCGTACTGGACCGGATAGAACATCAGACCGTTGAGCTCTTCCAGCACCGGCAGGACCGCTTCGCGGGACACCGAGGTCCAGCAACCGAAGATCACGTCGACGCCCTCACGCTCGAGCATCTCCCGCGCCTGCTCCGTATAGGTGGGCCAGTCCGAACCGGGGTCCATGACCACGGGCTCCAGCTGTCGGCCCAGCAGACCACCCTGTTCGTTGATATGTTCGATCGTCATCAGGGCCACGTCGCGCAGCGAGGTTTCGCTGATGGCCATGGTGCCCGACAGCGAATGCAGGATGCCGACCTTGATGGGATCATTGGCCATTGCTGCCGGCATGGTTCCGGCCAGCCCTGCCAGCAACGCGGACCCCAGCAGAAAATTCCGCACAGCCTTGCGTCCACCCATTGCCTTCGAAGCAGTCTTCATAGCGTGATTCCTTGACTTCACTGTTGGAGCCGATCGCCCCGCAGGGCTGTTTCGGCAGACACGGGAAGGTGGAAGCAAAAGCTGTGCCCACAACGGTGCATCACCCGCCAGCGTTGGCGCCAGCACGTGATTGGACGGCAGCGAGCGGTCCGGATCAGGCCGCCAGGGAGGCGTCTAGCGCACCCTTTCGGGGCACCGCACCTGAAGACGCCGAGCGCGCGCACATCCTTTGGGCGCCAACAGCTCATGAATGGCGCAGGCCGACGATTGCAGCCGGTCCGGGCGCCGTGGGCCACGACAGTAATGTATTGCGCAGCAGATACAGAGCCCCCGGACCGCAAACCAGTGGCGCAGATCTTGCTTCTGCTTTTCGAGTCTGGCTGCGCCTGCACTGTAGCTCCAGCTGCGGCCATATGGCCGCGCCCCAGCCGAACAAGGAACAGAGCGGTGATCAGGAATACATCTCTACATGTTGGATATGTGCCGTCCGCCTTGCTGGCGGCCGTGGCGCTCGGGCTTTCCGCCCAGGTCAGCGCCGATGCGCCCGCCACGGAACTGCTGGATACCATCACGGTCAGCGCGACCCGCCTGCCGGAGCCGGAGCACCGCAGTGGCATGGCCATCAGCACCCTCGGGCGCACTGAAATGGACCAGCGCATGACTCGCAACCTGGGCGACCTGCTGCAGGACATGCCCGGCGTGACCAGCGCCGGCGGCCCCAGACAGGCCGCCATGAAGCCTAACGTGCGCGGGCTGGGCGACGGCCGCGTGGTGGTGCGCCTGGATGGTGCGCGCCAGAACTTCCAGGCCAGCCATCGGGGCCAGACTTTCGTCGACCCGATGCTGCTGGAGCAGGTGGAGGTCATGCGGGGGCCGGCATCCACCCTGCACGGCAGCGGTGCCATCGGCGGCATGGTCAACGTCCGCACTCAGTCCGCGGACAGCTTCCTTCAGGATGGCGAGCAGTTCGGCACCCGTGTCACTGCCGGCTACGAGGACAATCCGGATGGCCGTTTCGGCGCTGCCACCCTGGCCGGGCGCACCGAACGCAGCGGCCTGCTGGGCAGCATCAGCAGACAGAAGGCAGATGACTTCAAGGATGGCTCCGGAGAGCGGGTTCCGGTCACCGGCCATGACGGCCTGACCTGGCTGCTGAAGGGGCATCTGGAACTTGGCGCTGCCAGTCGCGTTGAACTGAGCCGCATGGACCACGAGGACGACAGCCTCAGCCTGGCCACGGCAGATCGCGCCGAAGGTACGCTGGTGGACCGCAACACTCGCCAGCGCTCGACCACGCTCAACGTCACCCACCAGCCCGACCATGCACTGGTGCATGCGGAAATGACGCTGTATCACAGCGATCTGCGGTTGCGCGAGGACGCAGTGGCAACAGCAGACCAGCAGATCAACCAGGTCGAGACCTGGGGCGTGGATGCCTTCAACCGCAGCGACTTCGATCTGGGCCAGGTGGAGCACACGCTGCTGTACGGATTCGAGTACTACCGGGATGACCAGACCGGCCTGGAGAACGGCGATCCGCGCCCCCAGTTCGCCGACTCCAGGCAGGACACCTACGGGGCGTTCATCCAGGACCGGATGCAGCTGACCGAGCGGCTGGGCCTGACCCTTGGGGTACGCCACGACCGCATCCGCCAGCGTGCCGACCGAGACGGCACCGAGCGCATCAGCTCCGGCTCCACATCGCTGCTGGCGCGTGGCAGCTACGCCCTGACGCCGGCGCTGAGCGCACATCTTGGCTATGCGGAAGCCTTCCGGGCACCGACGCTGCGCGAGCTCTACATTGGTGGCCAGCACTTCCCGGGCAACCAGTATGTGCCCAACCCGGACCTGCGGCCGGAGACCGCACAGAACCTGGAAGCCGGTCTGACCTGGGTCACCAGCGGCAGTCTTGTCGCAAACGACCGGACCCGGGCGCGGGTTGCGCTGTTCCGCAATGACATCGACGACTTCATTGATCAGGTCGTGGACGGTGCCGACGCCACCACCACGTTCCGCAACGTCACCAGGGCACGGGTAGCGGGCCTGGAAGCCAGCCTTGAATATCAGCAGCCACAGTGGCGAGCACGCGTGTTCGGATCCCGACTGCGCGGCGACGACAGGGACGCCGACCTGCCACTGCAGAGCATTCCCGCCGACGAGATCGGTCTGGTTGGCGCACTGCGCTGGCTGGACGGGCGACTGGAAACGGGCTCGCGCTTCGTTTATACCGCAGCCCAGAACCGGGTGCCGGAAGGGCCGCACAATCGCGCCCCGACCCCATCCCACCAGCTGGTGGACCTGTTTGCCAGCTGGTGGCCCAACGAGCAGCTGCGCATGGATCTGCGGCTGGACAACCTCACCGGCGAGACCTACCGGACTCACCTGTCCCAGATCAACGAACAGGGCCGTACTGCACGCATGCAGGTGAGCTGGCGCGGGGGCCTGCGCTGATGCCGACAGCAGCCCTCATCCACATGGAAGGTGCCAGCAAGCGCTTCGATGCGGTCGAGGCACTGCGGGATCTGACGCTGCAGGTGCCGGCCGGCTGCTGCTATGCGCTGCTGGGCCCCAATGGCGCCGGCAAGACCACCACCCTGAACCTGCTGCTGGGCTTCCTGCAGGCAGATGCCGGCCAGGTCTGCATCAACGGTGTCGATGTGGCCCGGGAGCCCGATCGGGCTCGCCAGAGCATCGCCTACATCCCGGAACAGGTGCAGCTGTATCCTCGTCTTTCGGGACTGGAAAACCTGGAGTTCTTCCAGGGCCTGTCCGGACTGCAGGCGGATCGACAGGCGCTGCGCGACTGCCTGCTGCAGGCCGGCCTGCAGGAAGCTGCCCATGACCGGCCCAGCCATGAATACTCCAAGGGCATGCGCCAGAAAGTGGGCATTGCCATCGCCCTGGCGCGCCAGGCACCGGTGATGCTGCTGGATGAGCCCACCTCGGGGCTGGACCCCCATGCCGCCTGGGAACTGCACCAGAAGCTGGGCCAGCTGACCGACCAGGGCGTGGCGGTGCTGATGGCCACTCATGACCTGCTGCGAGCGCGCGAGGTGGCTCATCGGATCGGTATTCTGGTGGCTGGGCAGCTGCAGGCCGAGCTGGCTGCGGCAACGCTGTCCGGCACCGATCTGGAGCAGGCCTATCTGGAGGCCATCGGGTTGCCCGGAAAACTTGCTTCATGATCGGGCACCTGTTGCGCAAGGAATGGCTGGAGTGGCGTCGGGACGGGCGCCTCTGGCTGGCGCTGGCGATCCTGGCACTGCTGAGCCTGGGCGCGGGCCTGGCGGGCTGGCAACAGGCCAGCAGCCAGCACGCTGCGGCCCATGCGGCGGCCGACCACGAACATGAGCGCTGGCTGGATCAGGAGGAAAAGCATCCCCACTCGGCCGCCCACTATGGCCTCTACGCCTTCAGGGCACCCGGCCCCCTGGCCGGGTTCGACCCGGGCCTGAATGCCTACCTGCCGGTCACCGTCTGGCTGGAAGCGCACCGGCAGAACGAGGCGCTCTATCGTCCGGCCCAGGACAGCGCAGCTCAGACCCGCTTCGGTCAACTGACGCCGGCCGTGATCGTGGCGGGCTTCGTGCCGCTGCTGCTGCTGACCCTGGCGGCGCCGGCCATCAGCGGCGAACGGGAACGCGGCACGCTCAGACAGCTGCTGCTGCAGGGCGTGAGTGGCCCGCGCCTGCTGCTGGCCAAGGGCTGCGCGCTGACGCTGCTGGTGATCGCGCTGCTGGTGCCGCTCTGGCTACTGGTACTGTGGCTGCTCGCCATGTCGCTGGTGGATGGAGATACCCTGCTGCGCTGGCTGCTGCTGGGCGTTCATGTCCTGCTGGCCATGGGCAGTCTGGTCCTGCTGGGCCTGCTGGTGTCCGTGTGGGCGCGCTCCACCCGCACGGCGCTGGCGGTCGTGCTCGGTTTCTGGGTCGTGACCACCCTGGCACTGCCGCGCATGACGCTGGAAGCCGCCGAGTGGCGTCATCCGACGCCGGCGCCGCATGTCTTCAGGGGCGATCTGCAGGCGGCCCTGGCCGATACCCGCGAGCTGGATGCGACCCTGGCCCGGCGCCGGGCCGAGCTGCTGGAGCGCTACCAGGTGAACTACGTGGACGAGCTGCCGGTGAACTTCAACGCGGTGCAGCTGCAGGAGGCCGAGGAACACGGCTACCCGATCTTCGATGAACACTTCGGCCGTCTGCACGACATCTACATTGCGCAGGAACGCTGGTTGCAGTGGGCAGGCTGGCTGTCGCCCTTCCTGGCCCTGACCACCGCGTCATCCGGGCTGACCGGCACTGACGCCCTGCATTACCGGGACTTCGTCGAGCGCGCCGAAGACCATCGCCGCATCATCCAGGCCCTGATGAACGCGGATCTGTACGAAAACCCCGAGCGGGACGGTCAGCGCTACCTGGCTGGCCCCAAGCTCTGGGAGCAGGTCCCGGAATTCGACTATCAGCCTCCCGCACTGGCGAGTCTGTTGCCGGCTTATGCGCCCTCGCTGCTGGCACCGGTCGGATGGTGTCTGGCACTGCTGGCCCTGCTGGGCTGGAGCGCGCGCCGGGGCATGCAGCCATGAAGGCTCTGCTGAGCGCGCCGGTACTGACCAACGAGTGGCGTCTGCTGTGGCGCGACCCTGCAACCTGGACCTGCCTGGCAATCATGCTGATCGCGCTGACCCTGGCGCTGCTGACCGGCCACGACCGCCAGACCAGCCGGTTGCAGGAACACGCCGAACTGGCACGCGACCATGCTGCCCGGATCAGCGACAGTCAGGCCATGGCACGGGCGCTGGAGGACCATGGCGGTGACGTCTCGCGCTTCCGCGATCCGCGCAACGCAGATGTAGTCGGCCGCCGGCTGGCCATGCAGCACGCCTTGCTGCCCCAGCCGCGGACTGCCGTGCTTGCCGTCGGCCAGACCGATCTGCTGCCCAGCTGGCATCCGGTCTCGCTGGAGCCCCGCGACGCACTGCTGGCCAGCGGTTCGCTGGAGCACCCGCGCCGATTGGCGTTGGGCTCCTTCGATGTCAATTTCGTGGTGATCTTCATCGCGCCGCTGCTGCTGCTGGGCCTGCTGGCTGCCAGTCCAGCCTGGGAACGCGACCAGGGCGTGCTGCGCCTGCTGGCGAGTCAGGGCGTGCCACTGGGCCGCTGGCTTGGCCTGCGCGCGCTGCTGCGGCTGGCGGTGATCCTGGTCCCGGTCATGCTGGCCGGCCTGATCGCCCTGGCGGCCCCGGGTAGCGGCGAGCAGGGACTGTCCAGAATGTTGTTGTGGCAGCTGCAGGCAGGCGCCTACCTGCTGTTCTGGACAGCTCTGGCGCTCTGGATCGGCAGCTGGGGACTGGATCTGACCCGCACCACGCTGGCCCTGCTGGGTAGCTGGATCCTGTTGCTGGTGCTGCTGCCGGCACTGGTGAACCTGAGTGTGGCGCTGGCGCATCCACAGCCGTCGCGCATCGAGTACGTGGATGCGGTCCGCGCTGCCACCGATCTGGCACGCAGCGAAGGCAGTGCCGAGCTTGCGCGCTTCCTGGAGGACCACCCGGAGATGGCGGGCACGGAAGTGAACGCGGACGACTTCTTCGCCACCCGACTGCTGGTACAGCAGCGCGTGGAAGACACTCTGGAGCCCATGTCGGCTCGGTTCCGCAGACTGCAACAGGCCCAGGCGACCCAGGTGGAGCGGCTGAGCTATCTTTCTCCGGCCATGCTGGTGCACCAGGGACTGGCCGAACTGGCAGGTACCGGCCCCCGAAGGCTGGAGCACTTCCGCGCACAGGTCTATCGGTATCACGACGAATGGCGAGCGTTCTTCGCGCCCAGGGTGCTGGCTGGCGAAACCTTCCTGGAGCACGACCAGGTCCCGCGGTTCGACTTTGCCGAGCAGCCAGTCCCCAGCCTGCTGGCGATCACCCTGGCGGTGCTGGCCGGCCTGCTGGTACCCGGTCTGTTGCTGGCAGGACTGGCGCAGCGCAACCTGCGGCGACTGGTCTGAGCGGCCTCACCGGACACCCGGCCCGCGCTGGCTCGGATGTTTGCCGGACGAGGCGGCCCGAAGACTTTTCTTGCCACCGACCTGATTCACCGGGCCGGCAGGACACCGACCCGGTCCCGACAGACGCCCGGGATGCTGGCCGGACGCCCCTGCTCTGGGGCGATCAGCTTGCCAGCCGGGGTGCCAGCATCCCCTCGCGCGCAATGAAGGCCACGATTTCGGGCACGCCGATGCCCTTGTGCATGTTGGTGAACAGGAACGGCCGTTCACCTCGCATGCGACGACTGTCACGCTCCATCACTTCCAGCGAGGCGCCAACGCCTGGCGCCAGATCGATCTTGTTGATCACCAGCAGATCGGAACGGGTGATACCCGGGCCACCCTTGCGCGGGATCTTGTCACCGGCACAGACGTCGATGACATAGAGGGTCAGGTCCGAAAGCTCCGGGCTGAAGGTGGCAGACAGGTTGTCGCCACCGCTCTCCACGAACACCACTTCCAGGTCGGGAAAGCGCTGATTGAGCTCCGCCACCGCGGCCAGGTTCATGGACGCATCCTCGCGGATCGCCGTGTGAGGACAACCGCCCGTCTCCACCCCCATGATGCGCTCGGGCTCCAGCGCTCCACGCCGGGTCAGGAATTCCGCATCCTCACGGGTATAGATGTCATTGGTCACCACCGCGATGTCGTAGTCGGCGCGCATGGCCTTGCACAGCGCCTCGGTCAGCGCGGTCTTGCCGGACCCCACCGGGCCACCGATGCCGACCCGCAATGCCTGTCTGGATCCACTCATGGTCATCTCCTGAAAGAACGGGGATCAACTGCGAAACAGTCTCGAGTACTGGGTTTCATGCAGGCTGCTGGCTATGGCCACGCCGGGCGCGGTCGCGCCGATGGCATCGTCCTCCAGAGCCATGCCGCTGGCTGCGATCTGGCCCATGGGCTCGGCCAGACTGAACAGCAGGCGCTGGCCTGCGGTCTGCCCCAGCGGCACCAGCTTGATGGCCGCCGCCACCTGATTTTCACACCAGGCCCACAGGTAGGCCTGGATCGCAGCGCGCGCGTCGATCTGCCAGCGGGCCACGGCCAGGGCATACAGGGTGGCCCAGGTGGCACGGGGCGACTGCAGCCAGGGCTGTGCCTCGTCCAGGCCGAGATCCGTGAGCAGTCGCGCCAGCGCCCGCCCCAGATGGCGGTCCTCGGCCTGCAGCTCGCGCGTTTCACGGCAGGCGAGCAGCCACTCACTGAGGCTGCAGACCCGAACCGGATCGGGAACCCGCCAGGCCTCGATCAGCCGCTGCAGCAGCGGCACGTCGGTCTGTCGCTGGCTGGTCTGCAGCTGGCCCAGCAACCAGTCGCCCACCCCGGCCTCGTCGCGCACCCAGCCCGCCTCGATGGCGTATTCCAGCCCACCGGAATAGCTGTAGGCCCCGATCGGCAGAGCGGGGCTGATCAGCTGCCAGAGGCGGCGACTGGCCAGCTCCGGATCAGTGCTGGTGGCCATGGCCATGACCGCCTCCGTAGGCTCCCGCCTCGGGCTCGAACGGCGCATCTTCATGGGTCACTTCCAGCCCCAGGCCGCGCACCATGTCATCCAGCACGTGATCCTGCAGATAGCGGGCGAAGCCCTCTCCCACCTGCAGCGGGACATGACGATTGCCCAGGTGATAGCAGGCCCGCGCCAGCGCCCGCGCGTCCTGACTGCGCACGGTACTCACCGGCTCGGCTGCCGCCTGTACCCGCACCCGGGTACCCCCCGCGTCCTGCAACAGATCGCCATCGCGCAGGATGTGACCACGCTCGATCACCACCCCGACCTCGGTGCCATCGGTCAGCAGACTGCGAAAGCGACTCTTCTGTCGGACTTCGAACGGCAGTTCCAGCGTCCCTCCGACCGGGCCGGAGCCCCCGGGGACATGTTCGGTCAGCTTCAGCAATGGGGTCTCCTCCGGACCAGGGTCAGAACAGGAAATAGCGCTGTGCCAGCGGCAGTTCCGCCAGCGGCTCGCAACGCAGCAGTTCGCCATCGGCCCGCACCTCGTAGGTTTCCGGGTCCACTTCCATGTACGGCTGCCAGTCGTTGAGTACCAGATCAGCCTTGGTCACCGTGCGACAACCGCGCACTGCCACCAGCCGCCGGTCCAGTCCGTAGCGCTCGCGCACACCACTGGCCTCGGCCGCGCTGGACACGAAGGTCACGGCGGTCTGCTGCACAGCACGGCCATAGCTGCCGAACATGGGGCGGTAGTGCACTGGCTGGGGCGTCGGAATGGAGGCGTTGGGATCGCCCATGGGCGCCCAGGCGATCATGCCACCCTTGATCACCAGCGCCGGCTTGACGCCAAAGAACGCCGGCTGCCAGAGCACCAGGTCGGCCAGCTTGCCCGGTTCGATCGAGCCGACCTCGTGAGCGATGCCGTGGGCCAGCGCCGGATTGATGGTGTACTTGGCCACGTAGCGGCGCGCCCTGAAGTTGTCGGCCGCATCGCTGTCCTGTTCCAGCGGGCCACGCTGCAGCTTCATCTTGTGAGCGGTCTGCCAGGTGCGCAGGATGGTCTCGCCCACCCGGCCCATGGCCTGGGAGTCGGACGAGATGATCGAGAAAGCCCCCAGATCGTGAAGGATGTCCTCGGCAGCGATGGTCTCGCGCCGGATGCGCGATTCGGCAAAGGCCACATCCTCGGGAATGCGCGGATCGAGATGATGGCAGACCATGAGCATGTCCAGATGCTCGTCGATGGTGTTGACCGTGAACGGCCGGGTCGGATTGGTACTGGAGGGCAGCACGTTGGGTTCGCCGCACACACGAATGATGTCCGGCGCATGGCCACCCCCCGCACCCTCCGTGTGGTAGGTGTGAATGGTACGACCCTTGAATGCGGCCACCGTGTCCTCGACGAAACCGGACTCGTTCAGGGTATCGGTGTGGATGGCCACCTGGATGTCATATTCCTCGGCCACGGTCAGGGCGCAGTCGATGGAGGCCGGCGTGGTGCCCCAGTCCTCGTGCAGCTTCAGACCGAGCGCGCCGGCCTCGATCTGCTCGCGCAGCGCTTCGGGCTGGCTGGCGTTGCCCTTGCCCAGAAAACCCAGGTTCATGGGAAAGGCTTCCGCGGCCTGCAGCATCCGCTCGATGTTCCAGGGGCCCGGCGTACAGGTGGTGGCATTGGTGCCCGTGGCCGGCCCGGTACCGCCGCCGATCATGGTGGTGACGCCGGACGTCAGCGCCTCCTCGATCTGCTGGGGGCAGATGAAATGAATGTGCGCATCGATACCGCCGGCGGTGACGATGGCACCCTCGGCCGCCACCACCTCTGTACCGGGGCCGATCGGAATGTCGACCCCAGCCTGGGTATCCGGATTCCCGGCCTTGCCGATGCGCCAGATGCGGCCGTCGCGAATGCCGATATCCGCCTTGACCACACCCCACCAGTCCAGGATCAGGGCATTGGTCACCAGCAGGTCCGCCACTTCTGATCGAGTGCGCTGACTCTGCCCCATGCCGTCCCGGATCACCTTGCCACCACCGAACTTCACTTCGTCGCCGTAGACGGTGAAGTCACGCTCCACCTGCAGCAGCAGACCGGTATCGCCCAGCCTCACCCGGTCGCCGGTGGTGGGTCCGAACATTTCCGCGTAGGCCCGCCGGCTGATGTGATTACTCATGGGTTCCGGCCTCCTGCAGACTGCCCATCACGCGTCCCTTGAAGCCGAACACCATCCGGTCACCCGCATAGTCGACCAGCTGCACCGTCCGGCTCTGACCCGGCTCGAACCGCACGGCGGTGCCGGCAGGAATGTCGAGTCGGTATCCCAGCGCCTGCGTGCGCTCGAACAGCAGGGCGTCGTTGACCTCGAAAAAGTGATAGTGAGAGCCCACCTGCACAGGCCTGTCGCCACTGTTGGTCACGACCAGGGTGCGCACGTCGCGCCCTGCATTGAGTTCGATCTCGCCCTCTGCGGGCAGTAGTTCTCCTGGAATCATGCCGCGCACCTCAGCGAATGGGTTCATGAACAGTGACCAGCTTCACGCCGTCGGGGAAGGTGGCCTCGACCTGCACCTCGCCGATCATCTCGGCCACCCCGTCCATCACGTCATCACGGGTCAGTACTTCGCCTCCCATGGCCATCAGCTCGGCAACGCTGCGGCCATCGCGCGCGCCTTCCAGAATGGCCGCCGAGATCAGCGCCACGGCTTCAGGGTGATTCAGCTTCAGGCCGCGTGCCTGTCGACGCTCGGCCAGCAGCGCCGCCGTGAACAGCAGCAGCTTGTCCTTCTCTCGGGGTGTCAGTTGCATGGGCTTCTAGTCCTCAGGTTTTCCAGATCCGGGGGGGCTGGGGCACACGTCCCAGCACTGGCTCGCGCACCTGACGCCAGATCCACTCCAGCACCGCGCGGACTGACTCTGCGCCCCGTCCCAGACAGCGACAGACCAGCACGTCGTCCAGCAGCGTGAGGCCGATCCGGTTCTCGGGGGTGTCCGGCAGGGCTCGTTGCAGCGTTTCCGCCAGCGCCGCCTGTACCGGCGTCGCAATGAACATGCCGATCACGGTGTATCCGTTCAGCCCCCAGGGCGCATCGAGCAGCGGGTCGCCAGCCACCAGCTGCAGTCGCTCGTGCAGCAGCGGCCGGCCGGAGCGAAACAGACGCAGGTCCTGCAGACAGCTGCCGCTGGAGAAGTGATCGCCACTACCGGGCCGCCCCAGACACAGCACGTCCCAGGCCAGCAGGCGCGCCTGATCCTGCAGCTCGAAACGATTCAGCAGACGGGTACGCGCCCCACCATGCAGGATGGTCTCGGCCGGCAGCCATTCCAGCGCAGCACCCGGGGCCAGCTGGAACTGCTGCAGCTGTTCTGCGGTGGCACCGGCCGAGCGATAGCACTTGCCTGCTGCGGGAGTGGTCAGCAGCACGTCCGCTTCGGCATCCAGCTCGACCTCAAGACAGAGCTGGTCACCGCCGACCAGCCCGCCAGGGGGATGCACCAGGTAGTTGTGGCAGACCGTCCCCTCCGGATGGAAGGAGCGCTGCACCAACAAGGGGCCCTGGTGGCGACGGCGCGCCAGAACGGTGCGGCCGTGCGCCACCGTGTAACCCAGCTGCAGCGTCCCCCGCCAGGGGTCCTGCAGGGCAACCGCGGACGCCGACATTCCGCTCAGCCTGCTGCGGGCGACAGGAACGCCGGTGCCACGGCGAGCAGCAGCATGGCTGCACCGGTGCAGCGCGCCATGCCCTGGTGCAGTCCGGGAGCAGCGAGGAAACGGCCGAAAGCAAAGGCTGCGGCACCGACCAGAGCGGACCCCAGCGCCATGCCGATGCCGAACCCTGCCCAGCCATCCGCGTGCATGGCGCTACCATGGGCGAACCCCTGCAACAGACCCACACAGCAGATCAGGGCCAGCGGAGCATGGCGACCCAGCGCAGTCCCGAGGTGTGCAGATCTACGCGTGAACAGCAGCAGGCACGCCACGACAGCCAGCAGCACGGGTGCCAGGTGCAGGGCAGACCCGGAATTCAACCCGGGGGCGGCCATGATCAGCAGCCCTCCCGCATACCCCAGCGCCATGGCTGGCAGACACGACAGCAACAGGCGCCTGGCCGCTGCCGGGCCGTGCTGCAGGGAAGCCCAGAGCCCCACACCGACAGCAACAAGCAGGTGATCGAGGCCGCTCAGGACGTGAAAGGCACCATGTCCGAAACCACCATGAAGATGGCCGGGATGGGCCCAGGCCGAAACGGCCGGCAAACAGAGCAACAGGGGGAACAGCGCACGCATGGCATGAATTCCTTCAGCAGGCAGACCGATCAACGGACGCGCCAGCGTCCGAATTCGTCTGTCCACAAAGCAGGAAACATGCCATACTCGCACCGATCCGGGTCACGAAGCTGGCGCGCCGCCCCGAATCAGCGCACCAGCCGCGACAGGAACGGGTCAGCCCGAGTCCCGCACGAACTCGATATTGCGCGCCCGCGGGCTCGACAGCACGAAACCGGTGACTCGACCGCGACGATTGCGCTCCAGCTTCAGCACCAGATTGCCCGGTGCAGCCTCCAGGAACAGGTCCTCGTCGATGCGGACCAGCTTCAGATCACCCCCCCTGGCCCGCTGCAGCTGGAGGGCATCCTGGTTGCCGTCAAGTTCGTAGTACACATCCAGGGCAGCGCTGAAGTAGCGCCCCCGAATCCGCTGCAGGTCCCAGTCCGACAGGGTGATGGGCTCGATCCGCTGGGCGGCCAGCGAGCCATCGGGCAGATCCAGTTCCAGCCGGTCCACGCTACCATTGCCGTTGCTGCCGAACTGCAGTTCGATGCCCTGCCGCGCGAGCAGGAAACGATCCTGTTCGCGCGGGATCAATGGCTGCATGCCACCGTTCATGACCAGATAGAGCTGCTCATCACCGCCCTGGACACTGACGGTCATGCCGGTTTCCAGCAGGTAGCGGCCGCGATAGCGCGCCCCCTCCACCCGTTCGTCAGGCGCTGCATGCTGCAGCTGACGCGCAACCTGCGTCTGGCGCTGCTCGGCCGCTGCATTCTCGGCCAGAACGACCTGGGCCAGTTCGCTGCTCAGCGCGGCAGCACGCACATCGCTGATGTTGGCCAGCACCACTACCACCAGTTGCTCGTCCGGAACGATCAGCAGGTGACTGCGATAGCCGGAGACGGTGCCGCCATGCTGCAGCACCTGACGATCACCCAGTCGCCCCAGCTGGAAGCCGGCTCCATAGCCGATGGAGGAGCCATCCTGCAGACGACCGGGGCGGGCCAGCAGCTCGCGCAGCGGCCGGTCACCCAGCGAGCCGGTCAGGACATGCTGGCCCCAGGCCAGCATGTCACCCACCGTGGTCACCAGATTGCTGGCACCCATGACATCGGACTGGACGATGCCCCTTTCCAGATCATGGGCTGCAGTGGCACCGCGCCCCACCTCGTAGGGGGTGGCCAGGCCAGAGATGGGCTGGCGTGGACTGGCCGGGACGATGGTGTTGTACATCCGCAAAGGCAGGAAGATCTCCTGTCGCATCCAGTAGGGAAAGGAAGCGTCGGTGACCGCGTTGATGACGTCAGCCAGCAGGATGTAGCCGGAATTGGTGTAGGCAAAGGTCGCACCCGGCTCGAAATCCAGATCGCGCTGACGCAACAGCAATCGGCGCGTCTGTTCGTGAGTGCGCACGTCGCCCGATTCCCAGCCCGCCAGACTGGCCAGGGTCCAGTCATCCTTGAGCCCCGAGGTATGGTGCAACAGCTGTTCGAGTGTCAGTTCCCGGTAGGGCCCGGGCAGGTCATCCAGGTAGGCCTTCAGTGGATCGGACAGGTTCAGCCGACCCTCGTGCTCGAGTCGGAGCAGCGCGTACGCCGTCAGCGACTTGGTCAGCGAACCCGCGTTGAAGCGGGTGGCCTCGCTGTTGGGCACCTGCTGCTCCAGGTGGGCCGCACCCTGACTGCGGGTCACGACGGTTGCCCCGTCGCGGGCAATGCCCACCACCAGACCGGGCGCAGATGCTTCCTGCCAGGGAGCCAGCAGTGCATCCAGTACCTCTTCCAGCGCCGACTCCTTCGCGTAAGCGACCGGCGCCAATCCGGCCAGCAAGACCCATAACAACGCCCACAGGGATGTCTTGCGGAACCAGGTGGTATGACCGACCAATCTGCATGCAATGGTGTTCATGACTGCCTCCCTCCATAGGCCGTCTTCCCACCCACACCCGCATCATGCCCCAGGCCAGCCCCGGCCGCACCCGTCCAGCCAGACTCCAGACCTCCGCGCCACCATCTCGCCGAACCACATCCCATTGTTTTAAATGCCTTTTGGTCGAACGAGCCGGCAGGGCGTTACGCCTCAACAGCTTTTCCACCAGTTTTCAAGCGTTGCTGCACCCTGCAAGGCGGCATCCAGCGGCATATGGACCGGCAATGGTCCCCAGCCGCTGGAGCCGGTCGCTGCCGACGAGACTCGGGTCAGCGTGGTCCACGCAGCTCCCATCTTCGACCCGGGAATGGTGTCGGTATTCGTGACGGCTCCGGACGATCCCCTGGACGCACCGCTGGACACCTTCGCCTTCTGCAATGACATCGGTCCGGGTGGTGCATGCCTCGCCGGACGCACCCAGTGTCGATGTGTTCATCAACGACGAGACGCCCCCCCGTTGTGGCGGCCCGCGCCTTCCCCGATTTCACCGACCGCCTGCCGCTCGAGCCAGATGACTACAACGTCAGCGTTCGCGCAGGGCCTCGCCGGCGCGATTGAAGGGCTTGATCAGGTACTGCAGCACGGTCTTCTGGCCGGTGCGAATGTCTACCTCAGCGATCATCCCGGGCGCGATCGGATGGCGCCGGCCATCGGCCGTGACCAGGGCATCGCTGTCCGTCTCTATCATGACCCGGTAATACACCCACTCCGGGTTGACCTCGTCGCGGGTGGTGTCCGGAGCAATGCTCACCACCCGTCCCTGCAGGGCGCCGTAGGTGGCATAGTCATAGGCCGTGAGCCTGACACTGGCCGCCTGATCCGGATGGATGAAGGCAATGTCGCGGGGAGCGATCTGTGCCTCGATCAGCAGCCTGTCGCCCTCGGGCACGATTTCCATCAGCTTGCCATTGGGCGCAACCACACCCCCGACCGTATGAACGTCCAGGTTCTGGACTCGCCCGGCCACCGGTGATCGCAGCACCAGTCGCTGGCGTGCGTCCTCCAGCCCGCGCAGCCGCGACGCCAGCGCATCCACTTCGGTTCCGACGCTGGCCAGATCGTCACGCGCCTGGACCAGAAAGCGATCGCGCAGCTCGTGCAGGTCATGCCGCAGTTCCGCCTCTGTCCGTCGCAGGCGCAACACATCGACTTCACTGGCAGCGCCTCTGCCTGCCAGCTGTTCGGTGATCTCTCGCTCACGCGCCACCAGCGCCATGGACGTCTTCAGGTCTTGCTGTGCCCGCTCCTGATGGCGCTGCCGTTCCGTGAACAGCGCCAGCTCGGACGCAATGACTGCCGAGGCGCCCAGCAGACTGTCAGGGAACTCGGGCTGACGGCCCTCCACCTCGGCCCGCAGGCGGGCCTTGCGCGCCAGCGCGCCCTGATAGCGCGCCATGACCTCGTCGAACTCTGCCTGCGTACGGGTCGGATCCAGCACGGCCAGTGGCTGACCCACACGGACCCGGTCACCGGAAGACACATGCAGCGCCTGGACCACGCCCCCATCCAGCGACTGAATGATCTGGGACCCGGCCCTGGGGACTACCGTCCCCTGGCCGCTGGATACTTCCGCGACCTCGGCCCACCCGGCCCACAACAGCAGCGCCGTCAGCAGCACGGCCACGCTCAGCACCAGACGCCGCGCCTGCCGCGCCACCCCGCCTTCGGCCGGGGCCCAGATGTCGGCACTGGCAGTCGCCTGCCAGCCCGGAGCCGCAGACCGCAGCAGGCACCATCCGGTGGCGAGTCGCAGAGGCAACGCGAAGAGGCTCATGACCGGGCCCTCCTGCGCAACGGCGCCGCCCCTTGAGCCGTGCCATCGCTGCCGGACAAGCGCCGCAGGATCACATCTCTGGGACCATCGAGGACAATGCGCCCGCCATCGACGACCAGCACCCGGTCCACCAGTGGCAGCAGATTGCGCCGATGCGTCGCCATGATCAGCGTGCTGTCGTCGGCGTGCGCCCGCAGCACCTGGATCACCCGCTGCTCGCTGACGTCGTCGAGGGCCGTGGTGGGTTCATCCAGCAGCAGGATCCGTGGTCGTCGCAACAGGGTTCGTGCCAGCAGCAGAATCCGTTGCTGGCCTCCGGAAAGCCCCAGCCCGCCTTCCTGGACTTCCTGGTCCAGGCCATCGGGCAGGCGCCTGAGCGCCTCGGGTCCGGCCAGCTGCTGCAACATCTCCAGCAGGTGCTCGTCGTCGACCTGCGGGGCACCCAGCACCAGATTGTCGCGAACGCTGCCATGGAAGAGCCGAGCCTGCTGACTCAGGAAGCCCAGGTCGCGACGCAGGTCGGCCGGGTCCAGACGTTCCAGCGGCAGTCCGTCCAGCAGCACCTGCCCCTCGGAAGCAGCCAGCAGACCCGACAATGCCTGCAGCAGTGTCGACTTGCCGGCGCCGTTGCGCCCGAGCACGGCAATGCGCTCGCCCGCGGTGATCTGGAGCTTTTCCAGCGACAGCGCGACAGCCGGCTGCTCGGGCTCATATCTGAAGATCGCCCGTTCCACATGGTAGTCGCCGTGCAGAGCGTGGCGCTGGAGGCGGCGCTCTCCCGGTGCCTGATCCAGTGGTCGCTGCAACAGCTGATTGAGCCCTTCCAGCGCCACGCGCGCGTGCTGCCAGCGGCCCAGCACCTGACTGATCTGAGCCATGGGCACCAGCATGCGGGCAGCCAGTATGGAAGCGGCCACCAGCGCACCGGTAGTCAGATCACCGGCCATGACCATGGGCGCCCCGAACAGCACGACCACCGCAAACGCTCCAGTCTGAACCGTCTGTCCCCAGCTGGTCAGGGCCTGCGTCAGCCCCCGCAACCGCAGATTCACGTCACCGGTGACCTGATTGTAACGATTCCACTGGCTCTGGATGCGTGGCTCTGCCTGCAGCAACTTGATGTCGTCGAGCCCCTGCACGGTCTCCACCAGCAGGGCATTGCGCAGGGACGCCTCGCGCATGGCCTCGGTAGCCAGGCGACGCAGTCGCGGTTGCGCCAGCAGACCTGGCAGCACCATCAGCACCAGGGCAGCCAGCGGCACCAGCACCAGCGCACCTGCCACGTACCAGAACACCAGCAGGAACAACAGGAAGAATGGCAGATCGGCCAGCACGGAGACGGTACTGGAAGTCATGAAATCACGGATGCGCTCCAGCTCGCGCAGCTGGCTGATGAAGGTGCCGGTCGCGCGCGGCCGATGACTGTTGCGGATGCGCAGCGCATGGCCGAAGACACGGTCGGAAATGCGCAGGTCGGCAGCCTGGCCGGTGGCGTCTATCAGCCGCACCCGCGCCACCCGCATGCTGAACTCGAACAGCAGCGCCAGCGCCACCCCGGTGAACAGCACATAGAGGGTGGGCATGGACTCGGCCGGCACCACCCGGTCGTATACCTGCATGGCAAACACCAGTCCCGCCAGCGACAGGGTGTTGGCCAGCAGCGAGGCCAGCATGATGTGCCCGAACGGTCGCCAGTCACGCAGGATGATCCGCCGCAGCCAGTCCGGGCGCCAGGGCTGTACATAGGCGTCGATGCGAGCATCGGCACGGTTGCGAGCCGGTCTGGCGAGCCAGAGGCGATGGACCCGCCGCTTCAGGTCGGCCAGCTCCAGCGGCTGTACCAGGCCATCGTGATCGGGTCGGGTGACCTCCAGCGCATTGCCGTCCGGTCGCATGCCTTCGGCTATGCCCAGCGCGCCATCCCTGAATTCCACGATCAGGGGCAGCAGGTCGACATCCGGCAAGGTGACGGCATCCACGGGCCATGGCCGATGACGCAGCTCGAGCCCAAGCTGACCCGCAAGCCCGGCAACGCCCTGCTCCAGGCCCTGTTCGCGCTGCAGCCATTTGCCGGAGACGCGCACCTGCTCGGCGGAGCCGCCCAGACCGTAGTGGCGGGCCACGTGCAACAGCGCCTCGATCCAGGCCTCGGCATCGGGTCTGTCACCGACTGTGGCATCTGAACCGGCGCGGCGATCCATCATGGCCACCCTCGGGATCCTGCAGCATCGCCTGCAAGCGACGGAGCGAGGCGCTCCAGACCGAACACGTCCCGCAACCTGCCCTGAGCTGCCAGGCAGTCCAGCTGCAAGCGACGCTGCTCGTGCTCCAGATCGAGCAGACTGCGACTGCCGGCGGTCACGTACTGGGTCTCGTACAGGACCCGCACTTCCTCGAGGCTGTTCAGGCGC
>LFIK01000477.1_pt1 | contig 30071 bp, 24 predicted proteins | sample 643401 | NCBI WGS metagenome assembly LFIK01 (sample SAMN03777447, study PRJNA286221) | soda lake metagenome | biome: soda lake; feature: Kulunda steppe; material: water; isolation source: sample T5-Br brine of Lake Tanatar-5 | place: Russia: Kulunda steppe | collected 2010-07
CGCGGGACGCGGTTGCGCCCTGGCCTTCACGGCGCTGCTAGCCGATACGCGGCTTGCGGGGCTGTTGCGCGCGCCGGCGGAACAAGGGCTGGTTCAGCTGAGGCAGAGTTGCGGGACGCAGGCGCCGGGGGCGGGACCGGGCGCAACCGCGGCAGCTGCGGCGACGACCACGCCCGGCATGGTCCTCGATCGCATCGGCGATGCCGGCGGTCTGCGCGATGCCGTCGAAACCCATCTCCTCCAGGAGGCACGCATTGCCATGGCGAGCGGCCGTGAGGCGCTGGTCCAGCGCAGCGGTGCCGCCAACCGGATTCGCACGCTGACGCGCAGCCTCGGTCACGACAAGCGTTGTCAGGCCTTCTGCCTGCGCGATCACACCGGGCCACGGGCGGTGGCGCTCGTGCTCCATACGCGCGAACAGGCCGTGTTGTGGCGGATGTCGATCGATCCGGATGCGGGCATCGCCGCCGACTGGATGCGCAACCGGATTCTGCGAGCGATATCACAACGGCGCGCAAGCGTGGTCGATGCCTCCGACGGCTTTCCCGGAACGGGACGTCTGGAGGTGATCTGGCCGGTCACGAAAACATCCAGAGCAGGCGGATTCGCACGCCGGCTCGCGCCGCACCCCCGCGAAGGCGGCGCGCCTGCGGCGGGTCTTCGTCCCGAAATCCGTTCCGAAAGCCGCAAGGTCAAACCGCTGGAGGCCGACGCAGACCGGCTGAAGCGGGCTCAGTCCGAAGGCGCATAACGCGCGAAGCTCACCCGCGTCTCGCCGTAATCCCGGCTCTCGAGCAGGGTGAACCCTTGCGGCAGAACCACCTCCGCATCGGCGCTCTCCTCGACGACGACGAGCGCGCCGGGACGGATCCAGCCGCCTTGCGCACAAGCCGCAAGCGCGCGCGGCGCGAGATCCCGGCCATAGGGCGGATCGCAGAAGACGAGATCGGCGGGGGCGAACTTGTCAGCGGCACCGAGCCGCGTCGCATCGCGCCGGAACAGGCGGGTCAACCCGCCGAGCCCCAGCGCCTCGACATTCTCGCGGATCAGCCCGCGCGCCTGCGCGCCGTCATCGACGAAGAGCGCGAAACTTGCCCCGCGCGAGAGCGCTTCGAGGCCGAGCGCCCCGGTTCCGGCGAAGAGATCGATCACCCGCGCACCCGCGCAGGCATCGTCATGGCCATGGGCGAGGATGTTGAAGATCGCCTCGCGCAGGCGGTCGGAGGTCGGGCGGATCGGCCCCGGCTTGCCGGTTCCGGCCTTCGGCCCGACGATCGCACGCCCGCTCAGACGCCCGCCCACGATACGCATGACATATCAGCTCCGTGGCGGCTTCGGCCCACGTCCGGGGCCGCGACCGGAGGGGCCGGAGGATTTTCCGAACGGCTTGCCACCGGGCTTGCCACCCGGCTTGCCGAAAGGCTTGCTGCCCGGTTTCCCGAAGGGTTTGCCACCGGGTTTGCCCGCGAAACCGCCGCCCGGCCTGCCCTCACCGCGCGGCCCGGCCCCGCCTTTCGAGAACGGCTTGCCCTCGAAAGAGCGACCTTCGAAAGATCGGCCTTCGGACGAGCGCCGCTGATACGGCTTCTTCTCGAAGGAGCGGCCACCACGCGCTTCACCACGCCCTTCACCGGTTGGGCGGCCCGCGCCACGACCGGGCGGCTTTCCGCCACCACGATCATCGCGATACGGCGCGCGCTCGGCACCTCTGTCCTTGCTGCCTGCGCCTTTGCCGAAACTGCGCCCGCCGGCGGGGAGGCTCGCGGCCTGTTTTCCGAATGCGGGACGCGCGGCCTCGCGGCCCCTGCCCGTCTCCGGCTCCGTGCGCGGGGCATCGGCGGGGTCGGCCTTCACACGCTCGACCAGCACGCGGTTGCCGCTCTTTTGCGAGATGGCCCCGACGCGCTCATGCTTGCGGGTCGCGGATGCGGCGCGCGCCGCCTTCGGATCGGCATCGCGGCGCTTGCGGAAGATCGGCGCATCCGGCGCCTCGTCCGCCCGCCAGACGCTGGCCTTGACGGCGCGATCCCAGGCCGGACGGCGCGGCGGGGCTTCGGGCGCTTCGCCGGGTTTGCCGCCGGGCCTGTCACCGAATTTCTTCTCGCCGAACTTCTTCTCGCCGAACTTTTTGTCGCCGATTTTTTTGTCACCGAAGCGCTTGTCGGCGAATTTCTGATCGCCGAACTTCTTCTCACCATCCCGGCCCGCAGCCGGTTTGCGCGCGGGGCGCGCCGGCGCTTCCGGCTCGGGCGGCAGCGGTTCGCGCACGGGGCTCGCGAAATCGACGCCGGCTTCGTTGGCGAGCTTCTCGCCGAGCTGATCCTTGAGCACGCGGGTGCGCACCTCCTCGACCTGCCCGACCGGCAGATCGCCGAGCTGGAACGGCCCGAAGGACAGGCGCAGCAATCGGTTCACGCGCAGGCCCAGATGTTCGAGGATGCGCTTGACCTCGCGGTTCTTGCCCTCGCGCAGGCCGAGCGTCAGCCAGACATTGTCGCCCTGCACCCGGTCGAGTTTCGCCTCGACCGGCCCATATTCCATCCCGTCCACGACCACACCGCCGGCAATGGCGTCGAGCCGCGCCTGATCGATGGCGCCGTGGGCGCGCACGCGGTAGCGGCGCAGCCAACCCGTATCGGGATGGGCGATGACCTTGGCGAGCCCGCCGTCATTGGTCAGGAGCAAAAGCCCCTCGGTATTGATGTCGAGCCGGCCCACCGCGACCACGCGCGGCAGATCTTCGGGCAATTCGTCGAACACGGTGGCGCGCCCTTCCGGGTCGCGGGCGGTGGTTACGAGGCCGCGCGGCTTGTGATAAACCCACAGACGCGTGCGCTCCTTCTCCGGCAAGGGCTCGCCATCGATCAGGATCACATCCTGCGGCGTGACGTTGCGCGCGGGCGAATCGAGCACCTCGCCGTTGAGGCTGACGCGTCCCGCCTCGATCATCGCCTCGGCATCACGGCGCGAGGCCACACCGGCACGGGCGATGACCTTGGCGATCCGCTCGGGTGCTGAAGGGTCACGCGGCGCGACGGGCGCGGAGGCGCTCTTCTTCGTGGCCGGGCCTTTGCCCCCGAAGTTTTTGCCTCCGGGGCCTTTGCCACCGAAGCCCTTGCTGCCATAAGGTTTGTCGGAATGGGGCTTGCGCCCCCTGTCGCCCGGTGCGGCGCCTCGCGCGCGGCTCCCGGGACGGTCGTCTCTGGTGTTCGTCATCAGCGCCTGATAGCAGAGAGACAGCCGCGATGCGAGCGGCAAAACGCGCCACCAGCGAGGGATAGCGAAGCCTTGAACGCGCAAGCCCGGCCCGATCCGATGCAGATCGCCTTCGACGAGGCGCAGTCAGCTGCCGCGCGCGGCGAAGTGCCCGTCGGCGCCGTGGTCGTCCAGGGCGAAAAGCTGCTCTCGCGGGCCGGAAACCGCACCCGCGCAGATGCCGATCCCACCGCCCATGCCGAAATCCTCGCGATCCGCGAAGCCGCCCGCATTCTCGGTTCCGAGCGGCTGATCGGCTGCGATCTCTATGTGACGCTGGAGCCATGCGCCATGTGCGCAGCCGCCATCTCCTTCGCGCGGATCCGGCGGCTCTATTTCGGTGCATACGATCCCAAGGGCGGGGGTGTCGAGCATGGCGGGCGGTTCTTCGAACAGCCGACCTGCCACCACGCGCCGGATGTCTATGGCGGCTTTCGCGAGAGCGAGGCGGCGGCGCTTTTGCGCGATTTCTTCCGCGAGCGGCGCGATTGATAGCGACTGAGCGCCCGGCTCACCCGACAGGCCGTGCCGTCCCCTCGGCGACGGAGAGATGCAGACTTCCATCCGGCAGATCAGCGAACAGGGCCGGGTCCGCCCCCGTCATCCAGACCTGACCGCCGATCGCCGCGAGCAGGCGGTAGAGCGCGGCGCGGCGCATGGTGTCGAGATGGGCGGCGACCTCGTCGAGCAGCACGATCGGCGCATGCCCCGTCATGCTGCGCACCAGCCCCGCATGGGCGAGGACAAGCCCGATCAGCAGCGCCTTCTGCTCCCCCGTGGAGGCGAGCGCGGCGGGAATGTCCTTCGGCGCATGGCGCACCAGGAGATCACTCGCCTGCGGCCCGAACAGCGTGCGCCCCGCCGCCCGGTCGCGCCCGCGTTCGCTGCGCAGGCGCTCGCGATAGGCGTCCTCCGCCTCGAGCGCGGAATGGGCCGCGACGAGATCGTCGGTCTCGCCCGAAAGCGCGAGCGCGGCATCGGGGAAGGGCGAGGCGGGATCGTGCTCGCGGGCGATCAGCGCCGATAGCCGCGTCACCGTCTCGGCGCGGGCGGTGGCGACGGCGATGCCGAGTTCGGCGATCTCCCGCTCGACCGCATCGAGCCAGCGCGGATCGCGCGCGCCCTCCTCCAGAAGCTTGTTGCGCGAACGCGTCGCACGCTCCAGCGCCGCGACGCGGCTGCCATGGCCGGAATCGACGGCGAGCACCAGCCGATCGAGGAAGCGGCGACGATCGCCGGCGGGGCCGCGAAACAAGGCGTCGAGATCGGGTGTCAGCCAGACGAGACGCAGATATTCCGCGAAGGCGGCGGGGGAGCCGACGCTCTCCCCGTCGATCCGGCAGATCCGCGCCGCGCGCCCGCCCTCGGGATCGGGCTGGAGTCCGACGCCGCAATTGAGCACCGGCTCGTCCGGGCCGCGATCGAGGGCGGCGAAGACGGAGAACCCGCTCGCGCCGTGGCGCAGCATCTGCCCGAGATCGGCCCGGCGCAGGCCGCGCCCCGGCGTGAACAGCGAAATCGCTTCGAGGATATTGGTCTTGCCGGCACCGTTCTCGCCCGAGAGTGCCACGAGCGGTGCGTCAGTCGCGAGCGTCAGCGCGGCATAGGAGCGGAAATCCGTCAGGGCGAGACGCGCGATGCGCGTGCGCGGCGACGCGCCTCCAACCGGGGCCTGCTCAACCGGAACATCGTCAGCCATCGCGTCGCGCGCCAATCATCCATCTCGCGGCGCGACAGGCGCCGTCACACCCGCATCGGCATCAGGACATAGAGCGCGGCTGCGCCCTCACGATCCTGAATCAGCGTCGGCGAACCGGGATCGGCGAGCTTGAGGATCGCCGTGTCGCCGTCGAGCTGGCCGGTAATATCCATCAGGTAACGCGCATTGAAGCCGATATCCAGCGCCGCCGCCTCGTATTCGACCTCGATCTCTTCCGTCGCCGAACCGGAATCCGGATTGTTGACGGTGAGCGTCAGCCGGCCATCGGCGAGGGAGAGCTTCACCGCGCGTCCGCGCTCCGAGGAGATGGTCGAGACACGATCGACGGAACGGGCGAATTCGTCGCGATCGACGATCAGCGTCTTGTCGTTCCCCGCCGGGATCACCCGCTGATAATCGGGGAAAGTGCCGTCGATCAGCTTCGATGTCAGAAGAACGCCACCGAAATTCAGGCGGATCTTGGCTGCCGAGAGCTCGACCTGGATGGCATCACCCGAATCCTCGAGCAGCTTGAGAATTTCGGCGACCGCCTTGCGCGGCACGATCACGCCGGGCATGCCCGAAGTGCCCTCGGGAGCGGCCACCTCGACGCGGGCGAGGCGGTGCCCGTCTGTCGCCACCGCGCGCAGGACCGGGCCGTCATCGCCGTCGATGGCGTGCAGATAGATGCCGTTGAGGTAATAGCGCGTCTCTTCCGTCGAGATGGCGAATTGCGTCTTCTCGATCAGGCGCTTGAAGTCGCCCGGCGGCACGGCGAAGGCGTGGCTCATCTCGCCGGCGGCGATATCGGGGAAATCGCTCTCGGGCAGGGCCTGGAGCGTGAAGCGCGAGCGCGAGGAGCGCAGCACCATCTGGGTGGAATCGCCGCTCACTTCGAGCGAGATCTGCGCGCCTTCCGGCAGCTTGCGCACGATGTCGTAGATGACATGCGCCGGCACCGTGGTGGCGCCCGGCTGGGCGATGTCCGCGACGATGGTCTCGGTGACCTCCATGTCGAGATCGGTCGCCTTCAGCCGCAGGCCGCCGTCATCGGCGCGCAGGAGCACGTTCGACAGGATCGGAATGGTGTTGCGCCGCTCGACGACGCGGTGCACGTGGCCCAGCGCCTTCAATAATGCGGCGCGCTCGACTGTCACTTTCATGGCCGACCCGTAAGGCTGGAAATCAATGATCGCTCATGAGCGAAGCAGGCATCGCAAGACGCGCTTCGCTATGCGGCGGGGCGGCAGATTGGCCAAGGTAGCGGGGAAACGCAAGGTGTTTCGCGTTTCCTCACCCGCGATTTTGCAATTGCGAACAGGTTTTCAGTCCTGCAGCATCCGCTTGAGCAGCTCGACCTCTTCGCTCATCGCCGCATCCTCGCCCAGCGCCTTCTCGATCTTGCGCACGGCATGCAGCACCGTGGTGTGATCGCGCCCGCCGAAACGGCGCCCGATCTCCGGCAGCGAGCGCAGGGTCAGCGCTTTCGACAGATACATCGCGATCTGGCGCGGGCGCACCACGGCGGCGGTGCGGCGCTCGGAGAGGATATCGGAACGCGAGACGTTGTAGCGCGAGGCGACCAGCTTCTGGATATCCTCGATCTTGACGCGCTTGGGCTCGCGGTTGCGCACGAGATCACGGATCGCGGCCTCCGCTGTGTCGAGCGTGACGGCCGCGCCGGTCAGCGTCGCATGGGCGAGCAGCCGGTTCACCGCGCCTTCGAGATCGCGCCCGTTCGTCGTCACGTGGCGGGCCACATAAGCAATCACGTCGTCGCTGACGGCAAAACCCGCATGCTCGGCCCGCACGGCGGCGATGCGCGTGGTCAGGATCTTGATGCGCAGCTCCTCGTCCAGGGAGCCGACCTCGACCACGAGGCCGCCGGCGAGACGCGAGCGCGCCCGCTCGTCGAGGCTCTCCAGATCGGATGGCGGACGATCGGCGGCGATCACGACCTGGCGACCGGAATCGATCAGCGCGTTCAGCGTATGGCCGAATTCCTGCTGGATGGTGCGCCCCTGGATGAATTGCACGTCGTCGAGGATCAGGAGGTCGATCCCGCGCAGCTTCTCCTTGAAGGCGTGCGAGGTCTGCGCCTTCAGGGAGGCGACGAAGCCATACATGAAGCGATCTGCGGTGAGGTAGATCACGCGCTTGCCGAGGCTGCGGGCCTCGTGCCCGATCGCATGCAGCAGATGCGTCTTGCCCAGGCCGACGCCGGCATGCACGAAGAGCGGATTGTACAGCGCACTCCCCTCATGCCGGGCGACGCGGTCACCCGCGGCATGGGCCAGTGCGTTGGAACGCCCGATGGCGAAGTTCTCGAAGGTGAGACGCTGGTCGAGCGGCGCGCCGGCAATGTCGCCGGCGGTATCGGTCTCCACCGGGCGCGCCGAGGGCGCGGCCTCTGCATTGGACGGCTCCGCCTTTTGCGGTGCGGATGCGGATCGGGCAGGTGTAGACGGCGCGATGCCGGCCGGGCGTTTCACGGCGGCGGGGTCGCGCAGCATCGTGCCACGCACGGCCAGCGCCAGCCTTTCGATCTCCGGCTGCTCCGCCTTGTAGATGCCGAGCACCCGGTCGAGATAATGGGCTTCGATCCAGCTCTTGAGAAAACGGGTGGGCACCGTGAGCCGCGCGCAGCCTTCGCTGATGCCCTCCAGCTCGAGACGCGCGAACCAGCTGGTATAGACGTCTTCGCCGAGTTCGATCCGCAAACGCCGTTTGACCCGGGCCCAGATATCGGATTCCGTCTGCCCCTCGGATGCGATTCCGGGAGGGGCCGTGCCGGGCGTCGGGGCCGGTTGCTTCCGGGGCGAGGAGCAGGCCGAACCGGCATCGTGCTCATGCCCGAGACGAAGACCGTCACGCCCGGCAGGCGCCTTGCCACCGGAACCGCTCGCCACCGATGCCGCATGCGGCGCCGAATCCGGCCCTCTCAATCCAGCCTGTTGCCGTGTGGTGGTCAAAGCGGAGGCCGCGCCCCGGTTCCGATCCTCTCCGCCCATCAGCATGCCCTTTGCCTCCTCAGACCGACGAAAAAGCATGCGCTGCCCCGCCGCAAAACGGTGCGCACGCGTCGGAAATGTCATGTGTCGCGATACCTTGCCGGCAGCCGAAGCCGCGCGGCGCATCGCGTGGATACGCTACCGAACCTGTGGGGAGTTCGTGGATTTTCCTAGTATAACCAGGATCTGAACCCGGTGCGCACAACCGAAGACGTTTTTCCGTCTGGAATCATGCCTGCGATCGTCACGGCGCACCCCCTGCAGATAGGTCGATTGCGTTTGAATGCTTTTTGATTACTCGCCGTGTTCCGGCGAAGTCACAAAACCCTACACAGGGTGCGGGGGGGGTGCAACAAAATGATTCGAAAATTTCGCGCTTCTGATTCGCGCCTCCCGGCACCGCTTCCGGGCAGTGGAGTAAGCCTCTGTCGTGCTTACCGTTTTATGGAGAAACAAGGACAATTGCGTGGACAAGGCGACTCACTGGCGGCTGCAACGGGGGGTCGGTTGTGCATCGCACAAACCGAAGGATTCTTCCTTTGCCCACTAAACTGTTGAGATTTCGCCATTTTTTCTGCGCGCTCGAATCCGTTGATCGCGTCCACCGAGCCGTTACCAATCGCGGACAGAGTCAAGTGGAACGAAAGCGGAAAGCTCTGCCTTGGTTCATACGCAACTATAACGCAACCTAAAATTTTCCATAACCAAAATGCAATAGGCCGCCCGGCGCCCTATCGAACGCAGCAAGGCCCGGCGCTGGACCGGGCCTTCTATACCAGTAATGGCAAAGTCGAAAAAAGTATTGGCAGCACAGGTCCGCCGAGACGAGCGGCCTGAATCTCAGCTCGCAGGAGCCGCGATGGCCTTTACGCGGTGCGCCAGCCGGGAAACCTTACGGGATGCCGTGTTCTTGTGCACGATGCCCTTCTGGCCGGCACGCACGATGATCGGCTGCGCCACCTTGAGAGCTTCCTGCGCCGCATCGGCATTGCCGGAGGCGATCGCCTCTTCGACCTTGCGAATGAAGGTACGCATGCGCGAACGGCGCGCCTTGTTGACCGCGGTGCGCTTGGCGATCTTGCGCGTCATCTTCTTGGCCGAAGTGGTATTGGCCATGTCTATCGACCCCGTTTTGTTCAAAGCCCCGCTCCGCCAGATCCGGGAGGATCTGCGAAGGGTCGGCGAATTTGTGGCTAACCCGTGGGCGCGCGCAAGCATCGCGACGCGTCCCGTAAGAGCGGCTGTATAACGGTCTCGCCCCGCCGCGTCAACGCGTTTGCAAGCAAAATTCGCGACACGCCGATCGGGCGTCAGAGCGCTTCGGTCAGGACGGCGAACCGGGTCAGATCGACATTGCCCCCGGAGAGGATCACACCGACCCGTTTGCCGGCGATCTCGTCAGCGTCGGCAAAGGCTGCGGCGGCGGCGAGGCAGCCCGTCGGCTCGACGATCAGCTTCATCCGCTCGGCGAAGAACCGCATGGACGCAGCCAATGCCTCGTCGGGCACCGTGACGATATCGTGAACCCGCTCCCGGATGATCGGGAAGGTACGCGCCCCGAGAAACGCCGTCATGGCGCCGTCGGCGATGGTCTTCGGCACCGGGATCGTGACGATCTCACCCTTGCGCAGGCTCTGCTGGCCGTCATTGCCGGCTTCGGGCTCGACACCGATGACCTCGCAATCGGGGGCGAGCTTGCCGGCGGCGAGCAGACCACCCGCCAGCAGCCCGCCGCCGCCAAGGCAGATATAAAGACGATCGAGCGGCCCGGTATCTTCCAGAAGCTCCAGCGTCGCCGTCCCCTGCCCTGCCAGCACGTCGTCGTGATCATAGGGCGGGATCAGCGTCAGCCCGCGATCACGGGCGAGTTTCTGCCCGATCGCCTCGCGCGAATCGGAGAAACGATCATAGCTGACCACCTCGCCGCCATAGCCGCGCGTCGCCGCGACCTTGATGGCGGGCGCGTCGTCGGGCATCACCACCGTGACCGGAACGCCGAGCAGCCCGCCGGCACAGGCGATGGCCTGGGCGTGGTTGCCGGAGGAATAGGTCACCACGCCGCTCTTGCGCTGCGCCTCATCGAGCGCGGCGATGGCATTATAAGCGCCACGGAACTTGAAGGCCCCGGTGCGCTGCAAGTTCTCGGCCTTGAAATAGAGCGACGCCCCCGTCAGCGCATTGGCCGTTCGCGAGGTCAGGACCGGCGTGCGATGCGCCACGCCCTTCAGACGGGCGGCGGCGCGCTCGACATCCGCAATGGTGGCGTAACCGGTAGACTGGCCGGTCGGACCGGCGGAGACGGGTTTATCGCTCATGGCTTTTGCTTTTGCCTCATGCGTCCTTGAAATCGGGCTTGCGCTTGTCGACGAAGGCCGACATGCCCTCCTTCTGGTCCACTGTTGCGAAGACGGCATGGAAGACGCGGCGCTCGAAGCGCACGCCCTCGGCCAGCGTCGTCTCGTAAGATCGGTTGACGCTCTCCTTGACCATCATCGCCACCGGCGTCGACATGCCCGCGATGCTGCGCGCGGTCTTCAGCGCATCCTCGACCAGTTCCGCCGCCGGCACGATGCGCGAGACGAGCCCGGAGCGCTCGGCTTCCTCGGCATCCATCATGCGCCCGGTGAGGCACATCTCCATCGCCTTGGCCTTGCCGACGAAGCGCGTCAGACGCTGGGTACCGCCGGCGCCGGGCAGCACGCCGAGCTTGATCTCGGGCTGGCCGAATTTCGCCGTATCGGAGGCGATGATGAAATCGCACATCATGGCGAGTTCGCAGCCGCCGCCGAGCGCGAAGCCGGAGACCGCCGCGATGATCGGCTTTCGCCGGCCCGCCACCCGGTCCCAGGCGGTGATGAAATCGTCGATATAGGTCTGCGGGAAGCTCAGATCCTGCATTTCCTTGATATCGGCCCCGGCGGCGAAGGCCTTCTCGGAGCCGGTGATCACGATGCAGCCGATCGCCGTATCCTTCTCGAATCCGTCCAGCGCCGTGTTGATCTCTGCCACGACCGTGGAATTGAGCGCGTTGAGCGCCTGCGGGCGGTTGATGGTGATCAGGCCGACGCCGCCGTCGCGGGTCTCGGCGAGAATGGTCTCATAGCTCATCGCAACCTCCTCATCGCTGCCGCCCCGACGATCGCGGGGCTTTTCTCTATGGCTAGAGAAGCCGGCGCCCGGGCGCAACGGGAAAGCGCGCCGCCCGTGATGCGGCTTGCGCGATACGGCGATTGATCGACAGGCGGGCGGGACCCGGCTAAACGTGATGCTGATCGTCGGAGGGGAATCCGTATCATGCTGTCGGGCATCGACATTGCCGGGATCGGCGCCTTCGCCGCTGCCCTGTTCATCGCCGCCGCCTCGCCGGGACCGGGTATCGCGGCCTTGCTCGCACGCGTGCTCGGACGCGGGCCGCGCGGGGCCTTCGCCTTCACCTTCGGGCTGGCCTTCGGCGACGTGATCTGGCTCGCCTTCGCCATGGCCGGGCTCGCCGCTCTGGCACAGACGTTTTCCGGCGTCTTTCTCGTGGTGAAATATGCAGGTGCGGCCTATCTCGCCTATCTCGCCTGGCGGCTGTGGACGGCGCCGGTACGCGAGCAGGAGATCGATGCCGATACGCGCCGCGAATCCCCGGTGAAGCTGTTTCTCGCGGGCCTCGCCGTGACCATGGGCAATCCCAAGGTGATGGTCTTCTATGTCGCGCTGGTGCCCTTGATCTTCGATCCGACCCGGCTCGGCCTCACCGGCTTCGTGCTGGCCTCGACAGTCGCGCTCGCGGTGCTCGCAATCGTCTTCGGCATCTATATCGGGCTCGCCGCCCGCGCGCGGCGGCTGTTCACCTCGCCGCGGGCCCTGCGCCTGATCAATCGCGGCTCGGGAACCGTCATGGCCGGCGCCGCGATCACCATCGCCACACGGTGAGAGCGGCGGATCAGGCGCTCTCGCCTTCGGGCTTGCGGCGGGTTTCGGCCTCGTCCGGCTTCACCTGATCCGCATCGGCCTGCTCGGCTTCGGCTTGCTCAGCCTCAGCTTCAGCTTCCGCCTGTGCCTCCGCTTCCGCTTCAGCCTGTTCGACGGCCCAGGCGCCGGCTGCTTCGACCGCGACGGCGGAGGCGGTGGGCACCACTGCGAGATAGCTCTGGGTGTCGTCGGTCGGGATCACGGCGCGCTGGGTCATGCGATAGAGCGCGTAGAGCGCGATCCCGGCGAAAGTGCCCCCCAGAACCAGCCAGAAGGCGAAGGGGCCCGCCCCCTCCATCGCCCAGCCGGTGACGAGCGGACCGCTGATCGCGCCCAGCCCGAAGGTGAAGACGAGCCCACCCGAGGCGGCGGGCATGTCCTCGGTATCCAGATAATCGTTGGTATGGGCCAGAAGCAGCGCATAGAGCGGCGTGGTCACCCCGCCGGCGAAGAAGGCCGCCGCCATCAGCGGCCATAATCCGCCGCCCATGAACCAGCCGATCGTGCAGGAAACCATGCCGAGACAGGACGCCCCGAAGATCAGCCGGCGCCGGTCCATCTGGTCGGAGAGCCAGCCGATGGGATATTGCATGAGCAGCGCCCCGGCAAACAGCATCGCCACGAACAATGCGATCTGCGAGGCCGTCATGCCGATCTGGGTGCCGAAAACCGCGCCCATACCCGATTGCGTCGCATAGATGCTGCCCAGCAGGAATATCCCCACCGTCCCCAGCGGCGAGCCGCGAAACAGATCCTTCAGCGACATCGGCCGCGCCATCTCGACCATCGGCGCCGGCGTGACCGAGAGCAGGATCGGCGCGAAGGAGATCGAGACGAGGATCGAGGCGCCGATGAACAGCACCGAGGTTGCGGCATCCCCCGTCGTCAGCAGCCCCTGCGCCCCGATGATGCCGAGCGTCTGCGCGATCATGTAGGCGGAGAGCACCGAGCCGCGCGTCTCGTTGGTCGAGGCATTGTTGAGCCAGCTCTCGGCGACCACGTAGATGCCCGACATGCAGAAACCGATGAGAATCCTGAGCAGCGTCCAGGCGATCGGATCCGTCAGCAGCGGGAAGGAAATCAAGGCCGCCGACATGAAGCTGCCGAGCGCGGCGAAGACCCGCACATGCCCGACCCGCCGGATCAGCAGCGGCGTGAAACGCGCGCCCGAAAGAAAGCCGACGAAGTAGCCGGAGGTGATGACGGCGAGTTCGGCGGAGGAGAAATCCTCGATCCCGCCGCGCAGGCCGATCAACGTGAAATGCATGCCGTTGCCCAGCATGATCAGCACGATACCGAGCAGGAGGGCCCAGACCCCCGAAAACACATGCAGCATGAAACGTCCTGACGGCCCCTGAGGCCTTGCCGGAATCGCGCCTATTCGCAAGCGCAGCATGCCATTGCCCGCGCCGCGACGCTACAGACTTTCGCAGGCGCGCCGGGTGCGAATTTTCGGCGCAGGGCGATCGCTCCCCAAAGGCGCTCAGCCGGGCATGGCGAGAGGCGGGCGTTCGCAGATATGGCGCTCGCGCAGGGCCAGAATCGCGATGAGCGGCAAAGCCGCGATACCGCTGAACATCACCCAGGGCGTCACCGCCTCGGCGATCATCCCCGCCAGGGCCGGACCGAGTACGCTGCCCGCCGCAGCGGCGAGCAACGCTGCAGTGAAGCCGCGTGCGGGCATTTGCGGGAACAGCCGCTCCGACCAGAAGGCGAGCATGGCGCTCGTCATCATGACGTGAAGCCCCTGCAAGCCGGCAGAGGCGACGAGCCCCGCCCAGCTGCCGGGCAGCAACGCGGCAAAACCGAGCGAGAGCGCGCCGGCCAGCATCACGACACGTATGAGCCACGGCAATCCGACCATCGCCTTCAACCACCCCGTGGCGAGCCCGGTCAGACCGAACAGGCCGTAGGTGATGAAGACCAAAGCCGGCGTCGCTTCGGCGGGGAGGCCCGGCGCTCCGCCGTATTTTTGCAGATGGTCACCCGCGAAGGCGATAAAGATCGCCGAGATCGTGCCGTAGACGAAAGCCACCGCGTAGAGCGGATGCGCCTCCCTGTGCAGGAGTGTGCGCCAACCGCCGAAAGCCGAGGGGCCGCGATCCGGTTCGACATCGCGCAGAAGCAGATGGTTGACGATCAGCGCCACCGCGCTCGCCAGCGCGAAGAAGCCCCAGGAAACCCGCCAGGACATGCCCGTCAGCAACATGATCAGCGCCGCGATTCCAGCACCCGCAATGCCGATGCTGGTACCCGTGCTGATCCGCGAGAGCGCCGCCGGGCGGTCATTGTCATAGACCTTGCGGTGCACCGCATCGTTGAACGGCGTCCAGGCGAAACCGGCGCTGGAGGCGGCGAGGAAGACACCGGCGGCGAGAAAGCCGAGGCCGGGGGCGAGCGCGACCATCGCGAGACCCGTCGTCGCGGCGCTCAGCCCGATCACGACCGGCGCCACCGGACCGCGCCGAACCAACAGGGCCTGCGCGATGATCAGACCGAGAAAGAAGCCGAAGAAGCCGAGGCTCGAGACGAAGCCGATCGCCGTGGTCGACATCGCGAATTCCGAACGGAATTCCGGCGCGAACAGGCCGAATCCCATCCGGCCCGGCCCATAACTGATGGCTGTGGCGGCAAAGCCTGCGGCTGAGAGGCTCTGGAAATAGGTCATGAAAGCCTCCCGCGTTCAGGCGGCCAACGCAGGCGGGGACGCAGGAGTTCCTTGAAGCGCGACATGGCGGGCCAGCGCCCGCAAGCATGATCCCGCCCCATACGAAAACGGCCGCCCCGAGAGGCGACCGTCTGATGTCTCTAGCGGCGATGTCGTGCTCAGCCGCGCTGGGCGATCGGCACGTAATCGCGCTTGTCGGCGCCGATATAGAGCTGGCGCGGACGACCGATGCGCTGGGACGGATCCTCGACCATTTCCTTCCACTGGGCGATCCAGCCCACCGTGCGCGCGAGCGCGAACAGCACCGTGAACATGGTGGTGGGGAAGCCCATCGCCTTGAGGGTGATGCCGGAATAGAAGTCGATATTCGGATAGAGCTTCTTCTCGATGAAATACTCGTCGCGCAGGGCGATCTGTTCAAGCTCCATCGCGACTTCGAGCAGCGGATCGTCCTTGACACCGAGCTCGTTGAGCACCTCGTGGGTGGTCTTCTGCATGATGCGCGCGCGCGGGTCGTAGTTTTTGTAGACCCGGTGGCCGAAGCCCATCAGGCGGAAGGGATCGTTCTTGTCCTTCGCCTTGGCGACGTATTCCGCCACGCGATCGGGGGTGCCGATCTCTTCGAGCATCTTCAGCGCCGCTTCATTGGCGCCGCCATGGGCAGGGCCCCACAGGCAGGCGATGCCGGCGGAAATGCAGGCGAAGGGGTTCGCCCCCGAGGAGCCGGCGAGCCGCACCGTCGAGGTCGAGGCGTTCTGCTCGTGATCGGCATGCAGGATGAAGATCCGGTCGAGCGCACGGGCGAGGATCGGGTTGACCGGGTATTCCTCGCAGGGCACCGCAAAGCACATGCGCAGGAAGTTCTCCGCATAGCCGAGATCGTTCTTGGGATAGACGAAGGGCTGGCCGACGGAATATTTGTAGGCCATCGCCGCAAGCGTCGGCATCTTCGCGATCATGCGCATCGAGGCGATCATGCGCTGCGTCGGATCGGAGATGTCGGTCGAATCGTGATAGAAGGCCGAGAGCGCGCCGGTCACGGCGACCATGATCGCCATCGGGTGCGCATCGCGGCGGAAGCCGAGGAAGAAGCGGTTCATCTGGTCATGCACCATGGTATGGCGCGTGACGCGATAATCGAAATCCGCCTTCTGCGTCGGCGTCGGCAGCTCCCCGTAGAGCAGCAGATAGCAGGTCTCGAGGAAGTCGCCGTGCTCGGCGAGCTGCTCGATCGGATAGCCGCGATAGAGCAGCGTGCCCTCGTCACCATCGATATAGGTAATCGAGGATTCGCAGCTCGCCGTGGAAGTGAAACCGGGATCGTAGGTGAAGGCGCCGGTCTGGGCGTAGAGCTTCGAGATATCGACGACGCCCGGGCCGATGGTGCCATCCTTGTAGGGAAGCGCTACCTCCTGGCCGCCGATTTTGAGCGTGCTGTCCTTGCCGTCCATGACAATGGCCCTTTCGTTATAAACCGCAGCGTCGATGCGGGCCTGCGCCGATCGGCGCCTTCGGCCTGCGCCCCGCTTGGCGGCGCTGTTGAAGAGGTGGCGTCTGGGTATCCGATCCACCCGCCATATTCAAGCGCGGGAGCGCATTCCCGCTACGCACAAAAACCGTATTCAGACCAGCATGCGACCACGTTTCGCTGCAAGGCCGCAAGCGAAATTGTGCGCTGCGGCATTCAGCCGGCTATCCGGTCGGCGATCCGGGCGAGGCATTCATCGCGCCCCAGCACGGCCATGACGTCGAAAAGTCCGGGGGAAGTTCCCTTGCCGGTAAGCGCCGCACGCAGGGGCTGGGCGATCTGCCCGAGCTTGATACCCGTCTCCTCCACATGGGCGCGCACGGCCGCCTCGGTGGTCTCCACATTCCAGTCGGCAAGTGCCTCCAGCCGGGGCAGGATGGCCGCCAGCCGCGCAGATGCATCGGCATCGAGAATCTTGGCAGCCTTCTCGTCGAGCTGCAACGGACGGGGAGCGTAGAGGAAGGATGCCGAATCGAGCAATTCGACCAAGGTCTTGGCCCGCTCCTTCAAACCCGGCATTGCGACGAGGAATTTCTCGCGCAGATCCGGGGCGAGCGGCGCGGAAAGACCCCGCTCCGGCCCGATCTGCGGCAGGATCACCTCGAGCGCTTCCAGAAGACGCGCATCCTCGGTCTGGCGCATATAGATGCCGTTGAGATTCTCCAGCTTGGCGAAATCGAACCGCGCCGGCGAGCGCCCGATCTGGGGCAGATCGAAGGCCTCGATCATTTCCTGCGTCGAGAACACTTCCTGATCCCCATGCGCCCAGCCGAGCCGCACGAGATAATTGCGCAACGCCTCCGGCAGATAGCCCATCTCGCGATAGGCCTCGACGCCAAGCGCCCCGTGGCGCTTCGACAATTTGGCGCCGTCCGCCCCGTGGATCAGCGGGATATGCGCCATGGCGGGCACCTCCCAGCCGAGCGCCTCGTAGATCTGCGTCTGGCGCGCGGCATTGGTGAAGTGGTCATCCCCGCGAATCACGTGGGTGACGCCCATATCGTGATCATCGACGACCACCGCGAGCATGTAGGTGGGGGAACCGTCGGAGCGCAGCAGGACGAGATCGTCGAGATCCTTGTTCTGCCAGGCGACGCGGCCCTGCACCTTGTCATCGACCACGGTCTCGCCTTGCTGCGGCGCCTTGAGGCGCACCACCGGCTTGACGCCTTCCGGCGCCTCGGCCGGATCACGATCACGCCAGCGCCCGTCATAGCGCATCGGCCGCCCTTCCGCGCGCGCCTGCTCGCGCATGGCGGTGAGCTCCTCCTGCGAGGCGTAGCAATAATAGGCCTTGCCGGCGGCGAGCAGCTGCTCGACCGCCTCGCGATGCCTGTCGGCGCGGGCATGCTGGTAATAAACCTCACCGTCGTGATCGAGCCCGAGCCACGAGAGTCCGTCCAGAATCGCCGCGATCGCCGGCTCGGTGGAGCGTTCGCGATCCGTATCCTCGATGCGCAACAGCATCTTGCCGCCGAAACGGCGGGCATAGAGCCAGTTGAACAATGCCGTACGCGCGCCTCCGATATGGAGGAAGCCCGTGGGCGAGGGGGCGAAACGGGTGACGACCGGTCGTGACATCTTGCGGCTCCGAACAGGGGCGCGACCCTGCGCCCACGGGGCCCGTCTAGCGCATAACGCGGCCCGTGCAAACGCTCGCAGCGCATCCCGGCATGACAAATCACTGATCCCGGCCTAGGAAGGAGACCCGCCGGGCGGCTCTTCGGACGGGGAACCCGCCTGCAGCCGAGCCGATTGTCTGATCATGCGTCTGTTCGCCATTGCCGACCTGCATCTCGCCCACGCGGTCAACCGCGCGGCCTTTGCGGCGCTGGAGCCCCATCCGCAGGACTGGCTGATCATCGCCGGCGATATTGCCGAGCGCCTCGATCTGATCAGCGAAGGCTTCGCCATGGCGCGGGAGAAATTCGCGCGGGTGATCTGGGCGCCGGGCAATCATGATCTTTGGACGACCGCAGCGGTGCCTGACGAGCGGGCCGGCGATCAGCCTGCCCCCCTGCCCCTGCGCGGCGAAGCCAAGTACCGGGCGATCATCGCGCAAGCCCGCGCGCTTGGCATCGACACCCCCGAGGATCCGTACCCGGTCTGGGACGGCCCGGGCGGGCCGTGTCTGATCGCGCCGCTTTTCCTGCTCTACGATTACAGTTTCCGTCCGCCTGAAGTGGCGCGTGACGATGTCGTGGCCTGGGCGCGCGAGGGCCGGGCGGTCTGCGCCGACGAGATCCGCCTCGACCCGAGCCCGCATCCCAGCCGCGAGGCCTGGTGCGCTGAGCGCCTGGCCTTCACGGAAGCCCGCCTGGAAGCCAGCGACGCGCAGCTTGCCAAGGTTCTCGTCAATCATTACCCGCTGCGCGCCGATCTGGTGCGCATTCCGCGTATCCCCCGCTTCACGCCCTGGTGCGGCACCCATGCGACGCAGGACTGGCATCGCCGCTTCAACGCGCGGGTCGCCATCCACGGACATCTGCACGTCCGGCGCACGGATTGGCGCGACGGCACGCGTTTCGAGGAGGTCTCGCTGGGCTACCCCCGGCAATGGCGCCCCGAACGCGGCGTCGCCGCCTATCTGCGCCAGATCCTTCCGGCTCCGTTTTAGGCGATCATTCGTTGAGCCAGTCGCCGTCTGACCGCGTGACTCCTCAAGCCTCGGCCGGAGGCGGAGCCTCTATCGCCCACAGGGCCCTCAGACGCTTGGGCAGCGCTTCGCGCACCTTGGCGATCTGGCCCGGATCGACGTGCCGCGTCAAAGCGGTAAAGACCGCATGCGCCGCCCGGTCGGGATTGACCGGGCGCAGATCGTGAAGCGTCCGGGCAATATCGTCGCGGAAGGCCTCCGCGTCGCGTGCGGGCTCGGGGTTCCGGTGCAGGGACCATTGATCGTAATAGAGTCCGCGCACCAGAAGCGGCAATTGCGCCCCCAGATGAACCGCGACCTCGAGGGGAAGGCGGTCCCGCAGGGCGTGCAGCACGGCGCCGAGGCTGCGCCATGCGACCTGCCTGTCCGGCCCGAGGACCTCCTCGATGTCATGCAGCCACATATGCGTCGTCTGGATGGTCCGGTCGAATGTGTCGAGTCCTGTCGCGCTCATGATGCATTCCCCTTCCTGAGGCCACCATGTCGATCTGCCGCCCCGACAGGCCTGCGTGATTGCCAGGCGCAGACATGTCCATGATGAACGAAGCAGCGGCTGTTGCGTTAATCCAGATCAATGCGGCGGGGTTCCCGCGTGCCTTTCAATCACGACCAGGACCGGGCGATCACGGTCGGTGCCCGGGCAGCGACGGAGGGTCACTTATGCGGGACATCTCTTCCGCGACCATGGCTGACGGCATGGTCTCGCCCTACTTCTCACCCCTCTTTGCCGATCTCTACGCGCTGACCATGATGCGCGCCTATCGCGATGCGGACATGCATGGCGAGGCGGTGTTCAGCCTGTTCGCCCGCAAATTGCCCGCTCAGCGCAACCATTTTCTCGCCGCCGGCCTCGCGGATGTGGTCACGGCTCTGGAGAACCTGCGTTTCGGTGAGGACGACATCGCCTTTCTCGCGCAGACCGAACAGTTCGATGCCGGGTTTCTGGAGATGCTGCGTGATCTGCGCTTCACCGGCAGTGTCCGGGCCGTGCCGGAGGGCACCCCGGTCTTTCCCAACGAACCCTTTGTGGAAGTGCGCGCGCCGATCATCGAAGCGCAATGGATCGAGGCTCTGGTGCTCAATCAGATCCAGTTGCAGACCATTCTCGCCTCCAAGGCGGCGCGGGTGGTGACGGCGGCGCGGGGTCGGCGGGTGGTCGATTTCGGCTCGCGCCGCGCCCATGGTTGCGAGGCCGCGGTGAAGGGAGCGCGCGCCTTCGCCATTGCAGGCGTTTGCGGAACCTCGAACCTGCTCGCAGCGCGGCTCTACGGGCTCGACCCCGTCGGCACGATGGCCCACAGTTTCATCCAGGCCTTCACGGATGAGCGCGACGCCTTCGCCGCCTTCCTGCGCAGCTATCCCGAGACGGTGCTTCTCGTCGATACCTACGACACGCCCGAAGGCGTGCGCCGGGCGATCGACTGCGCACGCGAGGCCGATCCGCCGCTCGCGCTGACCGGGATCCGGCTCGATTCGGGCGATCTCGGCGCCCTCGCCCATGAGAGCCGGGCCATCCTCGACGAGGCGGGGCTTTCGGATGTGAAGATATTCGCCAGCGGCGGGCTGGACGAGGAAGCGATCGCGCGGTTGCTGGCGGATGGCGCGCCGATCGACGCCTTCGGCGTGGGAACCGCGATGAGCGTCAGCGACGATGCGCCCGCCCTCGATATTGCCTACAAGCTGGTTTCCTATGAAGGACGCGGCGTGATGAAGCTCTCTTCCGGCAAGAAGACCCTGCCGGGGCCCAAACAGGTCTTCCGGCGCTTTCGCGACGGACAGGCCGTGGGGGACGTGATCGCACAGGCGGATGAGAGCGACGCCGCCGCGGGCTGCGAGAGCCGGCCGCTTCTGGTCGAAGTGATGCGTGACGGACAGCGTTGCATGCCGGCCCCGTCACTGCCTGCGATCCGCGACCATGCGCGGGCGAGCCTCGCAACCCTGCCTGAGAGCGTGCAGGCGCTGGAAAAAGCCGATCCCGCCTATCCAGTCATGGTATCAAAGGCGCTTCAAGCCCATGCGGACGAGACCGAGGCGGCGTTGCGTGGCGAGGGGGCTGACGACAGCCTGAGAGTGAAACGCGAAAGCGGGAGATGAGGATGGTCGTGGGAGATCAGGGCGCAGTGCGCGCCTTTCTCGAAGTGCTGCTGGCCGCACGGCACGGGGCGCAGCCGGAGATTCGCGAAACCCATATTTCGACCATCCTGCTCGCCGGTGACGAGGCCTTCAAGCTCAAGCGTCCGATCAAGACGCCCTATCTCGATTTCTCCACCCCGCAATTGCGGCTCGAAGCCTGCGAGGCGGAAATCGCGCTCAACCGGCGCACGGCGCCAGGCATCTACCGGGACGCGCGGCGGATCACGCGTGAGGCCGACGGCAAGCTCACCCTCGACGGCTCGGGCGAGCTCGTCGATGCGGTGGTGACCATGGCCCGGTTCGACGAGGACACCCTGTTCGACAGGCTCGCCGAAAGCGGGCGGCTCGACCTGCCCCGGCTCGACGCGCTGGCCGACGAAATCGCCCGGTTTCACGATCAGGCGCAGACACACCCTGCCGGGGACGGTGCGGATCGCATCCGCGCCGTGATCGCGATGAACGCGCGCAGCTTCGCCGAACTCGGGGTGTTTTCCCAAGAGCGAATCGCCGCGCTCGGAAAGGCTCTGGATACGGCCTGCACGCAGCATGCGGCGCTGCTCGATTCGCGCGCCCGGCGCGGGCGTATCCGGCGCTGCCACGGGGATTTGCATCTGCGCAATATCTGCCTGTTCGAGGGCCGTCCCCAGGTCTTCGACTGTATCGAATTCAACGCTGATCTCGCCGAGATCGATACACTCTACGATCTCGCCTTCCTGCTGATGGATTTATGGCATCGCGGGCTCGTGCGGGAGGCCGGCCATGTCGCCAACCGCTATCTCGACCGTACCGGCGACGAGGATGGTTTCGCGTTGCTGCCCTTCTTCATGGCCCTGCGCGCGGCGATTCGCGCCCTCGTGGCCGGCACGCAGATCGCCGAGGGAGGGGGCACGCCCGCGCTGGAAAAGACGGCGCAGGATTACCTCGCCCTCGCCTTCCGCCTGCTCGAACCCACCCCGGCGCGGATGATCGCCATCGGCGGCCTCAGCGGGACCGGCAAGACCACTGTCGCGGAAGCACTCGCCCCGCGTCTTGGCGCCGCGCCCGGGGCGCGGATTCTGGAGAGCGACCGGTTGCGCAAGGCGCTCTACGGCGTCTCGCCGGAGACGCGGCTGGGGCCGGAGGCCTATGCGCCGCAGGTGTCGCGCCATGTCTACGAGACCATGCGCGTGCGCGCCGAAATCATTCTCGCGGCAGGCTCCACCGCCCTGGTCGAGGCCGTCTTCCTCGATGAGGGCGAGCGCGCGGCGCTGGAAGAGCTGGCGCAACGGCTCGGCATCCCCTTCTGCGGCATCTGGCTGGAAGCGGGCGAAGCAGCACTTCGCGAAAGGGTCGCGGCCCGGCGCGGCGGGGCTTCCGATGCGGGGCTCGACGTGCTCGCGGGGCAGGTCGCGCGCGATACCGGGGTGATCGGCTGGCACAGGATCGCGGCGGATCAGCCGGTCGAGAATATTTGCGAGGAGATCGTGAAGCGCTGCGCGACATCCGGCACGGACGCGTAGTCGGGCCACCGGCAAGGGCGGAGCAGTGGCAAGAGCGGAGCAGGGGCAAGAGCGGAGCAGGGAGAGGGCCGAGCAGGGAGAGGGACAGAGGTACCGGCGCGGGTACGTGTTTTCCCGGCTATATAAATTAGAAAATACTAATATTCTTATTTTCAGGCAACCCCTTCGCTTTTCCTATCAGGAAGGATGATCACCATGGTCACGCAAACCGCGCGCAGCAGCCAGCCAGCATCCACCGCCGCCCAGGCTGCGCCCTATACCCCGCAATATTTCCTCGCCGCGCTCGGCGCCGGCGGGCTCGCAGTCAGTTTCTTCATGTATCTGATGTGGATGACGCCGCATGAAGGCGCGCCGATCGCCCATTTCGCCAGCTGGACCAGCGCCTTCGCCGAGGGCGGCTTCGCCATGCGGGCGCTCATCGCCGTCTCCGTCACAGGCGTGGCGATCTTCGCCCTGTGGCATATCCGGCTGATGTTGTGGAACCTGCGGGCTTTCGCCGCCTGGCAGCGCCTGCCGGCTTATACCGCCTTTCGCCAGGGCAATATGGAGAGCCAGTTGATGGCCGCGCCGCTGGCGCTCGCCATGAGCGTGAATGTCGGCTTCATCGTGGGGGCGCTGTTCGTTCCGGGGCTCTGGGGCATCCGGGAGATGCTGTTCCCCTTCGCGCTCGCCGCCTTTGCCGGGATCGGCATCTATGCGCTGCGGATCTACCTCGCCTTCTTCGCCCGCGTGCTCGTCGATGGCGGCTATGATTGCGCCAAGAGCAACAATCTCGGGCAGATGATCGCTGTCTTCGCCTTCGCCATGATCGGCGTCGGTTTCTCCGCCTCCGCCGCGATGAGCGCGGTGCCGGCGACGGTGGCGATCGGCTTCATCGGCGCGGCCTTCTTCCTCGCCGCCGCCGTGATTCTCGGCGCGATCAAGCTGGTCCTGGGCTTCCGGGCGATGATGGAATTCCGCGCCGGCGCGGAGACCACGCCGACCCTGTGGATCATCATCCCGCTGATCACCGTGATCGGCATCGGCATCTATCGCCTGAAGATGAGCCTGGCGCATCAGTTCGGCGTGCCGGTGACGGATGGCGAGATCTTTGCCCTGCTCTCGGTCTTCCTCGGCATCCAGCTGCTCTTCGGCCTGATCGGCTGGGCGGTGATGCGGCGGGTCGGCTATTTCGGGCGCTGGGTCAACGGCCCGGAAAAGTCTCCCGGCGCCCTCGCGCTGGTCTGCCCCGGCGTCGGCCTGTTCGTCTTCGGCAATTTCTTCATCAATCCGGGCCTGGTTGGCATCGGCCTGGTGGCGCCGCTCTCGCTGGCCTATGGCCTGCTCTACCTGCCGCTCGTCGCCATCCAGATCGCCACAATCTGGCTGTTCGTGAAGCTCCACGGCAAGCTGCTCTCGGCCCCCGGCGGTGCGATGCGAAATCCGCAACCCGCAAGCGATGCGCCGATGCGCGCCGCCTGACGGGAGCGCAAAGGGACCGGGCCGCCCGGAGGGTGATCCGGACGAGATGGAAAGCGGGGAGCAATCCCCGCTTTTTGCGTTCATGATCGCAGCATCGCCGGCGGGGGCGGATCAGGCAAGCGGAGCATACTCGGGCTGCGGCGCGGGGGAATGCGCGGGATCCCTGCTGGGTGAGGCAACCCCGGTAGCCGGAACGGCTCGTCTATCAGTCATGCCCTACGGGCACCGTACCGGCAGGCAGGCTTCACCCAGCAGCGGTCCGAGCGCGTCATTCCATCAGGTGGGTCCCGGCTGGCGGAAAAAATGATGCGCCAATCAGTGACCTGGAGCGCCGGCCTTGACTACGTGGGGTCGGATGAAGCGCCAAGGACTGCCTGCCCGAAAGCAGACCCGACAAACGCAGAAAGCCCCGGCTGATGCCGGGGCTTTCCGTTCAAACCGACAGAAGTCGATCAGAAAGCGCGCTGGATGCGCAGGCGAGCGGCCCAATGGTCGGAGTTACGACGGCTGATGCCGTTGTTGTCCACGACGCGGCCACGCTGCTGAACCTGACGGTAAGCAGTATCGACCCAGAAGTTCAGGCCGCTGACCGGGGTCCACTGCAGGGTGTGACCGAGGCCCCAGTAGTCGAACGTGTTGTTCACGGCACCAGCCGCACCAGCAGTGGTCATGCGAGCGAACTGCGGTACTTCGTGACGACCGTAGTTGGCCTGGATCAGCGAGGCGAACTGCGGGTTCCAACGATGCGTCAGACCAGCCGCGACACCGTAGGTCTTCGTGGTGGTGATGCCGCCAGTCGGATTCACGTAGGCGTTGCGGATCGCGTTGCTGAAGTGGTTCGTGGTGATGGCCGTGCCCTGGATGGCGTAGCTGGCGGCACCGTCAGCATACGTACCCTGGACCCAGAGGCTGGAGCCCGAACCGAGCTGCGGCAGGTTGAACTCGACACCACCGAGAACGGCCCAGCCGAACTGATCGAAGTTACGACCGGCAACGGTCGTGCCCTTCAGCTGGTGAGCGGCAACCGCGAGGCGTGCACCACCCCAGGACTGGTCGACGTCGAGGTTCGCCACGATATCCGGGACCTGGTGACCGGCATAGCCCGCGCCAAAGATACCCGGGTTACGACGAAGGCCATTCGGGGTCTCGAGCGAGATCGTCGCGGACACGCCCTGACCGAACGAAGCGGTGTAGGCGAGGACGTTCTGCGCGCCGTAGGACAGCGAGGTCGAGGCAAGACCCTGGACGTTGGTGCCGTTACCCCACCTGTAGTTGAAGAACGACGCGATACGACCGGCGGTCAGACCGCCCCACTGGATGTAGGCGTTGACGACGTTGAGCGCATCAGCGCCACCCTGGTTGGCGTTGAAGTCCAGCGAGGTGAACGTGCGCAGCAGGCCGAACTCGGTGCCGGTGCGGCTGTCGAGGTTCAGGCGGCCACGAGCGAAGAAGTTCGTGGTCTGCTGGTTACGCGTGGCGCCGGCACGCGTCTGCGTGGCGTTCAGCGTGTAGTCCGCACGGACGAAACCGCTGACGCGCAGGCAGGTATCCGTGCCCGGGATGTAGAAGAAGCCGGTGCCGTACGCGGAGCAAACGCGGACGTAATCGACAGGAGCCGCCTTGCGCACGGGCAAGTCGGCGGCCGAAGCCGAGGCAACCGCGACGAGACCCGCGGCGGACCCGAGAAGAAGGCTCTTTGCGAGCTTCATATCTGACCTCCAAAGTTTCAAGACCCTGGGGGGCCGGGTATTGCGCCTTGAACCTCGTCCGAGACCCATAAGCTTTCCCTTTACCCCGTTGACCCGCTGCGGATGCCACCTGGCGAAACCGTCACACGGGCCGCGACCGGGGACCCCCCGTCGCGGTTTTGACTATTGCGAGACCCATCCGTTTCGATCAACCCCGATTTCGCCCCATCCTCCGGCCACGGGCCTCTTGCCGGGGCGGTGTTGCATATGCGCCACGATTTTGCCCCCGAACCGGCGGAAAGGTGTTAGCGAAGGGTTAAGAGAACCGGTCGATGGGCGGGTTTCGGCCTCTGTTTCAGGGGCAAGGCGCCGCCCGGCTCGCATCCGGCCTCGGCGAATCGCCCGGAGCGAGGAGAATCATCGGGCAAAGCGAACGGCAAGGCGATGGGCAAGGCGAACGAATTGTGGCGATGGCGTTTCGAGACCTGCCCTTTCAACGCACTGGTCCGTCGTCATCGCGGCCATCCTCGCCATCCGACCCGCCGACCTGCGCATCGCCGCGCCCCGACAGGGCGGAGATGATGGCGAAGAGTCCGATCGCAATCAGAATCACCGGCCCGATGCGGATGTCCTGACCGGTTTCGATCAACATCCCGCCGATCAGGGCCAGCGCACCGCCCGCGATCCAGTAGAGATCGTAGGCCATGCCGAAGCCGCGCCGGACCCGCTGCTCGATCAGCAGAATCATGCCGATCCCCATCAGACCGAGCCCCCAGCCGAGCCCGAGCAGGAAGACGCTGCCGAGCCAGACCGCCGCTGCGCCTCCGGCGATCGCCGAGAATCGTCTGTCGAGAGCCTTGCGGCGCTTGCGCCCGGATTTCGACGGCATCCCGCTCCCGCCGGCCTCTTCCGAATCGGGGCCGCCCTGCCGCGCCCCATCAGTGCCGTCTTCATCTTTCGCCATCTGCGAACGCTCCCCTGCTTCCGATGCCGCGCCCCGGCATCGCTGTTTCAGTCATCAGGGTCGCGCGGGCGCGCGCGATCATCAACCCCTCGCCAACCCCTCTCCTGCACCCCCTTCCGAGCGCTCCCCTCCCGGGCATCCTCCCCTTTCGCCGAAGCCACCCGCCGTCTCGCCCGCGAACGCCGCCGGCAGGGCCGGATTAACCCGGTGTTAGGGTTAACAACCTATTGCTGGAGCAAATCAGCCCGAGGGCTCCCGCGCCGGGGCCCGCTTTTCCTTAAGTGGAGATTGCGCATGTTCGCCGGCCATCCCGACACCAGCCGCGCCACCGCTTCCGGATCCGGCTTCGCATCCACTCTCGATCTGCGCGCCAGGCCGGGTCGCAAGACGGGGCGCGGCCTCGTGCTCGTCTGCGCCGCCATGGCCGCCCTCGCCCTGGGCGGCTGCTTCAATCGTGGACCGACCGCGACCGGGTCGATCGATCCATCCGCGATGCAGCAGGCCAGTGAGAGCGACTGGCGCAGGCAGGCCGAGACCCTCGGCGAACGTCATGCGCGCGATCCCGAGGATCCGCGAATCGCCATCGCCTATGCGCAGGCTCTGCGCCGTCTCGATCAGCGGGCACAGGCGGTTGCCGTGTTGCAGAAAGTGGCCTTGCGCAATCCCGACGACCAGGAACTGCTCGGCGCCTATGGTCGCGCGCTCGCCGATGTCGGGCGGTTCGAGGAGGCCGACAAGGTCCTGGCCCGCGCCCACCGCCCGGCGAGCCCGGACTGGCGCGTCCTTTCCGCCCAGGGCACGGTCGCCGATCAGCTCGGCGACCATGAACGGGCCCGGGGCTATTATCGCGCCGCGCTGCGCATCCAGCCGGATGCGCCCTCGGTACTCTCGAATTACGGCCTCTCCCTCGCCCTCGCGGGAGACCTGAAACAGGCCGAGACCCAGCTGCGGCGCGCCTCCGAAAACCCCGCAGCCGATTCCCGCGTGCGCCAGAACCTCGCCCTCGTGCTCGGCCTGCAGGGACGATTCTCGGAGGCGGAAGACATGCTCGCACGCGATCTGCCCGAGGAAGAGGTCCAGGAAGCCGTCGCCGCCCTTCGCGGCATGATCACGGAGCAGAACAACTGGGCTGCGATTCGCCGTACCGAATCAGGCAGCTGACGCCTCTTTTGCCGCGCTGCGGGCGGCCATGCGCATTCGCCCGCCCTTGACTTCGCACCCGTGCCTGTTTTGATCCCGGGGAAGGGAGCATTGCCGCCGGATATCCTCCGCGCGCGATGCGCCACACCGGAACAAGGACAGGATGGAAGTCACCATGGCAAGCCAGGATATCGTCATCGTCTCCGCCGCACGCACGGCGGTGGGCTCCTTCAACGGCGCTTTCGCGAGTGTGCCCGCACATGAGCTCGGCGCGACCGCCATCGGCGCGGCTCTGGAGCGCGCCAAGGTCGAGGGCGGCGAGGTCGACGAGGTGATTCTCGGGCAGATTCTCGCAGCTGGCCAGGGCCAGAACCCGGCCCGTCAGGCGGCGATGAAGGCGGGTATTCCGCAGGAAGCCACCGCCTGGGGGCTCAACCAGCTCTGCGGTTCGGGCCTGCGCGCCGTGGCGCTCGGCATGCAGCAGATCACCAATGGTGATGCCGACATCATCGTCGCCGGCGGCCAGGAATCCATGTCCCAGGCCCCGCATGTCGCCTATCTGCGCTCCGGCCAGAAGATGGGCGATCTCAAGATGATGGATTCGATGCTCAAGGACGGGCTGATCGACGCCTTCCAAGGCTATCACATGGGCACCACCGCCGAGAACGTCGCCGCGCGCTGGCAGCTCACCCGCGAGGAGCAGGACGCCTTCGCCGTCGCCTCGCAGAACAAGGCGGAAGCGGCGCAGAAGGCCGGCAAGTTCACCGACGAGATCGCTCCCTTCACCGTTTCCACCCGCAAGGGCGACACGGTGGTCGATCAGGACGAATATATCCGCGCCGGCGCCACGCTCGAGGGCATGCAGAAGCTGCGCCCCGCCTTTTCGAAAGAGGGCAGCGTCACTGCCGGTAACGCGTCGGGCATCAATGACGGCGCGGCGGCGGTCGTGCTGATGACGGCGGCGGAAGCCGAAAAGCGCGGTCTCACGCCGCTGGCGCGCATCGCCTCCTGGTCCACCTGCGGCGTCGATCCCGCGATCATGGGCACCGGCCCGATCCCGGCCTCGCGCAAGGCGCTGGAGAAAGCCGGCTGGAAGGTCGGCGATCTCGATCTCGTGGAGGCCAACGAGGCCTTCGCCGCCCAGGCGCTCGCCGTGAACAAGGATATGGGCTGGGATCCGGAGATCGTGAACGTCAATGGCGGCGCGATCGCGATCGGCCACCCGATCGGCGCCTCGGGCGCGCGCGTCCTCGTCACGCTCCTGCACGAAATGGGCAAGCGCGACGCCAAGAAAGGCCTCGCGACGCTGTGCATCGGCGGCGGCATGGGCGTCGCCATGTGCCTGGAGCGCTGAATCCGATAGCGGGCCGGCGGCGCGGGAACGCGTTGCCGCGTGCCCGTGTTGATACAATTGCGGGGCGCATGCGCCCCGGCTTGACACCTCGATCCGGGCGTGTTGGGAGCATGCCCGGGTTTCTCAATCTCGAATTTCTGTTTCTGGGAGGAAATGATCATGGCGCGTGTTGCATTGGTGACGGGCGGGACCCGCGGTATCGGCGAGGCCATATCGAAGGGTCTGAAGGAAGCCGGCTACAGTGTTGCGGCGAATTATGCCGGCAATGACGAGGCGGCGGCGAAATTCAAGGAAGCCACCGGCATTCCGGTCTACAAATTCGACGTCTCCGACGCGCAGGCCTGCGAGGATGCGATCAAGCAGATCGAGAGCGATCTCGGCCCGGTCGACATCGTCGTCAACAATGCCGGCATCACGCGCGACAAGATGTTTCACCGCATGTCCTACGAGCAGTGGACGCAGGTGATGCGCACCAATCTCGATTCGATGTTCACGGTCACCCGCCCGGTGATCGCGGGCATGCAGTCGCGCGGTTTCGGCCGCATCATCGCGATCTCCTCGGTCAACGGCCAGAAAGGCCAGATGGGCCAGAGCAACTATTCCGCCGCCAAGGCCGGCGTGATCGGCTTCGCCAAGGCGCTGGCTCAGGAAAATGCGTCCAAGGGCATCACCGTCAACGTGATCGCACCGGGCTATATCGCCACCGAGATGGTCAAGGCCGTGCCGGCGGACGTGCTGAATTCCAAGATCATCCCGCAGATCCCGGTCGGGCGTCTCGGCGAAGCGGAAGAAATCGCCCGCGGCGTCGTCTTCCTCGCCTCCGACGAGGCCGGCTTCATCACCGGCTCGACCCTGTCGATCAACGGCGGCCAGTACATGGCGTGATTTTCCTGATGTGAGCGGAAGAATGAAGGGTGGGGTGCACCGGGTTTTCTCACTCCGCAGCGTCGATCATCTTCATCGACGCCTCTCCCCACCCTCGTTCCCTCCCCGCTGGGGAGGGAGGCGCCTTCATGCAGCCGCGACAGATCTCCCTCCCCTCAGGGGAGGGATCA